>Ga0209343_10005364_pt1 | contig 15597 bp, 12 predicted proteins | sample RifCSPlowO2_02_FD_184026 | JGI IMG/M metagenome (GOLD analysis project Ga0209343, IMG submission 184026) | Groundwater microbial communities from Rifle, Colorado - Rifle CSP2_plank lowO2_0.2 (SPAdes) (version 2) | ecosystem: Environmental > Aquatic > Deep subsurface > Groundwater | place... | reverse complement strand
CTCTTATTGCTTTTTATTTACTCAATTTATTAAAAGATTTCGTATTCTAGGTGTCAACTTCTAGGGGTTCACTCCAATTTGACCGTCACCTGCCATTATCATCATCACCGCCGACAAATACTTTTGCAGATTTTAATCTAAAAAAGACGTCAAGAACTCAAAAAATATTCAGCATAACGGTGTTAAGTCCTCGGGGCTTTAAGCGAGCCAGACTAACATTTCGTTATTAAATCACTGGCGAGCGTGCCCCGACGAGGAGCGTAGCGACGAAGAGTAATTTTTAGTGGCGTTCTATCGAGCAAACATAGTGAGCAATAAAGAATAGTCATCGGGGGGACATTTCGTCGTAGTCGTTAGTCGTGGGGGAGTTCCGTTCGTCCAGAATTACTTTAACTTTACTTAAAATGATTATAGTAAAGATAAATTACTATCAATTTATTATACCTCGATTTCTTTCTGTTTTAGAGGGGAAACCAAAGCTTTATATATTACTATCATTTTACTATCAAATAACTATTAATTATTGATACTAAGATGGAAGAAACAAAATTACAAGAAATAATCAATGTAGGAGAAACGCAAGAAGTAGAGCTAAAACAGTCGTTCCATAGTTCTCAAGATTTTTCTAAGTTGATGTGCGGATTAGCGAATACTTTTGGTGGAATGATTATTGTGGGTGTAGCTCAAAACAAGAAGGTTATTGGGATAGATGAAGATTTAGATATAATTCAGCAAAAGATATCTGCCTCCGCTCAAGCTGTTTCTCCGGCAGTTATTCCATTGATTGAAGTAAATACACTAGAACGTAAAAAAGTAATAGTTGTAACTATACAGAAAGCCATTGATAATATTTTTCATACGTTTCAGGGCGTGATTTATGTTAAGTCAGGAAGCACTCTGAGAAAAATTGAAGGAAGTCAGATGTTAGATTTCTTAAGAAACAAGCAAATTTTATGTTTCGATGAGACTAATAGTGATGCTAAAGTTGCTGATTTAGATTTGGATATGATTAAAGACTATTTGAAAATGCGCAAACAAGATGATTTTTTGAGATCACATTCTGTAGAAGATTTCCTAATAAGCTCAAAATTAGCCATAAAGAATGGTGAGTTAAAGATAAAAAATGCCACTCTTTTATTTTTCACCAAAGAGCCAGCACATTTTCATCCACAGATTGAAATAAAGTTAGTGCGCTTTGAAGGAATCGAGCCAGTAAAGATAGTTGCTCATCAGCTAATCCAAAGCAATATTATCGATTCTATCGAAAAATCCTTAGCTTTTTTAAAAAATAATCTTTCTAAAAGTATTGAAATAACTGATAAACCTCGCAGAACAGAATTATATGAGTATCCTCTGGAAGTTGTTCGTGAAGCTATTGTTAATGCGGTAGCTCATCGTGATTATTTTAGTAAAGATTCCATTCAAATTTATTTGTTTAGCAATAGGATCGAAGTCACTAGCCCAGGTTCTTTGCCTATCGGTTTGACTAAAGAATTATTTGGGGCACTTTCAGTAAGAAGAAACCCTATTGTTTATCGTATCTTGCGTGATTATGGTTATGTGGAAGGTCTTGGTTCGGGAGTTCCCCGTATGATCAATGGAATGAGGGAACAAAGTCTTAAAGATCCAGTGTTTGGAATATATGAACACTTCTTTAGAGTAATATTGTATAATGAGAAAAGTGAGCTTAAGCCAGTTGATGGTTTAGAAGACTTAAATGAACGCCAGCGAAAAGCGGTTGAGTTTTTGAGAAAGAACAAATCGCTCAAGACAAAAACCTATATGAAAATAAATAAAACATCTTATGGGACGGCAATTAAAGAGATTGCAGAGATGTTAAAATTCAAATACATTAAGAAAGTGGGAGAATATCGAGGAGCTTATTACGTGTTGAATGAGAAGAGATAAGTTATGCTGAATAAAGAACAAGAAGGTAAGTAAAGTATCTGTTTTCATTAATCTTTTTAGTTACGGAACTCCCCCCATCAGTTTGTGCCACTAAAAATTATTGGACTTAATCGACGTTATGCTGCCTTGAGTTTTCTAGAGCTGAGTCAGCGGTTATGCGCGTGAAGACTCCCATAGTAAAACTCAAGGTCGAGGCTTTAGCCGAGAAGTATTTTTTGAGTTCTGTTAAAGGCGGTGATGATATGGCGGTGGCGAGCCGGGGGTTGCCCCCTACGGGGTGGCGAGTAGGGCAAATCCGAAGGATTTGACCGTCACCTGCCATTATCATCATCACCGCCGACAGATACTTTTGCAGATTTTAATCTAAAAAAGACGTCGAGAACTCAAAAAGTATTCAGCATAACGGTGTTAGTCTCCTTTTTACGGAGTAAAAAATTCGACGAACGAAGTGAGGAGAAAGTATGACGCAGGCGAGTGCCACTCTAAAAAGGTTTATTTTTAGTTTTATTAATAGTGCACGAGCCGAGTAATATTGAGACTAACTGATGTTAGGCTCTTTTTCCATACGTAAGTGTGGGAAAATCCATACGAAGTATGGAAGTTATGACGGACTGAGCTTTTTGCGAAGGAGTAATAATTGAGCATAATTCCTGTTATGCTCTTTGACCATACGAAGTGTGGTCAAACTTCGTCCGAAGAGTTTTCGCAATCGTCGTCTATCAAAAGAACGAAGTGATAAATCAAGACAAAGAACCAAGGGCAAGAATTGTTAATTTAAGTTACTTTCATTAAGTAGTTACTAATAGAAAAGTTTTTAAATAGGTATATCTTTCTTGAACAGATGGCAGTTAAACGTAGCAATACAAGAAATCGTAAATTGGAGCAATCAAGATCTACTACAGAACCAGCACAAAGAGCATATTTATCAATTGATTTAGATTATTGGATGCAACATAGAAGTAAAGATTCAGCCAATGCTTTCTTTCAAAGAGTATTTGAAAAAATCTTCGGAGTAGAATTCTCAAGAGCAATTCCATTAAAAATTGTAGAACTACATCAACATATGTTAGACTATGTTAATGATTCAGATGCAGACGCTTTATTTAATGTTGATTATCATGCAGACTTAATGCGAAGTGAATCTGTTCCACTTGAACATAACTGGATTAATTTTGTTAATTGGAGGGGGAGGGGAACTTATGTTTGGTTTCATCCTGATCAAAGGAGCTATGACATGGAAGTAGGTAATGATCTCCCAACTAGTGGATCCTACAATTATGAAAAACCAAGATCTGCATTTTCTCCAGACCATTACAGAAGAGAAGATTTTGGATGGAGAGAGATACGAAGCGTGCAAGAGGGTCTTTCTGCAATTGATTTAGATGATATCGTTGAAGTTGGAATTGCTTTAAGCCCAAGATTTACAGTAGAATATCCTGTTTCTGATGTAATGAATATTTTGGCGTTATATTCAAGTAGGCAATTTAGAACAAATGAAGAAGCACATAAAGCTGTTCAACGTAGGCTTTTTCCAGATAGAGTTGAATCTCTACAACGAAGAAGAACAGCTATTTGGTAAAAACAATTCTTGCCCGATTCAATATCAGGCGATTGCGAAAATTGAGACTAACACCCTATATGCCTAAAACCTTGTCCAGTGGGGTTTTATGGCGTATAAATGAGGTTTTTGATGGGTTGTAACCATGTTTTCTGTAACTACTTCTTGGTTTTTTTGTTGGTTTTCTGGAAAAAGTGATGTATATTCTGAAAAAATCTACTCTCTTTTCGTAAATTTCCACTGGACAAAATAAGCACTGGACAAGTCGGTGTGAAATATATAAAGGGGTTTGAGTTCTAATATGATTATTAAGATTTAAGAGAGGTTCCAGATGAAAGATAATTTATACCTTCCAGATTTAATAACAAAACATGGATTAAGAAGAGGCCTTAGCCACAGAACAATAAAAACATACAGGCAATGTATTAAAAAATTCTTCTCAACATGTAATAAACATCCGCTTGAAGTAAATAAAAAAGATATACATGATTATCTCGACAATTTAATTCAGAAAGGAGCTGGTGGCAATACAATTAATGTTTATTTGAACTCCTTAAGGTTTCTCTACTTTGATGTTTTCAACAAAAAATTTATGGTACGAATAAGATTTTCCAAAACACCGAAAACATTGCCAACAGTGCTTACAAAAGAAGAGGTAAAAAGGCTTATTAATGCTATTGATAACACAAAACACAAACTTATTGTGAAATTATTGTACTCTGCTGGTTTAAGGGTTAGTGAACTAGTTAACTTAAAAATTTGTGATTTAGAGTTAGACAAAAACTATGGATGGGTCAGGCATGGAAAAGGCGATAAAGACCGACTATTTATTATTGCGAAAACAATTAAATATGAATTAATTTCTTATATTACTGATGAGAATTTAACTTCTGAATCTTGGCTTTTTGAAGGCACAAAATATAATCATTTAAGTGTGGCTTCTGTGAAAATGATAATAAAAAAAGCAGCAAGGAAAGCAAAGATTGCCAAGAATGTCCACCACCACACATTAAGGCATAGTTTTGCCACACATCTTATTGAGAACGAATATGATGTTTTATCTGTTCAATCATTGTTAGGACATTCTAAGGCTGATACCACCATGACATATCTACATATGGCTTCCCCTAAAATGATTAATGTGAAAAGTCCGATTGATGATTTATGATTTAGAGTAATATTTGATATAGTAAACAAACTCACCATCTATATTTATATATCCCTTTGACAATCTTACTTGTTCTATGAACTATGTAATTAAATCCTTGGCAGTTGAATCTTTGATGGAAAAAGCTAACAAGATTTATTTAGCTAATTTTCCCGCTGAAACTAATTTTGAAAGAGCTTTATTTTTCAGTTGGTATTGCTCTATAAGAGACTGCAAGTTTTGCTATATGTCCACTCAGCCAAATGACAATAAATATCAAAAGATAGGGAGAAGAACAACTGAAAGCCTGCTTGCAGAAGCCCTGTTAATAAAGCATCTTGGATGGGAAGTTGGTTTCTTGTCTGGCGGTAAAGGCGCTTATACTACTGAAGGTTTTCTCGACTTAGTCAAAAAATTAAATCTGGTAATTGGAGAGAAGATATGGATAAATATTGGCGCAATAAAAAAGGAAGAATTAGAAAATCTTCAGCCTTATGTTAAAGGTGTTGTTGGCAGCATAGAGACAGTTAATATAAAAGTTCATGATTTTGTCTGCCCTTCAAAGCCAATTGAGCCATATTTAGAAATGTTTAATGATGCAACAAAATTAGGCATGAAAAAAGCAATAACTATTATTCTCGGCCTTGGAGAAACAGAAGATGATTTTCCTGCTTTGGAAAACCTAATTAAACAATATGGTATTGACAAAATACATTTTTATGGGCTAAATCCTCACAAAGACACAGTGTTTGAAGGTTTTGCTTCACCAACTAAATATTATCAAGCATGGTGGATTGCCAAGACAAGAATAGCTTTCCCTAAATTAGATATTCAGTTTGGTATTTGGGATGACAGGGCAAATAGGGTAGCATTTTTGTTAAATGCAGGCGCAAATTCTATCAGTAAATATCCTGCATTAAAAGCATTCGGCACAAAAAGCGCATTTGAGTTGGAAGCACAATGCAAGCAGGCGAATAGACTATTTAAAGGAACACTTACTAAATTACCTAATTTAAATTGGAACAATATTGTTGATAATTTGGAATTAGATAAAGAATTAAAACAAAATATTAAAATAAAGTTAAATCAATACTTAAAAAATATGGGAAAACCCCTAGAAGAGCATCCAACAGACAGCCATTAAGTTAATAACTCAAAAAAATTTATCATAAATCGAAAAACATTAAGAGAATAGAAAAATGGATACAGAAAAAATCATCGCTAAAATTGTAAAAGAAATAAAAGCATTCTTTAAGAAAAACAAAGCAGATAAAGCTATAATCGGAATTAGCGGCGGTGTTGACAGCGCTGTTACCTGCAAGCTTTGTATTCTTGCATTAGGAAAAGAAAATGTTATTGGTATCTTAATGCCAGAAATTGGATTGACTAAACAGGAAAACATAAATGATGCGAGAGAATTTTGCGAGAAAGAAGAAATTAAATATTTGTTGCAGCCAATTAATAAAATGCTTATTGGCTATCAGTTTAATGTTCCAATAAATAAATTAGCATACATGAATCTTAAAGCAAGAATAAGGGCTAATATACTTTACAGTTATGCAAATACTTTCTCAGAAGCCTCTCATGCTTTTGTTGCTTTAGTTGTTGGTACAGGCAATAAAACAGAATCTATGATGGGTTATGGAACAAAATATGGTGATTTAGCCTGTGATTTATTTGTAATCGGCGATTTATTCAAAAAAGAAGTTTATGAAATAGCAACCAATTTAAACATTTCAGAAAATATTATCAAAAAAATACCAACAGCAGAGCTTTACGAAGGCCAGACTGACGAGAAAGAAATGGGGATTACCTATAAAAATCTTGACAAACAATTAATGTCTGGAAAATTAAGCAAGAAAATAAAAGAACGTGTTTTGGCAAATGAACATAAACGAAAATATCCTTATGTGATTAAAGTGCATTGATAAAATCTTTTAAGTTACTTTTTTAGTTCCAAGGCGAAGTCACCCGTCTCATGATTATTTTTAGTTTAGGTTTTCTATACGACGATTTTAAAAAAATTAATTTTTCATGAGATAGTGGTGGACTTTAATATCATTATCTAGTTAGTTAAAGTCCACGAATGTATGCACGGAGTTACATATACAAAAATTAGTGTCCGTGCCTACACGGTGGACTGCGTCCCACAAACGGATTGAGAGCGAGAAATAGTATGGAAACAAAGCCTCAATTAAACAAATACTCTTATTTTACTTTTTTATCACGCATTACAATGACCATTGCAATGCTACTCGTCGTCATAATGGCCATTGTAACGGTCATTATAATAATCTAAAAGTATTTGATTGTGATCAGAACATAGTTTCGGCAATTTAAGTATATCTCCTTCTCCAAAAACATTTGCATCATCTGCATCATCTCCTGCTTTTAATTCTCCTTTTCCGTTTGCGATAAATACAACAGTTACTTTATGTTCTTTTGGGCTTCGTTTAGGATCAGAATAAACATGGAACTGTTTGACTAGCTCAACATCAAGATTGGTTTCTTCTTTTGCTTCTCTGATTGCAGCATACTCAACTGTTTCACCATAATCAACATGACCGCCTGGCAATGCCCAATCTTTAGGCGGATATTTTCGGTTAACAAGAACTATGCCGCCTTTATATCTGATAATTATATCTACTGTAAGAATTGGGCTTTTTTGCTGATGCTTTTGTTGTGCTTGGTCTGTGTTTGTACTTATGTCCATATGTGTGTCCATTATGTTATTAAGAAATAATAAAGCATATATATTGATTGCTATTTTATCATTTTAGGGGGCAAATTAGATTATTATATCTTGTTTGGTGGTAAGAATGTTAAATCTTAGTATAATTTTAAAACATTATAAAAGAAAAGATGTTCAAGAAGCAATATTAAGCAGCAGTAAGGACAGAGAGGTTTCAGTAAAGTTTGGAGACAATGGTTTTGGAAAACGGCCAGACATTTTAAACTACCCAAACGAAATACTAGAATTTGCAAAAAATGGTGTTACTAGTTTTCATGTCAGTGAGGAGCATTGGAATAATGTTCTTGCTCTTAAACCAGAATTAAGCAAGAGAGAGCTTGACGAGTTAAGAAAAGGATGGGATTTGGTGTTAGACATTGACTGTAAATATTGGGATTATAGTAAACTCATTGCGCATTTGCTTGTTCAACAGCTTAAAGAGCATGGTATAACTTCTGTAACTGTAAAATTTTCAGGAAGTAAAGGATTTCACATTGGTGTTCCATTTGAAGCGTTTTCTAAGTCAATTCCAATACAAGGGAAATTAACAGAAACCAGACTTTTATTTCCAGAAGCACCAAGAAGAATATCTCTTTATTTGAAAGATAAAATTGAGCCAATACTACTTAAAGAATTATTAAAAAATATGACTAAGAAGGAAATAGGGATTATGACTTCTCAGCCAGAAAGTGAACTGTTCAAAACGTATTGCAAGAAATGCGGTGCAGAGTCAAAAGAAAGATCTAAACAATATTTTGTCTGCCCTTCCTGTCAAGAGAAAGTAGAAGAAAACAATGTGTATAATCTGTGTCCAAAATGTAAACAGATTATGGAAAAGATAACAATTTCAAAACATAAATGCTACAAATGCAGTAATACAACTTTTGAAGAAAAGTTTAACTCATCTTTAATATTAGATATTGATACTATTCTTATATCTTCAAGGCATCTTTACAGAGCGCCTTATTCTCTGCATGAAAAATCCGGACTTTGCAGCATTGTTATCCCTCCCGAAACTATTTTAAATTTTAAAAAAGAAGATGCGATGCCTTCTGCTGTAATCCCAAAACTTAAATTTTTAGATATAATTAATACTAAAGAGGGTGAAGCATCACGGTTAATTATAGAAGCATTTGATTACAAGCCAATTATGCAGGATGCAGATGAAGCATCCAAACTAATTAAAGAATATGAAATTCCTGGAGAAGCTATTCCTATTTCAATGTTTCCTCCATGCATATTAAAAGGATTACAAGGAATTCAAGACGGAAAAAAGCGGTTTATGTTTGCCCTGATTAATTTTCTTGAATGCTGCGGTTATGAGAGTGATGGTGTTGATAAAATTGTCAGAGAATGGAATACTAAAAACTCTGAAAAATTAAGGGAAGTCATTGTTAATTCGCAATTAAGATACAGAAAAATGCAAAAACGCGATAAAATCTTACCGCCAAACTGTATGCAGACTTATCAGGAAATAGGGATATGTGCTCCTGACAATTTATGCAGGAAAATTAAAAATCCTGTATCTTATGCCAAAGCAAAATCATTCATATTTGAAAAAGAAGAGAAAGAAAAGCAAAAAACAAGGCGTGAGCCATTGACAGAAGAACAGAAGGAAATGAGAAAAAAATTTCGGGCAGAAATAAAAAAGCAGAAAGAACAGGTTAAGGCTGCACTGGAAAAGAAGGAATAAAAAAGAGGATTAATGAATTAAATTAACATAATTATCTATCAACTTTGATTTTATTTACTAGCATATGTTCTCAACAATTTATACATTTGCATATTTGCATCTGCAAGTGCTGCAACAAATTCTTCTCTTGCAGGCAATGTCTGGAATTGAGTAATTTTTGGTTCAGGTAACTTTGTTTTTCCGTTTGAACAAAAATCATTATAAATGAATTTTATTGCTTTAAGGCGATTATTAATTCTTGGTAATATCCCTTCACATAATGCTAATCCATTTGGGGTTAATGCTGTTCTCACACCAAGATATTTGCTGGCAGCATTATAAAACATAAGTTTATTGAAATGTTCTTCGCATATAACAGGAGAATCAATACTACCATTAATAATAACAGAATTTTCCTTATTAAACTTTTTGCTGGGGTCAGACAAGGCAAATGAACGAATATATTCTGGAGGGATAATTACAAAAGATAGCGGTACTTTTCTTTCTTTGTTAAACGCGCCCATTATTTTCATATATGTTTCTTTTGTAATCTTTTGCGGGAAAACTGCTGTATCTATATCAGACGGGTTTTCTTTTGTCAAAGCGCTTCCATAAACCATGATAGGAACATCACCAAACAAATTTATTAATTCTCGTCTCACATCTTGAAATTTATTTGAATCTACTTCTCTTTTAACAATGTTAAGAATATCAATATCTTGACATTGAGAAAAATGGGGCGCTGTCAAAATTTTTAAGCCTTGCAAACTTGAAGATTTTATATGGTACAATATTGCTGATTCTAATTCTCTATTCCAACTTTCTGTTCCTTCTATTTGAGAATTAAAATTAGGAATTATTGTTTTCGTCATATATTGAAATATTGCATCTATATTCTTTAAACATATACCTTGAAGAATTTCTGCTTTTTCTTTTATTAATCTCCTTATATTAGCAGTTCCAGTACTTCTATATACAGAATTATCTAATTTTACAGCAATATCAAACAAGATTTGGCCTAATTCTATTCTTATACTTTCATCAATGGAATAATCAGTCCATGGTTTCCCAAGAAAAGCATGAGGTGCATACTTGCTAAGAAATTCTAATTCAATAGGAGCGTAAACAGGTTCTTCTCCTCTGCTCATTGAGATTAAATCTTCAATTGTTAACTCTTCAACTATTCTCATTTTATGAAGAAATGATTGATAATTTATAAAGATTCTTTAATTTACAATGAAAAACAGATAAGAAAATCATCTTTGTTTAAGGCAGCCACGTCTTTGGATTCTTTAATTTATCAGGCAGATATTTTTCAATGACGAAGTTTAATCCCCATTTGGCCAATGCCTGCTGTTCTGCTCTTTTCTTCATTGAATCAAGCTGTTTTAATGCCTGCTGCCATTCTTTGTAATGAAGGATAAAAGGATCATTTTTCAGAAGGTCTTTAATCTTTTTCACGTCTATTTCTAACAAAGGATGTGTTGGCAGATTGTAATCTATGATATCCTGTGGTGTTACACCTAAATATTTTGCTTGTGGTACACAAAAGAATTTGTTAATATGCGCAGCATTCCCGCTTCCAACCTTCAATGTTCTGTAAATATTGCCTATACCATAAGGATCACAATCTACAAATACATAAACTGGCAGTTTTCTCTCGTCGCTTAATCTTCTGATAAATCTTCTGCATGCTCGTGTTGGAACACCACCCATACTTATTAAAATACAATTAGCCTTCTGCCAATATTTGTGCTTAACCAACCTTTGGAACATACCTGCTGTTTCTATTGCAAGAATAAATTTTGCATCTGTCTCAAATTTTAAGTGCTCAACGCTTGCTGGAATAGAATATGCTCCTGAGCCAAATTTGGTACAATCAATTCTTAGTTCTTTATTAGTTTCCTGATCTTTGTCAATGACAACTAACCTGCCGGCAACATCGCCGCCTTTTTCTTCAGGAATAAAACCAATTTGTTCTCTGTTGACCATTAACATTGCTTCAATATCATCCATTACAGTATCAGATTCAGGCTGTTCATGAAACCTTGCTTCTCCCCAATTCTTGCTGACATAATACGTCTCTCTCTTGGTCGCAATATCATCTGTTTCAATCAGTTCTTTGCTCAATGACATCATTCTCAGGCTTTGCGCGAATGTTTTTATTGTTGATGCTGCCAAGGTTCTTTCTTTTGCTTTCCCTATCATTTCAAAATACCCAACTTTAGGATCATAACTTACATTTTGAAGGCTTCTGATAGGCATGTTTAACGACGGCAGTTTTTTCTTTAAGATTTTCTCGTAAATTTCTTTAGATATGTCTTTAATATCTTTTAATGGATTTGACATCATTGTTCCTCTTCATGATTAACTTTTTCTTTAGTATTTATTTATATTTATGTTACTTATATACTAAAGTAGTTTAATCTAATCTATCTTGATACTCGTCTTTTTCTCCTTTGAGTTTTTTAATCTCCTCTTTAACTTCTTCCTTGACTTCTTTTTCTATTTCTTTCCCTATTTTTGCAAACTCTTCGTCAAACTCAGCATTTTTTGAAGCGTCAAACTCTAGTTTATCAAGTTTGCCACGTTTCTTTTCAAGGATTTCATGCAAGTTTAGCTCAACTTGTTCTTTGTCTTTCTCCTTTAATCCAATTAGCTCTTTTAATGCATCAGCAACATGAGGAATATAAATCTCAATATAACTTCTTTTTTTGAACTCATCACCAATCAACTTTTTCTTTGCCATGTACATGCCAAGCTTTCTTCCGCATTCTTGGATAGCCAATCTTATTTCCTTGATAATCTCGGGATAATGAGCAATTGCTTCCTTACTTTCAGAAGTAAACGGCACCCAAACTGAAGCCATGTGAACAACAAGTGTTATTGGTCCGACAGGTACAGCACCAGAACTTTGGCTTAACCCATAACTTCTCCAGTTAGTTTGTTGAACTGCTTTTGTTGTTGCGCATGCACCTTGCTGAAATAATAATGGTACTCTGTTGGCATATCTCAAAATATTCATAGGTACTTCTTTTTCCTGTTCTCCGCCATATGCCAAGGCTGCTTCTATAATGAAAGGATTACCTCTGTAAACTTCTGGCGGTCTTGTGACAGAACAATAAAATTCTGCATTGATTTCTTTTTTTAAGCCTTTTTCAAGAAGCTCTGCACCAATAGGAGAAATACAGTCAGTTGGAGGAGCAATAATCTTTGTTTCTTTTATTGCCTGTATAAGTCTGTCAGCCATTTCTATTGTTACTTCAGATGGCCTTGTTTTAGGCAAAAGTCTGGCAATCTCGCAGATTTGTTTAGCTGCCCCTGGACCAACCCTGGAAAACTCGTCACCGAAAAACTGCTGTAATGTTTTTGTTTGTGTATTTTTCAACATTTGAATAAGAACACCCAACTCAACACCATAAGGATGTGGTTTAATTTCATGTGGTATTTTAGGCAGGATTTCTGTTGCTCTTGGAAATATAATCTGCTCTGCTTTAGGTGTTGTATAAATAATAGTTACATGAGGATTTACAATAGCTGTCTGTTTAAGATATTGGTCGACACTCTGGGTACCTTTTTGATAAGTTCCTTCTAAATCAAGCTCTATCCTTGTACCATGCTCCTTATTCCAGTCAAGCGTAGCTTCTTTTAAGATTTCTGGCTTGTTTTTCTGTGTATCTATTTGCAGCTCATAATAATTAGCAGGTTCTTTTGGATGAATCTTGCTGACAATCTTTGAAGCTTTGCCTGTTGTAAGCTGAGAATACATTACACTGGCAGAAATACCTATACCTTGCTGTCCTCTGCTCATTCTTAATCGATGGAACTTTGAGCCGTAAAGTAATTTTGCGAATATATTAGGAATTTGTTTCTTTACTATACCTGGACCGTTGTCTTCAACAATAACCCTAAATCTGTCATTGCCCATATCTACCATTTCTACACTGATTTCTGGTAAGATTGCTGCTTCTTCACAAGCGTCTAGACTATTATCTACTGCTTCTTTTACAGTTGTAAGAAGAGCTTTTCTTTTGTTATCAAAACCAAGAAGATGTCTATTTTTGGCAAAAAACTCAGCAACGCCTATCTCACGCTGGAGTTTAGCCATCTCATGAGCTTTGGCTTTGCTAGAATCGTCTGTACTTCTTAATTTAGAATCTTCTTTAATTTCATTTTCATCAGCAGTTTTGCCCTTTTTAAGCTCTTCTACCAAAGTTTTCTGTACCATTAACTAATCTACTTTAAGAAGTTATATTTAAAGGTTTGTCTGTTTTATCTGATTTTTTAGAATGCAATCAATTTACTTGTTTTACAAGATTCTATTGTTTTTCATCCTTCCAATTGACAAATGAATCCTTTTTTCTGTTGATGAAATACAGCATTGCAAAGAAAGTTATCACTAAAATAATAAATCCAATCTTGCTTCTTGTGTCAAAATATCTTATTGTAGCGCCAAAGGTTGTGGCGATACTGCCTAAGAATAAACCCATTGTGACACTGTCTTGCAGCACTGGTATAAGCAATGCAATAAGTAGTATGACTAAATTGAATAAGGTGATAAATATGTATTTAGTGCCTTCATAATTGAGCTTTTCCTGCTCCCAAACTAATTGTTTTTCTTGATTTTCTTTTTGACATTGCTCTTGTTTTTGTGAAATAGCTGCATTATCTGCTTCACTAATTACAACCGTATCAGCTGCTGTCGTAGGTTTAGTTGGATAAGGATATTTTTGGTAGCAGTCAGCATAAGGACCTTGATAATACGATTGTGTTCCCGTATATTCTGGATAAAACACATTTGCTCCTAAGAATACCATGGGTATAAATATCAATACAATCATTAACACATAAAATAGCTTTGTCCAATTCATATATTCTTGAATTAATTAACACATATTTAAAGTTATTGTAATGTACTGATAATTTACCGAAATCTTTATTTATACCACTACATTTCTTTACCCTTAAGTTAAATAGGATTATATCTAACTATTATGTATATTTTAAGCAACAAAAATCAAGTGGAGGTATATATGTCTGACATATCTGATGTTGTAAATGATGCTATCGATATCAGTTCACAATTAGATACATTGTCAAGAATTGCAAAAATTGACAATATAGATGATGAAACTATGCAAAATTATATTTCTCGCAAAATTGTACTTGGGGCTTTACTTGGCTTAGGTGGTCTTGTTTTATGTAGTTATTCTGTTTATTCACTGTTTTCAAAAGTATTAAATCAAGAAATAAACATTCAAGATTATTTTGTTGATGGTACATTAGGGGGAATTGGTTTATTGATAGCAAGGGGAGGGGTTTTAGAGCTAAAAGAGGCATTGCATTTAAAAAAAGAATCTTCTGAAGCAAGATTAAACAAACACACAGAAGAAGATTTTTATTGGTGGAATAGAATGGTTTCTGTGCAGACAACCGCAACTGAGCAAACATATGGAAAATGGATACACGCTATAGAAACGTTAGATGAAATTGACAAATATATCACATTTAACGAAAAAGATGCTGCACCAATGTTTCTTGATCATCTTAAATTAAGGTTTCACGAACAAAGCAGTTATGATTCTATAGAGCGTGTTTGGGATTTTGATGATAACACACTCGAAGGTGCACAACAACTTCGAGGTAAAATTTACGAAGGAACATTTTTATTAGAAAGGTATGGTGAAAGAAAACGTATTCATTACAGTTTTAATAAGGGTGTTCCTGAAACGTTTGCAAAACTTCTTGAAATGGATGAAAAAAGTGAATTTGCTCTCATGTTTAAACATAGTATACAGAAAGGGATAAAAAACATGGGTCAGCAAATACCATTTATTGTTGAGAAAGTATATTATCCGCATCCTTGAAAAAACTAATCTTCTAAAACACAAAGCCTCCGATGGGAATTGCACCCACGACCTGCTGATTGCTTGATATATAAACTAATATACAAGTCAGCCGCAATAGCTACTATGCTACGGAGGCATAAATTAAATCATATTAATTAAATCATATAGATGATTATATGTTTTAATAGTTTATGGGGGTTAGCGAAGCGTAACCCGCATAATCTTGGTGAAGCTTGATAAAGATTCGCCGCAATAGCTACTATGCTACGGAGGCACATATATCTATAGAAATTAGTATTTTATTTATAAAATTTTGTGTTTAAACAGCTAATTTTACCTATTTTTTGTAAATTGTCCTATTCTAAAGAATAAAAACTAATGTATTTGTTTAGTTCCAAGGCGCAGCCACCCGTCTCATGATTTTTTTCAAGTTTTTTTAAAGCGATAATAAATATTAAACAATAAATTGACTAACTAATTAATCATCATGAGACGGTGGACTTCGTCCCACAAACGTGTTGGGAACGAGAAAAAAACTAAAAAATATAACTGCTAAACAAATAAAAACTAATAAGTAAACACATCTCCAAATCCTTTTGCCGGTTCAAATGGTTTTTGCGGTACAGCGAATGTGTTTAATTCCATTAACTTTTTTACATGCTCTTGGAACTGATAAGAATCTTTCAAAAGCTCCTGTTTATGCATATCAATATATTTCTTGTAAAATCTTTC
>Ga0209343_10005362_pt1 | contig 15600 bp, 18 predicted proteins | sample RifCSPlowO2_02_FD_184026 | JGI IMG/M metagenome (GOLD analysis project Ga0209343, IMG submission 184026) | Groundwater microbial communities from Rifle, Colorado - Rifle CSP2_plank lowO2_0.2 (SPAdes) (version 2) | ecosystem: Environmental > Aquatic > Deep subsurface > Groundwater | place... | reverse complement strand
CCCGCGAATGGCCACGCCCGACACCGCCGCGTGCTCCTTGCGAATAGCCACGCCTGACACTGCCGCGCCTTCGGCTCGAATCGCAATGCCCGATACCGCCGCGTGCTCCCTGCGGATGGCTACTCCCGAAACGGCCGCACCTTCGGCCCGGATCGCAACCCCTGACACCGCCGCATTCACTCCGCGAATGGCCACGCCCGACACGGCCGCTTTTTCGCCCCTCACAGGGACTCCGGACCACGCCACATTGGAGTCCTGCTCGTTGCCGAACTCCTGTTGGTACAATCGCAAGGTCTTGTCGGCGAGTAACGCCCTCTTTTCGTGGTCGGCCTGGGTGAGTTCACCGATGTGCGGCTGATGGTGCAGGAACTTGCCGAATACGCTGTGGCAGTCGTCCTCATACTTCATCGTCTGCAGGATGTGCGTGTGCCAGAACTCGTCCACATCCTCGGCGAGCAGGATATCCTCGGCGTCGTCCTGGTACTTCACCAGCATGGTCAGGTAGGTCTTGTACGCGATCTCGATGCTGTCGGCATACTCACGGCTCCAGCCCTCCCCCAGCTCGGGGTCCATCACCCGCAATTTGACGGATTCGAGGTTGAGCGCCTGGATTCCTGCAATAACTTCCTGTTCGGGCTTCGTGGTCAGTCTCGCTTGCATTAACGCCTCCTGTTTGCGTGAAAACTCACGGGACAGGTCCGGCGGCCGCCCCTGCACGGTCCACGCTGGCCTGTTGTCGCACTGCAACTGCAATGGGAATGGGGTATGCGGATAGCGTTCTTCGGGTGCCGGGTCACCTCCCTCGTCAGCGTTTCGGTGGGCCGAAATCACTCGCACGGCAGGCCCGCCTGGAACGCGTGGGCTCGCGCCGCCTGCGCCCCGCCGGGGCGCAGGCGCACAACGTGAACGCTACCTAAAGGAGGTAATCCAACGCTGTCGGGCAGAACCGACAATTCGTGTCAGGAGTTTCCTGACAGGGGCTCGGGCACGGCCCGCGCGGGCCGGATTCCCGGGAGTAAACTCGCACAACACTGGGGAGAAACAGCGACATGCAAGTGCTCGTCAACGGCATACGGCTCTACTTTGACGTCGAAGGCGCCGGCCTCGTGCCCGACGGCCCGGCGATGCGGGAGAAGCCGACGCTCGTCCTGCTCCACGGGGGCCCGGGCATGGACCATTCCAGCTACAAGCCGCGGTTCTCGCAGCTCGCCGACATCGCCCAGGTCGTCTACCTCGACCACCGCGGCAACGGGCGCAGCGACCGGGGCCCGCGCAAGTCATGGACGCTGGCGCAATGGGGTGACGACGTGCACGCCTTCTGCGAGGCGCTCGGGATCGCGCGCCCGATCGTTCTGGGCGCGTCATTCGGAGGCATGGTCGCCCTGGCCTACGCCACGCGGCATCCCGCGCATCCCGCCAGGCTGATCCTGGTCAGCACCGAAGCCGCGGGAGGCAGGCATATGGAACAGCGGGTTGCGCTGTTCGAACGCCTGGGCGGCCCGGAGGTGGGAGCCCTCGCCCGGCGCCGCCTGCTCGACGGGCAGCTGGACGCGGCCCTGCTCGAGAAGTGGGTCCGCCTGGTCTTCCCCGTCTATACGCGGACCCCGCGGGATCCCGCGTGGGTGCAGCGAGCGGTCCTGAACCCCGAGGTCCACCTCTGGTTCACACGGCCGGGCGGAGAGGGTCTCACGTTCAATTTATTGCCCATGCTGCGGCGCATACAGTGCCCGACACTCGTGCTCGGCGGCGAGGACGACCCGATGATCCCCATCGTCTGTCAGGAGGAAATCGCGGCGGCGCTCCCGGCGCGCCTGGTGCGCTTCGAGCGCTTTCCGGGATGCGGGCACGGTGTGTTCAATGACGCGCCGGAGCGGGCCATGGCGATCTTGCGGGATTTCATCGGGGCCTGACAGCCCCGTGCAGCCGCCGCCGCGCCGCGAATCAGGTCTCCGACCGTTTGCGGCGCCGGACGGGTTCCTTCAACTTCCTGATCGTATACAGGTTCTCAGCCGAGCCCAGCAGTTCACCCGCGACCTCGGCGATCGGCCGGCGCTGCGACCGGGCGTTGCCGCGCAGGAGGTCGAACGCCTGCTCGCGGTTGATGCGGTCTCGCATCATGAGCAGCCCGACCGCCATGCTGATCTCGCGGGACCCGGCGAGGGCGGTGGACAGCTGATCCTCGCTCTGGCGCAATTTCCTGATCTCGGCGGCACGCGTCAATGCCGCTTCGATCGAAGGCACGATTTGCTGGATATCCAGCGGTTTCACGAGATAGCCGAGCGCGCCCTCCTCCGCCGCCTGCTTGACGACCTCCAGATCGCCAAACGCGGAGAGGTAAAGGAAAGGCACGCCGCGCTGCTCGCGCAGCCGCCGGCCGAGCTCGATGCCGTCCATGCCCGGCATGCGAACGTCGAGCAGTGCGAGGTCCGGGGCGTCGCGCTCCGCAATGACGAGCGCGTCGTCGCCGCTTGCCGAACCGGTCACGCGATAGCCGGCGCTGCGCAGGCCTTCGGACAACGCCGCCAGCACCAGTCGGTCGTCGTCCACTACCAGGATGTGCCGCTGGCTTTTCGCCGGGTCACTCGCCGCCATGCCGCCCCTCCCCCGCCGTCGCGTTCTGTCGCCCGGCGAGGAGCGGCAGGTGCAGCTTCAGCACGACTTCGACTTCGTTCCGGCCGCCGTTGAAGGCAACGCTGCCACCCGGTGCCGCGAGCAACGTGCGGACCAGTCCCAGGCCGTGGCCGACCGCTCGCCCCTCCGCGTAATCGAATCCTTTCGGCAGGTGGCCGCGGTTGACGATGCGGATTTCGGCCACGCCCTTCGACTCGAGCAGCGTGACCCGCGCGCGTTTCTTGGCTGCGCCCGACTGGTGCTTGAGCGCGTTGAACACCAGTTCGTTGAGCGCGACGGCCACGGACACCGCCTCCGACCCGGCAACGCATGCCGGGCGCGTGGTCTTGCGCTGGAGCGTTCTCTCGACCCGGCCCCCGGTCAGGCCTTCCGCGGATGCGCAGACCTCGTCTATGATCTCGGCCAGCGTGATCAGCCCGTCCGGGCGGGTTTCCTGCAATCCGTACACCAGCGCCACCGACTGGAGCTGCGCGATCGCCTCCTCGATGCCGGGCGCAATGGCGGGATACTTGCGGATCTTCTGCCGCAGCAGGCCGGCAACGCCCTGCAGGCTGTTCTTGATCCGGTGGTGCACTTCGCGCACCAGCGCGTCGCGCTGATCCATGGCATGCGTCAATCTTTCCTGCTCCGCGATCTTGCTGTCGGTGATGTCTTCGGCGATTCCGCACGCGAGAGGCGTGCCGTCGCCTGATTTCATCGGGTAGGAACGGTCCCGGATCCACCGCAGCGTGCCGTCGGGGCGGACGATGCGGTACTCGATGTCAAGCTGGAAGCCGCGCGCTATCCCTTTTGCGGCGTCCCGCACCCTGGGCAGGTCATCAGGATGGATCGACTCCGCCCAGTTGTTGGGATCGCGGCGCAGGGACTCGCGGGTCTTGCCCCAGATTTTTTCATAGGCAGGGCTCACGTACATGTTGTTGTCGATGGCAAGCGTATTGACCCAGAATACCTGGTCGATATTTTCCGCGAGCTGTCGGAACCGCTCTTCGCTATCGCGCAAGGCGTCCTGGGCGCGCTTGCGCTCGGTGATGTCGTGACCGACGCAGAGCGCGGTCACCACTTCTCCATTGGACCCGAATTCCGGGATATGCTGCGCTTCGAAGAAACGCTCGCCCGCCGGCGTGTCGAAACTGAACTCGATCGTGTTGGGGCGGCCGGTTTCGAATACTTCCCGCATGCAGCGGTCGAACAGCTCGGCCTTCTCGCGCGGCAGTGGAATTTCGAAATGGGTCTTGCCGATGAACGCTTCGCGCGGCAGGCCGGTCAGGCGCTCAACCGCGGCGTTGACGTAGACATGACGCACGTCGCGGTCGAAGCGCACCACGATGTCCGGCAGGTGCTCGGCCAGCGATTCGAACTCCTGCTGGCGCTGCCACAGCAATTCCTGCATGTGAATACGGCTGGCACCGGTTTCCCGATCGCGCGCTTGGGCAATCAGCTCGGCCCGCTTGAGATCGTCCATTTCGTTCATTCCCGGCGCCGGAATCCGACGCGGCCATTCTACTACCGGCGTGGTGGTGTCAGACCTCGAGCTCGCGATGCGCATCGTGCAGGAAGCAGCCTCCCGCCAGCCGCGCGCGTTGCGCGATCCCGCCCCCGACGTGCTCATCCTGCGGCATGTGCTGGGACCTGCGCGCGCACCCTGATTTCGTATGGTGGTAACGGGTCGCGATTTTGGATTCTGTTTGTAATCATGGTGCTAATGGCTGCCGCGTACAAAATTGCTATGCCACGTCATTGAATTTCGGTAGACTGCCGGCACATTACAACAACACTTCCGCTCAAGGAGGCGCATGTTTACAGGGGTCATCGATCTTCCGTGGTGGGGCTACGTGATTTATGCGTTGGCAGTGACCCACGTCACTATCGCCGGCGTCACGATCTACCTGCACCGCTGCCAGGCCCACCGCGCGCTGGATCTGCACCCCGTAGTCAGCCATTTCTTCCGCTTCTGGCTGTGGCTCACCACCGGCATGGTCACCAAGGCCTGGACGGCGATCCACCGCAAGCACCACGCCAAGTGCGAGACCGAGGAAGACCCGCACAGCCCGCAGATCTTCGGCATCAACAAGGTGCTGTGGGAAGGCGCCGAGCTCTATCGCATCGAGGCGCGGAACCAGGAAACGCTCGAGAAGTACGGCAGCGGCACGCCGGATGACTGGATGGAGCGCAACGTCTACCACGGCCGCGACCGGCTTGGCATCCAGATCCTGGTCGTGACCAATTTCGTGCTGTTCGGCTTCGCCGGCATCGCGATCTGGGCGGTGCAGATGGCCTGGATCCCCTTCTTCGCCGCCGGCGTGATCAACGGCATCGGGCACTACTGGGGCTACCGCACCTTCCAGCCGGAGGACACCAGCACCAACATCGTGCCGTGGGGCATCCTGATCGGCGGCGAGGAGCTGCACAACAATCACCACGCCTACGCCAGCTCGGCGCGCTTCTCCAACCGCTGGTTCGAGTTCGATCTCGGGTGGGCCTACATCCGCACGCTGGAATCGCTGGGTCTCGCCCAGGTCAAGAAAGTCGCTCCCAGGCTGAAGCTCGATACCGCGAAAACGCGCTGCGATCACGACACCCTGCAGGCCGTGATCACCCATCGCTACGAAGTGATCGCCAAGTATGCGAATTCGCTGCGCCAGACCTGCGCCGACGAGATCCACAGCCTCAAGGCGCGCGCGGTGAGCGTGGACCGCGCGGCGTTGAAGCGCATGCTGCACTTCGGGGCGGAATCACTGCCGGCCAGCGAGCGCGCCAGGATGAGCGAAGCGTTGAGCAACAGCAAGGTGCTCGACACGGTCTGCACCATGCGCCAGGACCTGGCATCGTTGTGGCAGCGCTCCAACGATTCCAAGGAGCAGCTCGTGCGGCAGCTCGAGGACTGGTGCGCGCGCGCGGAAGCGAGCGGCATCGCCCCGCTGCAGGAATTCTCGCGGCGGCTGCGCTGTTACGCCTGATAACTTCGGGACTAGGGGCTGGGGACTCGGGACTAGAAATTCGAACTCAGCAGAAAAAAGCCCGCTTGATGAGCGGGCTTTTTCATTCCGGATACCTGTCTTGTGGTCCCGAGCGTTGAACGGCGCTTGCGTCCGTTCGAACGCGAGGAAGTAAACCGGCGGCGACTGCTGTCCGGATTTACTTGATCTTTGTCTCTTTGTAAATCACGTGCTTGCGCGCCACCGGGTCGAATTTCTTGAACTCGAGCTTGTCCGGCGTGGTGCGCTTGTTCTTGGTGGTGGTGTAGAAGTGGCCGGTGCCGGCGGTGGACTCGAGCTTGATCTTCTCGCGCATATTGGTGGTCTCCTCAAATCTTCTCGCCGCGGGCGCGCATCTCCGCGAGCACGGCGTCGATGCCCTTGCGGTCTATCGTGCGCAGGCCCGCCTGCGACAGCCGCATGCTGACCCAGCGGTTCTCGCTCTCGACCCAGAAGCGGCGGTACTGCAGGTTCGGCAGGAAGCGCCGCCGCGTCTTGTTGTTGGCGTGGGACACGTTGTTCCCCAGCATGGGCTTCTTGCCGGTGACTTGGCAGACGCGGGACATGGAAGGCTCCGGAATTCTCGAAAGGCGCGGATTCTACAGGCTTTATGCCGCCGGCTCAAGCCGCCGGCTCGCGGCTCCTCCGGGCTACCTCACGACCAGGACCGGGATCTTGGTATGCGTCAGGACCTTCATCGTTTCGCTGCCGAGCAGCATTGCGTCGAAACCCCTGCGCCCGTGGGAGGCCATAACGATCAGGTCGCATTGGTGCTTCTCGGCGCTGTTGACGATCTCCTCGTAAGGATGGTCCCCGACAACGACCAGACCTTCACATTTGACACCTTCCGCTTTGGCGCGTGTTTCGAGTTCGGAGATCATCTTCCGGGCAATCTCCTTCGCTTCCTCTTCATGTTGCTTTTCGATCGTCGTGAGGACCGACTTGGGCGCCTGCCACGGCTGGAAGTGGAGGTGAAAGTGCGACACCACGTGGATTGCGGTCACTTTCGCTCCACTGGACCTGGCGAAAGCGATGCACTCCTGTTCCGCCTTGCGTGACGGCTCGGAACCGTCGACGGCCAACATGATGTGCTTGTAATGCATGGCGCCCTCCTGATTGAGCACAGTCTCACCCAATGGATAATCCGCCTATTGACGCAGATCAAATTACTGGCGGTTTGCTAAAGCAGTCCGCGCTCGGCGAACGACATCGCCGCCCCCGCGCCGATGACGAAGTGGTCGAGCACCTTCACGTCCACCAGCGCAAGTGCCTGCTTCAGGGCCTGGGTGAGCGCTTCATCCGACCGCGACGGTTCGGCGATGCCCGAGGGGTGATTGTGCGCGAAGATCAGCGCGGCAGCGTTGTAATGGAGTGCGCGCTTCACGACCTCGCGCGGGTAGACGCTGGTCTGCGTGAGCGTGCCGCGAAACAGCTCCTCCACGGCCAGGACGCGATTCTGCGCGTCGAGGAAGACGCCGACGAAGACCTCGTGCGGCCGGTCCTGGAGCTTCAATCGCAGGAAGTCACGCACCGCCTGGGGCGAGCCCAGGGCGGAGCCCCGGTCGAGCTTCTCGCGCAAAGCGCGCCGCGCCATTTCCAGCACCGCCTGGAGCTGAACGTACTTGGCCGCGCCCAGCCCGGAAACCGCAGTCAGTGCGTCCGCGTCCGCCGCGAACAGCCCCGACAGCGAGCCGAAGCGCCCCAGCGCCTCCCGCGCGAGGTCGACAGCCGTTTTTCCCCTGACGCCCGTGCGCAGGAAAATCGCCACCAGCTCGGCATCGGACAGCGCCTCCGATCCCTTGGACAGCAATTTCTCTCGCGGCCGGTCGTCGAGCGGCCAGTCGGTGATCGCCATGAACCGTGAACAGTGAATGGTGAATCGATAACGGCTTAAACGGATAACCTGCCGTGCCCGTTTACCGGCGGGGGGTTCTCCATTCACGGTTCGCCATTCACCGTTCACCATTTACCATCCACCGCTTTTGCCGTTACACTCTTGCCCTCCACTTCAGTGAAGCGCTACGTGGCTGATATATCGCGAAAATCGGTCGTACTGGGCGTCACCGGCGGCATCGCCGCATACAAGGCGGCGCAGCTCACCCGCGATCTGCAGCGCCATGGCATCGACGTGCAGGTCGTCATGACCCGCGCGGCGCAAGGGATGATCACGCCCGCGACGTTCCAGGCGCTGTCGGGCAAGCCGGTGTACAGCGACATGTGGGATACCGGCGTCCCGGACAGCATGGCCCACATCGAGCTCTCGCGCGGCAAGAACGCCGTCGTCGTCGCGCCGGCCACCGCCGATTTCATCGCCAAGCTTGCGAACGGGCTGGCGGATGACCTGCTCTCGACGCTATGCCTGGCGCGCGAATGCCCGCTGATCGTCGCCCCTGCCATGAACCGCCAGATGTGGGACCACCCGGCCACGCGGCGCAATGTCGACCGCCTGCTCCGCGACGGCGCGTCCATCCTGGGGCCCGCGAGCGGCGACCAGGCGTGCGGCGAGGTCGGCATGGGCCGCATGCTGGAGCCCGGCGACATCGCCGAGGCCGTCGCCGGGTTTCTCGCTCCGAAAATCCTGAAGGGCGTACGGGTGCTGATCACCGCCGGGCCGACGTTCGAGCCGATCGACACCGTGCGCGGCATCACCAACCGCAGCTCGGGCAAGATGGGCTACGCGATCGCCCGCGCCGCTCTCGATGCCGGGGCCGACGTGACCCTGATAACGGGACCCGTGAGCCTGGCCGCGCCAGCGGGCGTGGCACTCATGCGAGTGACCACCGCCGCCGAGATGTTCGAGGCCGTCAAGCGCAATGCCGCGCGCGCCGGCATCTACATCGGCGTCGCCGCGGTGGCCGACTACCGCGTGGACAAGCCGAGCCGTCACAAGATCAAGAAGACCGATCACGACCGGCTCAAGCTGGCGCTGGTGCCCAATCCCGACATCCTCGCCTGGGTGGCGGGCCGGCCCCGCCCGCCGTTCTGCGTCGGATTCGCCGCGGAGAGCCGCAACCTCGACGCCTACGCCGACGAGAAGCGCCGCCGGAAGAAAGTGCCGCTGATGGTCGCCAACCTGGCTCAGGAGGCGATCGGCGCCGACGACAACGAAGTCACGCTGCTCGACGATCGCGGCACCCACAAGCTCCCGCGCGCGCCGAAGGAAGTCGTCGCCCGGCAACTGATTGCCCACATCGCGAAGCTCTACGCCTCACGGGGAAGAAAGCCGCGATAGCACTGCAATTTGCGTCGATCATGGCAGATGCGAAGAAATCCGCACTAGTGCTGTTCGCGCACGGCGCGCGTGACGCTCAATGGAGCGAGCCGTTCCGCGCGCTGCGGAAGGCGGTAGCGGCCCGGCGCCCCGATCTCGACGTAGAGCTTGCCTTCCTCGAAATCATGGAGCCGGCGCTGGGAGACTGCATTGCGCGGCTGGCCGGCGACGGCTGCAGGCGCATCACCATCGCGCCGCTGTTCCTGGCCCAGGGCGGCCACTTGAAGAAGGACCTCCCGCGCCTGCTGAAGGACCTGGGCGCGAAGTACCCGGCGGCGGACATCAGCGTGCTGCCTCCGATCGGGGAAGTCACCGAGCTGCTGAACGCAATGGCCGGGTGGCTCGCCGACAGCGCGCCGCGCTGAGGAATGCCGTGACTCGTTGCTCGTTGCTCGTTGCTCGTTGCTCGTTGCTCGTCTCGCTCGGGCTGCCGCTGCCCGCTGCCTGTGCGGAGCTGCCGGAAATCCCGCTCGCGGTTAAGGGTCACAAGCTCACGGTTGAGGTCGCGGCCGACGACGAGGTCCGCATGCAGGGACTCATGCACCGGCGGGTCCTGCCGGAGAGCCGCGGCATGCTGTTCGTGTTCCGCGAGGTCGAGCGCCACGCCATGTGGATGATGAACACCTACATCCCGCTGTCGGTGGCGTTCCTCGACGAGCGCGGCGTCATCATCAATATCGAGGACATGAAGCCGCACACGCAGGATACCCACCCCGCCGCGAAGCCCGCGAAATACGCACTGGAGGTCAACCAGGGCTGGTTCGGCAAGCGCGGCGTCAAACCGGGCATGAAGGTCGAAGGGCTGGAGCGCGCTCCGCCGGCAAAATAAAAAAAACGCCCGGTTGCCCGGGCGTTTTTTTGCAGAAAGTCTGCTGTTACGAGCCGAAAAAGATGCCCTGGTGGCCCGCCGCCGCCATGAAGAACAGCATCGGGATCGAGAGCGCGGTGTTGGTGCGCGACGCCAGGAACGCGACGCGGCGCGCCTTGGCTTTCTCCTCGTCGCTCGCCGGCTTCATCCCCAGTATCTTCTGCTGGTTGGGCCAGATCAGCACCCACACGTTGAAGAGCATGATGGTGCCGAGCCAGGCGCCGATGCCGATCGCGTAGAAAGCGCGGTCCATGAAGAAGAACGCCTTCATGAATCCCGCCCCCAACAGCAGGGCGCCGAACAGCCAGGTCGCCACCGCCGCCCAGCGGAACCAGAACAGCGCGCGCGGCGCCACGTGCTTGGTGATGCCCGCGCCGGTGCCGTCCTTGCCGGCGTCCGCCAGCGCCGGAACCTGCACGAAGTTGAAGTAGTACAGCAGGCCGATCCACATGACGCCGGAGATGATATGCAGCCAGCGCCCGATTCCGAGTTGTATGAAGTCCATCATGACCGGTTCCTCCTATCGCAGCGCGAACTGGACGATGTTGTAGAGGATCAGCGTCAGGACGAGGCCGCTGATAACCGTGCCCCACAGCGAGTCGAGCGGATTTTTCATTTGAACTCCTCCGGTTGGATGCGTGCTTCGACGATCGGCACGCCCGTCATTCTAGAGGCTTTCAGCGGGCCCAGCAATGTTTGACCAAATTACTCGTGTATTTTTGAGCGCCCGATCAGGCCGCGGCGAAGCTGCCGGTCTCGACGGCGACGATGGCCTTGGCCTGGTTCATGTCATCGGTATATCCCGCGCCGTAGAGACAGCAGGCGATCTGGTTGACGAGCGGCAGCGGCACGGGCACCTCTCCCGCCAGCGCCCGGCGGATCCAGTCCGCCACCGTGTGCGCGTCGTGTTCCGCCGGCAGCGCGACGGGATGCTTCAACACCGCGACCTCGGCGTCGAACAGCACCTTGCATCCATCCGGAGTCACGTACTCGATCCGCGGCCTGCGCCGGGGATCCGCGAACGCCTCGCCTTCGACCCCATCGAGCAGCAATCCGGTCAGCCCGCTCGCCGCCAGGTACTCACGCAGCACCGCGCTTCCCGTCACGGGGTTGGCCCCAACCACGAGCAGCGCGTCCGCTGCGAACACCGGCAACAGCCGTGCCAGCGCCTGGATGAAGGCGCCGAAACCCAGGCGTCCCTTGAGCGCGAGCAAGTCGGCCAGCCCCGGCGCCAGTACTGCCGCCGGAACGAATGCGAGCTTGTGCTCCTCGAGCCGCGATTGCGCAATCAGCGGGCTTGCGCACGGCAGGATGCCGAGCTCTCGAAAGACATAGGCCGCCGCGACTCCGCCGGCGCCATCGAGCGCGCCGTGCACCACGACCGGCACGCCGAGCCGCTGCAAGGCCAGCGCGACCAGCGGCAGCAAATGCGGTTGCGCCCGCAAGCCATGATAGCTTCCGAATACGACCGGTCGCCCGGAAGCCGCAGGGGGCGCCAACCGGCTGCAACGCTGTGCCAGCGCCGCGCCAAAGCCCAGCAACTCGGCCACCGCGACCGGTCTGCGCTCGAGCAGCGCGAGCGCCGCGCCGAGTTCGAGTTCACCCATCCCGCCGTCGAGCATTGCGGACAACAGCGCAAACGCTTCGCGCTCGCTCAGTTCGACGGCGCCGGCCGCCTCGCCGGAAAGGCGCTTCATCACCTGCATCAGGCTCATCAATGCGCTCCGCGTCCGGTCAATCACTTAGCAACGGTCATGCCATTATTTTCACTTGTCAATTCAACAAGTTGAAAACCGCATTCGGCAAACGTGCCAGATCGTGGTGCGTGCCGCGCGCCCGGTGCATGAACGTGGTGCCAGCAGCAATGTCTTGTTGTTGCGTTCATGCCACAGTGTTGCAACGATTGATCTCAATATTGGTAGACTGGATGGCACGTTCCGGTCTTGCCCGGGTGTTCCCGGTTTCCAACTGCCCTTCCCTGTTGCGATGAGCTGTTTGTTCAAATCGTCGAAGGCCATCGCCATAATGCTGGCCGCTTCAACCGCGGCCGGCGTCGTCAATGCCCAGTCGGGGTTGACGCCCGAGCGCTTCGGCCTCGGGCTCAAGGCACGGTCGGACGCCCCGTCCCTGCACAACCCGGCGTTCGGTAGCGAAGCAGCCCAGGTCTGGCAGGCGACGCGTTCCTCCGAGTTCGCGCTGATCGGCGGCATGCGCGATGCGCCCCGCCTGGGGTTGCGCGCGGTCGAATCCTACGGCGGCATCGCGTACGCTCCCCCGGGTGGGTGGGGGACTTCGTTCGAGGCCGGATTTGCACGGGAGACGCTGGACACCCCGCGCCGCTATTCGCTTGGCGGCCAGATGCACACGGCCCTGAGCAACGGCAGAACCTTCAGCGTGGGGCTCAAGTACCGCGCGTTCGATGTCGATTCCGGGCTGCGGCCCGCCCTTTCGGGCGAAACGCCGGCGGCGCATGCCTATACGCTGGCGCCGTTGCGCGTGCCCGGTGCCGCCTTCGGGCCGAGCTATCAGCTCCAGATGAGCTACCAGCACAGCAGCACCAGCGCGTTCGGGCTGGCGTTGGGACGCGAGGTGGAAACGTTCACGCCCTACCTGGATGCGTCGAGCGCCGGCCGGCAGTTGACGTTCACGGGACAGCACTTGCTCACCCCCAGCTGGGCATTGAGCTACGACGTGCTGTCCAGCGATCCCGCCAATCCGCTGCGATTCCAGGGCCTGGGATTGCGCCTCGGCATGCGCTACCGCTTCTGACAAGATCCTGGACAAACCCCTTTTCGCACTTCCGAGTTTTCTCGCTCTCCCGCTCTCCCGACTTCCCGCGCTCCCGTGTTTACTGCTGCCGTCCCGCTTTGTCCGTGAGCGGGACAAAGCGGACGGCGAGCACGGGATGGCGCGTGACCGACCCGTCGGGCTTCTTCTCGATCACGAGCAGCGACTGTCCGCCCGCCTGGCTGCCGACTGGCACCACCAGCCGCCCGCCGCGCTTCAACTGGTCGATCAGCGGTTGCGGCACCTCGCGCGGCGCCGCGGTGACGATGATGGCATCGAACGGAGCGTACTCGGGCCAGCCCCGGTAACCGTCCCCCGTTCGCGTGAGCACGTTGCGGTAGCCCGCCCGGTCCAGCCGCGCCCGCGCCTCGCGCGCGAGCGGCTCGACGATCTCGATCGTGTGCACCGTGCCCGCCAGCTCGGCGAGCACCGCCGCCTGGTAGCCGGAACCGGTTCCGATCTCCAGCACGCGGTCGCCGGGCTTCACCGCCATGAGATCCGTCATCAGCGCAACGATGAAGGGCTGCGAGATCGTCTGACCCAGGCCTATGGGCAGCGGCCGGTTGGCGTAGGCATTGCGCTTCTCGCTCTCCGGCACGAACTCGTGGCGCGGCACTTTGCCCATCGCCGCCATCACGCGCTCGGAGAGCACGGCGCGGCCGGTCTCGAGCCGCGTCTCGCGCGTGAGCGCCGCGATCTCCTCCACCATGCGGGCGCGCTCGCGCGCGGTGCCGTCCTGGGCTTCGGCCGTCATGCTCCCCCCTGATGCAAGCATTAGAGCGCCGACCAGGCGCAGGATGCAACGGCGCATCGCGCTCATCGACGCCTCACCTGCGCCCGCCGAGGCTGAATGCCCCGGCGAGCAACTCGTAGGACCGCAGCCGGCTGTCGTAATCGCCGGTGATGGTGATCGCCATCAGCTCGTCGGCCTGGAACTGTTCGCGCAGCTCCAGCAGCCGGGCGTGCACCATTTCGGGCGTGCCGAGCACGACGCGGCGGCGATGGTGGGCGATGCGCCGTCGGTCGGCCTCGGTATAAGGGTAGGTGCGGGCTTCTTCGTGATTCGGCACTGGCGCATTGACCCCGTGGTCGGTGTTGAGCCGGCGCAGGGTTATGCTGGCTGCGAGCCGTTCGGCCTCCTCCGCCGTCTCCGCGCAGATCACGAACACGCACAGGAGCGTCTGCGGCACGGGCTCGCGCTGCGAAGGCTGGTAGCGGCGCCGGAATTCGCGCATCACGGCGTCCCCGCCGTCCGCGCTGATGAAATGGGCGAACGCGAACCGCAGCCCGAGCTGCGCCGCGAGCGCGCCGCTGTAGTCCGAGGAGCCGAGCAACCAGATCTCCGGCGCGGTCGGCCCCGCCGGCATCACCTTCACCCCGGCGAAGGGATGCTCCGGCGGCAAGGTGCCGTCGAGGTAGGCGGCCAGGTACTGCACCTGTTCCGGGAAGCGCTCGGCGCCCGGGTAGCGTCCCTCGCCGATGGCCAGCGCCGTGACCTGGTCGCCGCCCGGCGCCCGCCCGATCCCCAGGTCGATGCGCCCGGGATAAAGCGCTTCCAGCATTCGGAACTGTTCCGCCACTTTGAGCGGGCTGTAGTAGGGAAGCAGCACGCCGCCGGTGCCGACGCGTATGCGCGAGGTCTCGGCCGCCACCCGCGCGAGCAGGATCTCGGGGCAGGGGTCGGCGAGCGCGGCGAGCGCATGGTGCTCCGCCAGCCAGTAACGGTGAAATCCCAGTTGTTCCGCCGCCTTCACCAGGCGGATGGTCTCGTGGACCGCCTGCGCCGGAGTGTGGCCGCTGATGACGGGAGACTGATCGAGAACGCTGAGGCGCATTGCGAGTCAAATTTTATTATAAGGGGTATATTTGATATGCAATGCAAGCGCGTTAGTATCCACAGGTAAAGGCATCCGGGAAGAATCGACGATGAACCAGGCAGCAAGCTCACCCAATCCGCTCTCCGCGCTCGAGCGGCTGCGGCATTGGTGGCGCCGCCTCGCCGCATCGGTGTTTCCCGTGGCGGGCGAGGCCGAGGCCGACCGCGCCACTGCGCGCCTGATCGGGCAGCTCAAACCGCTGCTCGAGGAAAGCCGGGCCCACCGCGGCGGCGAAGTATCCGCGCGCGACCGTGCCGGGCAGATCGCCGCGATCTACCGCGGTGCCGATACCGCGCAACGCGCCGCGATCCTCAACGTGATCACCCACGAATTCGCGCCCCATCGCGACGATCTGGAACAGGCCATCTCCGCGATCCGGGCCGCGGCCACCGATGCCGAGCTCTCCCTGGCGGAAGCGCGGCTGCGCATTGCGCTCAACGCTCCCCGGGCGAAGTTCTTCACGCAGTTCAACCTGCTGCCGGAGGGCGTCAAGTTCCTGGTGGACCTGCGCGCCGATCTGCTGGCGGCCCTGCCGCAGGAGCCGGCGCTCGAGGTGCTGCGCGTCGAGCTCGACGGCCTCCTCGAGAGCTGGTTCGACCCGGGGTTCCTGGAATTGCAGCGCATCACCTGGCATTCGCCGGCGCTCGTGCTCGAGAAGCTGATCGCCTACGAGGCCGTGCACCCGATCCAGTCGTGGAACGATCTCCGGAACCGCCTCGACACCGATCGCCGCTGCTACGCCTTCTTCCACCCGCGGCTGCCCAACGAGCCGCTGATCTTCGTCGAGATCGCGCTCTCGAAGGGCCTGGCGGGCAACATGCAGCTGCTGCTCGACCAGGGCGCGCCGGTGCAGGACCCGCAGTCCGCCGACACCGCGGTGTTTTATTCGATCTCGAATACACAGAAAGGGCTGCGCGGCATCAGCCTCGGCAACCTGCTCCTGAAGCGCGTGATCGAGGACCTGCGGCGCGACCTGCCGCGGCTCCAGGTGTTCGCGACGCTGTCGCCGTTGCCCGGCTTCCGCAAGTGGCTCGACCCGGCGCTCGCCGAAAAGCGGCCGCTGCTGCCGGCAGCCGATGCCGCGAAGCTCGCGGAATCGCTCGGCCATCCCGGGCCCGACACGGCGATCGCGGACACGCTGGCGCGCCCCGAATGGCCGGGCGACGCGCGGCTGGCGGATGCGCTGCGCGA
>Ga0209343_10005359_pt1 | contig 15606 bp, 14 predicted proteins | sample RifCSPlowO2_02_FD_184026 | JGI IMG/M metagenome (GOLD analysis project Ga0209343, IMG submission 184026) | Groundwater microbial communities from Rifle, Colorado - Rifle CSP2_plank lowO2_0.2 (SPAdes) (version 2) | ecosystem: Environmental > Aquatic > Deep subsurface > Groundwater | place... | reverse complement strand
GCAGCGCCTACATGTGCGGTGCGGGCGTATCCATCTACTGGAACAAGATGCCGCATACGGGCGTGCAGCTGCTGCTGGACCGCAGCGGGCAGGTCACGGTGCTGTGCGGCGCGACCGAGATCGGCCAGGGTTCGGACGACGTACTGGCCGCCATCGTCGCCGAGGTGCTGGGGATCAACACCCATGACATTCGTTGCCTGACCGGCGACACGGGGCTGACGCCCATCGACCTGGGCTCCTACTCCAGCCGCGTCACGGTGATGATGGGCAATGCCGCCATGCAGGCGGCCGGGCGGGTGCGCGAGCTGATCGCCACGGCAGCGGCCGAGCCACTGGAGACCTTGCCTGAGCGCATCGTGCTGTCCCAGGGCCGGGTGTTTAGCGCGGAAAATTCCGGCAAGAGCATGAGCTTCGTCGAGGCCGTGGCGCTGGCCGAGGCGAAATTCGGCACCCTGGGCGCGGTCGGATCGTACGCGCCGCCCAAGCCGCCGGGCAAGTTCAGGGGCGCGGGCGTGGGCCCGTCGCCTGCGTACACCTTCGCGGCCTGCGTTGTCGAGACGGAAGTCGATGAACGGACCGGTTTGATCCATATTCCCAAGATCTGGATCGCGCACGATATCGGCCAGGCGATCAACGCGGTGCACGCGCGTGGCCAGGTGATCGGCGGGGTGTACATGGGCGTCGGAGAGGCCTTGATGGAGGAACAGGCGTTCCGCCGCCTGCCACCCAAGCTCTCCAGCGCGCTGGTGCATAAGATTCCCTCGATGCTCGAGTACAAGAGCATCACCTCCATGGACATGCCCGAAGTGGAAGTCATGCTGGTCGAGGATCCCGACCCGAACTGCCCGTTCGGTGCGAAGGAGGCCGGCCAGGGGCCGCTGCTGCCGGTGATGCCGGCGGTGGCGAACGCCGTGTACGACGCGATCGGGGTGCGCATCGACGAGGTCCCGATCACCCCGGACAAGGTGCTGCGCGCATTGGAGCTGAAGCGCGCGGGCAAGAATCCGCGCGTAGGGCCGGAGCATTTCCCTGACGTACCCTATCCCGAACCGATCTTCGTGCTGCCGCCCGGCGAAGGGGGTGACGGCAACGAGATCAAGGATCCGGACAGGAAGCCCGCGAAAAAGCGGGCGGAGGTGGCCGCATCATGATGCGACTGCCGTGGTTCAAGTATCACGCCCCGCGCAGCGTGGCCGAGGCCGCGCGCATCCTGGCCGCCGAGGGCGCGCAGGCGATGCTGATCGCCGGGGGCACGGACCTGCTGCCCAACATGAAGCGGCGGCAGCAGGCGCCCGCAACCCTGGTGTCGCTGCGCAAAGTCGACGGACTGAAGCGCGTCGCCAACGGCGCCGGGCCGAGTGGTGAAATGCAGCTGGGCGCCGGGCTCACGCTCACCGAAATCGTCAATGCCGCCGCGGTGCGCGCGAAGTACCTCGCGCTGTGGCAGGCGGCGGCGCAGGTCGCCACGCCTCACCTGCGCAACATGGGAACGCTGGGCGGCAACCTGTGCCTGGACACGCGCTGCAGCTACTACAACCAGAACGAGGACTGGCGCCGCGCCATCGACTTCTGCATGAAGAAGGACGGCGAGACCTGCTGGGTCGCCACCGGGAGCAAGCGCTGTCTCGCAGTGTCCTCCACCGACACCGCGCCTGCGCTGATCGCCGTGGGCGCCAAGGTGAGGCTGGTCTGTGCCGCGGGCGAGCGGGAAGTTGCGCTCGTGGATCTGTACCGAAATGACGGCATGAACTATCTGACCCGCAAGCCGGACGAAATTCTCACCGAAGTGTCACTGCCGGACATGGACGGCTGGAAGAGCGTCTACTGGAAGCTGCGCAGGCGCGGCTCGTTCGACTTCCCTGTGCTCGGCGTTGCGGCGGCCGTTCGCGCCGCAAGAGACGGGACGGTGGTGGCGGCGCGGCTAGTGCTCGGCGCGGTCTCGTCCCGGCCGCTCCTCACCAAGGCGGGGGAGCTGCTGATCGGCAAGAAGCTCACCGACGAGGTCATCGCCGAGGTCGGCGAGAAGGCCTCTTCGGCGGCCAAGCCCATGGACAACACCGACCTCGACCTGTACTGGCGCAGGGACGTCGTGTCCGCGTTCGTTGGCTATGCGCTGCGCGAGATCCGCGGTGACGACATGCGCGACACGCGGATGAAGATCGCGAGGCAGGTTCTGTAGCGAAACTCGCTCGGCGTGGAGCTAACATCCTGGTGCGAGGCGATGTATTCGTTCTGGAGCGCGAAACAGCGCCTGAGTGCTCGCGAGCGCACCAGCGCGGCGATCATGATCCAGGAGAATTGGGATGCGAGCGTGCCGACCGACGTGGTCAATTTCCTGCGCAAGCTCGCGCCCCCCGGCGTGTGGCTGCATGACCAGCACGACGCCAATGGCGACGCGCACATCAAGGCGGGTCTCGTCGGACCCTCCGAGACCATTCCCGTCATCGACGGCAAGCTTGGACTCTCGCGCTGGCAGGGCGTCTTCTTCTGTGAGTTCGACGGCCCGCGTCCGAAGCGGCCCGTCGTAGTTACCGTGATCGCCGATCGCGGCTGAACCGTGCTCCTAAGCCGGGCTCGCTCCGCACCGCGCTCAATTCGCGCGGATGTTGAGATCCCGCAATACCTTGGTCCATTTTTCGACGTCTGCCTTATGCTTGACTCCGATTTCGGCCGGCTTCATGTTCCCCGCCGCCGTGTCATAGCCCATGGCAACAAGGCGTTCCTTTACGCTGTCCTGGCCGAGGATGACGGCCAACTCGCCGTGAAGCTTGTTAACGATCGCGCTTGGGGTTCCGGAGGGGGCGAATAGCCCGATCCACAGGATCAGCTCGAAATCCGCAAACCCGGATTCCGCCACGGTTGGAACATCGGGCAGGAGGGGGAATCTCGTCAGGCTGGTGACCGCCAGAGCGCGGACCTTGCCGGCCCGCAATTGTGCCATTGCCGTCGGCGCTTCGACTGCGACCATTCCCACTTCACCAGCAACGGCAGCGGTGAGCGACGGTATGGAACCCTTGAAGGGGACATGAACAATGTCTATCCCCGCCTGCTTCTTGAAGAGTTCCGTGGCTGCCTGAAACGGCGAGGCACCGGAGCCGTAAAACAGCTTGCCGGGATTTGACTTGGCGAATGCGATCAGGGCCTTGAGCGACGTTGCCGCAACCGACGGATGAACGGCGAATATCAGCGGGTGCGTTTCAAACAGAGCAATCGGGATGAAATCTTTGACCGGATCGTACGGCAGGCGATCATAGAGCCCTGGATTGAAGACCATCGGACCTGAGGCCCCGACAAGAAGGGTATAACCGTCGTGCTCGCCGTTTTTGACATACTCCGTGGCGATTATCCCATTGGCCCCGACCTTGTTCTCCACTGCGATCGGCTGCCCGAGCCGTTCGGCCAGGTTCTGGCCGAACATCCGACCCAGCGTGTCAGGGGCGCCGCCAGGCGGGAACTGCACCACGAATTTTATCGGCCTGCTAGGGAAGGGTTGGGCGGTCGATTCGCCGCACACGAGAATTAGCGCCAACGCGACGAAAAGACCAAAGGCTTTATACGCGGTTTGCATTCTCCATCTCCCCCCTTTGTCGAGATTGAAAGTGACCTGCGGCAGCCCACCTCAATAACTGAAGACCCCGTAGCCCGTCTTCTCCGCCTCATCGACAATAACGTCGATCACGCACGGCCGGTCTTCTTTTAGGGCAGCCTCCAACGCCGGTTTGATTTCTTCGGGCCGCTCGACGCGAAAGCCTCTCGCTCCGCAATTTTCCGCGAACTTCGCGAAATTCGTATTGGTGAAGTCCACCCCGATATTGCGTCCGAATTGGCGCTTTTGCATCATCTTGACTGAACTGAACGAGGAGTCATTGAAGACGACGACTACCACATTGATTTTCTCTCGCAGCGCAGTTTCAATGTCCGGCATGCTCATAGAAAAATCGCCGTCCCCCACCAGGCACAAGACCTGACGGTCCGGACGAGCCAATTTCGCACCCATCGCGGCCGGAAAGGCGAATCCCATGGCGCCAAAGCCGATCGGCCTGACCGAACATCGAGGTTCGTGGATCGGCAATTGCTCGCCGATCAAGTGGGTGTGACGCCCGGCGCCGACCGATACAATGGCGTCGCGTCGAATCATCTCGCCGATTTCCTTGAGTACCCTGCGGGCTTGGATCGGAACGGAATTCAAATCGCCGTCAAGACGGCTCTTTCTCTCCGCCGCCAAATTCCCGTTCAGTGTTTTGGCGCGCGAACTGCCAGGTAAGGCACCGAACTTGGACAGCAGCGGCATGGCAACTTCAATGATATCCTGGAGAAACATCCTGCAATCGGCGATCACGCCGAAATCGACGGGATACTGCCGCGCGATCTCCGCCGGATCGATGTCCACCTGCGCAATCGTTGCAGAGGGATCGATCAGAGTCCAGGTCAGGGTCGTATAGTCGGAAAGCCTCGAGCCCAACGCCAGGATAAAATCCGACTCATTCAACGCCTCGGAGGCGCTGCGGTTTCCGCCGCGCCCCGGCACACCGGCGAAAAGGGGATGGTCCTCGGGGAAAGCACCTCTGCCGCCCGAGGTCACTGCAACCGGTAGTCCGGTCAGTTCCGCGAAGCGAACCAGTACAGCATTGGCATCGGACCAGTTCACGCCGGCGCCCGCCAAAATCAGAGTCCGGCTGGATCTCAACAGCTGATCTGCGATCTTGAGCGTGAGAACCGGATCCGGTCTTGCCTTGCTGGAATACGATCCATAGTTCGGGTTTTTGGCGGCCGGTACTTCTCCTAGCTCTTCGGCAGCGACATCCAAGGGGATATCCACCTGCACGGGGCCGCGCCGGCCCAGACGCGATCGTACGAATGCCGAGCGCATGATCCGCGGTATGTCGCGGGCGAATTTGGCCTGGACGCTCCACTTTGTGATCGACCGGAAAGGCGTAAGCTGATCCCAGCTGTTGAACGGATCGCGGTCCAAGTGGGACAGAACTTCATTGCATGTAATCGCGATCACTGGTGAAGAATCTCTGTATGCGCTGCCCACGCCGTTGACAAGATTTGCCGCGCTGGGGCCCACGTGCGTCACGCATATACCCGGTTCGAGACTAACGCGCGCATATCCATCTGCCATCGACACCAGCGTGTTTTCGTGTTTGGCCAGGATGAATCGAATGCTTGGTTCTCGGCTGATTGAATCCAGAATGGGCATCGCTGTATGACCGGGCATTCCGAAGACATACTTAACGCCGGCTTGCACCAATGACTGGACTAAAAGATCTGATCCCCGCATGCGAAGCTCCCCCCTCCAGATCGGTTTATTTAATATATGCGCACAACTTAGATACTCTAACAGCAATACATAGTCAATTTTCAACGATTTGTCGCCCTCTTCAGCCGTCTTCGAAACGGAAGCGGGCGTCGTCGCGGCCCCAAAGGAAGGTGGCGCGGAATGGCAATGTGATGCTCATCGGCACGTCGGGGTCCGGTGATCGAACCTGCAAACGTCTCCGTCGGGTAATCGCATGAAGCTTGCACCCGAGGAAATCCGCATAATCGGCTGTCTGGTCGAAATTTCCTATCGCTCACTTTAGGCGCTGGACCATGACCGACATGCGCGCGATCGATATCCATTGCCACATCGTCCCCGAGCGGTTCCCGGCCTATGCGGGTGGCGGCACGGACATCCCCTGGCCGTCAATGGTGCCGGCCCACGCCTGCCATTGCCACGTCATGATCGAGGGCAAGATCTACCGGACCGTGCACCGGCGCTGCTGGCTGTCCGAGGAACGCATCACGGACATGGACCGGCACGCCATCGGCGTGCAGTGTCTGTCGCCGATGCCCGAACTGCTGTCGTACTGGTTGCCAGCTGCCGATGCGCAAGTGCTGATCCGCTACCTGAACGACCAGATCGCCGATATGGTGACTCGGAACCCGACGCGCTTCATCGGCCTCGGCGCCGTGCCGCTGCAGGACATCGATCTCGCCCTGCGCGAATTGGAGTACGTTGTCAATGAACTGAAGTTCCCGGGCGTCGAGATCGCCAGCCACGTCAACGGCGTGTCCATCGGCGATGCTCGGTTCGAGCCGTTTTTCGCGGCGGTCGAGAAGATGGGCGCGGCTATCTTCGTGCATGCGCTGCGGCCCGCGGGCCAGGACCGCATCGTCGGCGGCGTTGCCGAGCAGGTGATATGTTTTCCCGGCGACATCGGGCTTGCGGCCGCTTCGATGGTTACCGGCGGCATTGCCGAGCGGCATCCGAATCTGCGCATTGCCTTCAGCCACGGCGGCGGCGTATTCTCGATCCTGCTACCGCGGCTGACGCATGCGTGGAACGTGATGCCGACGCTGAAGGAGTCGATGCCTCAGACCCCGGGTGTCTACGCCAGGCGCTTCTTCTACGACACGATCCTGTTCGACCCGGCCGCGCTGAGACATGTGGTCAATACCTTCGGCGCTTCGCAGGTCGTGGTCGGGAGCGACTTTCCGTTCAACATGGGCGACCCGGATCCGGTGGCTTCCGTCAATGCGGCCGGGCTCGACGCCCCGGCGGTGCGGGCCATTCTGTACGAAAACGCCGAGCGTTTTCTGGGCCGCAAGCCGGGTCGGAACTGAACGGGTAGGAACTCATGCGACGCCTGCCGGCCATGGCCGAAGTGCCTCGGCGCACCGCTCAGCGTACCGTCTTGACCCCGGCGTCCTTCAGGATCTCGCGCATCCGGTCGGTGAACTCGTCATAGAACTTCGTGACGTCGGCGGCGTTCTGGTAGCCGTCCTCGAACTGGTTCTCCTCGATGTACTTGCGCCACGCGGCCGTGCGCGTGAGCCTGGCGAAAAAGTCCTGCCAGAACTCGACGTTCTCCCTGGGAATTCCGGGCGGGGCCACAACGCCGCGAACTTGCGGCACCACGGGCACATCGAAGCCCGCTTCCTTGAGCGTCGGCACATTGGGATATTTCGGCAGACGCGTCTCGCTTACCTGCGCGAGCACTCGCATGTTGCCCGCCCGGATGTGCTCGCCCGCCTCTTCGGGCTCGATCACCATGATATTGACGTGGCCGCCCAGCAGCGCCGCAATGCGCTCGCCGCCGCCTGGAAACGATATGAACGACCAGCGCGCCCCGGTGCTCTTCTGGAGTAACTGCCGCACCACGTTGTCGCGGCTCGTACTCGATCCGCCCGATTGCTTGAGCTGTCCGGGGTTCTTCTTTGCCGCCTCGATGAATTCAGCCAACGTCTTGTGAGGCGAGTCGGCCTTCACGGCGATCACCGCCGGTTCGAGCACCAGGCGCGCGACCGGAGTCAGGTCCCGGAGGGTGACCTTGGCCTCGGCGCTTATCAGCGGCGTGGTCAGCCAGACGCCCGTAAAGAGGCCGATCGTGTTCTGATCGCCCTTTTTCTCCGCGAGGTAGGCGGCGGCCACCGCCGCCTGGCCGCCGGACTTGTTGACGACCTGCATGCGCACCGGCAGCAGCTTCTCCTTTTCGACCATCAATGCGATCGCGCGCGCGAGCACGTCGCTGCCGCCGCCCGGTCCGGTGTGAACGACCAGTTCCACCGGCCTGGTCGGCTTGAATCCCTGCGCGAGCGCCGCTCCCGGCGAAACCGCCAATGCCGCGGCAGCAAGCACGATTACCTGAAGTTGCACTTTCATGGATATCCTCCTTATGCGTCATCCTGCGCGACCGCCTGGAGGCGCCACGCGTTGACGGTGGAAAACAACGGAATCAGCAGGATCAGCACGGCCAGCGACAGCAGCACGGCCGAGATCGGCCGCGACACCAGTATGGAAAGACTGCCCTCCGACATCATCAGCGACTGGCGCAGTGCCCGTTCCATGCCTGCGCCCAGCACCAGGCCCAGGATAAGCGGCGCTGACGGGTAGTCGAGCTTGCGCATCAGGTAGCCGAGCAGGCCGAAGACGATGAGCAGCGCGAGGTCGAACATGCTGCCGGAAACGGTGTACACACCGACGATAGAGACGCCGAGGATCAGCGGGTACAGGACGTAGACCGGCAGCCGCAACACCTGTGCGAACAGCGGGACGAGCGGCAGATTCAGCACCAGCAGCATGACATTGCCGATATACATGCTTGCGACCAGACCCCAGAACAGCGCCGGATGTTCCGGGATGAAAAGGGGTCCGGGCTTGAAGCCCCACAGCACCAGCGCGGCAAGCAGGATGGCGGTCGTGCCCGAGCCGGGGATGCCGAGCGTCAGCAACGGCACCAGCGCACCGCCGGTCTCGGAGTTGTTCGCGCCTTCGGGTGCCGCGACGCCTTCGACGACGCCGTTGCCGAACTGGTCCCGGCGGCGCGACACCGCTTTTTCGATGCCGTAGGACAGGAACGAGGCAATCGTCGATCCCGCGCCCGGCAGCACGCCGACCAGAAAACCGACGATCGAGCCGTTCGCGAACGCAAACCGGCAATCTTTCATGTCCTGCAGCGTCGGCAGCAGAATGCGCAGGCCTTTGGGCACCGGCAGCGGCTTCGCTTCCTCCCGCTCCTCCATGTTGGAAAGCACCTCGCCAAGCGCGAACACGCCGATGGCGACGACGACGAAGTCGATACCCGAGAGCAATTCCATCCTCCCGAACGCGAAGCGCGACGTGGAACTGAAAAGATCGGTGCCCATGGTCGCGATCCACAGGCCCACCAGCGCCGCAAGCAGCGCCTTCGCCATCGAGCGCCCGGCAAGCAGCACCACCATCGCGAGGCCAAGCGACATCAGCGCGAAGTACTCCGGCGAACTGAACGAAAGCGCGAACTTCGCCAGAGGTGGCGCCACCAGCATCAGCCCCAGCACACCGACCGTGCCGGCGATGAAGGAGGCGATCGCCGCTATCCCGAGCGCGGGGCCCGCGCGGCCCTTGCGCGCCATCTGGTAACCGTCGAGGCAGGTCACCACCGATGCGGATTCGCCGGGCACATTCATAAGAATCGAGGTCGTCGAGCCTCCATACTTGGCCCCGTAATAGATTCCCGCCAGCATGATCATTGCACTGGCCGGATTCATCTGGAATGTCAGGGGCAGCAGCATCGCGATCGTCGCCGGTGGCCCGAGGCCGGGCAGGATGCCGACGACCGTGCCGAGCAATACGCCTGCGAAGCACCAGAACAGGTTCACCGGCTCCAGCGCGACCGCGAATCCCTGCATCAGGCCCGAGAGGATTTCCACGCCTAGAATCCCAATACACCGACTGGAAGAGAAACGCCGAGCGCGAGCGGGAACAGCAGATAGAACGCCACTGCGCCTGCACCCGCCACCGTTGCGGCGATCCGGACCGGGCGGCGGTACATCACCGCGACGATGAAGAACGTGAGCAGCGCGAAGCTCGCCACGAAGCCGAGCAGCTTGAACGAGGCGACCGTGACGACCAGCGCGACCCATACCGCAAACGCCCGGCCGGCCTTGCGCCACTCGATTCCAACGCATCCGGCGTCGAGCTTGCGCAGCGCGCTCGAGACAACCAGCGCGCCCGACACCCCCACCATCGCGATGCCGTACCACAGCGGAAAGAATCCCGGGCCGGGTCCCTCCGGCCCCAGGTATTCCCACTGCCACGCTTCGACGACGATATAGACGCCCAATCCGGCCAGCGCCAGGCCGGACCACAGGTCCGCCGTCTTGTAACTTTTCTCCTCCATTCTCCTCCATCCGCCGCGCGCCGAGAGCCGCGCGGCGATCCGCGGTTACGTCCCGGGGTTCTTGTAACGGCCCTTCGGAACAATCTCGCAGACGGTGCCTCCGGGCGCGCGGAACTTGACCGGAATTACGCCCGGGTCGCTGATGATCTTGCAGCCGTAGGACTTGACCTGAAGCGTCGCCTGTTCGAGGTCCTCGACTTCCACGCCGAAGTGATGGATGCACGGACTTTCGCCCGCCGCCGCCGACTCGGCGGACTGCGTGTCCGCGTCGTACTTCACCAGCGAGATGTCGATCCCGCCGTCGGTCAGGTGGCGCGACGTATGGTCGCGCACCTTCTCCGTCTTGACTTCGACGAATCCGAAAACCTGCTTGTAAAACTCGGTGGTGCGCTCGAGATCGTCGACCTTCAAAGCCAGATGCACGATACGGTTCATGTGTCCTCCAAAAGCGGCGCTCAAGCGCCGCTTCAGGCGCGCAGCAGCGGCCGGAGCTTGCGTATGTCTTTCACTCTTTCCAGGCGCCAGACCGCGTCGCAGAGCCTGCGCGCGCGCGCCTTGCCGATCACGGGTGCCATCAGCTCATGACTCTTGGCGTCGACCTCCGCCCGTGTCATCGGATTGGCGGGCGTTCCGCGCACGGCCTTCGTGTGGTGCCTGAACCGGCGGCCGTCGCGCAAGCCGATTTCGACGATGCCCTGACGGCTCGGCATGGCCCGGGTCAGCGCATCGTCGCCCTGCAGCTCGATGCGGCCGCGCAGCGCGAGCACCCTGCGGTCGCGCATGCGCCTGCGGTCGTGCGAGGATTCGAAGCCGACGCCGCCGTCGAGCAGCATCACCGCGCACAAGTGTTGCATGCAGATGTCGGGCATGTCGCGGTTGCCGGTGGTGTTCACACCCTGGTGCGAGACGCGCACCACGACTTTCTCCACCTCATCCGCCTTGATGCGGTGCGCGCGAATCAGCTCGAGCAGCGAGTCGAGCGGCGCCTGGATGGGTGAGCCGACCGACCAGCGCTTGATGTCGGTGTTCATGATTTCGAACCGCTCGCCCAGGCCGCGCACCAGCTCGGCCGGGTCGGGCGCGTGGCCCGCGCGTCCATAGGCGACGAAGAAGCTGCGCTCGCCCGAGAACACGTCCTCGACGCCCGAGAAGCCGTGCGCGACCATCGCCGCCGCCGCAACGCCGTTTCGCGCCGGCATGCCGCCGAAATCGAACGCCTTTTCGATGTGTTCCTCGTCGCGCATCCAGCAGGATATCCCGGAGGCCTGCTGCGCGGTATACGAAAGCAGGTGCCGCGCCTCGCGCTCGCCCAGGCCCGCGAGCGCGCCCGCTGCCGCGGCCGCCCCGAACATCGGTCCGAAGCTGTGCGTCGAATGGCCCTCGGCGCGGAACCGGATCGCGTCGAGGGACTGCGTCAACCGGCAACCGACGTCGTAACCCAGCGCGACCGCGCGCAGCAGCGCGGTGCCGTTGCGATGCTCGCGCTCGGCCATCGCGAGCGCCGCCGGCACGATGCCGCAGCCCGGGTGCGTCTGCGAGCGCGAATGCGAATCGTCGGTCTCGTCGGCGTGGGCGAGCATGCCGTTCGCCTGCGCCGCGTTGGAGGCGGCCGTGACCATGCGGCTGCCGATCACGCACGCTTCTTTGGCGCCGCCGAGCGTCTTCACGAAAGAGATCGCCATCTCACCCGGCGGCAGGCGCGAACCGGACAGTATCGCCGCGATCGTATCGAGGACATGGTGCTTGGTCTTCTCGACCACCGCGGCCGGAAGCGGCGTGCCCAGCGCTTGAGCGATATAAGCGCTCAAGCGGCGCATGACCGGTGAAATCTGCGGCGCCGGCTGCCTCGTCATGGCATGTAGCCGCCGCCGTTGACGTGGATCGCCTGGCCGGTCACGTAGCGCGTGTCGGGACCGCACAACATGCGCACCATCGCCGCGACCTCCTCGGGCTCGCCGCGCCGGCCGACGGGTGGCGGCGCATGGCGCTCCTGCGGACGCTCCGGTGCGCCCGGCAGGCCGCGCACGGTTTCGATCGTTCCCGGCACCACGCAGTTGACGGTGATGTGATGCGGCGCGAGGTCGAGCGCGAGCGCCCGGGTCATGCCGGCAACCCCGGACTTGGCGGCGATGACATGGGCGCGGCCGGAGGCGCCCTTGTGAGCGGTCTGACCGCCGATGTTGACGACCGTCCCGCCGCCGGCTCGGATGAGATGCGGCAGGCAGGCTTGGGTGCAGATGAACACGCCGTCCAGCACGATCGAAATCACGCGCCGCCATTCCTCGAGTTTGATTTCCTCGAACCGCGTCTCGACGCGCACCGCGGCATTGTTGACGAGGAAATCGAGCCGTCCGAACCGCTGCACCGTGGCGTCCACCATCGCGGCGACCGCCGCGGGATCGGTCACATCGGCGAGGTGATGCGCCGCGTTGCCGCCGGAGGACTCGATCATCGCCACCGTCTGTTCCGCATCCCCGCGCGAGGTACGGGCGTTGACCATCACCGCCGCTCCGCCCGCCGCGAGCGATCGCGCGATCGCGCGGCCGATGTTCCGGGCGCCCCCTGTAACCAGGGCTACTTTTCCGGCAAGCTCGGTGCCGGGTGTCATTCCGCTGTTGCTGGGCACGCGCAAAGATCTCCACAGGCTCGGGTCGACGCGAAGTCTACTGCAATGTCATTGTTCGCGACTGGCAGGGATCCGCGGCCTGCCGATTTCGGCACGACCGCGTAAAATCGCGTCCTCACATATTCATAACCCAGATGCAGGAGGAGCACGGCATGAAGTTGCCGAATTACGTCACCGGTCGCTGGACCGAAGGGCGCGGGACCGGCGCCGCGCTGCACGATCCGGTATTGGGCACGGAGCTCGCCCGTGCTTCCACCGACGGCATCGATTTCGCCGCTGCGCTCGACTATGCGCGCGGCACCGGCGGGCCCGGATTGCGTGCACTCGGGTATGCCGAGCGCGCGGGGCAGCTTGCGAAGATCGCGGAGGTGCTGTCGGCGAACCGGGCTGCCTATTTCGAGATCGCGCTGGCGAACTCCGGGTCGCCCGAATCCGACGCTTCGATCGACATCGACGGCGCGATTTTCACCCTCAAGTACTACGCGCGCGTGGGCGCCGCGCTGGGCGGCGCGCGCTATCTGAAGGACGGGGAACTGGTGCGTCTGGCCAAGGACGAAGCGTTCCAGTCCCTGCACATATCGCAGCCGCTTCGGGGCGTGGCGATCCTCATCAACGCGTTCAACTTCCCGGCCTGGGGCCTGTGGGAAAAGGCCGCACCCGCGCTGCTGTCAGGGGTGCCCGTGCTCGCCAAGCCGGCAACAGCGACGGCGTGGCTTACCCAGCGCATGGTGGAGGATGTGGTCAAGGCAGGGGTGCTGCCCGAGGGCTCGCTGTCCATCATTTGCGGCGGCGCAGGCGACCTGCTCGATCACGTGACCGGGGCGGATGTCGTCTCGTTCACCGGCTCGGCCGAGACTGCTTTGCGCATCCGCGGCCACGCTGCCCTGCTGCGCAATTCCACGCGCGTGAACGTGGAGGCCGACAGCCTGAATGCGTCGCTGCTTGGCCCGGAGGCGAAACCCGGCACGCCCGAGTTTGATCTCCTGGTGCGCGAGGTGGTGCGCGAAATGACCATCAAGGCCGGTCAGAAGTGCACCGCCATCCGCCGGGTTCTCGTGCCGGCCGCGCAGCGCGGGGCCGTCGAGGAGGCGATCCGCGCAAAACTCGCCAAGACCGTGGTCGGCAATCCGCGCAACAAAGAGGTGCGCATGGGACCCCTCGTGAGCAAAGCCCAGCAGCAGGCTGCGGTGGAGGGCATTGCGGCGCTGAAGCGCGAAGCGTCGGTGGTGTTCGACGGCGGCGCGGACTTCAAGCCGCTGGATGCCGACCCGGCGCTCGCGGCGTTCGTGCCGCCGACTTTGCTTGCCTGCAGCGATGCGCTCGGCGCGCGCGCGGTCCACCGCGTGGAGGTCTTCGGTCCGGTGGCAACGGTGGTGCCGTATGCGAGCACGGGGCAGGCATTTGCGATTGCGCGGCTCGGGCAGGGTTCGCTGGTCGCCTCTGTTTTCAGCGCGGATTCGCAGTTTCTGGCTCAGGCGGCGGTGGAACTCGCCGAAAGCCACGGTCGCGTGCTCGCAGTCAATGCGGCCGTCGGCTCGATCCACTCCGGGCACGGCAATGTCATGCCCATGTGCCTGCACGGCGGCCCCGGCCGAGCCGGCGGCGGCGAGGAACTCGGCGGGCTGCGGGCACTGGCCTTTTATCACCGGCGCAGTGCGATCCAGGGCCCGCTCGACTGCCTTAACGCCGTCGCGGCGCAGGCGGTCGAGCTTCGATATTGAGCGTTCCCTGAGGCGGGCGAGCCGGAACCGCCGGCTCGCCTTGCTTTTCTCAATCTCCCGTCTTCTGGAAGTTGCGAAGTTGCAACTTCCCGAAAACGGGAGACATATGAAGACCCAATTCCTTCGCCAATTCTGGCTACACTTGAGTCATAACAGGCTAGACTGAACGAGCATGCCGCGCATCGCCAAGGAGCCGACCCATGCCGACCGACGCCGAGGAGATCTTCCCTTACATCCGACGCTGGAAGGAGAGCGCCCAGGGCGTGGCGATCGCCACGGTGGTGCAGACTTGGGGCTCCTCGCCGCGCCCCGAGGGCAGTCACCTCGCGGTCAACGAGCGCGGCGAGTTCGTCGGTTCGGTCTCCGGCGGCTGCATCGAGGGCGCGGTGGTGACCGAGGCGCTCGCCGTGATCGCTGACGGCAAGCCGCGCACGCTCGAGTTTGGCATCTCGGACGAGCAGGCCTGGGAAGTGGGGCTCGCCTGTGGCGGGCGGGTGCGCGTATTCGTGGAGCGCCTTGAATGAATTGGGCACTCTTTGAGCGGCTGCAGGCCGCCACTGCGGCGGGGGTCTCGACCGCGCTGGTAACGCGGCTGCCCGACGGCGCGCAGAGCCTGTTCGACGGCGAGCGTTGGCAAGGGCCCCTCGAAATTTCCGAGGAGCAGCGCGCGGCGGGGCGCCGCATGCTTATCGCTGACAAGAGCGGCATGCTCGCCGGCACGGAGGGGTTCTTCGTGCGCTCGTACGCGCGCGCGCCGCGCCTCGTCGTGGTCGGTGCCGCGCACATCGGCCAAGTTCTCGCGCCAATGGCGACGCTCGCTGGCTTCGAGGTGACCGTGATCGACCCGCGCCGCGCCTTCGCGAGCGCCGAGCGTTTCCCCGGCGTGACGCTGCTCGATGCCTGGCCCGACGAGGCGCTCGAGCAGTTGAAGCTCGATGCGACGAGCGCGGTAGTGACGCTCACCCACGACCCGAAGCTCGACGACCCGGCGCTCATCGTCGCGCTCGCGAGTCCGGCCTTCTACATCGGCGCGCTGGGCAGCACGCGCACCCACGCCAAGCGCGCCGCGCGGCTCACGGAAGCGGGCCTCGGCGACAAGGTCGCGCGCATTCATGCGCCGGTCGGGCTCGATCTCGGCGGCCGCGCGCCGCGCGAAATCGCGGTGTCGATTCTCGCCGAGGTGATCCAGGTGCGCTACCGCGGCGAATCACCGTGAGCTTCGATCCGGCCGCCTTGCGCCGGCAGTTTCCGCTGCTCGCCGGCGACGCGTGGCTGCATTACCTCGACAATGCCTCTACCGCGCAGCTGCCGCAGGCGGTGCTCGAGCGGCTTGTCTTGCATGAGACGCGCACCCGCGCCAACGTGCAGCGTGGCTCGTATTCGCTCGCCGAGCGCGCGAGCGAGGCCTACGCGTGCGCACGCGAGAGCGCGCGGCGCTTCCTCAATGCGGCGCGCGCGGAAGAGGTGGTGTTCACTTCCGGCACCACCGCGTCGATCAATGTCTTCGCGCAGGCTTTCGGCGCGCGGCTCGCGCCGGCCGACGAGATCGTCATCAGCGCTGCCGAGCACCACAGCAACTTCGTTCCCTGGCAGCTGCTGCGCGATCGAAGCGGCG
>Ga0209343_10005355_pt1 | contig 15610 bp, 12 predicted proteins | sample RifCSPlowO2_02_FD_184026 | JGI IMG/M metagenome (GOLD analysis project Ga0209343, IMG submission 184026) | Groundwater microbial communities from Rifle, Colorado - Rifle CSP2_plank lowO2_0.2 (SPAdes) (version 2) | ecosystem: Environmental > Aquatic > Deep subsurface > Groundwater | place... | reverse complement strand
CGACCGGCCGCATCGAGGTGTTGGCCGCGACGATGGCGGCACAGTACACGTGCTCCCATTCCGGATTCGACGCGGCTGCGTGGAAGAGCCGCCTCCGTTCCTCTGCTGTCAAGGCGCGGCCGACTGGATGCTGTCGCTCCGGGAGATTGTGGACGTGGTCGGCGAGCGCGCGCCACCGGCCACAGGACTTGAGCACGCGCGACAGCACACCGACGTCCATGTTGATCGTGCGGTTCGCGATGCCGGCCTCGTGACGCGTGCGCTGAAACTCCGCGATCGCCGTCGCCGTGATCGCCGAGAGCGGCACGTCGCCGAAGTGTTTCTTGACGAGGCTCAGCCGTTCTTCTTCGAGCTCGATCGTCCGAGGTGAGCACCGGATCCGCTTGGCAGCCAGGTAGGCGTCGGTCGCATCCGAGAGCCGCTTCGGCCCTTGTTCGTCGGCCGCCAGCCTGCCGTGGCCAGCCTCTTCGACGAGCTCGCGTTCGCGGCGCGTCGCCATTCGCAGATTCGTCGTGCCCAGACGCTTCCGGTATCGACGGCCGGCAACAGTGAAGTCTGTCCAGTACTGACGACCGCGTTTCCAGAGACTCATAGCGGCAACTCCCCGATCTCCGATTCATCATCAGACGAGGAAACCGATGTCGTGTCAACTGCACTCGCCCGAACGAAGTCCGCCACGTCGGACGGCAAGTAGCGAACCGACCGACCGAGCCGCAGGAAACGCGGCCCCTTCCCTCGATGCCTCCACGCACGCAGCGTAGCGACTGAGAGTCCCAGCAGCTCGGCAACCTCGTGTTCGGTGAGTGCGCGCGGCGCCTGATCGCGTTCCGTTATCCCCCGCGCGTTCATGACGTCGCTCCGTTCTGCGTGTGGCCTATGGGTCGGCGATCGTGAACGTCCGACGCGTGCTGTTCGAGCCAGGCATCGATCCATCCCGGCCGGATTCGAATGGCGCGTCTGCCGCTGACGCGCACGGTTCGCAGTTCGCCTCGCCCGCACGCCGTGTAGATCGTGTCGCGGCTCACACTCGCGTACTCCGCAGCTTCTGACACATTAAACCAGGGCTTCATGGTGCACCTCGCTCGACGCGCGTTCGCGTCCCCGCAACTGTTGCCGAACGTCCATGTAAGTGGCGCGCTCTGGCGCGCTGGCCTAAGGCCGGCGCGCCGGGAACAGTGGCGCGAGATGCGGGCTGATGTTGCCGGCATCGAAGACCGGGACGCTGAGCGCCGCGGTCGTCGCACGACACGTGGTCGTGCGTGCCGAAGCGATGGGTCACGCTGGCCGCGCTGTTTTCTCGAATGGCCAGGCGATACAGGCACGCCTCGGTGGTGCACCGCAGCCGCAGGCCCTGAGGGCAATGCGGTATGCGGTTGCGAGTCTCTGATCTCGAAATGGCACTGTGTGCGATCTCGATTCAGAACCGTGCTGAAGTCAGGAAGTGGGCTGTCGGTCGTGGCTCTGAGAGCGGTGACCTTCAGCGCTCCGCGCCGGATGATCCTCTCGCGGAGGGTGTGCAGTAAGCACGGACGATGAGAAAAGATTACCGCCACTTCGGCGCGCGGTCAACGGTCAAGATCGGTCCAGCTAAGCGTCATCACACCGCCGGCCATCACGTAATGGCCAAGACCGATCTGCGCGCAGGCATCGTCAAGGCCCGCAGGCCGCGCGCACGCGCGGGCGGAGCGAAGCGACGAGCCTTGCACGGTGCCGAGCACAGAACGAACATCAATTGCGTGATGGCCAGCGCCTCCAACGTGGCCATGATTGTTGACACATTTCGCACTTCGAAGTGGGCAACGAACGAGCGCAGTTCGGGACCAGGATTTCCCGCACGAGCGGGACAGGATTGTCCGGCAGATCTGAGTTCCGTTCCGCGCGCACATGTGGACCTGTTTCGCGGCGACTCCGGGACCGACCACAGACGCGCGGACGACCACACAGGACACCGACAGCCATGGCGTGAGCGACCCCTCCGGACACGCGCAGGGCCATTTCCAGCGCGCGCACCGGGGTCGCTCACGCCATGGTTTCCTGCTCTGGTCGCGGCACCGGTGCCTGCGCATTGGGCGGCAAAGAGCGCCGCCCATCGTGCTTGTGTCGCGCGCTCACGGTGCAACGTGCGGCCAGACAATCGGATATCGGCGGTGCTGTCGGGAGTTCCGTCGCCCGCGTAGTTGCTGCCAGGGCATCTTCTCGGACGCGCTCGGGGGGACAACCTCGATTTCCGAGGTCGTCCCCCAGGTCGTCCTCTGCCGTTGATATCAGGCGACGTCAACCAGGCGGGAGAGATGCAGGTACTGTCGCGAGAGCTCGACGCACTCAATCCGTCCGAGTTCGCGGTCGATGGCGTCGGCCACGATAGGGGAACCCGCCATCCAGAGCGTGTTCCGGGGATCGTCCAACCACTGTTGGTAGAGAGCCCGATACCGTGACGTGCGGAAGGCGCTAGAGGTGTTGAGGTAGCGAGTATCAGCAGGCGCGGCACCCGGTTCGGCGAGCCGCTTCCGTTCGGGGAACAGCCACTCCAACGTCTCCACTACCGAAGGGTGTAAGGGTGTCGCGAGCTGCTCTCGGGCAGCGTGCAGATAGGCCAGTCTGGCCTTCATGAGCTTACGCGGAAGAAGCAGCCGGACTGTCCATCGGAACAGCACCCGGAGCATTGGCACGTGCCGCAGCAGGAACAGCCGGAAGTCCACCGGCGAGGGACGTGTCACGAGGTAGACGAAGACGTGGGTGTCTGCGTGCGGCTGCATCCCGATCGGCAGCTTGTCGGGGAAGTAGCGCACCGTCTTCTCTGGGCCATCACCAAACAGCAGGTGTGGGTAGTCCCGAAGTTCCAAACGATCCCCGAGGTGCCGGATGAAGTGACGGCGCTTGTCCAGCGAGGGGCCGAGCCAGGTGAACTCGCGATCGTCGAGCACAGCGTCGAGGAGCATGACCCGCTCGATCATGCGTCCCTGTGCGGTGGGCTTCCGGAAGCGGTTATCGGGCTCGCCGATGGCAGCCCAGAGCGGCTTGTAGTGGACGTGTAACATCCGGCCGCGATGGAGCTTGCCCGTGCTGATCGGCGTCGCGAATCGCCGCTCGACCAGCGCCTTGAGGAAGTCCGTGCTCTTCTGGCCATGGACGATGCCGGCGAAGCTGCAGTACTGGCGCTCGACGAAGACGCCCGAGTGCAGGAGCACGTTCAACAGGAACCGCGCTTGACGCTCGGTGAAGCCGAACGCTGCGATGGCTTCCATGCGTTCCGCGTTCGCCAGGTCGATGGTCCAACGGTCCGGCGCGGGCGGCAGCGTCATCGCAGCAGCTCCTCGATAATCCGCGGGTGTGCGGTTCGTCCCCCGCCGCCGCGACCGCCGACGGAGCATCCGATCGAGAAATAGCAGGTGAATCCTGACTTCGCCGCGGCGCCGGCGTGGGCGCCGCGATAGTGGCCGGTCACGACTTCGAGATCCTCATGCCGCGAGCGGCCGTCACGGTCTTCGTACTCGATGCGGGCATCCGGGAATCGGACGTGCCCATCGTCGTACGGCAGCTCGTGTTCCCGCGCCCACCGTGCAATCTCTTCGGGTTCACGGTCCGGCCGGCCGTCGCAGTCTTTCTTGCCGCGATTGCGCTCGTGCAGGAACCGTTGATAATCGCGCTTTAGTTCGTAATCGAGCACGACGCGCCGAACCCGGCCGCCCTGATCACGAAGTCGCTCCTCGGCACGCTGATAAGCGCGGTAGACATTGGTGTCGTGCGTCAACTCGCGCGGCTTTCTGAGGCCGGCATGGAAGGTCTGGCGTGGTTCGTGGGTGCGGTCGTGACACTCGTGGCGGTTGGCCTCGAGCAGGTCACGGCCGCGATCTGTCAGGGTCACGGCGCGATCATCTGAGCTGAGCGGTGACGTGCGAATCAGCCCTTCCTTCTCAAGGTGCTTGAAGCTTCGCCGCGAGTTCTGAGAGTCGTCCCGAACGTCGTGCAGATCGCTCTCGGCGATGACCCGGAATGCGCCGATCGTCGCCAGCGCGCGGCTCTCGGCGCCGTCGATTTCGTAGACGCGCTCACGGTCGCGTGCTTGCTCTCGATCGCGCCCACGAGGAAGGTCGAGATCCCGCGTGAATACGTCACGTGAATGTTCGTTTCGGTCTCGCTCGCCTACACCGCCGCGGCTGCCGAAGCTGCGGTCCCAGGAGTCGCCGCGATCTCTGGCGTCGTCCGACCGAGGATCGTATCTGTCGAGCATACTCCGCTCCCTCACGTCGAGCGGCACGCGCATGACAATGCAAGTGCAACCGCCCTTGCCGTGATCCGAGTATGCGAGACGTGACCATGCTTCTCAATCGATCGCCGGCGCGTGTTGGGCGGTGATGGGTGGTGTCAGGTGCTATGGAGGGAAGATCGTTTCGATTCAATTGTTGCGTCGATCGCGACGACTCTGTCCGTGCGACTTGACAGCGGCCAGATTGCCGCCGTTGGTCCAAGGCGATTCTCAAGCGTGGGCGCCTCAGCCGTAGATAACATAGGCCGAGCGCTCATGGTCATACTCCACGTCACCGACCTGCATTTCGGCGTCCCAACACCGCCGGCCGAAGCGGACGCAAGAAGGCTGGCGCTTGGTTCTCTCGGCTCTCACCTCGTTCGGCTCGAACCGGAGTGGCGTCCAACGACCATCTGTCTGGGTGGGGACCTGGCTTGGTCTGGGGAACGCGACCAGTTCGAGTTGTGCGGCGAGTGGCTCAATGCCCTGATTCAGACGCTAGGGTTGCCGAAGGCCGCAATCGTTGCCTGCCCAGGGAATCACGACATCCAGCGTGACATGATCCGCCTCTCTCGACCTGACGGATACGAGACGGCCGACGATTCGCTTTCGCTGCCGATGCGACCCGATCTGACGGCTCCCTTTCACAACTATGAATCGTTCTGCCGCGATTTCGGAATCCCTCCGCTGAACATCGGGCAAACAACCTCTCAAATCGCGGGCATTCGCAAGTACGACGATTGCAGCTTCGTCTGCTTGAACACTGCTTGGTACTGCCGGGATCGAGCTGATCGTGGTCAACTCTGGCTCGGATACCCGTTCCTCGCCGCTATGAGCGCTGCCGAACAGCTTGCGAGCCAAGGAGTCAATCCCACGACGGCGCCACCGACTATCGCAGTGCTGCACCATCCATTTGAATGGCTTCATGATTCCGAACTGAACGCGTATGGCAGGCCAAACACACGCGACTACCTCGCCCAACGAGCGCACCTAATCCTGAGCGGCCACACTCACGGCGAGCCGCGCATCGCAGATCGGATCGCTGGCGCCGCATATCATCTTGCGTGCGGTGCCGCCTACGACAGTGCGTACTACCCGAATGCAGTAAATGTCATTCGCGTTCTCCAAGACCGATTCGAGGTCCGTTCGTATCAGTACGATTTCAGAGACCCGACCCATGCCTGGGTTCCGGCGGGCAAGGCCCAAGCGCAGACACTGCTGCTCGCAACAGGCACAACGCCCCATCGAGGTGCTCCACCGTCGACGACAGCTGTATTGGATTCGATTCGAAAGGCATGCGGCGAATTCTGCTTACAGCTCATCGAATCTCGATCACGACTGCTGACTCCTGACGCGGCGCCACATCTTGTCGAAGTACGCCTTCGATTCACGAAAAGGGCGCGAGAACCACAACTGAAGGATCGCGATAGGCAACAGCGTGCGATCACATTGGCCGATGCGATGGCAGAATCGCGGCGCCTGCTGGTCACGGGAGATCTCGGGAGCGGCAAGACTACGCTCACCGCAAGGCGCGTGTCGGAGCTTTCTACACGCGCGGGACAGGCGTTCGCTGTCTTCGTTCCGGCCCGCGCGCTCGCCTTGGACGACCGGACAACCGCCGACTTCCTAGAGTCGCTGTCGAGGTTCACTTCGGGCGATATTGGGCCAGCGTTGCCACCCCTGAGCCTCCGTTCGCTGCTCGATGATGGTGTTGAGACCGTAATTGTCCTTGATGGCATCGATGAAGTCGGCGTCGAAAAGGCCAACAGAGTTCTTCACTTCCTCGACCGAATTGTTGCCAGTTGGCCAAACACCACAGCGGTCGCAACAACGCGGCCCATCGAAGCCGGCGCGTTCGATCTCGCGGCGTGGGACGTCGTGTCCACGGCTCCAATGGACTACAGCGACTGGCGCGAACTGTTCACTTGGGAGGCACATGCTGCTGGATTGTCGGCGAAGGACGCCGAGGACCGCGCGAACGTCCTGGCTGAACGAGTGCGCCGCACGTCAGCTCTGACGAATTTGGCGGGAACTCCCCTCGGCAGCCGGCTGCTTGCGAGAAGCCTGCTTCGACGAGGCGACGAACAGCCTGACCCCACGCTAGGTGACCTTCTCTATGACCTCGTTGAAGAACGAGTCTGGGCGTGGGCCAATCGGGCGAGCAGGCCGAGGACCACGCAACTACTCGAAGACATTTTACCGGATGCCACCAGCCGAACCCGAGTGTTGGGTCATCTCGCATTGCTAACGCGCAATTCGGAAACCATTTCGCTCCCGCAGGCGCACGATCACCTTTCGCAGATTCTGGCCGGCCATGTCCAGGACGCGCGTAAGGCCGCCCACGAAGCCGTTGAGTTCTTCGCGGCATGCGGGCTCCTCGAAAGCCAAAAGGGCATAGTCGTCTTCGGTTGGAAAGCGTTGAACCAATTCTTGGTAGGTATCGGCGTGGCTGATGCTGTACGGACACAGCAGAGCCGTCTTGCGACCCAATCTGCAGATTCGTGGCGTGAGGTGGCGTTCGCCGTCACGGCCCTACGTCGCTGGGGCGTGCCAGCGAAAGGCGAAGTCACCGACTATCTTTTTGATCAACTCGCACCGACGCAGGGCGCGACGCAAGCCTGCTACGTCGTAGGTGAATCTCAAGATTCTGCTCTCGCGACCGCGCTGTTCCGACAAATATCTCGGTTCGGGTGGAGACCGTTGCGAGCCGACTGGGACGAGTGGCTCGAGCCGGCGAGAGTGGTCGCCCAGGCGATGACACTTGCTGGTGACGATGGTTTCGAGTGGTTCTTTAGGGAGTACCTGGCCCCTGAAGATCCTTGGATCCACACGGGTAGCAAACTGCCTGAAGATGTCTTTAAGGCCTGGGCGATCCGTCAGACCCAGCCCGTCACGCCAAGAACCGCTGAGCTGATGGACTCGCTTGTTCGGCCGCACGTTCTTGCCCAGAGCGCACTTGTCATTGGCTTGATTCCCCACGTGGCTCTCCTCAGGCCAACGGCGTTCTCGGTGATTGAGAGGGCCTGGTTCCTTTCGCAGGTCTTGGAGGAGGATTCCGCGTCTTCCGCCCTGGCTTGGGCTGAATTGGAGCAGATGGCTCGTACTGGTTCCGACGACGTAATCGGTCGTGTGCTTGAAGAACGATGTTGGCGCAGCCCAAGTGGTGGAAGCCGGAGCGTAGCTCTTTGGTTCCAACTGTTCGACCGTGTGCCACCAGTAGCAATTCTTCGGGCGGCCGTCAGCGCAGAGCGGAGCACGCGCCATAACGATCGCGCGACAACTGCGAAAGAAAGGGCGGAGGAACGAATTGGCTTGCAGCAGTGGCTTGCGTTCTGCCGTTGGTCACTTCTTTCTCGCGATGCTCGTCTCGCCGCCGGCGCGGCGCTCGAACTCCACGCGCACGGCGAAACTCGACTGCGCGTGATCGGCCCGATGCTGGTCGGCGGTCTCCACGACGGCGGATACATTGAGCAAGCCGAGCACGTGCTTTGTCAATTGGTACACCGCGAAGGCGACGCAGGTGTGCTGTGGCTCGTGGATCAAATGGAAGCATTGGGCCACGACAGGATGGGCGGCTCCCATTCCGCTCTTTGGCGGATCTTGTTGGATGAGGTTGATCAACTACAACCGGAGGGCGTTCCACACGCCATGACGGCCGCCGTTTCGTCACTGGGGCCGTTCATTCTGCCTAGGTATGGTGACATCAGGCTTGGTCTCCGACGTGTCATCAGCGAGGGCATTCATTCAGCGACGATCGTCCGCACACTGTACGAGTTGCTCGATGCGGCAGAATTGCGTCTGCGCCATAACGCAGCCGCACTTTTGCTGACCGCGGGTGAGCGTGGCGTGGCTCCGATCATGGCGCTGGTGGACGCCCTTTCCTTCGAGGAGAGTGGTGGATCCTGGTGGGAGTGGCAGGACTATTTCGTCTCGCTTCCGCTCGAACCGAGCGTTCTGAGTGCGTTGCGCGCAACCATTCATAGGTTGCCCGCTCGCTCTGCAGAAGTGGTGCTCCGATTGTTACGCAAGAACGGCGTCACGCTAACGCGGGAAGAGCTGGATCGATTTGTCACGGTCAGTCTCGATCGTCATTGGAATCTCGCTGCGGATGCGCGGGATGGCGATGCCACGTTGAGAGCAGTACTTGAGCAACGTCTGCGCGAGGGCTCAGAGGCCGCTGCGAGGTGCCTTTTCGGGAACGTAGCGCCGGACAGCGACGACGACACCGACAGCCAACTCCTTACGCTTGACGGCTTGTTCTACAGCATCCGCCCGCTGGTCGCCGTCACACGGCGCATGCGTGCCGAACCAGCATTCGCGGCCAGAATCGGCGATCGCGCGGCGCGGCTGAGCAACCTCGGTAAAGGAACACCTCTCCTCGAACTGATCCGGTCAGCACTGAACGACCCCGTGGGATGGGACGCGGTGATTTGGCGCATTCTTGGAGGCGGCGAACGCATGTTGGGCCTCCGAGATGACGACGCCCAGGTTCTGCTCCGAATCGGTCGTGAGTTTCCGGATCTGCGCGATGCGCTCGCCTCTGCCACGGCTCGCTTGTCGGCAGACGCGGGACTTACGTCACGCAACACGAGAGCGCGTCAATGGTTGATCCTGTTGAGCGACGAATTCGACGGGCGCTCACTAGACCGCTTGCGCCAAGCGCTACATCTGAATTCGGTCAACGACGATCCGATCAGGGCGGCTTTGATCACGCGATTCCTAGCCCTCGGGGGCAATCTGGATACTGTTCCGAGACTGAGACCTGACGGCGTGGCCGCCGTTCCGAACTCGTGGAAAGCGCAGGCACGACCGCCGGTGCCGGAGGCGGACCTGGCGCCATGGGTTTCTAAGAGGGTATGGGATTCCGAAGGTCTTGATGACGATTTTTTGGTGGTTCTTGATCACTTGTTCGCTTATCAGGCCGTCACACCAGCAATCGCAGCTGACGTGAGCGGCACCGGTGCGCGAGGGACGCTCCTTGCCGCTACGATAGCGGCTTGTTGCGGGTTCGTCGATCAGGGCATCTCACCGACATTGATACTGAAGGAGGAACCGTTTCCAGGACGACGCGGTGAACAAATAACCGACCAACTGTTCCGCGGGTGGACTGCATACCTCGTCATGGTCGCCTCCGTCGAACGTGTTCGGACCGAGTACTTGAGGGCAATTGACAGCGTTCTCCACAACCCTGACTTCGATCGCACGCTCTTGCTCGCAGCGATGCACGACCTCGGTGCGCGTCCATCACCGCAACAGCTATCGGTTGTCGTGAGAGAGTGGCCAACCGCGCAAACCTCGAATGACGGTCTCGTGATCTCCGCTGTATTGTCGGTCTTCTCCGACCCGAGTACGTCCGACGACGAAAAGAGACAACTGCAGGATGCAATTGGTGCGGCGCTCAGCCAGTTTGCTGCGCACGGAGAACACTGGGGGCGCAACAGCGTCTTGAGGCAACTTGGCTTGCCGCTCCTGCAGTGGATTCTTAGTGAACCTGGCGACGATGGCATAGCACTTGAGGTCTTTGCACAGGGCTTCGTGTCGACGCTTAAGACTGGCGACGCTTCGCACGTAGAGGATGCGTTTGACGCAATCGCACCATTGGTGGCAAGGCTGAAACCAGAGATCCTTGCGAGAATGTTGCGAACCGGTGCGCGGGGCCCCGGTCGGTTGGGGCAGACCGTTGGGTGGCTCATTCGAGCACTTGTCGAGGCAGCGCCAGAAAGTGGAAGCCGCCGAGGCCCCGTCCACTGAGTTCTGGCACCGACAAGCCGCGACGTGATCGGCGCCGAACTTCAACGTGCGAGGCTACATCGACGATCTTGCGGGCGCGGTCGGCTCGACGACAAGTTCATGTCGGTACGTCTCGAGCGCCTCGAAGACATCGCGGCCGGCGGGCGACAAAAACTCGCTTTGACGCTCATGCCCAAATAGGGCATGATTATACCCACATTGGGTGGAATGGCCGGTTCGCCTCGATCACGTCGAAAAAGCCTGGCAGATGCGCTGTTCACCAAGACACAGCAGCGCGTCATGCGTGTGCTCTTCGGCCAGCCTGAGCGGAGTTTTTACGCATCGGAGTTGATTCGTGACGCGGGCACGGGATCTGGAGCGGCGCAGCGAGAACTTGCGAGGCTTGAGGGAAGCGGGCTGATCGTAGCGCGAAGGATTGGCCATCAAAAGCACTACCAGGCCAACGCGGCGTCACCACTGTATTCCGAACTGCGGAATATCGTGCTGAAAACGGTCGGCCTCGCGGAGCCTCTGCGCGATGCCCTGAAACCCTTGTCGTCGGCCATTCGCGCGGCCTTCGTGTACGGTTCGGTGGCCAAGGCGACCGACCAAGCGGCAAGTGACATCGACCTCATGATCATTAGCGACAGCCTCACGTACGGCGAAGTCTTCGGCGCCCTTGAGCGGGTTACGCGCGCCGTGGGCCGGAAGATCAACCCGACGGTGTACACGGCAGCCGAGTTTTCAAAGCGAGCCCGGATAGAAAACGCGTTCGTGACACGGGTGCTCGAGCAGCCGAAACTCTGGGTGATTGGATCGGAACATGACCTCCCCATCGCCGCTTGATCGCCTCGCGGGTCCGGGAAACGTTCTCGCGAAGGAGCCTCCAGATGCGAAGGAGTTCGCAGGTCTCGTCCGTTCGGCCCTCGCACGGCTCAGGGACGCGGAGAACGAAGCGAACTCGCTGGACAGCAGGTTCGATCTTGCCTACAGCGCCGCTCACGCACTGTGTCTGGCGGCGCTCCGGCACCACGGATTCCGGGCATCGAAACGGTACATCGTTTTTCAGGTGCTGCCGGACACTCTGGGCCTGGGGCCGGAAGTCTGGCGAGTGCTGTCGAAGTGCCACGATATGCGGAATCGAACCGAGTACGAAGGCGCCCTCGATGTTGATGAGAGGCTGGTCTTGGATCTGATTGGCGCCTGTCGCAAGGTTGCCGAGCAGGCAAAACGTCTGGCGCCGATTCAGGAAAAGTCGAAGTGAGCCCCAAGTAAACATGGCCCTCAAGAAATCCGAGCTCTATTCCTCGCTCTGGTCCAGCTGCGACGAACTGCGCGGCGGCATGGATGCCAGTCAGTACAAGGACTACGTCCTCGTCCTGCTCTTCATTAAGTACGTCAGCGACAAGTACGCGGGCCAGCCCTACGCCCCGATCACGATCCCTCCTGGCGCCAGCTTCGAGGACATGGTCGCGCTCAAGGGCAAGCCTGACATCGGCGACCAGATCAACAAGAAGATCATCGCCCCGCTGGCCAGCGCCAACAAGCTCTCCGATTTCCCCGACTTCAACGACGCAGGCAAGCTTGGCAGCGGCAAGGAAATGGTCGAGCGGCTCACAAACCTCGTCGCCATCTTCGAGAACCCGGCGCTCGACTTCTCCAAGAACCGAGCTGAGGGCGATGACATCCTTGGCGACGCCTACGAATACCTCATGCGGCATTTTGCCACCGAGAGTGGCAAGAGCAAGGGCCAGTTCTACACACCCGCTGAAGTCAGCCGCATCATGGCGAAGATCATCGGCATTCATGACGCGAAGACGAGCGCCGCCACCACGGTGTACGACCCGACGTGCGGCTCTGGCTCGTTGCTCCTTAAGGTCGGCGACGAGGCAGGCACCGCCGTAACGCTTTACGGGCAAGAAAAGGACGTTGCCACCGCGGGACTTGCCCGGATGAACATGATCTTGCACAACAACCCGACGGCCTCTATCCATGGCGGGCAAAGCACGTTGGCAGCACCGTTCTTCAAGGATGGCGACACCCTCAAGACCTTCGACTTCGTCGTTGCCAATCCGCCCTTTTCCGACAAGCGCTGGAGCACGGGACTCGATCCTCTGAATGACCCCTTCGAGCGATTCAAAGTCTTCGGCACGCCTCCAGCCAAGCAAGGCGACTACGCCTACCTGCTGCACATCGTGCGGTCGCTCAAGAGCACAGGGAAAGGCGCCTGCATTCTCTCGCGCGGCGTGCTGTCTCGCGGCAATGCGGAAGCCAACATCCGTCGCAATCTTGTTCGCAGGGGCCATATAAAAGGAATCGTCGGCCTCCCGCCGAACCTCTTCTACGGCACCGGCATTCCCGCCTGCATCGTGGTGATCGACAAGGAGGACGCCAAGGCCCGCAAGGGCATCCTCATGATCGACGCGAGCCGTGGCTTCATGAAAGACGGCCCCAAGAACCGTCTGCGGGCACAGGACATCCACAAGATCGTGGACGTCTTCAACAAGCGTCTCGAGGTTTCGAAATACGCCCGCATGGTCCCCTTCGATGAGATTGAGAAGAACGAGTTCAACCTGAATTTGGCTCGCTACATTGACAGCCAGACGCCGGAGGATTTACAGGACATTGCCGGCCACCTGCAGGGTGGCATCCCTACAGCCGACGTCGATGCGCTCCAGCGATACTGGGACGTCTGCCCACAGCTCCGACATACGCTGTTCAAAGACCTGCGGCCCGGCTACGTCGATCTCGCCGTGGAGAAATCGGCCATTAAGTCGATCATCTACGAACATTCGGAGTTCGCGACGTTCATTACAGGAATGAACACTCATTTTCTGGCTTGGCGAGAACGAAGTGCGGATTCGCTCAAGGCTCTGACGGTCGGCTGCCACCCCAAGGACGTCATCGCTACCCTGAGCGAATGCTTGCTCACGCACTATGTCGGCAAGCCACTCATCGACGGGTACGACATCTACCAACACTTGATGGACTACTGGGTCGAAACAATGCAGGACGATGTGTATTCCATCGCCGCTGACGGCTGGAAGGCCGAAACCACCCGCATTATCGAAAAGGACAAGAAGGGGAAAGAGAAGGATAAGGGCTGGACCTGCGACCTAGTGCCCAAAGCACTCATCGTCGCCCGCTACTTCCCTAACGAACAGGCCGCAATCGACGAACTCGCCACCGAACAAGCGGGCGTCACTGCACGCCTCGCTGAATTGGAGGAGGAGAACAGCGGCGAGGACGGCACGTTTACGGACTTTGACAATGTTAACAAGAACAACGTTGCAGCTCGCCTAAAGGAGATCGCAGGCGACGACGAGGCGAAGGACGAAGCCGCTGTGTTGAGCGAGTGGTTGAAGCTCAACAACGACGTGGCCAATCTGAAGAAACGCCTCAAGGACGCCGAGGCAGCGCTTGACGCCGGCGCCTACGCCAGATATCCGAAGCTCACCGAGGCGGAGATCAAAGCGCTCGTAGTGAACGACAAATGGCTCAACGCGCTCGCTGCCGCCATCCACGGCGAGATGGAGCGTGTCAGCCAGCAGTTGACCGGGCGTGTCAAGCTACTGGAGGAACGCTACAAAACCTCGTTACCGCAGGTCGTCGGCCGCGTTGCGGACTTAGAGACTACGGTGAACTCGCATCTGAAGAGAATGGGGTTCTCGTGGACGTGAGGCCTGGGTACAAGCTCACCGAGGCAGGTATCATTCCGCAAGATTGGGACTTTGCGACGATTGGAGCAATCGCCGCGACCTCCTCGGGCACTACGCCATCGCGGGCACTAGCAGATCGCTACTATCGAAACGGCCATGTCGCGTGGGTCAAAACTCTTGACCTTAGTAACTCCGAGATCTTCAGCACTGAAGAGCAAGTAACGCAGGCGGCGCTCAACGAAACTAGCCTACGTGTTTATCCAAGCGGTTCGGTGGTGGTAGCGATGTATGGCGGCTTCAATCAAATCGGTCGGACCGGATTGCTCCGTATCCCAGCGACCGTCAACCAGGCCCTGACGGCCGTACGACCGGACCCGTGTCGACTCCGTTCTGAGTATCTCCTCAGCGTCCTCAATTTTCGAGTCGCTTATTGGAGATCGGTCGCGAGCAGCAGTCGCAGGGACCCCAACATTACTGGCAAAGACATACGTGAATTCCCTCTCGCCCTTCCGGACGTAAAGGAACAGGTGGTCATCAGCGGCGTGCTGGGCGATGCGGATACTTTGATCGAACTGCAGGAGAAACTTCTTGAGAAAAAACGCCAGATCAAAAAAGGTGCCATGCAGGAACTGCTCACCGGCAAGAAGCGCCTGCCTAGCTTCAGGGGAGATTGGACGAGACGTGAACTAGGCGAGGTGATCGACCACTGTTCGAGCGGCGCAACGCCGTACCGCGGACGTCCTGAATACTACAAAGGCAATGTGAATTGGATTACGAGCGGTGAGCTCAATTACAACCGGATAACCGACACGATCGAACACATCTCCGACGAGGCCGTTAGAAAGACGAACTTGACGGTACATCCGGAAGGCACCTTCTTGATGGCTATCACAGGACTGGAGGCAGAGGGAACAAGAGGCGCCTGCGGGACTGTTGGAAGAGCCTCTTCGACCAATCAGTCGTGCATGGCGATCTATCCTTCGACGAAACTCACAACGGAGTTCTTGTATCACTACTACGTTCTTCGCGGGAAGGAACTGGCGTTGCAGTACTGCCAAGGGACCAAGCAACAAAGCTACACAGCGAGGTTGATCAAACTCCTCCCGATAGATCTTCCACCAACGATCGAGGAACAAACCGCGATCACGACAGTTCTATCGGAGATGGACTCCGAGATCGCTGCGGTAGAAGAGAGGCTCGCCAAAGCCAGTGCACTCAAGCAGGGCATGATGCAGGAACTGCTGACGGGCAGGATCCGCCTGGCATGAACGGGCGCGATCGACACACCTGCTGGATCATTGCCGGCCCCAATGGCGCCGGAAAGACGACGTTTGCCCTCAAGTATCTTCCCGAGGCAGGTTGCCAGAATTTCGTCAACGCCGACCTGATCGCGGCGGGCATGTCGCCGCTGGCGCCGGAACGCGAGCGGATGTCCGCAGGCCGGTTGTTCCTGACCGAGATCCAACGCCACATTCAGGCGGGCCATGATTTCGGCTTCGAGACGACGTTGGCGGGGCGGGGTTATCTGCGTCTGATCCGTCGGCTGAAGGAGACCGGCTGGAGGGTGGAGTTGATCTATCTCGCCCTGCCCACTCCCGATATGGCGAAGCTGCGCGTGGCCGAGCGGGTGAGCCACGGCGGTCACGATATCCCGGTTATTGATATCGAACGTCGCTTCTTTCGAAGCTGGGAGAACCTGATCGGCGTTTATGCGTCCCTCGTAGATCGGACCGTCTGTTCGCTCAATAGCGGCGACACTCCGGAGATCGTGTTCACGCAGCAGGGCGAGCAACGCGAGGTGATACAGCCGGGAATGATGCGGTTGCTACAGAGTGGGAGGCGGTCATGACCCAGGGGCACGAGTACGAGGCCAAGGTTCTGGAGGTTCTCAAGCGGGCGGTGGCCGAAGCGCTGGAACGCAAGCGCAGGTTGGGCCACTACGCGGTGGTGTGGCGCGAGGGGCGTGTGGTGTGCA
>Ga0209343_10005354_pt1 | contig 15612 bp, 18 predicted proteins | sample RifCSPlowO2_02_FD_184026 | JGI IMG/M metagenome (GOLD analysis project Ga0209343, IMG submission 184026) | Groundwater microbial communities from Rifle, Colorado - Rifle CSP2_plank lowO2_0.2 (SPAdes) (version 2) | ecosystem: Environmental > Aquatic > Deep subsurface > Groundwater | place... | reverse complement strand
ACCCATGGTGCACTGCCTGCGGCGAGTGACAGCCTACGGATCGCGGATGCTCCAAACCATCGCCAGGCGCACAATTCGCGTGCCTGACTGTACCTGTCCGCGTTGCATTGGCCTGGCTACACTCCAGCTTTTGCATGGAGCGGCATATGAGCGGTCAGGGCAGGGCGCTGGCAGTGATCTGCCTGATCGTGGCCATGGCGCTGTGGGGCAGTTCCTTTATCGCCCTGAAATGGGCCTTCGCCGAGTTGCCGGCGATGTGGGTGATCTTCGCCCGCATGGCCTTGGGCAGCCTGGTGTTCCTGCTCGCCTGGCGCTGGCGCGGACGCCTTCGCTACCGTCGCGGCGACTGGAAGTACCTGCTCGGCCTGGCCGCCTGCGAGCCCTGCCTGTACTTCATCTTCGAGGCCCTGGCGCTGCAGAACACCAGCGCCTCGCAGGCCGGGATGATCACCGCGCTGCTGCCGTTGCTGGTGGCCATGGGCGCCTTCGTCTTCCTGCGTGAGCGGATCAGCCGAACCACCCTGGCCGGCTTTCTGCTGGCGGTAGTAGGGGCGGTCTGGCTGAGCCTGGCCGGCGATGCCGACCAGCACGCGCCCAACCCCCTGCTCGGCAACTTCTACGAACTGCTCGCCATGCTCTGCGCCATGGGCTACACCCTGCTGCTCAAGCACCTGTCTGCGCGCTATTCGGCCTTTATCCTCACGGCGATGCAGGCGTTTATCGGCAGCGTATTCTTCCTGCCGCTGGCGTTGCTCAGCGCGCCCATGCCTGCCAGCATCTCGCTGCAGGGGCTGGCGGCCGTGGCCTATCTGGGGGTGGTGGTCACGGTTGGCGCCTATGGCCTGTACAACTATGGCGTCAGCCAGTTGCCGGCCAGCCAGGCGTCGGGCTTCACCAACCTGATTCCGCTGTTCACCCTGGTATTCGCCATGCTGCTGCTCGGCGAACGGCTGAACGCCATGCAACTGCTCGCGGCGGCGCTGGTGTTCGGCGGGGTGGCCTTGAGCCAATGGCGCACTGCGCCAGCCGTACCGGTTGGCGTACTGGATTGAGGAGGCAGTGATGAGCGATTGCAGACCCTGGGCGCGCGAGGCGATCCGCATCATCGAGGCGGATTTCCAGCGCAGTGCCGATACCCACCTGATCCCCCTGGCGCTGCCCGGTTTGCCAGGCATCGAACTGTACTTCAAGGATGAGTCCAGCCACCCGACGGGCAGCCTCAAGCATCGCCTGGCCCGCTCGCTGTTTCTCTATGCCCTGTGCAACGGCCGGCTCAAACCCGGCGCGCCGGTGATCGAGGCGTCCAGCGGCTCCACGGCGATCTCCGAAGCCTATTTCGCCGGCCTGCTGGGCTTGCCCTTTATCGCCGTGATGCCCGCCAGCACCTCGCCGGAGAAGATCGCGCAGATCGCCTTCTATGGTGGCCAGAGCCATCTGGTCGACGATCCGCGGCAGATCTACGCCGAGTCCGAACGGCTGGCGCATGAGAGCGGCGGCCACTTCATGGATCAGTTCACCTACGCCGAGCGCGCCACCGACTGGCGCGCGAACAACAACATCGCCGAAGCGATCTTTCAGCAGCTGCGCAGCGAGCGTTATCCCGAGCCGACCTGGCTGGTCTCCAGCGCCGGCACCGGCGGCACCCTGGCCACGCTGGGCCGTTATGTGCGCTACCGCCGGCATACCACCCGGGTGCTGTGCGCCGATGCCGAGCGTTCGGTGTTCTTCGACTACTACCGCAGCGGTGATGCCAGCCTGACCCTGGACTGCGGCTCGCGCATCGAAGGCATTGGCCGGCCGCGGGTCGAGGCATCCTTCCTGCCGACGGTGATCGACGCCATGTGCAAGGTGCCGGATGCCCTGTCCCTGGCTGCCATGCATTACCTGGCCGGGCGCCTGGGACGGCGGGTCGGTGGCTCCAGCGGCACCAACCTGATCGGTGCGCTGCTGCTGGCGCGGCGCATGGTCGCGGCCGGCCAGTCCGGCTCAGTGGTGGCGATCCTCTGCGATGGCGGCGAGCGCTATGCCACCACCTATTACGAGCAGAGTTGGCTGGACAGCCAGGGCTTCGCGCTGGCGCCGTTGATCGAGGCGGTGGCGGCGTGCGCCGAACGCGGCGAGCCATTGCCGGGTGATGTGCCAACGGCAGGCCTCTAGCCCGGATGCAATCCGGGGCGATGCCCCGCGCAAAAAACGTTCCCGGATTGCATCCGGGCTACGGGCTCACTGACGCAGGGAGGATACATGAGCGACTTCGAAATACGCCGGGCGCAGGCGGAGGACATCGTTGAGATGTGCGCGCTGATTTTCGAGCACGGGCCCAACCCATGGAACCACCTGCCCGAGGACGAAGTGATCGCCCATCTGCAGGGCATCGCCGCTGGTGCGGTGCAGGCGGTTCTGGCCGAGCGCGCGGGCGAATTGCTGGGTTTCGTCAGTTATCGGCTTTCCAGGGACTTCGAGCGCTATCAGCCCGAAGCGCGTCGCGGCCAGCTGCACGCCTATATCTGTGAGGCGGTAACCCACCGGGCGCTGATCGGACAGGGGCTGGGTTCGCGCCTGCTCAGCCAGGCAGTCGGGCAATTGGCCGAGCAGGGCATCGTCGATATTTTTATCGATCGCCATGAGCAGAACGCCGCCTCGGCAGGGATGATGCGTAAGGCCGGTTTCGTCGAGCTCGAGAGCTATGCCGACCCGCAGCGGCGCCCCTATGGCTCGGGGCGCACCACGATCTGTCGCTTGTAGGTGCGTCCGTAAGCGACAGAATTGCGCCGCCATATGGCTGTTGCTGGTGCGCAGGGCCTAGGCAGCCCCGCGCACCCTACGGGGTTAGGCCTCGGCAAGTCCCAGCATATCCCGCGCCAGCGCCTCGGCCACGCGAATGCCGTCGACCCCGGCGGAGAGGATGCCGCCGGCATAGCCCGCGCCTTCGCCGGCCGGGTACAGGCCCTTGACGTTGAGGCTCTGCATATCCGCGCCGCGGGTGATGCGCAGCGGCGAGGAGGTGCGCGTCTCGATGCCGGTGAGTACCGCGTCAGCAAGGGCGAAGCCCTTGATCTGCTTGTCGAAGGCCGGCAGCGCTTCGCGGATCGCCTCGATGGCGAAGTCCGGCAGTGCCAGGGCCAGGTCGCCGAGTTTGACCCCCGGTTTGTAGGACGGCTCGACGCTGCCCAGGGTGGTCGACGGCCGGCCGGCGATAAAGTCGCCGACCAGTTGCCCCGGTGCCTCGTAGTTGCTGCCACCGAGCAGGTAGGCCTGGGATTCCAGGCGTTCCTGCAATTCCACTCCGGCCAGCGGGCCACCCGGGTAGTCCTGCTCCGGGGTGATGCCGACGACGATGCCGGCGTTGGCGTTGCGCTCGTTGCGCGAATACTGGCTCATGCCGTTGGTCACCACGCGCCCGGCTTCCGAGGTAGCGGCGACCACGGTGCCGCCCGGGCACATGCAGAAGCTGTAGACCGAGCGGCCGTTGCTGGCGTGGTGCACCAGCTTGTAGTCGGCGGCGCCGAGCTTGGGGTGGCCGGCGTACTTGCCCAGGCGCGCACGGTCGATCAGCGACTGCGGATGTTCGATGCGAAAACCCACCGAAAATGGCTTGGCTTCCATGTACACGCCACGGCCATGCAGCATGCGGAAGGTGTCGCGCGAGCTGTGGCCGAGGGCGAGCAGCACATGGCGGCTGCGGATCTGTTCGCCGCTGTCGAGGACCACGCCGAGCAACTGGCCGTCCTCGATCAGCACGTCGCTGACCCGCTGCTGGAAGCGCACTTCGCCGCCCAGGGCCTTGATCTCCTCGCGCATGGTGGCGACCACGCCGGTCAGGCGGAAGGTGCCGATATGCGGTTTGCTGACGTAGAGGATTTCCTCGGGCGCGCCGGCCTTGACGAATTCCTGCAGCACCTTGCGCCCCAGGTGCTTGGGATCCTTGATCTGGCTGTACAGCTTGCCGTCGGAGAAGGTGCCGGCGCCGCCCTCGCCGAACTGCACGTTGGACTCGGGGTTGAGCACGTTCTTGCGCCACAGGCCCCAGGTGTCCTTGGTGCGCTGGCGCACCTCGGTGCCGCGTTCCAGCACGATCGGCTTGAATCCGGCCTGGGCCAGAATCAGCGCGGCGAAGATCCCGCAGGGGCCGAAGCCGACCACCAGCGGGCGCTCGTCGAGGTTGGCCGGCGCCTGGCCGACCGGCTGGTAGGTGATGTTCGGGGCGGCGGTTACGTGGTGGTCGTCGGCGAATTTGGCCAGCAGCGCCGCTTCGTCGCGCACGCTGCAGTCGATGGTGTAGATGAACTGCAGCTCGCTGGATTTCTTGCGGGCGTCGTAGCTGCGCTTGAACAGGCTGAAGTCGAGCAAATCCTCAGCGTCGATCCCCAGGCGCTGGACTATGGCCGGGCGCAGGGCTTCTTCGGGGTGATCGAGCGGCAGCTTGAGTTCGGTGATACGCAGCATGAGGCAATCCAGGATCAGGGCCGGAGGCAACCCGGCAGCTTTGGCAAGGCAGCGATTATAGGCGCTATTGGGCTTGAAGGGGCACGCAGCACTGGCCTGGATCCAGCAGCGGTTCTGCTGGTGGGCCGGGCGGCGTTGCGCTGCAGCCCAGCACAATGCAGCAACGGGTGACTCAATCGTCGCGCGCGCCGCCGAAGTAGGCGCAGCCGCGCATCACTTCACCATTCAGGCGCAGTTCGGCGGACATGTGCTGCAGCGCGCCGCTCATGCTGTCGACACAGCGTTGCGGCGCGGCCCACAGCTCCAGGCGCTGGCCGTTGGCTTCGCTGGTCAGGTTGAGGCGGCCTTCCGGCAGCTGTTCTTCCAGATAGGGCAAGGCCAGCGGTTGCTGGCCCGCGCGGTTGAGAACCAACCCCTGGCTGCCGACCACCACGCTCCAGCCTGGCTCCTGGCCGCTGGCACGGAGGATGGTGCGCTTGAAGTTGGCGTCATCGCAGCCCTGGCCTTCGCGTTGCAGACGGTATACCCGGCTGAGCATCAACTGGCCATCGATGCCGGTGCGCTGGCTGGCCGCCAACTGGCCGCGCAGATCGGCAAACAGCGGGCCGGGGCCGTCGGCCAGCAGTTCGGCCGCGTCGCGCATGATGCCGGTCGCACCGTCATTGGCGATGACAAAACGCCGCTGCTCCTGGCAGGGGCGAAACAGCAGTTGGCCGGCATCGAGGCTCAGCTCGCCCTGTAGACGGCTATGCTTCACCGAATCGACCTTGGGTTTTTCGCTGAACACCTGGCAGCTGGCAAATAGCGGCAACAGGGCAAACAATAAAATACGGCTGGCGTGCATCGAGGCTCTCCTGGCAAGAGCGGCCACGGTACTCAGGCATATGAGCGATCACAAGGGCAGAGGCCGATGATTCAGTGCAAACGGGTATACGACGAGGTGGCTGCAACCGATGGTCGGCGGGTATTGGTCGACCGCCTATGGCCGCGCGGGTGCAGCAAGGCAACCTTGCAACTGGACGCCTGGCTGCGCGAGGTGGCGCCTTCCGCTGAGCTGCGCCGCCAGTTTGGCCACGCGCCCGAGCGGTTCGCCGAGTTTCGCCAACTCTACCGGCGCGAACTGGCCGGTCATCCGGAATATTGGCAAGGGCTGCTGGAGAACGCCGAGAAGGGCACCCTGACCCTGTTATTCGCCGCGCGCGAGCAGCAGTTGAACAATGCCCAGGTGCTGGCCGAGTTTCTCGAAGAGGAGCTGGACCGCCGGGCCGAACCCAGCTCGGCGGTGTGTTACATGGGCAAACTCTAAGTTCTGCGGCTAGCCGGCCAGGCCGACATAGACATTCTGCACATCGTCGTGGCCGTCGATGGCCTCGAGGAAGGCTTCGACTTCTTCCATTTCGGCGTCCGTCAGGCCAGTGACCGGGTTCTTCGGCCGATAGCCCAGGTTGGCCGAGTTGACCGTGAAACCCTGGTCGGGCAGGGCGCGGCACACCGCGTCGAGATCGGTCAGTTCGGTGATGAACAGGGTGTTGCCCTCATCGGACGGCTCGAAATCCTGGGCGCCGGCTTCGATGGCGGCCAGTTCCGGATCGGCGCCGCTGTCGCTGGAGGCTTCGATCAGGCCAACGTGGTCGAAGTCCCAGGTGACCGAACCGGAAGCACCCATCTGGCCCTTGCGGAACAGCACGCGGATCTCGGCCACGGTGCGGTTGATGTTGTCGGTCAGGCATTCGACGATCACCGGCACCTGATGCGGCGCGAAGCCTTCATAGGTGGTGCGTTCGAAGTTGACGGTTTCACCGGTCAGGCCCGCGCCTTTCTTGATCGCCCGCTCCAGGGTGTCCTTGGGCATCGAGGCTTTTTTCGCCTGATGCACGGCCAGGCGCAGCTTGGGGTTCATGTCCGGGTCGGCGCCGTTACGTGCGGCGATCATGATTTCTTTCACCAGCCGGCCGAAAATCTTGCCTCTGGCGTTGGCGGCGGCTTCTTTAGGTTTGGCTTTCCATTGTGCGCCCATGCGGATTCTCTTGGTCTGTGCGGGTGGATAAGTAGCCGGCCGTGAGGTTTTAGCGGTGATGCCCCGCCCAGGTGAGTGGCGGTCAGCAGAAAACCAGGCTACGGAGTTAGACGACCGATTTTAATCGCTCCGCCTGCGCCTGGCACCCTTTGATTGACCATGGTGTCGTCGCCAGCGCTAGCGGGTATCTGCTGGCAGCCGCTTGACCCGTGAAAATCGTCCAGGTGCTGGCCGCTCGAGTCGAATGTGCCCCGCTGCCAACTTGTCCTGGCGCAACTGATGGCTCGATGCACTGGTCTATGCTTGTCGTGAATCGTAGAGGAGACAGGTTATGCGCAAGGTATTGGTTGCATTCGATGGCTCGGACAGTTCGAAGCGTGCGCTGCAGTACGTCATCGACTTCGCCCGTGATCATGCTGCGACGCTGGAGGTGCATCTGCTCAATGTGCAGCAAGAGCCGGTGTTGTATGGCGAGTACGTGACCAGCACGATTATCGATCAATTGCAGCAGTCACTGATTGCCAGTGCAGACCAGGCCCTCGAGTGGCCGATCGACCAGTTGAAGGCGGCCGGTATCAGTTACAAGGCGCACACCGCGCTTGGCAACGTGGCGGCCAAGGTGAGCGAGTTCGCCGATCAACTGGGGTGCGACACCGTGGTGATGGGCACGCGCGGCCTGGGCAGTTTCACCGGCATGCTGCTGGGCTCGGTGGCCACGCGGGTGATTCATGAGGTGTCGGTGCCGGTGCTGTTGGTGAAGTAAGCGTTTGAGTGGCTCCGCGCCGATCATGCGCTGAGCCTGGGTCAGGCCGCACCGGTCTATGCTTGTAAATGAAGCGGAAAAGGAGACGTGTGATGCGCAAGATACTGCTTGCATTCGATGGTTCGGACAGCTCGAAACGTGCCCTGCAGTACGTGCTCGATTTCGTTCGCATGCATGCTGCAACGCTGGAGGTGCATCTGCTCAATGTGCAGCATGAACCCACGCTGTATGGCGAATATGTAAGTGATGAAATGATCAGCAATATGCGCCAGTCCTTGAAGGCGGCGGCCGATGAGGCGCTTGAATGGCCGGCCGGTCAATTGCAGGCGGCGGAAATTGCCCATGAAAAGCACACTGCATTCGGCAACGTGGCGGAGCAAATAGGCCGCGCCGCGAAGGATCTGCAGTGCGATACGGTGGTAATGGGCACGCGCGGTCTGGGCAGTTTCACCGGCATGCTGCTGGGCTCGGTGGCCACGCGGGTGATTCATGAGGTAGCGGTGCCGGTACTGCTGGTGAAATAGCCGGTCAGTCTCACGGGTGTGATCGGTGGCCCGCTGAGCAGTGCCAAGCAATTCGACTATGGCCGCGGCATCTCGGCCAAAATGCTCACTGCCCGCCAGTTGCGTCAGGAACTGGGGCTGCAGGAGTCTTGAAGGCGTTACTGCGCGGTGAGGCGCTCCAGCGCGCGACGCACCATGGCAGCGTATTCGGCTGGGCTCAGGCGGTAGAGTTCGCTCGCCACCCAGGGCAGCCAGCGTGCGCCCAGGGTTTCCCGCTCGGCCAGCAGGCGCCGGGCCTCGGCGGCCGCCTGCGCGGCGTGTTGCTGGTGAAACACCGCTCGACTCATGGGGCGTCTCCTGTTGGGTTTGCTGCCTGAATAACAGAGCCGTCAAGTATCCGCCAGCCTCGCTGCCATCGCCCGATGCACCGGTTCCTACAGGTTGTGCCAGATCAGCTGGACGCCTGCCAGCAACATGCCCAGGCGGGCGATGCGGTAGAACCAGCTGTGGTTGACCCGCGATTGAAGCCACAGGCCGCTCCACACGCCAAGCGGCACGATAGGCGCAAGCATCAGGCTGAGCAGCAGATTCTCCTCGCTGAACTGGCCCAGGGCCGCGTAGGGGATCAGTTTCAGGGCATTGGTGAGCAGGAAGAACAGGTTGATGGTGGCGACGTAGCGCTCCTTGTCGAGCTGCTGCGGCAGCAGGTGCATCATCACCGGCGGGCCGCCGGCGTGGGCGACAAAACTGGTGAAGCCGGCCAGGGCCGAGAGCAGGGTGCCGCGGCCCTTGTGCAGCGGCCGCGGCGTCTGGCTGCTGTTGATCAGGCCCAGCAGCACGAAGGACATGGCGATGACCCCGATCAGCAAGCCGATCAGGTTTTCATTGAGCAGCTCGAAGGTCAGCGTGCCGATGCCGATGCCGATCAGCGCGCCGGGCATCATCACTCTCAGGTTGGCCACATCCCACTTGCCGAAATAGGCCTTGAGTCCCACCACATCGGCCAGGCAGAGGATCGGCAGCATCACGGCCGCCGCCTGCTTCGGCGTGCAGGCCAACGCCAACAAGGGCACCGCAATACCGCCCAGCGCGCCGCCGAAGCCGCCTTTGGAGAGCCCGGTGAGGAACACCGCCGGGAGGGCAAACAGGAGGAGATCAGACAGGCTCATAAATCCAGGCCACAGCGCAAAAGCGCGCAGGTTAGCAGAGGGCGGGTCGTTGCTGCATGGCGTGTGCCGGGTTTGCCGCCGATCGTCCCGCGCTGGAGGCGTGCCGCGGACTGTGTGGCTGTTTTGTCGAGCGACTGTATATAGGGACGATCCGCCGTCGCTGTTCTAATGGCCGCTCACTGGTAATGATGAGGAAGCGCCATGTCGCCCAAGGATCTGCTGTTGGCGCTGGTCGTGATCATCGTCTGGGGGCTGAACTTCGTGGTGATCAAGGTCGGCCTGCACGACATGCCGCCGATGCTGCTGGGTGCGTTGCGCTTCATTCTCGCGGCCTTTCCGGCGATTCTGTTCGTCAAGCGCCCGCAGATCCCGCTGCGCTGGCTGCTGCTCTACGGCCTGACCATCTTGCTGGGCCAGTTCGCCTTCCTCTTCTATGCCATGTCGGTGGGCATGCCGGCAGGCCTGGCGTCGCTGGTGCTGCAATCCCAGGCGTTCTTCACCCTGTTGTTCGCCGCGCTGTTTCTCGGCGAACGCCTGCGCCTGACCAACCTGTTCGGCTTGTTGGTGGCGGCCGCCGGCTTGCTGCTGATCGGCCTGCAGGGCGACCGGCTGATGACCATGGCCGGGTTTGCCCTGACCATTGGCGCGGCCTCAATGTGGGCGCTGGGCAATATCGTCACGCGCAAGCTGGGCAAGGTGAACCTGGTTGGCCTGGTGGTGTGGGGCAGCCTGGTGCCGCCGCTGCCATTTCTGGCGCTTTCCTGGTTGCTCGAAGGACCCGAAGTGATCGAGGCGGCGCTACGCGGCATCAGCCTGGATTCGATCCTGGTGCTGATCTACCTGGCCTTCGGCGCGACCATTCTCGGCTATGGCCTGTGGAGCCGCCTGCTGTCGCGCTACCCGGCCAGCCAGGTGGCGCCGTTCTCGCTGCTGGTGCCGGTGGTGGGGCTGACGTCTTCGGCGTTGCTGCTCGACGAGCGCCTCGGCCCGCTGCAAGTACTCGGCGCGCTCCTGATCATGCTCGGGTTGCTGATCAACGTCTGCGGCGGCTGGCTGTACGGGCGCCTGCGCCTGGCCTGAGTGGTTGTGCTGCTGCAGCGCTGCTAGCGCTTGCCCATGGAACGGCGGGTGCCATTCGGTGCCGGGCCGATCTTCTTTTCGTGAGCGGACTTGTTGCCCTTCAGGTGCCAGGCCTGGCCATCGTTCTTGGCCGAGGCGACCGCTGCGGCGGAAAACAGCGAGGCAAAGCCTGGCAGGGCGGTTTGCTTGGCCGGGGCCGGTTCGCAGGTGGCGGCTGTGCCGGGTGCAACGTCGGTAGCCTGAGCGGCGAGCGTTGGGTCAGGCGAGTGGGTGCTGGTCATGGAAGGTCCGCGGCTGCCGAGGGAAAAGTGGGGCGCGAGTATACCCGTCTATCCCGCGCCGCCCTATTCCGTTGATCGAGGGGCGCGATCAGTTTGCTTCGACAAGCTCCCGATGGCGCCTACGCTCCAGCGTGGGCGCCCAGCCCATGACGCTCCGCGTCGCGCAGGGGCATTGCCGCCATCAAGCAATCTTTACCAGCGGCTTACTCACGGCTGACCTCAGCTGACGAGTACCTGTTGTTTGATGGACGTAGGGGAATACGTCCCCTTGGATACCCGGAGGTACTTATGCTCAGTCGAATTTCCAAGGTTGTACTGTTGGCCGGATGCCTGGTGGCGGCCGGCGGTGCTTCCGCTTTCGAGCGAAGCGCAGTCGTCCCGGTGATCGCCGGCGTTGCCGTCGGCGCGCTGCTGGTCTCTACGTTGAATAACTCGCATGACGACCGCCATCGCCATGATTACCGCCAGCCGCAACGGGTGGTGCATTACGCCCCACGCCCCAATCCGTATCACCGTTATCGTCACGGGCCACGACAGGTGCGTTACGTGGCCGTGCCGGTCCGCGAGGTTCGCGGGCATTACCGCAATGACCGCGACTACCGCGACTACCGCGACCAGCGTAATCACCGCGATTATCGCCGCAATTGAGGGCAGGCCTGGCAATGCTGTTCTTGCATTACTGAAGAAGTGCTGAGAGTTTTTTCACAACCTCTGATGGCTCCCACGCTCCAGCGTGGGAGCTCGCCGGTGACATTACGCGTCACGCTGTGGCGCTGATGACCCGCTTTGGCAGGGTCCCGCCTACGCCAGAGTCTTTGCCGGACCGGCCGTCTGGCCGTAACCCGCCATCTTTCGCCCCAGGCGACTACCCTGAATGAAACCGCCCTGGCCTGAGCCGAAGGGCAAACACCCACGCACGTCCTGCACGAGGAGACTCGCATGGAAAGGTTAAGAGAGCTCGAGACCTATCAACGCCTGAGGAAACAGCACCCGGATTACTTCGACGCCGTGGAGGCGTTGGGCAAGGCCGTGCGGCATGCCGGCCCGCTGGAGCAGCAGGTCATTCAACTGGTGCAACTGGGCGCCGCGGCAGCCATTCATTCCGAAGGTGCGGTGCACAGCCATGTGCGGCGGGCGCTGGAAGCCGGCGCCACTGCGGAGCAGATTCATCACGCGCTGCTCTCGCTCACCAGCACCATCGGTTTCCCGACTGTGGTTGCGGCGTTGAGTTGGGCGGACGATGTGATTGACAAGGCCATGCTCGATGGCTAACAGCAATCCGCGATCCGTAGATGATCGGTGCGAGCTAAGGCTGGCGGGTTGTTGCTGCGCTCCGAGCAGCTGCGCTGCATGGCGTTGCGTCTTGCAAATAGCTGGCGACGGCGCTCGATATTTTCACAGCCTATGAGTTCGGCAAGCCCGACAGGTTGATGTCGTTGGGCTGCATTCTTCGGCGCCAACCTGCAATCGGGCTCTGCAGCGGAGGGGCGTTGAGCGTACCTGTGCCTGGCACAGGTACGCTCCGGGCAGTCAGTCCTGGCGGCTGGTGACTTCGAGCAGGTGGTAACCGAACTGGGTTTTCACCGGACCTTGCACGACATTGATCGGGGCGCTGAACACCACGGTGTCGAATTCCTTGACCATCTGGCCCGGGCCGAACGAACCGAGGTCGCCGCCGCTGCGGCTGGACGGGCAGGTGGAGTTGTCTTTGGCAACCTGGGCGAAGTCGGCACCGCCTTCGATAGCGGCTTTCAGTTCGAGGCACTTGGCTTCGGATGCAACCAGGATGTGACGGGCAGTGGCTTTGGCCATGGGGGATTACTCCTTTTCAAATAAGCTGCAGAGACTACCGCAATCACTGCGGTATTCAAACGCCGGGCAACCGTAGTGGCGGATGCGGCCGCCGTCTCGCCGTCTCGATAATTGCTCTGCCGCCTTCGACCTGACCGGCTGGCAACGCGTCCTGGCTCGCGGCATGGGGCAACGGATCAAAGCTCCCTCGCCGATTGTCTAAAATTGAATGAGAGAGCATGACGATGTCCCAGACATCCACTGTAGGAGGTCTTGCCATGAATACCTTGACCATTGAGGGTTGGTGCAAACCCAGCGGCGCCACAAAGTCCATGTCGATGGGCCAATTCCAGTTTCATGTCAGCGAACCCGAGCATTTGCGCCTGGAACAGGCCGAAGAGCGCTTGCAGAAGACTCACGAGCCAGAAGCCATGGTCGATGCCGATGTGACCACGATGGAGTTGAGTACGCCGGATGAATGCGGTCCCTTGTCCGATATCCAGTGGCGCGTGTATCTGGATGCGGAGGAGCGCGGCCAATTCCATTTGGTCGGGCATCGGGCGAGTGACGGCAGTCTGGTTTATACCAACGCGGTCATGGTCGACCAGTTGGGTTAAGCCGGTGGTGGCGCAGGGCGCCTGGATTGCCCATGCAGGGACGACCTCGCATGGGCAAGGCAAGGCCGCCGCTCGATGTGCCGAGCGGTGCTATCGGTGTGTGTGTTCAGACCGTATCCAGTCGCAGTACGTTGTCACCGAACAACCCGTCGATCATTCGCGTGGTATCCGCGCCGCCGCTGATCATGCCGCCGGGGCCGGTAGTGATCTCGTAGTGCGCGGCCAGGTCGACGCCGGACAGCTCGATCATCTGGCTCGGCGGGCCACCGGCATCGGCGCTGATCGAGATCAGGGTGCTGACTGAGGCACCGCTGCCGAGCACGGAGAAATTCAGGTAATCGGCCAGCACGCCGGACTCCTCGGTACCCAGCAGATCGTGCAGATTCAGGGCGTCGCCCTCGGGGCCGCCCAGGGTGAAGTCGAGGATGCGGTCGTGGCCCTGCTCGCCGGCATCCCAGCTAAAGACATCCTGGCCGCTGCCGCCGATCAGGAGGTCGTCGCCTTGCCCACCGATGAGCCTGTCGTTGCCGCCCTGGCCGAACAGGATGTCATTGCCGTCGCCGCCGTTGAGCAGATCGCTGCCGCCTGGGGCGCTGGTCAGGCTCAGGTCGAAGGCCTGATCGACAACAAATTCGCGCACCTGGGTCAGGCTCGGTGCGGCGCCGCCATTGCCGGCCTGCAGGTAGTCCAGCAGTGCCTGATAACCCTGGCCGTCGTGACTGCCGGCAGGGTGCCCGGGCCAGGCGAGCAAGTCGGTGTTCAAGCTGTCGCCGAACAGGATGTCGTCACCCGCACCGCCGGACAGCTGATCATCGCCCAGCGCTAGCGCACCAGCACTGGTGGAGCCGCTAGTGAGCAAGGCCTGCAACTCTGCGGCGCTGTGGACGATCTGCGAGCTGCCGGCCGGGGCGGTCACCAGCGTGCCATCGGCCAGGTTCAGCGAGCTCGGGCCGCTCGGCGCGGTATTGTCGAAAAGGTCCAGCACCGCCGAGGTGCTGGCCGAGCCGATACTGATGCTGTGCAGTTGGATCTGTTCACCGCCAATGCCTTCGTGCAACATGCCGCGGCCGGCCTGCAGGGCTTCGTCGACGTCGCGGAAGTTGGTGATGTTGGCCGTGTCGAACACCGGGTTGCCCTGTTCATCCAGGTACATGGTGGGCTGTCCGTCGGAGAGCAGGAAGGCCAGTTGCTCGAAATTGCCGGCGCTGTCCGCGCCGGCGCCGATGATCTGCTGGTTGAACCATTGGCTGGCCTCAGCCAGGACCGCCTCGTAATTGGTGTGCCCGGTCAGGCTCAGGGCGTCGATGGCGGACAGCAGGATGCCGACGTTGGCTGCATTCAGGCCGTAGAGAGTAGTGACCGCGCCGACATCGCTGTTGAACGGCAGCAGTTGCACGTTGATCACGCCATCATGATTCTTCAGCTGGTTGGCCAGTTGGCTCAAGGCATCCTTGGTCAGCTGGATGCGCGACTCCCCCGAACCCGAGTCGCGGGCCATGCTGCCCGAGGTGTCCACCAGCAGGGCGATGTTGTAGTTCTTGCCGGGCAGGGTCAGGCTCTGCGTCCCGCCGCCATCACCGATCAGCACATCGTTGCCTGAACCGCCCGCCAGCATGCCGGCAGGGGCCGAGTTCAGCGGGTTTGGCTGCAGATGGGGAGTAGTCGCGCCCGGTACATCGTCGGCGTTGCTACCGACCACCAGCACGGGTGGCTCAGCGACCGGAGGCACTGGCGGCACGCTCGGCTCGTCCGGCTCAACCGGCTCAATTGGGTCGATGGGCACTATCGGCTCGTCCGACTCGGCGGCCGGCGGTACGCTGTGCAAGGCGATATCGAGGTTGGCAAACGCCAGCGGCCCGGTGTCGAAACCGATTTGCGCCTCCAGCTGGCCGGCCGTCTCCTGCAGCAGGACGAACGAGTGACCACCGCTGCCACTACCGCCGCTGCCCGCCTGAGCGCCTGCCGCCGGGGCTTCGGTATTTGTGCTGGGGTCTTCACCCGCCTCGATGGCGCGCTGCAGTTCCTGGATTTCGCGCAACTGCGCGGTGCTGGTCAGCGGATCCACGGGGTCGGTGGCAACATCGCCGGCGAGCAATGCCGGGCTGAGCAGCAGACTGCTGGTGCGGCCCATGGTCAGTTCACCGCCCTGGTCGAGACTGATCGCCACCGAGCCATCACTCCCGGAAACCAGCTGGTCACCGAGAAACACCCGGTCGCCTTCAACCAGACGGCGCTGGACGCCGTCGTTACCGACTAGCGAAACCTCACCGATAACCTGTCGTACCACACCTATGGATAGGCTCATGCATTCTCTCCTTGAAACCGTGATACCCATGTCGGGGGTGGAAATCGCGCGAGCTTTTCAGCCCTGCGCAATAGATAGACCCGCTCCGAGCGGTAGTGCCTGGGCAATGTGAACTGCTTCCTTGGGCAAGCAAATTGACCAATTGGTTTAGAAAGTTTTCAAGAAACATTCATTTATAACCGTTGGAGGGCTATCGATATTGCGCTTGGCCGCGCGTTTGGCTGCCTGCCCGCGGAGCCTTTACAGGGGCGCTGGGCCGGTGCCCGAGGCGATGAGCGGCGGGGGCGTGGCGGGCGGCTTGGCGATGTTGTCCAGCGTTGAAACCCCGGGGCGCGGGCGGCCCGGCGATGGCTGCCACAACAGGATTGCGCGCTTGTCTCGAGGGCAGGTTGCGCCGCGTGGATAAGCCCGGAATACCCTGGAGTCGATCCGGGCCACGAGAACCGGGTAGGCTGAGTGACGCTGTTTTGCTCCGTCATCGCGGTGGCTGGATGGATAAAGCGTCATCCAGCCGCTGTCGCGGACCTTGCATATGAACCCAGGGTCTAGGCTACTAATATTCGCGGCTACCTAGCTGCCCGCCCAGGCCATCAAGTTCCATGACGTGGATGACACCAACCATGCCCCATACCGCACATTC
>Ga0209343_10005353_pt1 | contig 15618 bp, 15 predicted proteins | sample RifCSPlowO2_02_FD_184026 | JGI IMG/M metagenome (GOLD analysis project Ga0209343, IMG submission 184026) | Groundwater microbial communities from Rifle, Colorado - Rifle CSP2_plank lowO2_0.2 (SPAdes) (version 2) | ecosystem: Environmental > Aquatic > Deep subsurface > Groundwater | place... | reverse complement strand
TGGCGATGTTCGCCAACCGCAGCCTGTCGGTACTGGTGGCCACCGATGTGGCCGCCCGCGGCCTGGACATCGACGCCCTGGACATGGTGATCAACGTCGAACTGGCGCGGGATTCGGAAATCCATATCCACCGCGTCGGCCGTACCGGTCGTGCCGGCGAAAAAGGCCTGGCCATGAGCCTGGTGGCCCCGGCCGAAGGCCATCGCGCCCAGGCCATCGAAACCCTGCAAAGGGCTCCGCTCAACTGGCATCCGCTGAGCAGCCTCAAGGCCAAGGGCGGCGCGCCGTTGCAGCCGCCGATGATCACCCTGTGCATCGGGGCCGGGCGTAAGGACAAACTGCGCCCCGGCGATATCCTCGGTGCCCTGACTGGCGAGGCCGGCATCACCGGCGCGCAGGTCGGCAAGATCGCCATCTTCGACTTTCAGGCCTATGTAGCCGTTGAGCGCAGCGTGGCCATGCAGGCGCTCAAGTGCCTCAGTGAAGGCAAGGTCAAGGGCCGCTCGCTGCGCATTCGTACCCTATAGTTCAGACGGGACGGCCGCCCCCAGCGCGGCCCGCATAGAGGAGCAGCCCGTGCGCAATATTCTGGTGGTCGAAGACAGCCCCCTTGTGCTGAAGATCCTCGAGCACCTGTTCCGCAAGGAAAGCGGCCTGCAGCCGATCTTCTGCGCCAGCCTGGACGAAGCCCGGGTGATGCTGGAGACCTCGGCCGGGCTGTTCTTCGCCGCCATCGTCGACCTCAATCTGCCGGACGCCCCCGACGGCGAGATCGTCGACCTGGTCATGAGCTATCACCTGCCCTGCATCGTGCTGAGCGGCAGCTACAACGAACAGCGCCGCGACCAGATGCTGCTCAAGGGCGTGGTCGACTATGTGCTCAAGGAAAGCCAGCACTCCTACGAATACGCCTTCCGCCTGCTGCACCGCCTGGAAAACAACAGCCAGGTGAAGATCCTCATCGCCGAGGACAGCGAAGCCACCCGCCATTACATCCGCAACGTGCTGACCCCGCACCGCTACCAGATCATCGACGCCTGCGACGGTGACGAGGCCCTGCGGATTCTCAAGGAGCAGCCGGATATCGACCTGCTGCTGGTGGACCACAGCATGCCGGGCATGAGCGGCTTCGAGCTGGTCAAGCTGCTGCGGCAGAAGATGAAGCGCCACGAGCTGATCATTCTCGGCCTCTCGGCTGACACCAAGGGCTCGCTCAGCGCCATGTTTATCAAGCACGGTGCCGACGATTTCCTGCGCAAGCCCTTCTGCCCGGAAGAACTCAACTGCCGGGTGATGTCGACCCTGGAGCGCCGCGACCTGCTGCTGGCCCTGCGCCAGGCCGCGCAGTTCGATGCCCTCACCGGATTGAACAACCGCCGCGCCTTCTACGAACACGGCCAGCAGCTGTTCGCTCAGGCCAGAAGCGGTGGGCGCGACCTCAGCGTGGCGATGATCGACCTGGATCACTTCAAGCGGATCAACGACGAGCACGGCCACGGCAGTGGCGACGCGGCGCTGATCGCCTTCGCCCGGGCCTTCTCGGCGGCCTTTCCCGACGCCCTGCTCGGCCGCCTGGGCGGCGAGGAGTTCGCCCTGCTCAGCCAGCAGGACGATGCCGCCCTGAGCGCCACCCTGGATCAGCTGCGCAGCCAGTGTGCCGGCCTGAAATACGCCACGGGCGCACCGCCGCTGTCCTTTAGCGCCGGGATCTTCCAGGGCGCCCCGGACGATCTGGAAAGCGCCCTGCACCAGGCCGACATGCGCCTGTACCAGGCCAAAAAGGCCGGGCGCGGGCGCAACTGCTGGCAGTAAGCGGTTACCGGCCGCTAAAAACGACAAAGCCCAACCCGGCATGCCACTGCCTGTTGGGCTTTGTTGCGCGCGGCTCACGGGTACAGAATCGTGGAAAACCCAGGCGGAACGCCCAGGCCAAACCCATTCAATAAAGCGGTTTTATCGTCCGACTCTGTTGCTAATGCCCTACCGGCAACGCAGGTGGTTTTTCAACAGTCTGTTAGAGAGTCAGGTTGAGGTTGCCACCAAAAATGCCAACCAGGCCGATCATGATCAGGTAGATGGCCACGATGTAGTTCAACAGCCGTGGCATGACCAGGATCAGGATGCCGGCAATCAGGGAAATCAGGGGGGTCAGTGCAAGTGTCATCGGGTAGGGCCCTTTTGTTCGAATTAGTATTGGCTACCGGCGCAGTGTGCGCGCTTATTGGCCGACAAGACAGTGGTGGCGGGCCTCGCAGCGAAATTGCCTGGCGGCCTGCCACGCCGTCACCCGGCCCCTTCAGGTAAGATGCGCGCTGTCTGGCAGCCCCCGCGGCGGCCTGTGGTGTTCAGAGGAAAATGCTGTGCTTGTGACGCAGGTTGTGATTATCGGTGCCGGCGCGGCCGGTTTGATGTGTGCACTGACCGCCGCCGGGCGTGGCCGCCGGGTGCTGCTGCTGGATCACGCCAACAAGGCCGGCAAGAAGATCCTGATGTCCGGCGGTGGGCGCTGCAATTTCACCAATATGTACTGCGAGCCGAGCAATTTTCTTTCGGAAAACCCGCATTTCTGCAAATCCGCCCTGGCCCGTTATACCCAGTGGGACTTTATCGGCCTGGTGGGCAAGCACGGCGTGCCTTATCACGAGAAAAAGCTCGGCCAGCTGTTCTGCGATAACAAGGCCAGCGACATCCTCGAAATGCTGCTGAGCGAATGCGCGCAGGCCGGCGTCGAGCTGCGCCTGGACACCTCGGTCAGCGAGATCGGCAAACTGGACAGCGGCTACCAGCTGCAGACCAGCGCCGGCGCGGTGCGCTGCGAGTCGCTGGTGATCGCCACCGGCGGCCTGTCGATCCCGACCCTGGGTGCGACCGGCTTCGGCTATCAGGTGGCCAGGCAGTTCGGCCACCAGCTGCTGCCGACCCGTGCCGGCCTGGTGCCGTTCAGCATCACCGACCCGCAACTCAAGGCGCTGTGCAGCGAGCTGTCCGGCACCTCGGTGGAGGACTGCCTGGTCAGCTGCAACGGCCAGAGCTTCCGCGAGAATATCCTGTTCACCCACCGCGGCCTGTCGGGTCCGGCGATCCTGCAGATCTCCTCGTTCTGGCAGCCCGGCGACACAGTGCATATCGATCTGCTGCCGCATATCGACCTGCCCGAGTGGCTGGCCGAACAGCAGCGCGAGCGACCGAACAGCGAGCTGAAAACCCTGCTGGCGGAGCTGTTTACCAAGAAGATGGCCGGATTGCTGGCCGACGGCTGGTTCGTCAACAAGCCGATCAAGCAGTACACCCCCGGCGAGCTCAAGGCGATTGCCGAACAGCTGTCCGACTGGCAACTGGTGCCGGCCGGCACCGAGGGCTACCGCACCGCCGAGGTGACCCTGGGCGGGGTGGACACCCGCGAGGTGTCGTCCAAGACCATGGAATCGCTGAAATCCCCGGGGCTTTATTTCGTCGGCGAGGTGCTGGACGTCACCGGCCATCTGGGCGGCTTCAACTTCCAGTGGGCCTGGGCCTCGGGCTATGCGGCGGCGCAATACGTCTAGCCACTGACGCCGCAAGCGACGAGTGGCCGCGCCAGCCAAGGCTGCGACCTCAGGGGTCTGTTACCGCCGTACCCCGAGCAAACGGCAACAGACCCTAGGGCTCGACGCTGTCCGGCAGCGGTTCGCCAGGTAGCCATTTGCGGTAGATGGCGGCAAAGCTGCCGTCGGCCTTCATCCCGTCCAGCTCGCGTTGCCAGCGCCTTATCAGCGCCGCATCGGTCTGCGTCGAGAAGGCGATATAACTGTCGCTGTACATCAGGGTAAACAACAACTGCACCTCATCGGCACGGATATCGCCCTGGGCCAGCAAGGTGCTGAGGCTGAGGTTGTCCAGCACCATCAGCTTGACCCGGCCACGCTTGAGCATGCTCACCACCTGGCTAGCCCCGGTGACCGGGGTCAGGTTACGGAAGCCCTCGGCCTGCAAGCGCTGATGGCTGTACCAGTCACGCGGTACGGCGATCTCGCCAAGCTCGCGGGCCTGCTCCAGGCGCTCGATACTCAGCCCGGCGCTGCGCAGGGCATAGAAGCCGGTGACATTGCGCGTCAGCGGGCCGACCCATTTGAACAGCCGTTCGCGCTCCGAGGTGCGCATGGTCACGAACAACCCGGTATTGGGCCGGGTCAGCGCCAGCTGGTAACCGCGAGCCCAGGGCACCAGGCTGATCGGCGCATTCTGCCCGGTGCGGCGCATGATCGCGCGCACCATCTCGGTGGCCAGGCCGGTGGGCTGGCCATTCAGGCTGAAGTTGATCGGCGGGTACTCTTCCGTGTACAGGTGCAAGGGCTGGGGCTGGGCCGGCAGCTGCAGGGGCAGGCAGCAAACCAGCAGCAGACAGAGCCACCCGCGAAACTTGACTGCAGTCACGGGAGATGCCTCATGGCAGGGGGATGTTCCTTCAGCGTAGTCGGCCTGAGGCGCAAGTACCATGGGCGCTATCAGGAGGCCGGTGTCAGCCCCAGGACGATATCGAAACGCGCCACCTGCTCGGGCTTACGCGCCCCCGTAACCGGGACAAAGGGCACCACCAGCAGCTCACGCAGGGCCGGCTCGCGGATGGCATTGAGCACGCCGTCACGCTGGTTGCGCGGCTCGCCGCGGATATAGCACTGAGTGGCAAAGCGCGGCTGCCCCGGCAGGGTCACGGCGAAGTGGATATGTGGCGTGCGCCCCGGATAGGCCACCGGGCGAATGGTGCGAAAGCGGTAACGGCCATCACGGCCGGTGGTGAAGCGACCATAGCCCTGGAAATTACTGTCACGCCGCGCCCGGTCGCCACCACGGCTGTGCAGGTAGATGCCGCGAGCATCGACCTGCCAGATCTCCACCAGCGCGCCCTCGAGCGGCGCGCCACGGGCATCGAGAATCTGCCCGTGCAGCTGCACACGAATACCCTCGGCCAGCTCGGCATGGCCCTCGACCTGCAACAGGTCGTTGTCGCGGTCCAGCGGTAACTGATCCGGGTAGAAGGGCCCCAGGGCCTGCGGCGGGGTCAGCAAGCGCTGGGCCAGAAGCAGCGGCGAACTCAGCAGCAGGGTCGTGCCGCCGAGTCCGACCAGCAGCTGGCGACGACTGATAGACGACTTGCGCATGGGGCCTCCCGGCTCGACTGTGGGTGTCTACAGCCTAGCCCACCCAGAGCGACCGGTGCGCGCGGCGCACCCTGCGGGGCAGCGTGTAGGGCGTACTCGAGCAGCACGCCGTCTTGCTAGAGACTCGCCAGCACCCCACTCGCAGGCTGATAGGCCAGGCCATGGGCTTCGGCCACGCTGGCGCAGGTGATCGCACCGCGGGCCACATTCAGCCCCGCCAGCAGGTGCGGGTCCTCCTCCAGGGCGCGCCGAGGGCCCTTCCCGGCCAGGGCGATAACGAACGGCAGGGTGGCGTTGTTCAGCGCCAGGGTCGAGGTGCGCGCCACCGCACCGGGCATATTGGCCACGCAGTAATGCACCACCTCGTCGACCACATAGGTGGGGTCGGCATGGGTGGTGGCTTTGGAGGTTTCGGCGCAACCGCCCTGGTCGATCGCCACGTCCACCAGCACCGCGCCGGGTTGCATCTGCCGGATCATCTCGGCACTGATCAGCTTGGGTGCAGCGGCTCCGGGGATCAGCACCCCGCCGATCACCAGATCGGCGGCCAGCACCTGCTCACGCAGCGCCGCGCGTGTCGAATAAAGGGTGGTGATGCGGTTGCCGTACTGGGCATCCAGACGACGCAGGGCATCGACGTTCTTGTCCAGCACCCTGACATCGGCCCCCAGGCCAACCGCCATGGCCAGGGCATTGCTGCCGACCACCCCGCCGCCGAGTATCACCACCTTGCCCGGTGCCACCCCGGGCACCCCGCCAAGCAGCACGCCACGGCCGCCGCGGGCCTTTTCCAGACAACCGGCACCGGCCTGGATCGACATGCGCCCGGCCACCTCGGACATCGGGGCCAACAGTGGCAGCCGGCCGTGACCATCGGTGACCGTCTCATAGGCGATGCAGAGGGCTCCGCTGGCCATTAGCTCCTCGGTCTGGGCCCGGTCCGGGGCCAGGTGCAGGTAGGTGAACAGACAATGTTCGGGACGCAGCCGGGCGCGCTCGACCGCCAGGGGTTCCTTAACCTTGACGATCAGTTCGGCTTCGGCAAATACCTCGGCGGCATCCCGGGCGATCTGCGCGCCGGCCTGCTGGTAGTCGCCGTCGCTGAAGCCGATGGCCGCGCCGGCCAGGGTCTCGACCCAGACCTGATGCCCCAGGGCAGCCAGTTCGACCACCGATTGCGGGGTCAGGCCGACGCGGTACTCGTGATTCTTGATTTCCTTGGGAACACCAATGCGCATAACCACCTCCATCAAACGGATTTATCTGGAAGTCTAGAAAACCTGCGGCGCAAACCGACCTGAATTGGCTACGGCTTTCAGGGAATTCAACTGAAAGCCGCCGTTTCGCAGCAGACCGGCGGGGCCGGTTACGCTGGCACAACCCCTGATCCCAGATATAGAGCATTGCCACGAGTCCGTGATCAGCAGCGGTGCGCGCGGCGCACCCTAGTCGCATGCAACACCTGGCCGCCTACTTCTTCACCTCGGCAATGCCCTGCAGCAGTTCAATCGGCAGCGGAAAGACGATGGTCGAGCTCTTGTCGCCGGCGATATTGCTCAGGGTCTGCATATAGCGCAGTTGCATGGCCCCGGACTGGCGGCCGAGCATCTCGGCGGCCTGCATCAGTTTTTCCGAGGCCTGCAGCTCGCCCTCTGCATGGATCACCTTGGCCCGCCGCTCGCGTTCGGCCTCGGCCTGCTTGGCGATGGCACGGATCATCGATTCGTCCAGATCGACATGCTTGATCTCGACATTGGCCACCTTGATGCCCCAGGCGTCGGTCTGCGCGTCCAGCACCTGCTGGATATCGACATTGAGGCGCTCGCGCTCGGCCAGCATCTCGTCCAGCTCATGCTTGCCGAGCACCGCGCGCAATGTGGTCTGGGCCAGCTGGCTGGTGGCGCTGTGGTAGTCCTCGACCTGAATAATGGCCTTCTGCGGGTCGAGCACGCGGAAGTAGACCACCGCATTGACCTTGACCGAGACGTTGTCGCGGGAAATCACGTCCTGGGTCGGCACGTCCAGCACTATGGTGCGCAGATCCACCCGCACCATCTGCTGAATGCCGGGGATCACCAGGATCAGCCCCGGGCCCTTGACCTTCCAGAAGCGACCGAGCTGGAACACCACGCCACGCTCGTACTCGCGCAGGATGCGGAACGCCGAAACCAGCAGGGCCATCAGGATGACCAGCAGCGGTAGAAAACCCAATTCGTAAGCCATGATTACTCTCCTTGCCGCGGCGGCCGATCAGCCGCGGTCACGTCCAGTCGTACGCCGTTGCGCGCCTGTACCTGCACCTGCTGGCCGGGCACCAGAGGCGTGTCGCTCTGTACCTGCCAGCGCTCGCCCTGCAGCAGCACCCAGCCACCGCAGGGGTCGTCCGCCTGCACCGCCAGGATCGCGGTCCGGCTGCCCAGCAGCGGCTGATCGCCACTGACCTGCTGTCGCCCACGGGCACGCAGGGCCATGCCAACGATCAGCCCGATCAACAGCACGCTGCTCAGGGCCAGGCCGATGATCAGCGCCAGGGGAATGCCGAAGCCCGGCACATCGGTGTCGATCAGGATCAGCGCGCCGAAGACGAAGGCCGCCACCCCGCCGATGCCCAAGATGCCGAAACTGGGCAGGAAGGCCTCCGCCGCCATAAAGCCGATGCCGAGCAGAATCAGCGCGGCCCCGGCATAGTTCACCGGCAGCAGCTGCAGGGCATAGAGGCCGAGAATCAGGCTGATGCCGCCCAGCACGCCGCCGACTCCGCTACCCGGGTTGGAGAATTCGAAGATCAGCCCGTAGACCCCGATCATCATCAGGATCAGCGCCACGCTGGGGTTGGTGATCACCGCCAGCAGACGGGTGCGCCAGTCCGGCTCGAGGCTGATCAGCGGAGCACCGACGGTTTCCAGACGCACGTCCATATTGGCCGCCTGGAAGTTCTTGCCCTGCAGCTGACGCAGCAGGTCGGCCAGGTCGCTGGCCAGGTAGTCGACCACCTTGCGCTGCAGCGCCTCCTCGGCGGACAGGCTGCTCGCCTGGCGCACCGCCTGCTCGGCCCATTCGACATTGCGGCCGCGCAGTTGCGCCAGGCCGCGGATATAGGCCGAGGCATCGTTGATCTGCTTGGCGCTCATGGCGTCCGCCGGGCTCTCCTGCTTGCCCTCCTGCCCCTCCGGCTTCTTCTCCTCGTCGGCGGGTTTTCCGCTCGGCGCGCCCGGCATGCCGATCGCCACCGGGGTGGCCGCGCCCAGGTTGGTACCCGGAGCCATGGCGGCGATATGACTGGCATAGAGGATATAGGTCCCGGCACTGGCGGCCCGGGCACCACTGGGGGCGACATAGCTGGCCACCGGCACCGGGCTGGCGAGGATCGCCTTGATAATGGCGCGCATGGAGGTATCCAGGCCACCGGGGGTGTCCATGTTCAACACTACCAGCTGCGCGCCCCGCTCCTGGGCACGGGCCAGGCCACGCACCACATAGTCGGCGCTGGCCGGCCCGATGGCTCCCTCGACCCGCAACTCCAGCACCGGTGCCGGGGCCGCCAGCCCAGCGCCCGGGCTCAGCAGCCCGGCCAGAACCAGCGCACAACAGCGTAGAACCTGTTTCACGAGGTGCTCCCGGCAGCCGGGATGGTCGACGTGCACAGACTGCGATCCGGCTACCTGTTAAGAGGATAGACCATGGCCCCTGGCGACCAAATTTGCCCGACAGCGTCAGCGGGGGCTGCCGCCACCACGCGGAGTCCGTTAGGCTGCTGGCTATTCCCGCTGAACAAGACCCCAGCCCATGCCGTCCAGCCCCCTCAGCCACTCCCTGCGCCGCCTCTGGGCCCTGGACAAGTTCAGCTACAGCCTGCGGGTGTTTATCGCCCTCAGTGGCGCGCTGCTGCTGTGCTGGGCGCAAGGCTGGATGCATGCCCTGATTCCGCTGTTCCTCGGGGTTATCGCCAGCGCCCTGGCCGAGACCGACGACAGCTGGCAAGGCCGCCTAGTGGCGCTACTGGTCACCCTGGGCTGTTTCAGCGCCGCGGCCTATGCGGTGGAGTTCCTGTTCCCCTACCCCTGGTTGTTCGTCAGTGCCCTGGCCCTGGCCAGCTTTTCCCTGACCATGCTCGGGGCCCTGGGCGAACGCTACGCCACCCTGGGTTCGGCGACCCTGATCCTGGCGGTGTACAGCATGATCGGCGTGGAGCAGCGCGGCGGCAGTGCCGGGCTCTGGCTGGAACCCCTGCTGCTGGTGGCGGGCGCGGCCTGGTACGGCCTGCTGTCGGTGATCTGGAATGCGCTGTTCGCCAACCAGCCGGTGCAGCACAGCCTGGCCCGGCTGTTTCGCGAGCTGGGCCTGTACCTCAAGCTCAAGGCCGCGCTGTTCGAGCCGCTGCGCCAGCTGGATGTGGAGGAACGGCGACTGGCCCTGGCCAGGCAGAACGGCCGGGTCGTCGCTGCGCTCAACGCCTGCAAGGAGGTGATCCTGCACCGGGTCGGCAATGGTCGCCCCGGGCCCAAGGTCAGCCGCTACCTCAAGCTGTATTTCCTCGCCCAGGATCTGCACGAGCGCGCCAGCTCCTCGCACTACCCCTATAACGAACTGGCCGAAGCCTTCTTCCACAGCGATGTGCTGTTCCGCTGCCAGCGCCTGCTGCGCCTGCACGGCCAGGCCTGCCAGCGTCTGGCCCAGGCCATCGAACTGCGCCAGCCGTTCGAGTACCGCTCGCTGTGCAGCCAGGCCCTCATCGACCTGCACGACTCCCTGGAGCACCTGCGGGTGCAAAGCAACCCGGCCTGGCGGCACCTGCTGCGCTCCCTCGCGGCCCTGGCCGGCAACCTGCGCAGCCTCGATGGGCTGCTGAGCAACGCCAGCAGCCCCGATGCCCTGGCCGAGGAGCAGGACAGCAGCCTGCTCGACCGCGAGCCGCAATCGCTCAAGGACGTCTGGGAGCGGCTGCGCCTGCAACTGACGCCGACCTCACTGCTGTTCCGCCATGCCCTGCGCCTGTCCTGCGCCCTGACCCTCGGCTACGGCCTGCTGCACTGGATCCACCCGACCCAGGGCTACTGGATCCTGCTGACCACCCTGTTCGTCTGTCAGCCGAACTACGGCGCGACCCGACTCAAGCTGGTGCAGCGGATCAGCGGTACGGTGCTTGGCCTGCTGCTCGGCTGGGCGCTGTTCGACCTGTTCCCCAACCCGCTGGTGCAGGCCTTGTTCGCGGTGGTGGCCGGGGTGGCCTTCTTCGCCCTGCGCAGCAGCCGTTACACCCTGGCCACGGCGGCCATCACCCTGCTGGTGCTGTTCTGCTTCAACCAGGTGGGCGACGGTTACGGCCTGTTTATTCCGCGCCTGGTGGATACCCTGCTGGGCAGCCTGATCGCCGGCCTGGCGGTATTCCTGATCCTGCCGGACTGGCAGGGCCGCCGACTCAACCGCCTGCTGGCCAATACCCTAAGCTGCAACAGCCGCTACCTGCAGCAGATCATCGCCCAGTACGCCAGCGGCAAACGCGACGACCTGGCCTATCGCCTGGCGCGGCGCAACGCGCACAACGCCGATGCGACCCTGTCGACCACCCTGGGCAACATGCTGATGGAGCCCGGGCACTTCCGTAAGGAGGCCGATATCGGTTTCCGTTTTCTGGTGCTGTCGCACACCCTCCTGAGTTATCTCTCGGGGCTCGGCGCGCACCGCGGCGAAACCCGCCTGGAAGGCAGCGACAACCCACTGCTACTAGGGGCCGGGCACCTGGCCGCCAGCCTCGATGAGATCGCCCAGTGCCTGAACGAAGGACGCCCGGTGGCGATTCACAGCGATGCGGAAGAGCAGCTGGCCAGTCGCCTGGAGCAGCCCGACGACAGCCTGGACGACCAGCAGCGCCTGGTGCAGACCCAGCTGGCGCTGATCTGTCGTCAGCTCGGGCCGCTGCGCACCCTGGCCGCCCACTTGCGCAAAGATGGGCAGGCCTGAGAGCAGCCATGCCCGTCGATGGGTATCGCTACACTCAACGCCATCCTACTCGGGCATCGCGTAACCACCCGAGGGGGCGGTTTTCCGCTAATCTCGCCCCTTCACCCAGCCTCAGCCAAGAACATGCCGACCCTAAACAAAGCGCAGTTGCTGCATCAGGTCATCGCCCATCTCGAAACCGCCCTGAGCCAGGCGCAGCAGGCGGCCCAGACCGCCTACGAGGCGGCCACCGATGAAGAAAACATCGCCGAGAACAAGTACGACACCCTGGGCCTGGAGGCCTCCTACCTGGCCACCGGCCAGGCCCGCCGCGCGCAGGCCATCCGCCACACTCTGAGTACCTGGAAGCAGCTGGTCCTGCGCCCCTTCGACGAGCGCTTGGGCGTACAGCTCGGCGCACTGGTCTGGCTGGCCGACGAAGACGACAAGCGCCAGTGCCTGTTCCTTGGCCCGGACGGCGCAGCGATAAAACTGCAGCAGGACGGCCACAGCGTGCAGGTCATCGGCCCACTGGCACCTCTGGGCCGCGCCCTGCTCGGCAAGGGCTGCGGCGACCAGGTAACCCTGCAGATCGCCAGCGGCGTGCAACTGTTCGAGCTTCTGTCGGTCGACTAAAGGTGTTATCAGTTAAGGCTCAGGGAATCATCCCCGACTTATCCAGGGAGACCAGCATGCAAGCGCCCACCCACAGCCTGTCCGCACTGTTCAAGCAACTCGGCCTGACCGACGACCCGGCCGCCATCGATCGCTTTATCAAACAGCATTCGCCGCTGCCGCAAGGCTGCCAACTGGCCGACGCGCCCTTCTGGGACAAGTCCCAGGCAGACTTTCTGCGCGAGGAAATTCTCGAGGACGCGGACTGGGCCGAGGTGGTTGACCAGCTCAACCTGCTGCTGCGCGACTAAGCGCCCGCGCACCGGCTGCCGGTGCGCCTCACCGTAGGGTGCGCTGTGCGCACCAGGGGCCCGCAGTCTGCGCGTTGTGCACCAATAACCTTCAGCCTGGGCGGTGCGCACGGCGCACCCTACGAAGTGCCGAATGATCGACACCGCCCCCCTAGGGCAGCTCGCGCCAGGTCAGGTAGACGCGCAGGTCGAATTCCAGCTGGTGGTAGCCCGGCAGCATGTATTCGCAGAGTTTGTAGAAGGCCTTGTTGTGTTCGGCCTCTTTCAAATGCGCCAGCTCGTGCACCACGATCATCTGCAGAAACTCCGGCGCGGCCTCGCGAAACAGCGAGGCGACGCGAATCTCCTTCTTCGCCTTGAGCTTGCCGCCCTGCACCCGCGAGATCGCCGTATGCAGGCCGAGGGCGCGGTGGGTCAGGTCGAGACGGTTGTCATACAGCACCTTGTCGATGGCCGGGGCATTGCGCAGGTGCTCCTGCTTGAGGCTCTGGATATAGGCATACAGGGCCTTGTCGCTCTGGATGTCATGCTTGCCGCCGTAGGAACGCGCCAGGTAATCGCCCAGGCGCTGTTCGGCAATCAGCTGACGGATCTTGTCCTGAAGTTCGACGGGGTAGCCTTGCAGGTATTTCAGCGGAGTCATGGTGTCTAGGGGCAAATCCTGGGGGCGCAGAGTATGGCCAATCTAATCGGCCGGCACTACCCGCAGCACCCGCCCCTCGGCATTGTCGGTGAGCAGATAGAGCGCACCGTCCGGGCCGCTGCGCACATCGCGAATCCGCTCATCCAGCTCTTCGAACAGCACCTCCTCGCCCGCCAGCTTGCCATCCAACATGCGAATGCGCCGTACGCTGCGTTCGGCCAGGGTCGAGGCAAACAGGTCGCCCTGCCATTCCGGGAACAGCGCGCCGCGGTACTGGGTCAGGCTCGATGGGGCCACCGAAGGCGTCCAGTGCAGCAGCGGCTGCTGCAGGCCGGGCAGCTCGGTGTAGGGCGAAATCTGCGCGCCGGTGTAATCCACCCCATAGGTGATCAGCGGCCAGCCATAGTTGTGGCCGGGCTCGATCAGGTTCAGCTCGTCGCCGCCGCGGGGGCCATGCTCGTGACTGTAGAGCCGCTGCAGGCGGGCATCGTAGTAGATGCCCTGGACATTGCGATGGCCCAGGCTGTAGATCTCCGCTGCCGCCCCGGCCTGCCCGACCAGGGGGTTGTCCGCCGGCACGCTGCCGTCGCGATGGAGCCGGACGATCTTGCCCAGGTGGTTGGCCGGGTTCTGCGCCTGCTCGCGCCAGTCGAAGCCATCGCCCAGGGTCAGCACCAGGGTCTGGTCCGGGAGAAAGGCCATGCGCCCACCATAGTGAGCCGCACCGGCCTTGGTCGGCAGGGCGCTAAACAGCACCTCGACGTCCTGTAAGCGACCCTCCACCAGACGACCGCGGGCCAGGCGGGTGTTGTTGGCCTGCTCGGTGCCATAGGCGTAGCTCAGATAAACCCATTGATTACCGGCGAAATCGGGATCGAGCAGCACCTCCATCAGCCCCGCCTGGGCAGCCACGAACGCCTCGGGCACGCCGGCGACCGGCTCGGGATCGAGGCTGCCGTCCTTGGCGATGATCCGCAGGCGACCGACTCGTTCGGTCACCAGCATCCGCCCGTCCGGCAAAAAGGCCAGGGACCAGGGGTGGTCGAGGCCGGCGGTGACAGTTTCGATACGGTAATCCTGGGCCAGCGCCAGCGCGCTGGCGGCCAGGGTGCCAAGCAGCACCAGGGTGGTTCTCAACATGGGCAGGGCCTTGTCATAGGGAGGCGGAAGGCGTCGGTTGCGCTCGATAACGCACCCGCCGGCCGAGCAGACCGAACAGCAGCGCGCCTGCGCTGCCACTGGCCATCAGCCCCAGGGTGCCGAACAGGTTGCGGTCGGCGGCGATCAGCGTCGGCATCGGTGCCAGCGCATTGGCCAGGGCCAGTGCCGTCCAGATCGCCGCGGCACCGGCCAGAACGAAGATCGCCCAGCGCAGGGACGGCAGACGGCGCGCGCTCCACGCCGCCAACGGTAGGGCGAAGACGAAACCAAAGGCGGCCAGCAGAGCGAAGGTCGGAGCGAAGCCGAACAGGTCCAGGCAGGTGGTAGCCAGGCGCACGCCCAGCGGCATGGGCGCGCCAAGCGCCTGCAGGGCGGCGAGGTTGCTCTGAGTCTGAAAGATCGAAGCAAGCAGAGTGGCCAACAATACAGCGAGGACGAAGGCGAGCAACAGGCGTGGCTTGCTGGACATGGGTGGAGGTTTCCCGGGACGACAGTGCAGCGAGTATGGCGCAGCCCGTCGGCCAGCGTGGCCTGGGTGTTTTACAGGGTTTTACCTGGTGCCCCTGGGGCCCCTCCCGCAGCGCCTGCTGGGATTCGCGGGCCATGATCGGCGGCCTGGCACCGACGATTTTGGGCGACAGAATGGTTCGAACACCGCCAAGACAAAATATTGGCGTCAATTGCACGACGAACGGTTGTCATCCATTTTGAACTTCTGCCGTTATACAGGTGTCGCGGAGGCAGCCCCGCCTCCCGACAAGGGCAACACCTGCCCCCTTCTAGTTCGCCTGTGTCACCCGCTGGAACGCCAAGTAGCCCTTACTAACTCCCGGATGAGTTGTGCCCTCGACTGACTGAAGCCTCTGCCTTTCAGGAGCATCAAGCATGATCGACCTCGACACGTGGAATCTGAGCATCCCCGTCGGCGTTCCCGCCACCACCATCGAAACCCCATTGCTGGTCGGCGGTTACCAGGATCACTATTTCCAGTCCAAGAACGGCGCGATCTTCTTCTGGGCCCCGGTTAACGGCAGCACCACCGAAACCGCGAAGTACCCCCGCAGCGAGCTGCGCGAAACGTACCCCGACGGCAGCCTGCGCAACTGGATCTACCCCAGCGCGGATCATTTCCTGCGCGCCGCGCTGATCGTCAGCCAGGTGCCCTCCACCGGCAAACTGGTGATTGGCCAGATCCACGCTTACAAAAGCTCCAAGCCACTGGTCAAGCTGGAGTATCAGTACAAGGACTATTCCGCCAGCGGCAATATCGTCGCCAAGGTGCGTCTCAGTCCCGAGGCAACGATCCAGGCCGTGACCCTGGCCAGCGGCATCTCGCTGAACCAGCGCTTCACCTACGTCCTGCATCTGACGCCTAAAGGAACCCTGGCAATCAACCTCAACGGGGTCAAGTGGAGCACCCGGCTCGACTCGGCCTGGGCGAGCAAACCGCTGTATTTCAAGGCCGGGGTCTACCCCCAGGACAACAGCGGCTATGAAACCGAAGCCGGCGCGGCGCATTTCGACAAACTGAGCATCGAGCACCGCCCCCTGCTCAGCACCGCGCCCTGAGGCGCTGCCACAGACAGAAAAACGCCGCGCCCCCTGGAGGAGACGCGGCGTTTTCTTGAGACGTGCAGGTGCTGCGCCGGGATCAGTTGACCTTGGCGGCCAGCTCACCCTTGGCATAACGCTGGAACATGCCTTCCAGGGAGATCGGCTTGATCTTCGAGGCGTTGCCGGCGGTGCCGAAGGCTTCGTAACGGGCGATGCAGATGTCGCGCATGGCGGTCACGGTGGCGCCGAAGAACTT
>Ga0209343_10005352_pt1 | contig 15619 bp, 10 predicted proteins | sample RifCSPlowO2_02_FD_184026 | JGI IMG/M metagenome (GOLD analysis project Ga0209343, IMG submission 184026) | Groundwater microbial communities from Rifle, Colorado - Rifle CSP2_plank lowO2_0.2 (SPAdes) (version 2) | ecosystem: Environmental > Aquatic > Deep subsurface > Groundwater | place... | reverse complement strand
GACATCGTCGACGGAATGGGCCAGGTGGCCAAGCTGGATGGCGCCCACTGGGACCTGGAGATCGGCGCCATCACCGACATGGCCGCCAAGCACCGCGGGAAGAAGCCCGCGCTGCTGTTCGACAACGTCGTCGGCTATCCCAAGGGCTACCGCGTCCTGACCAGCAGCCTGAACTCCATCGAGCGCCTGGCGCTCACTTGCAACCTGTCCCCGGACATCGCCGACCTGGACTTCATCCGAACATGGGCGAAGCGGTTCAAGGGGATTCAGCCGATTCCGCCCAGGGAGGTCAAGGATGGCCCAGTGCTGGAAAACGTGCTCGAGGGCGACAGGATCGACCTGTGGCGCTTCCCCACGCCGCGCTGGCATGACCTGGATGGCGGTCGCTACATCGGCACTGCGCCCCTGATTATCACTCGTGACCCGGAGACCGGCCTCGTGAACGTGGGCTGCTATCGGGTCATGATCTACGACGAGCGCACCCTCGGCGTACTCATCACTGCGGCCCACCACGGAGCCCTCCATCGCCAGAAGTGGTTCCAGCGAGGGGAACCGTGTCCGGCGGTAATCTCCTTCGGACACGACCCACTGCTGTTCATGCTTGCCGGCACGCCGGTCCCCGCCACACTGAGCGAGTACGACGTAGCCGGCGGGGTGAAAGGTGGGCCCATCGACATCCTCCATGGGCCCGAAACCGGACTGCCCATTCCCGCTACGGCCGAGATCGCCGTCGAGGGCTTCTTCCACGCAGACGAGAGGAAGGTGGAGGGGCCGTTCGGCGAGTTCACTGGCTACTACGCCAGCGGCGAGCGAGAGGAGCCGGTGTTCAAAGTCAAGCGGCTGATGCACCGCAACGACCCCATCCTGCTCGGCGCGCCGCGGGCGCGTCCGCCGGACGATCCGACCTTCTGGCAGACGCGCATGAAGGCCTCGTCCATCTGGGAGGGGCTGATCGCTGCCGGCGTTCCGGATGTCCAAGGCGTGTGGTGCCACCATCCCAACTCCAACCTGTTTACCGTGGTGTGCATCAAGCAGCGTTACGCCGGACATGCCCGCCAAGCGGGCCTTATCGCCCAGCAATGCTCGGCCGGGGGAGGTACGGGCAAGTGGACGGTAGTGGTGGATGACGACATCGACCCGTCCAATATCGATGACGTACTGTGGGCCATCTCTACCCGAGCCGACCCCGAGCGGGCCATCGAGGTCACGCGCTATTCCATGTCCACTCCCCTGGAGTCTTCCCGGCCGCCGGGGAGCCGCATGCACACGTCGCGGTGTGTCATCGAAGCCTGCCGTCCCTGGGAGTGGAAGGACGAATTTCCGATTGTCGCCGAGACCAAGCCCGAGTATGCCCGGCAGGTCAAGGAGAAGTGGGCGGGGCGGATCTTTGGTTAGCCTGCATGCGACGCCCGAGCGGCGTCGGCGACCATGCCTGCTCCCTCCCGAGGCTTCTGCGCCCGATATTCGGCGGTACGCCGGTGATCATCGAAAATCGCGGCGGCGCGGCCATTCGGGGTTGTCTTCGGCTGGTAGAACTGGATTGGAGAAATCATGGTCCTCACTCGATTGGAAATCTCGCTGCTGGCGCTTGCCGCGGTCGGAGCGGGGATGCTTGTGGCGCTCGGAGCGCAGGCGCAGACCACGGCCTGGCCGTCCAAGCCGATACGCTGGGTCGTTCCATACCCGCCGGGCGGGCCCTCGGACATGGTGGCGCGGCTCCTGGGGGCGAAGCTTGCCGAGCGCGTCGGCCAACCCGTAGTCATCGAGAATCGCCCCGGAGGGGCGGGCAATATCGGTGTCGAACACGTGATGAAGGCAGCACCGGACGGACACACGATCGTCTATGCCGTGCCGGGGATCATATTGAATCCGTTTATCGTCAAATCGAGCCCTGATCACAGGGATCTCGCGCCGGTGATCCAGCTAGCCAACGCTTCGTGGGTGCTGCTCGCGAGCACCGGATTCGCGCCCAAGACGGTGGCCGAAGTCATCGCGGCGGCGAAGGCGAAGCCGGGAACGGTAAGCTGCGGGTCCTCCGGGGGATTGCCGACGGTTGCCTGCGAATGGCTCCGGTCCTACGCCCGGGCCGAGATGATCATGGTCATGTACAAGGGACAGGGGCCGGCATTGAACGCTCTCATGGGCGGCGAAATCAACCTGCTTTTCGACGGCGTAAGCACGGCGGCGGCGCAGGTGAAGGCGGGGCGTGTGCGCCCGCTCGCGTCGCTCAACTCCAGGCGCGGCGGCGAGATATTCGCCGACCTGCCGACGATGGCGGAGACGATTCCGGGCTTCGAGCTCGTCACCTTTCATGGGGTCATGGCACCCGCCGCCACGCCGCGCGACATCGTTTCACGGCTGAACCGGGAATTCGCGGCGGTGCTTGCGCAGCCCGACGTCCGCCAGCGACTCACCGAGGCCGGCTACGAGGTCGTGGCGAGTTCCGTCGAAGCGTTCGACGACGTGCTCAGGCGCGATACCGCGAAGTACGGGAGGATCTTGAAGGAAGCGGGGATCAAGCCGGAGTGAGGACGCGGCTCCAGTCAAACAGACGCACGACGGGCGCTCCCGGATAATCTGATCAGTCGGCCCTGATCTTCGCCGCGGCGATCGCCCGCGTCCAGCGCGCGTAATCGGACTTCACCAGGTCGGACAGCCGCTCCGGCCTGCCGCCGACCGTCACCAGACCCTGTTTTTCGAGCAGGCCCTTCACGTCCCGGAGCGCGAGGACGGCGTTCATCTCTGCATTCAGCTTTTCCACGATCTCCGGAGGCGTGGCTGCCGGGACCATCGCGCCCACCCATACCTGCACGTTGACGCTGGGGAATCCTTCCTCCTTCAGCGTCGGCGCGTTGGCAAACACCGCCGAGCGCTCCTCGCCCAGACTGGCCAGTACGCGGACCTTAGCGGCCTGCACCAGCGGCGCGATGGTATAGACGGGCACGATCATAGCGTTGACCACGCCCGCGGCGAGATCCCGGGTCGAGGAGGCCGTGTCCTTGTAGGGCACGTGCAGGATATCGGCGCCGGCGTCGAGCTTGAACAATTCCATCGCCAGATGCTGGGGCGTGCCGTTCCCGGGCGAGGCGTAACTGAGCACGCCGGGCCGCGCTTTTGCAAGCGCGGCGAATTCCCTGATGGTCCTTGCGGGCGTTCCGTCGCTCACCGCGAAGGCGAGCGCGCCCGTGGCGATGAGGGCCACCGGCGCGAAGCTCTTGAAGATGTCGTAGCGCGCCGTCTTGTCGAGCGCCGGCTGCAGCGCATACGAAGTCGGCGCCATCAGCAGGGTGTATCCGTCCGCGGGGGCGCGGGACGCGAGTTCGGTGCCGACGATGCTGCCCGCCCCCGGCTTGTTGTCCACGACCACCCCGACGCCCAGGCGCTCGGCCATCTTCGCCGCGAAGATGCGCGCGATGATGTCGGCCCCAGTGCCGAGGGACAGTGGCACGATGATCGTGATCAGCCGGTTCGGATACGCCTGCTGGGCCATCGACGGCGCGGTGGCTGCGATCAGGAGCACGGCTGCAATCCATTGCGTGGCGAGTCGCATATCAATTCTCCTCCAGAAAATCTTCGAGGCGGACACTGCCGAAGCCCACGGGACGGCTGCGCTCGAACGCGCTGCGCGCCTGGGTCGAGCAGGTCGGCGGCTTGGTTGCGTCGATGAGCATCTTCGAGCCCACGCGCGGGCGCGTGGGCAGCCCGGGAACATCCACGTGGCGCGCGCTCAGGTCGAGGTGGTTGACGTACACCCCCGGAATGACCGTGACGTCCTCGGAGGGGTTGACGCGCGTCTCCACCGCCCACCACACGTCCATGGGATCGGTGGGGTCCACGTCCTCGTCCACCGCGATCAGAATTTTCGCGTGGGTCGGATCCCCGCCGATCGCGCTCGCAAGCACGTTCATCGCCTCGCCGGGAAATCGCGGGGTCATCTGGATCACCACCCCGAAGTTCGCGCCGAGCATCACCACGTTCCGGATGTCCAGCCGGCCCCCCGCGCCGGTGAGCGCATGGTAGATCTGCGCGCAGCAGGGCACCTCCTGGTAGACGTTGCCTTCGACGCGCACGCCGTTCTGCAGGCTCTTGTAGATCCGGTCACGGCGCATGGTCACCGCCTCGACGCGCAGCACCGGCTGCGGGCCGGTCTCGCCCGCGTAGTAGTCCTGGAACTCGCTGAACGGGCCCTCGGGCCGGCGCTCCCCCGGCGGGACGAAGCCCTCGATGACAATTTCCGCGTCCGCCGGCACTTCCAGCGGAACGGTTTCGCACGCAACCAGCCGCACGGGCTCCCCGAGCAGCGCGCCGGCGAGCGCCATTTCGTCGTCGCCGTAGGCCACCGTGCTCGCCGCGGCGAAGTAATACGCCGGATGATGCCCGACGATGACCGCGATCGGCATCGCCTCGCCGCGCTCTTCGTAGCGCAGGCGGTGCTGGGTGGCGTGATGATTGGGCGCGGCCATGAACCCCGTGGTGCGGCCATCGTGCACCATCAGGCGGTACAGGGCCATGTTGCCCGCGCCCGTGTCGGGATCGCGCGTGATGCAGATGCCGGAGGTGATGTACGGCCCCCCGTCGCGGGTGCAATTCAGATGCAGCGGCAGCGAGAGTAGATCGATATCGCCGCCGCGCAGGATGACGTCCTTCACCGGTCCGCCGGCAACACGCACCGGCGCAATGCGCTCGCGCAGGCGCGACGCGTAGGTGGCTACGAGGCGCTCCGGGGTGGTGTCGAACGCGAGCGCGGCATGGCGCCAGTTGGCCACGCCCTGGCCGAGCGCCGTCCAGCCAGGATGGCCGGCGATGTTCTCCAGCAGCAGCGCCTGCTCCTTGGACTGCCACAGCAGTGCTCCCATCTGCGAGCGCGGATCGACTTCCCGCCGAACGCGCCGAAGCTCACCGGCCTCGCGCAGCCGCTGGATCCAATCGCGCATGTCCTTGGGCATTCAGTTTGCTCCGTACAGGTCACGACGAAATGCTGCCAATTCCCGCACCGGCATCCGGATGCCGGATCGGGACCCGACCCGTTCGGGGCCGGGCGCATCCCGAGACGGGTACAGTGTATTGCAAAGCGAAATGAAGCGGGAGCCGGCGGCGATAGTCCGGGGCAGGGCGGCCGGGAACTCGGTCCCTCATTTTCGCCAGCGTAGTTTCCTGCCCCACTTCGCGATCACCTTCTGCACGATCTCCGGATCGTCGACCGTGCGCGGCGGCTTTTCGCCCCAGAATTGATACTCGTCTTCGGGCATCGTGGCATCGATCCCGAATCCGGTCTGCCAGCCCTTCTCGCGCAGCGATACGGCCGGGTCGAGCCACGAACCAGCGCGGCGCGGCAGGACATCGACGTCGCGGTCGGCGCGCACGCGGGTCGACAGCGCCCAGTGCACGCTTTCATAATTCCAGATGTCGATGTCCTTGTCGACGACGATCACGTGCTTGTAGCGCGAATAGGTCGCGCCCCGCAGCGCGTCCATCACCTGCTGCGGATGTCCCGGGTACAGCTTGTCTATCTTGACGATGGCCTCGAAGGACACGGTGGTGCGCATGTCGAGCACGCCGGGCACGAGCTCGCACAGCGTCTTGAACGCCATCGCCTGGGATGACTTCCCCACCGCGAGCGCGCTGTCCGAGGGATACCATTGCTCGCGCGCGCCGAGGTACATCGGCTTGCTGCGGTGGGTGACGCGCTGCACCTCGAACACGGGGTTGGAGCGCGCTTCACCGTAGTAGCCGGTGAATTCGCCGAAGCCGCCTTCGATCCTGCGCACTCCAGGCCGCACGATGCCTTCGAAAACCCACTCGCTGGTCGCAGGCAGGACGATTTCGGAGAGCTGGCAATTCACCATGTCGAGCGGCTCGCCGCGCAGCGCGCCCGCAAGCTGGAACTCGTCGACTCCGGGGGGCGTGCGCGTGCTGGCGCAGATGAACACCGTGGGATCGTATCCGGTGATCACCGCCATCGGCATGGGCTCCCCGCGCTTTTCGTACTTGACGTAGTGCTGGCGCCCGTGGGTATATGCCGGCGCACCCCAGCCGAGTAGGTTGCGCCCGAGCGTGTGCATGCGATAGATGCCCGCGTTGAGCGCGCCCGAGTCGCGGTCGCGGGTCACCGACACCGAGAGCGTTCCCGGGAATTCGCCGCCGTCGTGCTGGTGCCACTTCACGTTGCAGATGCGGCGCAAGTCGATCTTCCTGCCCTCGATCACCTGTTCCTGGCACGGCGCGTCCTTCACGATGCGCCAGGGCACGAGCTTCTCGGTGCGCCGGATCCACTCGCGGTTGAATTCACTCCAACTGCCGATGCCGAGAGCCCACAGGTAGCGGCGGTCGGCGCCGAGCATGTTGGTCACGATCGGGTAGTCGGCGCCCTTGACGTTGTGGAAAACAATGGCCGGCCCGCCCTCCTGCAGCCCGACCCGGGTGATGCCGTTGATCTCCCATGCGGGATCGACCTGCTCGCGGATGTGCATCAGGTCCTTCCTGGACTCCAGAAACGCAAGAAATTCGCGCATGTCGTGCCACTTCCGCTTCCCCATCGCCGCTCCTTCCCCCTCTTGTGCTTTCCACCGTAGCCTCCAGGCCAATCGCTGTCAACACGGCCCGCGTCACCGCCCGGATCGCGAACTCCCGTGCACGCGTGCGTGTATCCTTCGTCTGCCGCGATGCGCGGGTGGGCTGCCCGACGCGGTACTGGATCGGATTTGCATTCGGTGGCAACATGACCGCCATTGGCCAGCCGCGAATGGACGCCGGAATGGCGTGCCGCCCGCGCCGTCTCGCGCCCGGACGACGGAAGCGAAGCGGGCATCGCCGCCGCCGGGGAATTCGCCTGCCATGAACCGTTGCAGGAGACGACTCGTTTTCGGAGGAATGACATGCACCGGACTCTGGGCTGGATTGCCGCGGTAATCGCAGTGTTTGCCCCTGGCGCGTCGGCGCTGGAGACCGTCACGATCAGCGATCTAGGCATCGTCGCCGATGCGCCGGCTTACATCGCCATCGAAAAGGGGTATTTCAAGGACCACGGCATCGAGGTGAAGCTGCAGAAATTCGCCTCCGCCGCCGAGACGACCGCGGCGCTGACCACGGGAGATCTCCAGTTTTCGGGCGGAGCGGTGAGCGCGGGGCTGTTCAACGCGTTCGCGCGCGGGTGGCCGGTCAGGATAGCGATGTCGCGCACGCGCGACCTGCCTGGATTTTCGAGCAATACCCTGGTCGTACGCAGCGACCTGAGGGACCAGATCCGCTCCATCGCGGATCTCAAGGGCAGAAAGGTCGCGGTCAATGCTCCGGCAATCGGCCTGACCTACTTTCTCAGCAGCATGCTCGAAGCCGAGAAACTCGGCATGACCGACGTGGACATGGTCTACATGCCCTGGCCCAACATGGGGCCGGCGTTCGAAAAGAAGGCTATCGAAGCGGGATTGACGGTCGAGCCTTTCGTTGCGCAGTTCAACGCGCGCGGGCAAGCATTTCCCTTCCGGCGCGCCGCGGATCACTTCAGAAAAACGCCCCTCGAGATCTCCGTCATCCTGGTCAACAGGACCTGGATGGACAAGAATCCCAAGCTCGCGCGCGAATTCGCCGTGGCCTATTTCATCGGCCTGCGCTACGTCTACGACGCGATGTTCGGCGGCCGGAACCGCTCCGAGGTGATCGATATCGTCTCGCGCTACACGGGGGTGAAGGACAGGGCCATTTTCGACCGGATGCAGTGGAGCTACATGGACCCCAATGGCCAGTTGGCGCTTGAGAGCCTTCGTGATCAGCAGGACTGGCACGCGAGGCAGGGCACCGTTCCGAAAAAGGTCAATATCGACGAGATCGTCGATGACCGCCTGGTGAAACATGCTGTGGGTCAACTCGGCGTCATGGCCGAAAAGCGGCCATAGCAGGCGACTGCGGGCGGCCGGGAGGGGCGATGTCCGGTACGGAGCGCTCAGCAGGCAAGGGGATCGGCGCGCGCCTGCCGCGCAAGGAGGACGCGCGGCACCTGCATGGCCGCGGCTGCTTCGTCGGCGACATCGGCATGCCGGGACTGCTGGAGGTGGCATTTCTTCGCAGTCCGCTCGCGCACGCGCGCATCCGCCGCGTCGGGTTCGCCCCCGAGCTGGCTGACCGGATCTTCACCGCCGCCGACATGGCCGGGAGTTCCGCGCCGATACGCACTCCAAGCGCCGTTCCCGGAGTCAAGTTCGCCGACTATCCCTTGCTCGCGGCGGGCAAGGTGCGCATGGTCGGGGAGCCGATCGCGATGTGCGTGGCGCCGACACGCGCCGCGGCGGAGGATTTGTGCCAGCGCGTGGAACTCGATCTGCAGGAACTGCCCGCGGTCGTCGATGCGCTGGAAGCGCGCAAGCCGGGCTCGGCGCTGGTGCACGAGGAATGGGGCGACAACCTGTTCCTCACCACCGCCACCGGTGCGCGCTTCGAGGAAATGACCGGGCAGGCGGAGGTGGTGGTCAAGCGCGAGTACCGGATGGCCCGCAATTGCCCGGTGCCGATGGAAGGCAAGGGCACCCTCGCATACTGGGACGGCCGCGCCGAGCAGTTGGTGGTGTATTCCTCGACCCAGGTGCCGCACGTGGTCCGCTCGGCGATCGCCGTGTGCCTCGGCATCGACGAGGGTGCGATTCGCGTGATCGCGCCCGACGTGGGCGGGGGCTTCGGCTACAAATCCGTGGTGCAGCCCGAGGAAGTGAGCCTTGCTTGGCTCGCGCTCAGGCTCAAGCGCCCGGTGCGCTGGACCGAGGACCGGCGCGAGCATCTGACCGCGGCGGCGAACGCGCGCGAGCATCACTATCGGGTGACGGGCTATGCCGACAGGCGCGGCCGCGTGCTCGCGTGGGATGTCGAACTGAGCGTCAGCGTCGGCGCCTATTCGGTGTGGCCGGTTTCGGCCGGACTGGAGGCGTCGCACGCGCGGGTAAACGTCGCCGGCCAGTACGCGATCGGCGGATTCCGCTGCAGGACCTACTCGGTGGCGACCAACAAGCCGCCGATGGCGCCGTACCGCGGCGTCTCGAAGCCAAGCCTCGGCGTGGCGCTGGAGCTCACCATGGACGCGGTCGCGCGCGCGGTGGGACGCGAACCCGCCGAGGTTAGACTCGACAATCTCGTCCCGGCGCAGGCGATGCCTTTCGATGCGGTCACCGGCCTTCATTACGACAGCGGTGACTACCCGCTTTGCCTGCGTACCGCGATCGAGCAGATCGGGCTGGACGGGGTCCGCGCCCGGCAGAAGCGCGGCGAACCCGACGCACGCCTCATAGGCATCGGCATCACGACCTATACGGAGACGACCGCGCTGGGGGCGAGGAATTTCGCGTTGAAGGGGTGGCCGGCGGTCCCCGGCTACGAGCAGGCGACGCTGCGCCTGACCAGCGACGGCGGCCTGGAGGTACGCGTCGGCGTTCTCTCGCCGGGAACGGGCTTGGAGACGACGCTCGCGCAGATCGCGCACGAAATTCTCGGCATCGACCCCGAGCGCATCAAGGTCGTGCATGGCGACACCGCGCTCACGCCCTATTCGACCGGCACCTACAACTCGCGCTGCATGGTGATGGCCGGCGGCGCGGTTTGCGCGAGCGCAAACGCGTTGGCGGGGCGAATCGTGCTTCTCGGCGCGCATCTGCTCGGGTGCCGCGCCGAGGAGGCGCGCCTGGAACAGGGCGCGGTTCGCGGCCCGGGCGGCGAGGTTGCGATTCGCGACATCGCCGCCGCCTGGTACCACAGGCCCGAGCGCTTTGCGCGCCATTCCGGCGTGGAAAGCCTGGAGGCGACGGCGGGATACAAACCCGCTGTCGACAGCGGCGCGGTCGGCTACGGCGCCCACGCGGCCGTGGTCGCGATCGACGCGGAGATCGGCGCGGTCGAGATCCTGGACTACGTGATCGTCGAGGACTGCGGCACGATGGTGAACCCGATGATCGTAGAAGGCCAGGCCCGCGGCGGCACCGCCCAGGGCATCGGACAGGCGCTGCTGGAGGAGATGGCCTACGACAGCTCAGGCCAGCCGCTTGCCTCGACCCTGGCCGATTACCTGTTGCCCGGCGCGGCGGAGGTACCGCGCATCCGGGTGTTCCACCTGGAGGTGCCCTCGCCCTATACCGAGCGGGGAATCAAGGGGGTGGGCGAGGGCGCGACCATAGGCGCCGCGAGCGCGGTCCTGAGCGCGGTCAACGACGCGCTCGCGCCGCTCGGCGCCGAACTGAATGAGACCCCGGCGACGCCGCGGCGCATCCTCGAGGCGATCGGGCGCGCGCGCGCGGCGCCGCGGCGGTGAAGCCGGCCCGGCCCGATCGGACCCGGTGCGGCGGCGGACTTCAATCGCCGCGTATGCCGGTTTCCTGGATGATGCGGCCGATGCGCTGGTGTTCCGCCCGCAGGTTCGCGGCGAATTCCTCCGGCGTGTTGGCGACGATTTCGGCACCTGCGCCGCGGATGCGCTCGACGACTTCCGGCGTTCGCAGGATCCTGACCACATCGCGGTGCAGGCGCGCCACGATCTCGGCCGGCGTACCGGAAGGGGCGACCAGGGCGTGCGCCGAATCGTAGTGAAAGCCGGCGACCCCCGCTTCGACGAGCGTGGGCGTATCGCGAAACAGCGGCGGCCGCGACGCACTTCCCACCGCCAGCAACTTGATCTTTCCCGAGCGGATCTGCGGCAGCGAACCGCCCCCGTCGAACATGAAATCGATCTGCCCCGCGAGCAGGTCGCCCAGCGCCGGACCGAGTCCCTTGTACGGCACGTGGGCCGCTGCAACCCCCGCCAGGCGATTCAGCAATTCGCCCGCTATGTGCGGCCCGCTGCCGTTACCGGCCGAGCCGTAGGCCAGACGGCCCGGATTGGCGCGCAGGTGGGCGAGGAACTCCGCGGCGGAATTGACCGGCAGCGCCGGCTTTACGATCAACAGCGAATATATCCGTGCCACCTCGGTGATCGGGGCGAAGTCGCGCAACGGGTCGAACGGCATCGAGCGGTACAGGTGGGGATTGGTCGTGAGGGCGGGCCCGCTCGTCATGAGCAGGGTGTAACCGTCCGGGCGCGATTTCGCCACCGCCGCGGCGCCTATATTGCCGTTGGCGCCGGCGCGGTTCTCCACAACCACCGGATGCCCCAGTGGCTCGGACAGCTTCTGCGCCAGGGTCCGGCCGATGATGTCCAGGGTGCCCCCCGGTGCGAAATTCACCACCAGGCGAATCGGCTTCGACGGGTACGAATCCGTGGGGGCCTGGGCGGGGGCAGGCACTGGAGCGATCGTGATCGCCAGTTGCGCGACGGCGAGGAGAAATCCGACTGCCGGTGTTCTTTTCACGATCATTCTCCTAAACTGGCGTCGCCGGAACCGGCTGGTTTTGCCTTTTTCAATCTCGTGATTTCGTGCAGTTGCAACTTCGCAACTGCACGAAATCACGAGACGTATACAAAACCAGATTCTACGGCGCGATCGTCAACAGTAGACCCGAAGGCGACTGTCGCGGCGCGGGCGCTCGCGCGGCGATGATGCCGGCCGCGCGGCTTTTGCTTTCCTCACCCGGGGCGCGCCGCCCGGTACTCGGGGCAGGGCTGGAGTTCCTCGAAGCCCGACTGCCGGTCCACTCCGGTGGTGTGGACGAGATTGCGCTCCATGCTGATCAGGCGCAAAGGGGTCGAGCCGGTGTTGACGTGGCGGAACACCACGCCGGAGGAGAATATCGGAAGGGTCATCACGTCTCCGCCCGCCCACGAGTGGCGCACGCCATCCACCTCCGTATAGCCCTCGCCCTGGAGGATGTAGAAGATCACGTCCCCGCCGTGGCGCTGCACGCCGCTGCGGCTGCCCGCGGGTATCTCCTGCCGGTAGAAGATGTGGGTCTGCACCGCCGTGTAGGCAAGGGACGGGTGCAGATACCACTGCATCCTGCCGTGGGCATTGAGCTCCCAGGGCAGCGCATCGCCGCGGATGATGAACGTCGATTTGGCGAGGCGCTCGCGCTGCAGGTCGCGCAGTGCGATAAGGCGGTCGAAAAGGTTGATGCTCGTCAGTTCATCCGGGCTAGTCACGAGCGGCACCTGCTCGCCGCTCACCTGCACCTTCCAGTCCCTGCGCACGTGCCCCTCCGGGCCCCGGCGCGCCGTTCCCCGCAGCTCGGGCATTTCGGCCACCTGGTCGATCGCGTTCGCGATGCAGCGCCCCACGATCAGGTCCCGAAACGCGACCCAGCGGCAGCCTTTGGAGGTGTCCCGGTTCCAGTGCTGATGCACCGAGCCGTCCGGCTTGATCGCCAGCAGCAGCAGGTCGCCCGCCTGCCACTCGATGAGCTCATCGTCGTTTTCGGTGGCGCCCTGCCCCTCGAGCACGTAAATGATAATTCCGCCCTGGTGCCGGTGGCGGCCCGACTGGTTCCTGACCTGGTGCTCGAACACCGACCAGCTGCTGAGCGCGGTCTCGGTGGTGAGGGGGCTCATGTAGTATTTGATGAAGCCCTGCCGCGACCTCTGGTACTCCCGGTCGCTCGCGCGGATCAGGAGCTTGCCGCTTTTCTGCCGGTCGGCCCACTCCTGGTAATGGCGCACGCTCTTCTCGTAGTCGGAGAGCTGATCGGCATCGGGTTCCTTCACTCGCTCGCGTTCCATCCGCTTCCCTTCTTCGCGTCAAAAGATATGATGTGGGTGTATTGTTACACGGGTTCGCAAAGGAGAGAAGCGATGGGTCGATGCCTGCCGGGCGCGCGCCCGGCGCGGGGAAACCGCTCGCGGCGCATTGCCGCGCCGTGGGTGCTGGCGATCCTGCTGCTTGCGCCGCCGGCCGCGCTCGCGCAGGGCGCGGCGGAGGCGTATGCGTCCCGGGCGATCCGCCTGGTGGTGAACTTCGCGCCCGGGGGAACCGTGGACGTCATCGGCCGCTCGCTCGCGCAGAAACTGGCCGAGGCGTTCGCGCAGCCGGTGGTGGTGGAGAACCGTCCGGGGGCCAACGGGAACATCGGGGCCGAGCTGGTCGCCCGGTCGCGCGCCGACGGCTACACGCTGCTCATGACCAGCGGCGGCGCCCTCACGAACAATCCACACCTGTACCGGAGCATGACCGTCGATCCGCTGCGCGATTTCGCGCCGATCAGCGAGATCGCGCGCATCTCGCCGCTGCTCGTGGTGCGGCCGTCGCTGCCGGTCAAGTCCGCCTCCGAGTTCCTCGCCTACGTGCGCGCGAACCCCGGACGGCTCTCCTACGGCTCGGCGGGAAACGGCAGCGGCCCGCATATCTCCGGGGAGATGCTCAACCGGCTGGCGAACGTTTCGGTCGTGCACGTGCCCTACAAGGGGCTGGGCCCCGCGCTCGGGGACCTGCTCGCGGGCCAGATCGATTTCATGTTCGACGGCGGCGGGGCGATTTCGCAGATCCGCTCGGGAAAAATCGCGCTGCTCGCCGTGGGCAGCGGCGCGCGGCTCGCGCAGTTCCCCGACACGCCCACGCTGAACGAGGCCGCGGTGCCCGGGTTCAACAACGATTCCGCGCACGCGCTCCTCGCCCCCGCGGGGACTCCGGGCGAGGTGATCGGGCGGCTGCACCGCGAAGTCGCGCGCATCCTGCGCACCCCGGAGATCGCCGAGCGCATCCGCGCCACCGGCGCCGAGGTGATCGGCAACGCGCCGGAGGAATTCGCCGCGAACCTCAGGGCCGAACATCAGCGCATGGGCAGGTTCATCCGCGAAGCGGGGATACGCAGCGACTGATCGCGGCGCCCGGGCGCGGCCGCGCGGCCGGCGCGCGAGCTATGCTTGCCGTTGCGACTGTGCCAGAATTCGGGCCGGCTTCGCTCGTCCGGCGCGCAGCGTCAAATCGCGGCCATCTCAGGGGAAATCGCAATGAAAATCGCCGAAGATCTCAGGGAGTTCATCCAGATCCTCGAGGACAAGGGAGAGCTTCGCCGGGTTAAGGCCGAAGTGGACTGGAATCTGGAAATCGGGGCCATCACCAGGCGCCTGATGGACCTGAAAGGGCCGGCGCCGCTGTTCGAGAACATCAAGGATTATCCGGGGCAAAGCCTACTCGCCTGTCCTTTCGGGCCGTCAAAGCCGCTACTGGGGCGGCTGGCGCTGGCGCTGGGCCTGGACCGCGATATCCACCCGCTGGAAATGGTCCGAATCGCGCAAGACAGACTGAAGCTCGTCAAGCCGGTCATGGTCGCCGATGCCCCCTGCAGGGAAAACATCCTCAAGGGCGACGACATCAACGTGCTCAAGTTCCCGGTCCCGTTCATACACGGCACCGACGGCGGGCGCTACATCGGCACCTGGTGCATCGTGATCACCAAGGACAAGGCGCGCGGCTGGACCAACTGGGGCGTCTACCGGGTGATGGTGCAGAACGAGAAAATCGTCTCCATGAATTTCGAGATGCGGGCCCAGCAGCACGGCTCGCAGATGTTCGAGCGGCACCTGGAAAACCGCAAGGAGCCCTACGAAATCGCCATCGTGGTCGGCGCCGATCCGATATCGCTCCTGGCGGCGACGATGAGTCCGCCGGAGTCGATCAGCGAAGTGGAAGTGGCGGGCGGGCTGCGGGGTGCGCCGTTGAAGCTGGTGAAATGCGAAACCGTCGACCTGGAAGTGCCGGCCTCCTCGGAAGTGGTGATCGAGGGAACGATAGGCCCGGACGAGATGTGGGAAGGGCCGATGGGGGAGTTCTCCGGGTATACCGGGGGCGGGAAGATGCTGCTGCCCTACGTGAAAGTGTCCTGCGTCATGCATCGAAACAATCCGGTGCACACGCTGGCCAACATGGGCAAGCCTTGGGACGACTGCGCGGTCACCTACCCCGTGACCTACGGCGCCTGGGTGCGCAAGCTGCTCCAGGAGAAGGGGCTTCCGGTGAAGGACGTGTTCGTGCTGCCGGTGTACGGGCTGGTGGTGTCGGTCACGGGCCGCGGCGGCTCCGGCGTTGCGCACAACGTCATCAAGGTCCTGAGGGAGAGCAAGGCCCGCGGCTACCTGCAGTACGCCTTCATCGTCGGCGACGACGTCGATATCTCCAGCCTCGAGGACGTGTTCTGGTGTCTCACCACGAGGCTGCATCCGAAGTACGGCATACACGTGGTGCCGCGGCCCGGCGCGATCGGCAGCCCGCTGCTGCCGAACCTGATGCCCGACGAGCGGGAGAATCACTACAGCTACATCGCGTACTTCGACTGCACTTGGCCATCGGACTGGTCGGAGGAATACCTGCGCGAACACACGCGGGTGATTGATTTCGAGCGCGCCTGGCCCAAGGAGATCCAGGATAAAGTGCTCCGTCGCTGGAAGGAATACAAGCTCGATTAGACGCGGTTCGAAATACCACGAGTTTCGCCGCACAGCAGGCGGCCTTGGAAGACGCGGTTCCGGCAACGGGCCAAAGGAGAAAACGATGCGGAATACAAGCTCGATTAGGCGCGGTTCGAAATACCACGAGTTTCGCCGCACAGCAGGCGGCCTTGGAAGACGCGGTTCCGGCAACGGGCCAAAGGAGAAAACGATGCAAGGCGTGCTGACATCGCTGCTGGTCGCGCTGCTGCTCTTACCCGCGGGCGCGATCGGCCAGGGCTCGCGGGACGCGTATCCGTCGAAGGCCGTGCGCCTGGTCGTCAATTTCGCGCCGGG
>Ga0209343_10005346_pt1 | contig 15634 bp, 16 predicted proteins | sample RifCSPlowO2_02_FD_184026 | JGI IMG/M metagenome (GOLD analysis project Ga0209343, IMG submission 184026) | Groundwater microbial communities from Rifle, Colorado - Rifle CSP2_plank lowO2_0.2 (SPAdes) (version 2) | ecosystem: Environmental > Aquatic > Deep subsurface > Groundwater | place... | reverse complement strand
ACCGGGGTATTTTACTTTCTTCATCGTTCGCCGCTCATTTGTAATTGCACATGCATTTTAACGTTTCACTACGCCACTGGGCTGACAAAAGCTGTAAATTTTGTGGGGCAATTTATAGAGATGCCCTATAGACTTCTTGATACCAGTACTCTGCCTGCTCATAATCTTTTTCGACACCGCAGCCTTCTTCATACATTCCGCCAAGATTATATTGAGCATAGTTCTGGCCTTGTTCGGCGGCTTCGTGAAACCAGTGCGCAGCCTGCTCATCATCTTGTTTAACACCAAAACCTTCCTGGTACATTTTGCCAAGGTTAAATTGGGCGTCCGCATACCCCTGTTCTGCGGCTTTGCGAAACCAGAACGCAGCTTGTTTATAATCTTCTGCAACACCGCACCCATGCATGTACATTTCGCCAAGATCGTTTTGAATATCGCCAACATCGTCTTGCTCGGCAGCCTTGCTAAACCAATACTCGGCTTGTTCATTGTCTTGCGCAACGCCATGTCCGTTTGCGAACATCTCACCAAATTTCCGTTGCGCCAGACTATAGCCTTGCTCCGCAGCTTTGCGAATCCAATACACAAATTGCTCATCATTTTGATCTACGCCCAAGCCTTCTTCATACATACTGCCAAGACGAATTTGCCCATAGCCATCACCTTGTTCGGCAGCCATGCGATACCAGTACACAGCCTTTTGATATTGTTGTGACATGAATTCATAGCAATCAGCAAGGGCAGTTTGATAAGCAGCATTCCCTTGCGCGGCAGCAAGCTCCAACCAGTAACTCCCTGGATGATCCTCGTCGTCAAATGTAAAAAACGAGCCAAGCTCCCACTGCCCTCTTGCATAACCCAGCTCAGCTGCTTTGCGATACCAGTACGCAGCTTGCGCATCATTTTTTTCAACACCGCTCCCGAATTGGTACATTCCGCCCAAGTCACACCACAATTCAGCATCTTGATTGGCTTGGTTAGCGAAGCACCAATCGAAAGCCAGTTGCGCGTAATGCGTGGTGTGGGTATGACCATCCTCAATATCGTTACGCCCGCTGTAGAGAATGGAAAGCGGGTAGTAGGCTTTGCCGTATTTTTCGTCGGCCAGCCGCTGAAAGATTTTGAAGGCGGAAAAAATGGCTGGATCATCGGCTGAATTCCAGTTTCTTATTCCATCACCTCGATCAAACACCGCTCTTGCTTGCCGATAGAGCGCGTCATTGTCCATTTTAAGTACAGCCATACCACGAGCCACAAGGTTGCCACGCTTTTCAGTAGTCGCAGCCAATCCTTGCGCAACTAATTTGGCAGGTAGATTTTCGCGCTCATCCATTATTGGCTTTCGCTTTGTGCTGTGCCATGAGGTTGCCGATTTCGCTGCGGCCTATCATTTTCACGCCGGATTTTTCCGCCAGTTCCAGCGCGTTGGGGGTGAATGCGCCGGTGGCAATCACCCACGCGGTATCGCATTGGTAATACGCTTGTCCCGAGAGTGCTTCCTGCACCGCTGCCACGCCGACGCTGCCCACATAGCGTTTGGCTTGTACCGCGATGCGTCGCCCATCTTTGCTCAAGATCAGGTCTGCACCGTAATCCCCAGATGTGGGCGTGAGTTCGGCGGCGTAGCCTTGGGCACGAAACAATCCGGCGAGAAATTCTTCAAATTCCACGCCGCTGAATGAATCAAGCTCAGCTGCCTGAGCCGCCCCAAACTGCCGTTGCCAGGCATCCTGTTCGCGTTGCTTCTTGCTAAAAACCCTGTGCTGGTCTTTGGCAAATTGCAATGTGTTGCTCAGGTGGCGAGCTGCATTATCTTCCTTTGACGGTGGCGCACTGGTTTGCACTGGATGCGTAGGCTTTCCTGCAAATACCCGCCACACCAGCCACGCAATTCCGGCGAAAAACAGGAAGAGGATAAAGTCATTCATAACGGGTAATCAGGCATCGTTGTTATCGTGCATCATAGAAAACAGGGCAGCGGCGGGGTGTACGTCCCCAGCTTCGGCGGTTTGCACCCATCATGGATCACTTCGCGCACGTCAGGATAGGCATCGTCATTGACTGGTGTCCGGTAGGCAAAAGTAAGGGACTTCGACCTGGGCGAAGGCGAGAATAGGGAAGATATCTTCTTCGCGCCCAAGCTGCCCAATATCTGTACAGAACAAATCTTCGAGAATGACCATGATTGCACCTTCAAGAAAGTCTGTGAAGTTCGATGCTGTCGATTGCACTTCGTCGAAGAATGCGCGCAGGCCTTGCTCCGGGTTGACCGGGTCTATGGCCTTCAGCAGCGCTGCGTTTGCAGCAAGTTCGGCACCGAGGTATAGATTGTTGCCGACGGTTCCGCCGAGGACGACCTCAAAGGTGAGATCGTCTGCCACTGATTCCCAATTGGCGCCGACTTCCGTTGCCGAATAATGGAATGCAAATGAGTTTCGGACCCGATGGATCGTATTTGACCGACCGAAATAGGCCTTGAGTTTTGTGTTTGCTTCGTGGGCAACAGGATGAAGTTTTGGCTCAAGTCGCTTAGAAAGTTTGGTGCTGAACCAAGCCTTACCAACTGTTTCCCACGCCTCGCACAACTTGCCTGTCAGTATCCGCGCGTAAATCATGGCCTGCGCACCGTTCGCCAAGCTTTCGATCGAAGAGTCACTTCGTGACTCACCGCTGTGAAGGCACCAGGCAAAGACCTTGTGAATCGAGTTGATCTCGTTCTGCATATGCCCGGCAAGTAGCAGAAAGTCACGGTCTGGTACCGTCATTTTCGCCACTGCATCCTTCGGCAGATGTATTCGACGTATTTTCATTGACCACCAAGTGCATGCATGAGATGCCTAATGGTTGAAATCACCGACCTGCGCGACTTTTCGCGCAGGGCAGGTGGGTTGATTGGTTAGGTTCCGGCGATGCATTCGCGCTCCAAAACTCGGCGAATATCTTCAAAAACTGCACTTACTCGGCCAGAGGGGAACGAAATATGAGACAGACCGTGGACATTTGAAAACTGCTGGCACCCTTCTTCAAGAAGAATGATCGCCCGGCGGGCACCAAGACGGCCTTGAAAGAGACCCACCTCATGAATCACGTTCGCCCGTGCGTGGCGCGTTTGGTCGGCATGTTCATCTTCAGCGGTCATTACCAAGAAGGCGAACGATGACACCTTGAGCATCTGTTCGAGGCGTTCGGTGGTTGCTATGCCAGGAACAGACTCTCGATTGAATTCTTCCCACGGCAAGCCAAGCCTGTCTTGCAGGAAATCCTTGAGCTCTCGCCAGGCAGGCGAGCGACCATGCCCGATGAATATACGATGGTCTTGAGGGTCAGCGAGAGCTTGCGTTGCGGCCTCCGTCAGCAAAGCCTGTAGTCTTTCGGCCCGCAACAGGCGGCTCTGGAGGAGTTCGCGGGCTTGATCTCGCGTTACCGTCTCATGGACGGGTGGCCAACGTTTTTCTGCTTCTGAGTCTGGGCCATATATCTTTCGGATTTGCGCCCGAACCTGCCCGAGCCAGATTTTGACAAGTCCGGGTGGTAGATCTGGCTTGGTAAGAAATTGTCGACCGCGGGCAATGGCTTCGGCTAGCTTTGCTATTGCTCCGGGTTCTGCGGATGTTTCTGGCGCTGGAGTGGATGTCATTTGATATCTGAGCTTAACGAAAAGTAAATACCCTAAACTCTGCCAGTAACGACACCTTCAAGGTGGATAAACTGGCGCTTGTTTGGTGATGCCTTGATTCTATATAAAGGTGAATGTTGTTGCGCACCCTAAAACGCCAGCCAAAAGCACCAGAAAATTATCGGGCTTTTATCCGAAATACCGGATCGCACCGTACCCGCTCCCATGCCGTTGGTCAATATGAAAAATGGTCTATCTCGCGCGATTCTCGACAAAAATGTAAATTTTTCGCAGCGCCGCAATTCTCTCTAACCGTTCATTTTCCATCGTGCGATCCCACTCCGCCTGTTCAATACTATCGGCTTTGTTTCTCAGTGCCTCAGCTTGCCGTTCCGCTTCAGAAGGGCGTGTATCAGGATACTCCTGATGCATCTTTTCCATTTCACGCTGATCTTCAATCCGCATGTTTTCCATTTCACGATTCATCTTCGCGGTTTCGGCGGGCTCGGCCTCAAGCTTATTAAGCTGGGTTGTTATTGCATTGAGTTGACCTTGCCAGAATGTTTTGCCCTGCACCAATTCTCTGGCGTTGTTAATTATGCCAGTGATGTCGCCAGTTTCTCTAATGACCACTTTACCGGGGGATGAAAAGCTCACATAAGCCACAAGCAGCAATGCCAGCGCCCCGGTTATTTTAGTGGTCAAATTCATTTTCTATTGAACCCTTGCTTTAGTTGCAGAACATCTGGTTTCCGATTATCTGACAGTTCGTTCCATCGGATTTATGGATAGTATTGCCAATTCTCTGCGATGTTGATCCGTCCGAATTGAACCGCGTATTTCCAATTTGCTGGGAAGTGCTGCCATCGGAACGAAAAGTTGTATCGCCAATGCGTTGCGAGGTACTTCGTCAGAGCCAAAAGTTGTATTGCCACTGCGCTGATAGGATACGCCATCATCGCAGAAAACGGTGCTGCCTGTTGCCTGGCAATTGCGCGCATGAGCACTGATTGGAAGTGCCGCAAGCGCACAAACAGTAACCAGCATAATTTTCAGCGTTAAGTTTTTCATTTGATTCTCCCATTTTAATTTGCAGCTTCGAGTGGCGGCTGCAATCACCATGTTGCGTTCCTGTTATTCATCCAACACAAAGCCAGCTAACTACGCATTATTCAACCGACGCCACAGTGCCTCTATGATTGCCATGGCGGCATCGTCTGGATGGCTGTTGCCGGTGCTTTCCAGCAAGGCGGTATTCCCACCCCACAGGCCGAAGTCGTTGCGAATCGACGTGCCGAGGCCGAAGTGCAAGTTAATCAGGTCATCCCGCGACATGGCGGCGATCTTGTACTTTTCGCCTGCGGGCAATTGATCTAGCAGTACGCCGACCGCTTGTTCGATAGTTTGCGGCAAGTGCCCGTTGTAATTCATCGCGCCCTCTTTCTCCACGCCCACGGTGGTGTTGGTTCAGCATCAGCCCATAGTCCAAGCCGATGCTGTTTTGCTTCATCTTCGAGTTGGTAGAGTGCGGCTTCCTTGCTGTATTTCCGATACACCCACGCCATGCCTTGTTTGATCTGCTCGGCACTCACGTCAAGCTCACCCTGATAAACCCTGCCGATGGTGCGCCCGTACCTGTCGCGCCCTTGTTCGACCACTCGCACTTGCTTGCCGAAAAGCATTTCGGATATGTACTGCTTGGCGACGTTGCCGAAGGGCTGCGCCTTCTCCGGTGCGTCAATACCGGCCAGGCGTATCTTGATCTGCTCGCTGTCATGCAACACCGTGATGGTGTCGCCGTCAGCGACATTGACCACTTTGCCGGTGAAGTCTGCGCAGGCGGGTTGAGCCAGTAACAGCACCCAGCCCATCAGTGCAATCGCTATGGCATTTGCCCGGAAACCATCAGTTTGGCAAGTCAGGAATACCACTGCATTGGACATGGCTGGACGTTATTGGGCGTAAAATGCGATGGGGTGATTTTTGTTCCGGCTGCCAATCGGCGGCAAGCAGATAAATAGGGGAATTTTTATGCTCGGCACGTTATTGAAATGGTTTGGTGGGGAAGGCAGCAAAAAGGGGTGGGGCAAAAACATCAGTGATTCTTCGCCATGGCTGAGCAAGCTGTATGAGGGGGATCGCGGCATTGCTGATCTTGCTGCTCATGCTGCCGAACTGAGGCTGCGGTTGCCCAGCCCGCTCAAATCAGCGATGGGCGAATGCACGGATGAAATGGACGTAACCGCAGCGAAATACCTGCGTGAATTTCTCGTGGTGTACTTATACGGCGCGCATGAGTTGTTGCGGATGAAGGCCGATAAAACGGGGCTTTACTACGACCCTCCACCGCCCCCACCGTCAGACTCCTCTCGATCCTCGTCTGGCAGGATATTGTTTTCCCGCGCCCTGGCAGTTGACTGTATTCCTGGGCTAGGCAAAAACATTGTGCCGGTGAAGCTATACTTGCACGAGAAGATGAAAACCGATCTCGAAAGTCTGGCTATGACCTCCGGTATTCCGCTTGGGCAATTTGTCAGGGAGATTCTAGCTTCGCATTTTCTTGGGCATACGGTTTGGCCGGAACGTACACAAGCGTGGACACCCGAACAGAAAGAGCTTGCCGACGGGTGGATAGATGGGCGAATTGAGGAAGAAAGTTTTAGGTGGTATACGGTGGAAGAGCGCGACGCGCTTGATGGGAGGATCGAAACTATTTAAATGAAAAATGGTGGCTGATTTATTTATCGGGGGTCAGGCTGCTGTAGAAATCGAGGAATGGGACGGGCATTGGGGCGGCGCGTATCTGAACTCAAAGCCAGCATGTAGAGCCGACCCCACCGGGTGTCAAATGATGTGCGTTTAATTCAAATAATCCATTGGTATTGTCATTCTCGCGCAGGCGGGAATCCAGCGAGATAAATACTCCGCAAAGCGGTCAAAATCTTGGTGTTGACCCGCTACGCCGGGATTTCTTAAACAACTGGATTCCCGCCTGCGCGGAAATGACGAGTTGACGTTACTAATGGATGATCTGGGTTTAATTTGGTGAACGTCAGCTTGGTGGAGTGGCGTCACTATCCGGGCACATTGCCGAATGGCAATCATGTAAAATGCAAAAATGAAATTATCGGTCTATATTGAAACGTCGGTCGTCAGCTATCTTGCTGCGCGCATGAGCCGTGATCTGGTTGTCGCTGGTCACCAACAGATCACCCAGGAGTGGTGGGAGGCGCGCGGCGATTGGGAACTCTACGCCTCGCGCCTGGTTGTGGCGGAAGCCATGAGGGGCGATCCCGACGCCTCTGCCCGTCGCTTGCAACACTTGCACGGCATCCCGCATCTGGCGATGACGCCGCAAGTTGAAACGCTGGTGGCGGCGCTGGTTGAATCTGCGGCGCTTCCCGAAAAAGCCGTTGAAGATGCTTTCCACATCGCGCTTGCAGCCGTTCACGGCATGGATTTCCTGCTGACGTGGAACTGCACGCATATTGCAAACGCCATAAAGCGGGGTACTATCGAACGTGTATGCGAAACGGCAGGGTGTGCCATGCCGATCATTTGCACACCGGAGGAATTGTTAGGAGAAAGAAATGTGGACCGATCCGATTATTGAGGAACTACACGCGCAACGCAGGGAGCATGCCGCCCAGTTTGGCTTCGACCCGCACAAAATATTTTCCGAGCTGCGGAAACTGGATGAAACACAGCCTCCGGTCGAAGATGCGCCGCTTGTAACCTTGCCGCCCAAATTGCCCAAGAAAGCATTGAAGGCCGCATAGGGCCGTAATGGCTGTTCCGTAGCCAAAACGTAACCATGTTTAAAGTATCCCCCAGTATCGTTGCGCTTTTCATCGCTGCCTTGAAATCATTGCGGGTGACGCAAGGCATTGATAAACAAATAAACCCGATTTAACCTGGCCGTCTTAAAATCCGTCGCAACCCTAAAAAGTGCGTACCGGTTCGATTCCGGTTCCGGGCACCATCACACCTCCATCCAAGCGGGACGAAACCCACAAAAACCAGTAAAGAAAACGAGTTTGAGTGTTTCTTCTGGTTAACATTGACAATACCTGCCCATTTCGTCAATTTCAGGATTTGGATGCCCGATACCTGATAAAGGAAAATATCATGAACACCAGAACAGAGCGTGATTCGTTCGGCCCTATTGAAGTCCCGGTGGAGCGTCTTTGGGGCGCACAGACGCAACGCTCGCTGCAATATTTTCATATTTCAACCGAACGAATGCCCGAAGAAATCATTATGGCGCTTGCCAAAGCCAAACGCGCCGCCGCCCTGGTTAACAGTGAACTTGGGTTGTTGAGCGTGGAAAAGGCAGACGCCATCATGCAAGCGGCCGATGAAGTGCTGGATGGCCGTCACAACCAAGAGTTTACGCTGTCGGTATGGCAAACCGGATCGGGCACGCAGAGCAACATGAACATGAACGAGGTGCTTGCCAACCGTGCTTCGGAATTGCTTGGCGGCGTGCGTGGCACGAGCCGGCTGGTGCGGTCACGAGACGGTGCGGCGGAGCCGGCGGGTGCGGGAGTGGCCGCATCGCACCTTCTCCCGCAAACGGCCGACTTCGTCGGTAACGTGTCGAAGGTGCGGCCACGAGACGGTGCGGCGGAGCCGTCTGATGCGGGAGTGGCCGCATTGCACCTTCTCCCGCAAACGGCCGACTTCGTCGGTAACGTGTCGAAGGTGCACCCCAATGACGATGTCAATCTCGGCCAGTCATCCAATGATATTTTTCCGACTGCGATGCACATGGCCGCCGCCACCGGCATCACGCAAAAACTGCTTCCGGCATTGAACACATTGCGCACAACGCTGGAAAAGAAATCTGCCGCATTCGTCGGCATCATCAAGATCGGGCGCACCCATTTGCAGGACGCCACCCCGTTGACATTGGGGCAGGAGTTTTCCGGTTACGTGGCACAACTGTATCTCGCGGAATCGGCCATTCGCGCCACACTGGCACCGCTGTGCCAACTGGCGGTCGGTGGTACGGCAGTGGGTACGGGATTGAATACCCATGCCGAATTCGGCGAACGCGTCGCCGCAGAACTGGCGCGCAGCACCGGGCTGCCGTTCAAGAGCGCCGCCAATAAGTTCGCCTCATTGGCCGCGCACGATGCGCTGGTGGCCGCTCACGGCGCGCTCAAGACACTGGCTGTCGCGCTGATGAAAATCGCCAACGATGTGCGCTGGCTGGCTTCCGGGCCGCGTTCCGGGTTGGGCGAAATCAGTATTCCGGAAAATGAGCCGGGCAGTTCGATCATGCCGGGCAAGATAAATCCGACCCAGTGCGAGGCGTTGACCATGCTGTGCTGCCAAATATTCGGCAACGATGTCGCGATCACGGTCGGCGGCGCTTCGGGCAATTTCGAACTCAATGTATTCAAGCCGCTCATCGCGCATAATTTCATGCAGAGCGTGCGCCTGCTGGCTGATGGCATGGCAAGTTTCGAGGAGTATTGTGTTCGCGGCATCGAAGCCAATCGCGAACGCATCAAGGATCAGCTGAGACGCTCGCTGATGCTGGTGACCGCGCTGACCCCGCATATCGGTTACGACCGCGCTGCCGAGATTGCGAAAAAGGCCCATCACGATGGCAGCACGCTGAAGCAGGCGGCGATGGCGTCGGGCTATGTCACGGAAGCCGAATTCGACCAATGGATACAGCCGGCGGAAATGGTCAATCCGAAAGCGATATGAGAAGGCATACAGCTACCGCCTGCCTCCTCAAACCATAGCCGGTCAGATATCCAGCGCCCTGACCCGGCGGCTGGCGATGCTGTCCGGATCGCCCGACGCATCCTCGCTTGCCGCCATGCGGCAATTAACGTTAGCCCACTGGCGCAGCGCTTCGATGTCGCGGGCGCGAGAGCGCGACAGCGGGATGATCTGCCGCGCCGAGTTGAGTAGGTGTTCGGTCTTGAGCGTGCGCTCGGGCGAGGAATAAGCTTCATAGAGCGCGTCGATCACCACCTCCTCCAGTTCGGCGCCGCTGAAACCATCGCTGGCGCGCACCACAGCGGGAATATCGTAATCGGCCGGCGTGCGTTGCCGCTTGGCCAAATGGATCATCAGGATTTCGGCGCGGTCGCGCGGCGTCGGCAGGTCGACAAAAAAGATTTCGTCGATGCGCCCCTTGCGCAGCAGCTCGGGCGGCAACTGGTCGATGTTGTTGGCGGTCGCGACGACAAACACCGGATGTTTTTTTTCTTCCATCCAGGTGAGCAGCGTGCCGAACACGCGGGTCGCCACACCGCTGTCACCGACGCCGCCGATGCCGGCCAGCCCCTTTTCCATCTCGTCGATCCACAGCACGCAGGGCGCGACGTTCTCGGCCACTGCCAAGGCGCGGCGCATGCGTTCTTCCGACTCGCCGACCAGCCCGGCAAACACCCGGCCCAGATCGAACTTGAGCAGCGGCTTCTGCCATTCCGAGGCCACCGCTTTCGCGCACAGGCTCTTGCCGCAGCCCGGCACACCGACCAGCATCACGCCACGCGGATTGGGCAGGCCGAAGTCGCGCGCCTTCTGCGAGAAGCCCTCGTTGCGCTGCCCCAGCCAGCGCTTGAGCTGCCCGAGGCCGCCGATGCCGTTGAAATCTTCCACCGCCGCCGTATATTCTAGGATGCCCGACTTGCGGATAATCTGTTCCTTCTCGTCGAGGATCGACTTCACGTCCTGCCCGGTGAGGCCGTGCTTCGACACGACCGATTTGTACAGCGCGTTCTCCGCCTCGGAGCGGGTCAACCCCTGGCAGGCCTTGACGATAGCGTCGATGGCATCCTCATCCATATCCACGGTCACCGTCGGATTGGCGCGCGCCTGCGCCATCGCCTGTTCCACTACCTGCCGGTATTCGCTTTCGGTCGGCAAGGGCAAATCCACCACCGTCACGTCCTTCTGCAGCTCCGGCGGAATCTGCATCATCGGCGACAGCCACAGCAGCGTGCGCTGCGAGCCTTTCATCACCGGCACCAAGTCGCGCAACTGGCGGATTAGCAACGCCGCGCCGGGCGAGGTATCTTTCAGGTAGGGGTGAAAATCCTTGAACAGGAACACCGCCTCCTCTTCATATTCGGCAACGAAGGCCAGCGCGCGTTCCGGTGCGCGCGTGTCTTCCTTGCTGGCCGGACGATCTTTTGCATCGACCAGACCGCGCGAAATCGACCAGACGAACAACTTGCGCGCCCGTTTCGCCATATCGCCCTGCCGCTGCATCTCGTCGATCAGCTCGCGTGCCCGATCCTCCTCGCTTGAAACGATGGTGACGATGGGATACCCCGCGCGAATATAGATGCCGAGATCGTTGACAAATTCATGGGTCATGGTGCTGGTCTCCAATGCCTTTATGAAAAGGAAGATTTAATCCGTTCGTAGTTAAGTAGTGACTTAGCACGGGGTTATCGTGCTTAGTCAAAACTTGGTTGTTTCATCAGAGCATGTCGAACCATGAGCAGATTAAATCGATAACAATCAACCTGCTGTAAAAGCCCTTCGACAGGCTCAGGGCGAACGGTTAGTTTAATCCGTGTTTCCTTATAAATTTTCCCGCGTCTTCACATCATCGCGCACAGGCACTGCGAGGGGGTCGTGCTCGCAATATTCAGCGGTGAATTCACGCTGCTGCACTACGCCCAGCGCCTCCTCGACGGAGCGGGTGAAGGCCAGGCAGTCATCACCTTCCCCATTCTCGACGCGGATCGAGGTGGTGCCGTCGCGCCCGATGCGAACAATCATTTTTTTACTGGGCATTCCGATGCTCCCTGATACAAAAAAATCGAAGCTTGAAACTCACTCGATATATTTTGCAATATCACCGATCACCGCCTCTAACATCGCGGCTGTAAATTTCATCCCTCACCCATGCCCGAAAAAACCAACGTACCACAACCCGATCAGCGCACAGATGCCTCCCGCTATCGCCAGGTAATAAGGCCACACCACCTGTTTCTCCGCAAACGGGTCAACCAGCGAGCGTTGCGCGCCCTCCGGCAGATCGGCCAAACCGGTCAGCGAAGTACCGAATGGGATATTGATAAGCAACCGCGCGTTGATCGCCCAACCGCTGGCATCCAGTATCGGGCCAAGGTTGCGTTTTTTCAACTTGAACCAAGCCATCAGCATGGCGGGGCCGGAAATCAGCAACATCAGGCCGATCACCGCCAAGGGAATTTGCCAGAACTTCAGCCCCAACAAACCGCTAACAATCGAAGCGAGAATCCCGCCGATGGCACCGATCGCCAGGCCTATCGCCGCAAAAATACCGGCGAATTTGCCCACATCGAAGGGCGGCTTGGGTGGTGTTGCAGGCATCTCCACTGCGGGCTTGCCGCTGTCCACCACCGCCTTGAGCAGCTTGTCATCTACAGAGCTGGCCTTCGATGCGGCCAGTTTTTGCATCTGCTCGCCGATCATCTTGGACAGTTTTTTGTAAGGCGACCAAAACGCTTGGCGGATGCTGATCGGGTGGTCGATGATGCGCACGATGCAGGCATTCCAGTCCCGCCCCTTGCGGTCGTAGAAAATACCGTTGCGCCCGACCAGCAAAAAATCCGAGTCGCCTGCGGTAAACGCGGCGGCAATGCTCATTTTTTCCGTACCGCCGTTGCGTACGCAATCGCAATACGCCAGGCAAATACCGCTCATATTGGCAAATCCGGCGTGCTTCGCCACATCCTCGACCTTGACGCACAACTCGCAACTACGCCCGTCCAGATACAGTGTGCCGACCTGAAATATCGCCTTATCCTTGCCGGTGTAAAAATTGCGAAACGATACGAAGTTGTTCACCAAGCCAAACAGGTCGCGGTTGTAGCGCAGCAATTTCTCCACCGAACGGATTGCCTTTACTTCGGCTTCGACAGCCTTATCCTGAGCAGCCAAAGCATCGATTGCTTCCTTGTGCCCGCAGCCGAGGATCTCGCGTATGCGCGCAATGCCAAGCCGCTCGACATTTGTTGCCGGTTTATCTGCCTGCCAAGCCTCAAACGCCGCAAATCTGGCACAAAGATCGCTCCATTCCAGCGCACTCAGGCTTCTCTTGTTGCCCAGCAGCGGCACGACGAGCTGATCGCGCAATGCCTCGATCCTGCCCTGCCAAACCGGGTTAATACCGGAAGCCAATGGCAACGGTTTGTCCGCCTCTACCGTCGCCAGTGGAAAATTGGCCACCTCCTGATTTTGTGCAGACAGGTTTTGTGCGGCAAGTTGCTGGTAATCCTCGACAGAGCGGCTTAACGGCACGGCTGCGCGCACATCATAGGCCGCCAACTGGCAACGCGTGAAATAGTCGCTGACCTTATCCTTGACGGAATGGAAGGCATCTGCCGCAGCCTGGGTCTTATCGCCCAAAAACTGGATGGACGCATTCCCCTCGCCCTTGGCATACCAGTCCGAATAAGCGGTTGCTTCAGCAAAAAATTTGGCCGCAATATCCTGATTGATACCCTCTCCCCCACCCAGATCCGCTACCGAACCCGCACATTGGGCAATATCTGCAATGGTTGTGCGCAATCCGGCATCGGCGACCTGCCCGGCGCAAATCACGCCATCGCCGTTAAATTCCATATTCGCCACAAATTTTTCGATGTCGGCCATGTCTGCGAGAGAAATGCTTGCCGCATCGCCCCTGCCGAGGCTTTTCAGAATGTGCCGCGCCGAAGCCAATATCTGCTTACCCTCCTCGCTACGGTCGTCTATATCGGCCAGCGCTAAACTATCCGAACCCTTGATCAGCAGATCGGCATTCCTCAGCAATCCGCCAGTCCATGCGATGGCCGCCAGCACTTCATTGGCGCGTACTTGACCATCCGCATCGGCATCGATCAAATCCAGCGTCCCGGTATCGAACTCGATGCCGCGAGTCGGGCAACTCAAGGCTACCCACAATTTTTGATCCAGCTCCTTGAGCGCAAGCAAATCCGCACCGGTATCGAGCTGCACCTGATCGAATCCACCGGCGCGAAAAAAATTCCACGTATGCAAAGAAGCCATAATTTCTCCTTAACAATATGTTGAAACATATCAATACAGGTAGGTAAAACCAAAAATGCAGGAGCTTCTCGCAAAATCAAACGACCCTGCCGCTATCGTACCAATTATGCGGCATCATTCATCCATGCCGCAAACCAGTTTTGTGCAAGCATCCCACCGGGTATATGAGGCGTCTATCCAGCTTGCCGATTGTAAGCAACAATACACTGGGAATAGCTGCGATTGGGCTGCGCTGAAAAGAAAAAGGGTTAAGCATTTCTGCCTAACCCTTTGATTTACTGGTGCGCCCGGAGCGATTCGAACGCCCGACCCCTTGGTTCGTAGCCAAGTACTCTATCCAGCTGAGCTACGGGCGCGGTGTATGTTGCGACGTTAATAATATTGCCTGGCGGAGAGGGAGGGATTCGAACCCTCGATACAAGTTTAAGCTCGTATGCGCCCTTAGCAGGGGCGTGCCTTCGACCTCTCGGCCACCTCTCCGAAGGCGGCGCATAGTAATGTACTGGGTCTAAAAGGTCAAACGATTATACGCTTTTGTCAGACATTTTCCTGATCGAGATCGAATGCCTTGTGCAACACGCGCACGGCCAATTCCAGATATTTCTCGTCGATGACCACGGAAATCTTGATTTCGGAGGTGGAGATCATCTGGATATTGATACCCTCCTCCGCCAAAGTGCGGAACATCTTGCTGGCGATGCCGACATGCGAGCGCATCCCGACACCCACCACCGAGACCTTGGCCGCCTTGCTGTCGCCGATCACATCGCGCGCGCCGATATGAGGTTGTACCTTGCTCTTCAGGATATCCATCGCCTTGGCGAATTCGTTGCGGTGCACCGTGAAGGAAAAGTCCGTCGTGCCGTCCACGCCGACGTTCTGGATGATCATGTCAACGTCGATGTTGGCATCGCTGACCGGCCCCAGGATTTGATAGGCGATGCCGGGTTTGTCCGGCACGCCCAGCACGGTGATTTTGGCTTCATCGCGGTTGAACGCGATCCCGGAAATAATGGCTTGTTCCATTTTATTGTCTTCCTCAAAAGTAATCAGCGTGCCTTCGCTATCTTCTTCAAAACTGGACAGCACGCGCAGCTTGACCTTGTACTTTCCGGCGAATTCCACCGAGCGGATTTGCAGCACCTTGGAGCCGAGACTCGCCATTTCCAGCATTTCCTCGAAGGTGATGCTCTTCAGGCGGCGCGCTTCGGGAACCACGCGCGGGTCGGTGGTATAGACGCCGTCCACATCGGTGTATATCTGGCACTCGTCGGCGCTCAACGCGGCGGCTACTGCCACGCCGGTAGTATCCGAGCCACCGCGCCCCAGCGTGGTGATATTGCCTTGCGCGTCTACGCCCTGAAAACCGGCCACCACCACCACGCAGCCGCTCGCCAGATCGGCGCGGATATTCTGTTCATCGATGGAAACGATCCGCGCCTTGGTAAAGGCGCTGTCGGTCAAAATCCTGACCTGCCCGCCGGTATAGCTCTTGGCTTTCAGCCCCAGTTCCTTGAGCGCCATCGCCAGCAGGCCGATGGTGACCTGTTCGCCGGTAGATACGATCACATCCAGTTCGCGCGGATCGGGATGTTTCTGAATTTCCTTGGCGAGCGCGATCAGGCGGTTGGTCTCGCCGCTTATTGCGGATACCACCACGACGACCTGATGCCCGAGAGCCTTGAATTTTGCGACGCGCCGCGCCACGTTCTTGATGCGGTCAGGATTGCCGACCGAGGTACCGCCGTACTTCTGTACTATCAATGCCACGATTATCCACACTCAACTTTAAAAGTGGGCGCAATTCTAGCGCAACTGACCAAAAAAAACGAGGCGGCAACATGCCTCAATTTGCTAAACTCAAACCATCAAAAATGCTTTAAGGAATCTCTGATTAAGTCCTGAACGATTTTGTTTCATACTGTCAGAAGCGAAGATCGAACAAACGGAGCCGAACGATGAAACAAACCACACTCTCTGCGAGCAGCTTTGACCGCTACAGCA
>Ga0209343_10005343_pt1 | contig 15643 bp, 12 predicted proteins | sample RifCSPlowO2_02_FD_184026 | JGI IMG/M metagenome (GOLD analysis project Ga0209343, IMG submission 184026) | Groundwater microbial communities from Rifle, Colorado - Rifle CSP2_plank lowO2_0.2 (SPAdes) (version 2) | ecosystem: Environmental > Aquatic > Deep subsurface > Groundwater | place... | reverse complement strand
CCGGGACGCCCGCTCTCGCCAGCGCGTCCGTCACGTACACGGACGTGTTGATCGCCAGCATCATGTGGTCCTCGTTGATCGGGTGGCCCTCGGGCGTGGCGCGGAAGATGGGGTCGTCGCGGAACGTGATGGCCTTGCAGCGGAAGACCGGCTTCATGCCGGGCTGGTTCGCGTAGTAGCCCGCGTACTCCGGGCCCGGGCCCTCGAGCTTCCGCTCCTTGGGGTGGATGGTGCCCTCCAGCACGATCTCGGCGTTCGCCGGGACGTAGAGGTCGCTCGTCTCGCACTTGACGACGTCGATCGGCTCCCCGCGGATCGCGCCCGCGATGTCGAGCTCGGACACCGGGTCGAGCGTGGGCGAGGCGGCCATGAAGGTGAGCGCCGGCTCCTGGCCGATCACGATCGCCGCCGGCATCGGCTGATTCCGCTCGATGTACTTCCAGTAGTGCTGGCCGATGTGCTGGTTGGCCGGGTCGATCTGGATCCCGGTCTCCTGCCCGTTGTGGAGCATCATCCGGTAGGTCCCGACGTTGACCCACCCGGTGTCCGGGTCGCGCGTGATGACCGAGTGCATGGTCCCGATGAAGCGCCCACCGTCGCGCTCGCCGAACATCGGCACCGGGAACATCGTCATGTCGACCTTGTCGCCGGTCACGATGTTCTGCTTCACGGGCCCCGAGGCGACGACGCGGGGCGGCAGGAAGCGCTCGCGGTCGTTGATCCGGTCGCGCAGCGCCCGGAGCAGCGCGGAGCGGCTCGTGGTGTCGGGGTCGAGCCCGAGCATCATCGCCGTGCGATACCAGGAGCGGAACGTCCCGACGAAGATCTTGCTGGGCCCGGGGGCCTTGTAGCCCTTGATGTTCTCGAACAGGAGTGCGGGCGAAGCATCCCCGAGGGTGTCCCAGGTGCGGCGCGTGACGTGGGCCAGCTCGCAGTTCCAGTCGACCTCGGCTCGCACGCGCGCGAGCTGGCCGGCGGCGTCGAGCGCGGAGATCCAGTCCCGCAGATCCTTGTAGGCGATCCTCCGGCCCTCCGCGGTCGCGCGTGCGGTGTCTCTCGCCATGGCGTTCCTCCTACTCGACGTGCGTGGAGTGGAGTTACTTGAAGTAGAGCGTGAGGCTGAACTGGTTGCCGCACGCGGGACAGGTCAGGGAGTACCCCACGAAGAAGGAGTCCTCGCGGTTGAACGTGATCTCGGTGTCCTGGGAGATCGTGAACCCGCAGCGCGGGCAGTCCGCGCCGACGAGCTCCTTGGGCAGCGCCCCGGCCTTGCCTTCGCCGCGCTCCGACATGGGTCTCCTCCTCGTAGCGCCACGCCAGCGCCCGGATGCACTATAGCTGGAATCCCCGGAAGTCGCCATGGCGCCGCGGGCCTTGCGCTCTTGCGCCGAATTACCTAGTATCTCTGGTACCTCGTACCGACGAGGTCCATCCGAGATTTGTCACGGTCGCCAAGGGAGGGAGTCTGCGGTGAGTGGAAACTGGACGCGTGTAATCGCAGTCGTGATCGGACTCACGGGAATGTTCACGTTCGCCGGTGGCGCGCACGGTGCGGCCTCGGGGAACGACGCCACGCTCGCGAGCGCCAGCGTCGCGTACCTCCAGGCGAGGGCCGCGGACTGGGGTATCCGGCGGGCGGACCAGGAGTTCCGGCTTCGTCGGGTCGTGCGGGACGCGCTGGGCCAGACTCACGTCCGTCTCGATCAGGTCCACCAGGGGGTGCCCGTCGTCGGGCGGCAGCTCGTCGTCCACTTCGATCGCGGGGGGAGTCCGCGCTCCATCACCGGGGCGTACCTGGCGGGGATCACCGCGGCGACCCGGCCGCTCGTCTCAGCCCAGGACGCACAGGACGCCGCGCGGCGGCAGTTCCCGGGCGCTCTGTCGAATCCCCCGGCCGTCGACCTCGTGCTGTACCCCACGAGCGGCGGCGCGCAGCTCGCGTACCGCGTCGTGCTGGCCGACGACGCGACTCCGCGCCGCGTCGTGGCCTTCGTCGACGCCCTGACCGGCGCCCTGGTCCACAGCTACAACGACCTGCGCAGCCTGGCGCCCGCGCCCATCTGGCCGAGCGCGGGCGGCAGCGCGTCGTCGGCCGGCGCGCAGACGTCCGAGGCCGCCATCGCGGGCGTGACCGGCGTCGGCAACAGCCTCTACAGCGGCACCGTCGCCATCGAGACGACGAAGAATATCCTGGCGTACACGATGGTCGACGGGCTCCGCGGCGGGCAGAGCACGGTCGACATGCGGAACGGAACCTTCTTCGGCCTCACCTTCCGCGATCGTGATAACACGTGGGGCGACGGTACCACCGGCGACCGGGCCTCGGCGGGGGTCGACGGTCACTTCGGCGCCGAGATGACGTGGGACTACTACCTCAACGTCCACGAGCGCAACGGGATCTACGACGACGGCGTCGGGGCGCTGTCGCGGGTGCACTACTCGGTCAACTACAACAACGCCTTCTGGAGCGACACCTGCAAGTGCATGACCTACGGCGACGGCGACGGGTCGCTCTTCTCGCCGCTCACCTCCCTCGACGTCGCGGGCCACGAGATGACCCACGGCGTGACCAGCGCGACCGCCGATCTGATCTACGACAACCAGTCCGGCGGTCTGAACGAGGCCATGTCCGACATCTTCGGCACGATGGTCGAGTACTACGCGGCCGCGAACGGGGCCACGAAGACTCCGAACTACCTGATCGGCGAGGACGTCTTCACGCCGGGGACGCCGGGCGACGCCCTGCGGTACATGGCCAATCCCACGCAGGACGGCAACAGCATCGACAACTTCGAGGACTACAGCGACTTCATCGACGTGCACTACACGAGCGGGATCGCGAACGTCGCCTTCTATCTGCTCGCGGAAGGCGGGACCCATCCGTCGACGGGCCTCCCCGTCACGGGAATCGGCCGGGACAAGGCCGAGCAAATCTTCTATCTCGCGCTGACCGGGTACATGATCTCGAGCGAGACTTTCGCGCAGGCCCGCGCCGACACGATCCAGGCGGCTACCGATCTCTTCGGGGGCACCAGCCCGGAAGTCACCTCGGTCGGCCAGGCCTGGGACTCCGTGTGCGTCCCCACGACCGCCTGCGCGCGATAGCAGCCGCGTGACGCGGGTGCCCGGGCGACGCCTCGCGCGCCGCCCGGGCACCTCGCGTCCGCCCCGCCACCGCCGGAGCGGGGCGGTCATCGTGTAGAATCCCCTGAATGTCCAACGGCAGCCCGACCGCGCTGCTCCTCAACACCGGCCACGCGCTGGATCACCTCTTCCTGCTGATCTTCGCCACGGCGGTGTCGGCGATCGCGGCCGACTGGGGCATGCTCTGGCAGGACCTCATGCCCTACACGGCCGGCGCCTTCGTCATGTTCGGGCTCGGCTCACTGCCCGCGGGACGACTCGGCGATCTCTGGGGGCGGCGCGCGATGATGATCGTGTTCTTCCTGGGCCTGGGCGGCTCGGGGCTGCTCGTCGCCCTGACGAGGGACGCGTGGTCGCTCGCAGCGGCGCTGACGCTGATGGGCGCGTTCGCGTCGATCTATCACCCCGTGGGGATCCCGATGCTCGTGCAGCGGACGACGACGCCCGGCTTCACGATCGGCCTCAACGGGCTCGCGGGCAACCTCGGGATCGCGGCGGCGGCGGCGCTGACCGGTGTCCTCGTCACGCTCTTCGGCTGGCGCGTCGCCTTCGCCGTCCCGGGAGGGATCGCGCTGCTCTGCGGGACGCTGTTCGCCGTCCTGGTCCCGCGCGAGGACATGCCGCCCGCCCGGCGGCCGAAGCGGGCGGTGGACCTGCCGCCCCCGGTGATGGCGCGGGTACTCCTCGTGATGACGCTGGCCGCCATCTCGGGCAGCCTGATCTTCAACTTCACGACCAACGGCAACGGCCAACTCCTCGCCGAGCGCCTCGCGGGACTGGTCGACGACCCCGCGACGCTCGGCGTCCTCCTCGCGGCCGTCTACACCGTGGCCTCGTTCGCCCAGCTCGTGGTCGGCCGGCTGATCGACCGTTACCCGCTGAAGTGGATCTACCTGCCCGTCGCGGCCTCGCAGGTGCCGCTGTTCGTCCTGGCGTCGCACGCGAACGGCTGGGCGCTCTACGCGACGCTCCTCGCGTTCATGATCTTCGTCTTCGGCGCCATCCCGTTCATCGACGCCATGATCGTCCAGTACGTGGACGACCGCATGCGCTCGCGCGTGTCCGGGATGCGGCTGGCGGTGTCTTTCGGCGTCAGCTCGTTCGCCGTCTACATGCTGGGCCCGACCGTCAAGGCGGCCGGCTTCACCACGCTCCTCTTGCTGATGGCCGCGATCTCCGCCTTCACCACGCTGTTCGTCGCGCTGCTGCCGGGGCGCGTGCCGGTCACGGCCGGCCTGCCCGAGCCTGTCGCGCGCTGAGGGGTGCGGGCGCGGTCGTCGCGAGCTCCCTGAGCGCGGCGAGGATGGCTCCCTCGGGCCGCGCCAGGTCCTCGAGGATCGAGAAGTGCTCGTGCCCGGCCAGCGGGAGATACCGGCCCGGGAGGCCGCGGGCCTGCCACGCCGCGGCGTACTCCACGGACTGCCGGACCAGCTCGGGCAGCTCGCCGAGCCCGACCGTGACGACGAGCGGCGCCGCGCGCGCGGGCAGGCGGTGGATCGGGCTGTTGCGCGCCGCCTCGGCGGCGTCGAGCCCGAGCTTGTCGTTCAGGTAGTTCAGGCGGATCGGCTCGAGGTCGTAGATGCCGCTGATCGCGACGCCGCCGGCGAGGCGCGCGTCGTCCATGGCCATCGCCGTCAGGTGCCCGCCCGCGGAGTGTCCCGCCACGAACACGCGCCGCGGGTCGCCGCCGAGCTCCCGGGCGTGCGCGATGACCCAGTCGACGGCCGCCCGCACCTCGCCCACGATGGCGTCGAGCCGGGCGGCCGGCGCCAGCGTGTACTCGACCAGCGCCAGGTTGAACCCGGCCGGCAGGAGCCCCTCGCCCACGAACGCGTACGGCTCCTTGTCGTTCGTCTGCCAGTAGCCGCCGTGGATGTAAACGAGCGTCGGCGCCTCGGGCGCGCCGCACGGGAAGACGTCCAGACGCTGCCGCGCGCCGGCGCCGTAGCGGAGATCGAGCCGCCCGCCGCGCGCCGTCCGGAGCGCGGCGCTGCGCGCCGACCAGTCGGCGACGTACGCATCGCGCCGCGCCTGGCCGACGGCGGCGGTGTTGTTGTACGCGGCGTCCAGGGCCGCGCGGTCCATGCCGCGGTAGAGCATCGGCGCTCCTCTCAGGTCGTGAGGCCGACAGGATAGACGCCGGCCGGACGGCGGTCAATTCCCGGCCGAACGCCTCATTGTCGCCCCCATCCTTCCGCTCTATGGTGCTCGACGAGCCAAGCCGCCGACGAGAGGAGAACCTCATGGGCCGACGGGGGCCGAGTGAGCTCCAGACTCAGGTGCTGGCCGCCGATCTGTGCACGGCCTGCGGCGCCTGCCTGGGCCACTGCCCGTACCTGAAATCCCTCGGCGAGCGGGTCGCGTTCATCCATCCGTGCCCGCGCTCCGAGGGGCGGTGCTTCGACGTCTGTCCGCGGACGTCGCTCGACCCCGAGAGCCTCGACCGACAGGTCCTCGGCGCGCCCCGGCGCCACCCGATCCTCGGCGGCTACGATGGGCTCTACTTCGCGCGCGCGCGCGACGCCGACGTCGGCGCGCGCGGGCAGTACGGCGGCGTCACCACCGCCCTGGTCCTCCTCGCGCTCGAGTCCGGGATGGCCGGCGCCGCCCTCCTGACCAGCGGGACACCGACGCGCGAGCCCCGCGCCGTCGTCGCTCGCGACCGGGACACGGTGCTCGCCGCCGCCGGGACCAAGTACAGCGCGTGCCCGACCCTCGAGCCGCTCGCCGGGCTCTTGCGCGAGAGCAGCGAGCCCGTGGCGGTCGTGGGCCGGCCATGCCAGGTGGCGGCGGCGCGCAAGGTCGAGGCGCGCGAGGCGAGCGGGCGCCTCGCCCCCGTGATCGGCATCTTCTGCTTCTGGGCGCTCACGCCCGCCTTCTATCGATTTCTCGAGGGCCGGCGCGATCTCGAGCGAGCCACCAAGCTCGACCTGCCCAAGGACGGCGGCATGACGTTCGCCGTGAACGGCCGCACCGCCACCGTCCGCCTCGACGAGATCCGCCCCTTCATCCGGCCGGCCTGCCAGGCGTGCTTCGACCCCACGGCCGAATGGGCCGACGTGTCGGTGGGCTCGACGGAGCACGACGCGGCCTGGAACACGCTCGTCGTCCGCACCGCGCGGGGTCGCGACCTGGTCGAGCGCGCGCGCGCGGCCGGCGCGCTCGAGGTCAAGCCCTACCCGCTCGAGCGCATTCCGGTTCTCGAAGAGGCGGTCCAGCGCAAGAAGCTCCGGGTGCTGGACGCGCTCGACGCGGGACAGCCGGAGGTCGCCTACCTCGGGCTGCGCGAGGCGCAGCGGGCAGCGGTCAGGGCCCACGGGCGGGCGTGAGATGAGCCTGCACGCGCTCGGAACGGACGCGCCGGGCCAGCTCGTCATCCTGAGCGGCAACGAGGCGATCGCGCGCGGCGCGCTCGAGGCCGGCCTCGGTTACGCCGCGTCCTACCCCGGCTCGCCGTCGTCGGAGGTCCTGGGATCGCTCGGGGCGCTGGCCCGCGCCGGCGGCTTCTACGCCGAGTGGTCGACGAACGAGAAGGTGGCGATGGAGGGCGCGGCGGCCGCCTCGTTCGCCGGGGTCCGCGCCATGACCGTCATGAAGGCCGACGGGCTCAACGTCGCCCTCGACGCCCTCACCAGCCTCGCGTACTCGGGAACGAAAGGCGGCATGGTGGTGGTGGTCTCCGACGACCCCGGAGCCCACTCGAGCACCAAGGAAGAGGACACGCGCTACCTCGTCCGCGCCTGTCATCTCCCGTTGCTCGAGCCGGCGACCGTGGAGGAGGCCAAGGAGATGACCCGCTGGGCCTTCGACCTCTCCGAGGCCGTCGGGCTCCCCGTGGTGCTCCGGAGCGTCACCCGGATCTCCCACGCCCGGGGCAGCGTCACGCTCGGCGCGCTGCGCCCGGCCCCGCGCACCGCGCGCTATGACCTCAACGATCGCTTCATCACGACGAGCCTCTTCCACCAGGTGCTCCATCAGCGGATCGGCCAGACCCGCGCGCGCTTCGAGCAGGCACCGTTCAACTCGTGCGAGGGCCCGGCCGCCGCGCCACGACTGGTCATCGCCGCCGGCCCGAGCTTCACCTACGCGCGCGAGGCGGTGCGGCTGCTCGGCCTCGGCGAGGAGGTGCGCGTCCTCAAGCTCGGCACCACCTGGCCCCTGCCCGAGGACTTCCTGGGCGCCCACCTGAAGGGGGCCCGCGAGGTGCTCTTCCTCGAGGAGATCGAGCCGTTCCTCGAGACCGAGGTGAAGAGCTACTGGGCCCAGCACGCGGCCGAGCTGGGCCCGGTGACCTTCCTGGGGAAGGCCTCGGGCCACGTCGCCGGCGCGGGCGCGCCGGGGGTCGGCGAGCTCACCCCCGAGATCGCGCTGCGCGCGGTGGGGGCGCTGGCCGGTCGCGAGTTCGAGCCGCGCAGCGAGGCGTTCGCGCGGAAGGTCGATCGGCTCCCGCTCCACGACCTGCCGCCACGCGCGCTGGCCTTCTGCCCCGGCTGCCCGCACCGCGCTTCGTTCTGGGCGATCAAGGCTGCGCTCGAGCTGGACGGGCGCCAGGGCGTGGTGCTCGGCGACATCGGCTGCTACACGCTCGGCGCGATGCAGACGGGGTACTTCACGCTCAAGACCGTGCACGCGATGGGCTCCGGCGTGGGCCTGGCCTCCGGCTTCGGCAAGCTGGACCTCCTCGGCTTCACTCAGCCGGTGGTCGCCGTCGTCGGCGACTCCACGTTCTACCATTCGGTCATCCCGGCGCTCGTCAATGCCCGCTACAACGACGCGCCCGTGCTGGTCGTCGTGCTCGACAACTCCACCACGGCCATGACCGGCCATCAGCCCCACCCCGGCACCGGGCGGCACGCGACGGGCGATCTGGCGCCGGCGCTGCCCATCGAGGCGATCGCCCGGGGACTCGGCGTGCCCACCGAGGTGCAGGACCCGCTCAGGGTGGACGAGACGGTCGAGAGCGTGTATCGCCTGCTCAAGACCGACGGCGCCAAGCTCCTGATCCTCCGGAGCCCCTGCGTCCTGCTCCCCTCGGTGAAGCGCCTGCGCCGCGCCGCGGTGGACCCCGCGCGCTGCATCGGCGAAGCCTGCGGCTGCGGCCGCTTCTGCAACCGCGCCTTCTCCTGCCCGGCTCTCGTCTGGGACCGCGCCCTCGAGCGAGCGCGCGTGGACGACGTTCTGTGCTCGGGCTGCGGCGTGTGCGTGGATCTCTGCCCGCGGCAGGCCATCGCCTTCCAGGAGCTGGCGTCGTGCAGCCGGTGAACGTCGTCATCGCGGGGGTGGGCGGCCAGGGCAACGTCGTCGCCTCGGAGATCCTCGCGACCGCCCTGGCGGCGTGCGGCTATCGGGTGAGCGTCGGCGAGACGTTCGGCGCCTCGCAGCGCGGTGGCTCGGTCATGAGCCACGTGCGCGCCGCCCGCGGGGAAACGCCCGGTCCGCTGATCCCGAAGGGCCTGGTCGACATCGTCGTGGGCTTCGAGCCGCTCGAGACCCTCCGGATCATCGCGGACTACGGGCGCGAGACGACGCGCGTGGTCGTGAACCCGCGCCCGGTCTACCCGCTCGCCGTCCAGGCCGGCGAGGCCAGCTACCCCGACTCGCGCGACCTGCTCGAGACGCTCGGCACGCTCGCCGCGGAGGTCACGGTCGTCGAGGCCACCGAGCTGGCCCGCCGGGCCGGCGACGTCAGGGCGCAGAACCTCGCCATGGTGGGCGCCCTCGTCGGCACCGGATGGCTGCCGATCCGGCCCGACGCCGTCGTGCGTATCCTCGGCGAGCGGTTCGCCGACGAGATGCTCCGCCTGAACCGCGAGGCGTTCCGTCTCGGGCTGGAGGACGTCCGGCAGCGCGTCTGAGGGGCTAGCCGCGCGCGTCCTCCACGCAGACGGTGATCGCGGCGCACGCGAGCACCGTGTCGGCGCCGGGGACGCGGAGGCCGCCCTCGACGGCGCACACGGTCACTTCGCCGACGGGCAGTTCCCGCTCCACCTGCCCGACGTCGACGGAGTCCGGATCCGGGACGCCCACCGTCACGTCGACGAGGATGCGGCCGCCGCCTTCGAGGTACGTGCGCAGCAGCGGGAGGCTCGAATGGCGGATCGCGTCCGAGACCGCCCGGCAGGCCGCCTTCGTGCTGTCCCGCCCGTGGACGTCCACACCCATCCCGAACTCGTGCACCAACGCCCGTGCCATCACGCACCCTCCTCCAGCCATCGACGCAGGACCCTCCAGACTCGGCGCATCATAGCCTGATCGACCACCTGGGATCCTGTTGATCCCGTGGAGATGATCCGCTAATCTAGGCGCGGTCACCCGCTTCGCGGCCACCGGTAGCGCGGACGGTGCGCGACGGCGCCGGCCGTCCGTCGTCGCGCGTGTGCACCGTTCCGATTCGGCCCATACCGATATGATGCCGCCAGAGACCCGGTTCATGGAGGACTCGTGAACGCCGGCCGCCGTGCCGAGCGCCGACGGCCCCCGTTCCCGCTCCGGATCGTAGACGCGCTCGGTCGCGCCCTGGAGAGACTCGGGTGGTCGTACGCGACCCTCGACGAGCAGGCGCTCTGTGCCGCGGCCTGCCGAAAGACCAGACTGTCCGACTTCGGCGACGAACGTTTTCGCCCGCTGTTCCGCCAGCGGATCCGCGATCTGCAGAACCTGTTCGAGCAGCTCGACTTCGTCGGCCGCCTGGTCGCGCGCGTCCTGTTCGTGAGAACGTTGCGCAACCGCCTCCTGATCCAGCAGCGCATCACGGAGCATCCGGAAATCCTGCAGGTGCGGGTATCCCGCCCGCTGGTCATCGCCGGGCTCGCCCGCACCGGAACCTCGCTCCTCGTGAACCTGCTGGCGCAGGACCCCGGCAGCCGCCCGCTGCTCCTCGGCGAGGCACTCGCACCAGCGAGTCTCCAGCTGCCAGTCGGCGCGGGCGGCGACCCGCGCCTTCGCCGGGCGGCACGCTTCGTGTGGCTCCTCAATCATGTCGCGCCCGGGTTGCGCTCGATCCATATCCTCGAGCCGCAAGCGCCGATCGTCGAGTGCATACGCCTCTTCCACAACACCTTCTTGGCGCGCCTCACCACCTCCAGGGACATGCAGCAGGTGCGCGAGGCGTTTTCCCCGGAGACGCTGGCGTGGGCGTACAGAGACTACTACCGACAGCTCCAGCTCCTGGAGTGGCAGCGCCCCGCGCCGGATCACTGGCTGCTCAAGTGGCCCCAGCACCTGTACGCGCTGGACACCCTGGTGAAGACGGTGCCGGACGTGGCCATCGTCCAGACCCACAGGGACCCGGCGCAGGTGATTCCCGCGATCTGCCAGCTGGTCGGGCGGTTTGGCGTCTTCTTGAGCAACCAACGATGGAAGGAGCAGCCCCGGCACGTGGTCGCCCTGTGCGAGGAGATCCTCCGGCGCGCGCTGGAGGCGCGTCAGCACATCCCGCCGGGTAGGGTATCGCTACACCGATGCGTTCGACCAACGAGCGCGGACGTGGCTCGAGCGGCACCCCGCACCGAACCACGGCGAGCGTTACTACGATCTCGAGCAGTTCGGCCTGGATCGCGCCAGCGTCCGGCAGTCGCTCGCCTTCTATTACAGGCAGTACGGGGCCGAGCTGAATGGTTGAGCGCGTCTCCCTTCGTCCACGCTAGGCGGGGCGCGCACGCTCGGCTATCATCGCGCCATCATCCAGACTGAGTTCCTCCACGAGACGATCCGTCGCATCTGGGGCTACGACCGGTTTCTCCCGCTGCAGGAAGAGGCCATCGCCTGCGTGCTCGAGGGGCGCGACTCGCTGGTCGTGCTGCCGACCGGCGGCGGCAAGTCGCTCTGCTACCAGGCGCCCGCCGCGCACCAGCGCCGCCTCGCCGTCGTCGTCTCGCCGCTGATCGCGCTCATGAAGGACCAGGTCGACGGCTTGCGCCAGGCGGGCGTGCCGGCGGCGGTGCTGAACAGCAGCCAGACGCCCGCCGAGCGCGCCGCCGTCATGCGCGCGCTCGCCGCCGGCGGTGTGCAGCTCCTCTACCTGGCGCCCGAGCGGCTCGTGATGGACGGCTTCCTCGAGCGCCTGCAGCGCGCGGCGCCGGCGTTCTTCGCGGTGGACGAGGCGCACTGCATCAGCCAGTGGGGCCACGACTTCCGGCCGGAGTACCGGCAGCTCCGCGCCCTGCGCGAGGCGTTCCCCGCGCTCGCGGTGCACGCGTACACGGCGACCGCCACACCGCAGGTGCGCGGCGACATCGTCGCCGAGCTCCGGTTGAGGGATCCCCGCGTTCTGGTCGGCTCCTTCGACCGGCCCAACCTGATCTATCGCGTGCGCCCGCGCACCGACCGGCTGGCGCAGGTCGTCGGCGCCATCCAGCGGCACCGCGGCCAGGCGGGCATCGTGTACTGCATCCGTCGCAGCGAGGTCGACGAGCTGACGGCGGCGCTCGTGCGCCGCGGCTTCCGCGCGCTGCGCTACCACGCGGGGCTGGCCGACGACGAGCGCCGCGCCAACCAGGACGCCTTCGTGAACGAGCGGGCCGACATCGTCGTGGCCACCGTCGCGTTCGGCATGGGCATCGACCGCTCCAACGTGCGCTACGTCATCCACACCGGGATGCCGAAGTCGCTCGAGCACTACCAGCAGGAGGCCGGCCGCGCCGGGCGCGACGGCCTGGAGGCGGAGTGCCTGCTCCTGCACAGCGGCGGCGACTACGGCCTCTGGAAGTCGGTGCTGACCCCGGACGGCGCCGAGCCGCCGCCCGGCGCGCTCAGGAAGCTCGGCGAGATGTACGCGTTCTGCCAGCAGGCGGTCTGTCGTCATCGCGCGCTCGTGACGTACTTCGGCCAGGCTTACGAGCGCGAGCGCTGTGGCGCCTGCGACGTCTGCCTCGGCGAGACGGTGCAGGGCACCGACACCTCGGGCGTGGCCGCCAAGGTCCTCCAGGGGGTCGCCGAGCTGCGCGGGCGCTTCGGCGCCACCCACGCGGCGGACGTGCTGGCCGGCGCGGCCACGGGCCGGATCGCCCAGCTGCGCCACGACCGGCTCGCGGCCTACGGCACGCTGCGCGGGGAGAAGAAAGCGCGGGTGCGCGGCTGGATCGACCAGCTGCTCGCCCACGGGCTGCTGGCGCGCTCGGACGACGAGTACCCGACCGTCGCGCTCACCGAGCAGGGGCGCGCGGTGCTGCGGGGCGAGGGCGAGGCGCCCGCGCTCACGAGCGCCGGCGCCGTGCGCCCGACCGCGGCCGACGCCGACGAGCCGGGCGCGGCGGGCACCGAGGACCGGACGGCGCCCGCTCGCGCGGGGCGCGGCGCGGGCGATCCCGGCGTCTACGATCGGGCCCTGTTCGAAGCGTTGCGGGGTCTGCGGCGCACGATCGCCGAGGAACGCGGGGTGCCGCCCTACCTGGTCTTCAGCGACGCCTCGCTGCGGGAGATGGCCCGGCTGCAGCCGCGCACGCGCGAGGCGATGCTGGCGGTCAAGGGCGTGGGCGAGTGGAAGTGCGCGACGTTCGGCGAACGGTTCCTGGCGCTGATCCGCCGTGACCCGGACTGACCTTTTGTGGTTGGCCCCACCGGGAGGGGGAGCGGCGCGGTCCCCCTCCCGGCGCGGGCGCTCAGGCCCCGAAGCGTCCGACGATCGTGACCGAGGAGACGTTCTGGCTCGGGAAGCCCCCGAGATTGTGGGTGAGACCGAACACGGGGTCGCCCGTCTGCCGGTCGCCCGCGCGCCCCCCGAGCTGCAGGTACATCTCGTAGAGCATGCGCAGGCCGGAGGCGCCGATCGGGTGGCCGAAGCACTTCAGGCCGCCGTCGATCTGGCAGGGCACCCGGCCCTGGGCGTCGTAGAAGCCGTCGAGCACGTCGCCGATGGCCTTGCCCTCCGGCGAGAGGCCGAGGTCCTCCAGCGTGACGAGCTCGGTGACCGAGAAGCAGTCGTGCACGTCGAGCAGCGACACCTCGCGGCGCGGGTCGTTGATGCCGGCTTCCTGGTAGGCGCGCCGGGCAGCGACCCGCGTCGTCGCGAAGTAGCTGCCGTCCCACTCGTCGTACTGAAGCTCCTGCCCGTTCGACACCGCGATCTGCAGCGCCTTGACCCCGATCAGGTCCGTCTTGCCGAGGCTCTTCGCGATCTCGGGGGTGGTGACGATGGCGCAGGCCGAGCCGTCCGACACGCCGCAGCAGTCGTACAAGCCGAGCGGCTCCGCCACCATCGGCGCCTTGATGGCGTCCTCCTCGGTGATCCGGTTGCGCAGGTGCGCCTTCGGGTTCTTCGAGCCGTTGTCATGGCTCTTCACCGAGATGTGGGCCATGGCCCGCTTGAGATCGCCCCGGTCGACCCCGTGCTTGGCCCGATAGGCGGTGGCGAGCTGGGCGAACGACCCCGGCGCCGACAGGTTGGGCCAGTAGAGGTTGTTCAGGTTGCCGCGGCCCCGCTGCGGCAGCCCGCCGTAGCCGGTGTCCTTGAGCTTCTCGACACCGAGGGCCAGCGCGATGTCCACCGCGCCCGAGGCGACGGCGTAGCAGGCGCCCCGGAAGGCCTCGGTGCCGGTGGCGCAGTAGTTCTCGACCCGCGTGACCGGGATGTAGGGCAGGCGCAGGGTCATGGCCAGCGGCACGCCCGACTTGCCGACGTGCTGGTCCTCGATGGCCGTTCCGAACCACGCCGCCTCGATCTGGTGGAGCTCGATGCCGGCGTCCTTGATCGCCTCCTCGAAGGCTTCCACCATCAGGTCCTCGGCGTTCGCGTCCCAGCGCTCGCCGAACTTCGAGCAACCCATGCCGAGAATGACGACCTTGTCCTTGATGCCGCTAGCCATGGCACGCTCCCTCCGTCTCAGCAGCGGTCGTGATCGTTCACGCCGAGGTGACCGGCGCCGCCTTCCAGAAGTACCGCACGAATCCACGGGCCGCATCCACGTCCTTGATGCGGAACACCATGCGCATCGGGGTGCCCACGTCGACCTTGCCCTCGTCGACGTCGGTGAAATCGGTCATCATGCGGCCGCCGCCCTCGAACTGGACCATCCCGTAGTAGGCGGGCGGGTCCGGGCAGTACGTGAGCCGATCCGCCGTGTACGACATGACGCTGGCCGGACGGTCGGCGAAGGGCTCGTCGTCCTGGCTGTCGAGGGCCTTGCACTGCGGGTTCACACAGTAGCGGCCCCGCGGATACTGCACCGTCCCGCACTTGCGGCATCGGCCGCCGATGAGGCTCGTGAGCATGTCGCGGTTGCGGTAGAGGAGGCTGAGGGGCGTGCCCTTGTCCACCTCGGCTCGCATCCCGCGCTCGAGCGTCACCAGGTCGTTGAAGGCCAGGTAGCGCTGGTAGAGCGTCTCCTCCTTTCGCCGCGCCAGGGTCCCCTTCACGCCCTGCCGCCGCGGCAGGCTCGTGATCGCGTCCGTCACGCGGAAGAGCAGCGCGTCGCAGCCCCCGTCGAAGGCGGCGACCAGGATGAGGTCTCCGGGCGTCGCGTCCTCCAGCGCGTGGGCGAGCATCAGCAGCGGGTGGGCGGCTCCGGTGTCCCCACACACGGCGGCGAGATTGTCGCGCACGGCGCCGTCGGCGATGCCGACCCGCTTGGCCACGCCCGGGACGACGCGCGAGAGCGTGCAGGGGAGGCAAAAGGCGTTCACCGTGGAGGCCTCGGTGCCGGTCGCCTGGAGGACAGCCGCGATAGTCCGCGGGACGATCTTCAGGTAGCCCTCGTCGCGGATCCAGCGCTCTTCCCAGGCGTAGTCGTGGGCGCGATCGTGGCCCCGGAACTGCGGCACGAAGTCGACCGTCTCGCTGTGCGCGCCCACGAGGCGGGCGATGGGCCGACCGGACCCGATGACGAAGGCCGCCGCGCCATCGCCGTACTGCATCTCCTGGAGGCTCGCCGCCTTGGCCAGCCGATGCTCGCCGGCGGCGACGAGGACATGCCCCTCGGCTCCGGCGGCGGCGGCCACCGCGGCGGCCAGCGTCGAGGTGCCGGCCCGCAGGCTGCCACCGGCGTCGAGCGAGCGCAGCGCCGGGCGCAGGTGCAGGGCGCCGGCGGCGATGCTCGCGTTCTGCCTGTCGTCGAAGGGGTGGGTGGTGGAGGCGAGGTACAGCGAGCCGACCGCGCCGCGGTCGAACCCGGTCAGGCAGTCGCGGGCGGCCTCGACCACCATGGTCACAGCGTCCTCGTCCCAGTTGGCCATCGCGCGCTCGCCCTTGGCCAGGCCCCGGAGACCGGGGTTGAACCAGGTGTTGGCCGCCGCGATGGCCGTGCGCTGCAGGCGGAGCCGCGGGACGTACGCTCCGAAGGACAGAATCCCGACGTCGTTTCCCATGCGCGTGCCTCCCTCGCTCGAGCGGACACCCCGATCATACGTCTTGTCCGGGCGGCGGGCACGCACCACGAATCGGGCACCCCCGGCGCGTCGTGAGGCGGTCAGACGCGGCCGCGAGCTCGGCCGCGTCGGTCGGGGTATGATAGCGATCCGTCATGGAGGGCGTGCTCGCGGGAATCCGGGACCTGGACTTCGGGCG
>Ga0209343_10005338_pt1 | contig 15657 bp, 15 predicted proteins | sample RifCSPlowO2_02_FD_184026 | JGI IMG/M metagenome (GOLD analysis project Ga0209343, IMG submission 184026) | Groundwater microbial communities from Rifle, Colorado - Rifle CSP2_plank lowO2_0.2 (SPAdes) (version 2) | ecosystem: Environmental > Aquatic > Deep subsurface > Groundwater | place... | reverse complement strand
ATTAATAGCTTCTTGCGCACGTTACACGGGGGCTACAGCCTTATTTGTCATAAATTTTGGGGTGGCTCGGCGGCGCAAAAGAAGTCTGTGATCTCAAAGACAAACACGGGAGCCAGGGCTTGCGAATCTTCAAGAATTCACTGGCAGATACGGGGTGACATTCGCAATCGCACGGTCAACGTACAGTTCCTTCTCGCCTACTGGGGCAACGTAGTGTATCGCTGACTTGGCAGCATCAAGCCCCTCAAAACGTGCAATGACCCAAGCCGCCAAATACTGAGAAGACAGGCAACCACCCGCCGTAGCGACATTGCCTTCAGCGTAGAAAGGCTGGTTCAGGACATCCACCCCAGCTTCCTGCACCCACGGCTTCGTCAGCAGGTCAGTGCAGGCGGGAATCGACTTCAAATAACCGAGTTTGGCCAGCATCAGCGTGCCAGAACATTGTGCGCCAATAAGCTGCCTTGACGGGTCTAGCTTCAACTGTCCCATGATGCTCTGGTCGTTGGCAATCTCGCGGGTTTTCATACCACTGCCGAAAAGCACTGCGTCCGCTTCACAAGCCTGCGCCAGCGTGGACTGAGCGTGCAAAGTAACACCGTTCATTGATGTCACCGTTGCCGTGGGACAGGACAGCGTAACGCGCCAATCGGGCTTCCTGACGCGATTCAGAATGCCGAGGGCGACCAGCGAGTCAAGTTCATTGAACCCGTCAAATGTGAGTATTGCAATGTGCATCCGACAACTTTAACCGCCAGACCACTGGCAAAAATGAAGGTGAGGTTGGAAAAGACTGCAAGTGAGCTTTCACCACGGCGCATGTTATTCCAGGCATGTGTTGGCGAATGGGCGTTTTGAAGACAGTGGCAAGCACTGATTATTGGCAAGGCAAAGGCGACCGACACCACCGTTGATATGGCAGATATTTCGGTGCCCGACTGTACGAACAACCCCAATTTCGCAGCATAGGGCAGCGCCTATCGAAACTGACTCTAGCGAGTGCCGCGTCGGCGGACAGTTTGACCATCTCCAAGTTTTTGCGCTCATGGTGCACCCTGAGCGTGAGGTGGCGCACGGATGACCTGTGCGCGTACAAACGTTTGAACGATCACCGTTGGCGCCCCACAGTGCGTGCAAACAAAAACCGGCGCATGAACTCATCAGGCTCCAACGTCATGGTCTTATGGCGCGTCTTGTCCTTGGCTCGGCAATCCTTCCAACGAAACGTCACCCCTGCCTCATTCATCGAGATCAGGCGCGAATTGGAGATAGCCACCCGGTGGGTGTAGCGCGACAAATAAGCCAGCACCGCCGCCGGACCAGCAAAAGGACGTTTGGCATACACCATCCTTGTCCGTTTGGTTTGCCATCGTCAGAAAGCAAAAAGGCCCGGACTGCGATCAACAGTCGGGCCTGTTATGAGGCAGGTTTACTTGGAAAGGTCGATGGCGTACACGCCCTGGCCCTTACCGCTGCCGTCGTCGTTGCTGACCACACTGATGTTGGCCAAACCAGCGGTCTGCGCCACCGCCAATTTGTCGCTGCCCGAGGTGAACGTCACCGGGCCCGCCGTGGTCACTTTCGTGAAGCGCCAGCTGCGCGCGGAACCGTCGGCGGCCAGCGTCAGGTTCTTGCGGGTCTTGATGTAGTCAATCAGCACATCACGGTTCGCATCGGGTGAGGCGTAAATCGTGTTGGCCGCGGTCAAGCCGAACTGCGTGCCACTGGTGGCGCGGTAGTTGTTGGTGGCGATGATGAACTCAGCTGTGGTGCTGATGGGTGCACCCTTGTAGTTCAGGTTCTTGATGCGGCTGCCCTTGGGTTGGGTCACATCAATTTCATACTGCATGTCGGCCGAGGTGAACATGTCGAAGTTGTAGCCTGGGAAGCTCGATACCAGCGGCTGCGCCGTGGTCAAGCTGGGGTCGATCTGGTTGAAACGCTCGGCCGCTTTTTCCAGCCACGTCTTGATGCCCGCGCCCGTCACTTTCACCGCATACACCGTGTTGGGGTACAGGTACAGGTCGGCGGCATTGTTGATGGCAATGGGGCCCTGCTTCACATCAGTGAAGTCGGTACCACCGGCAAAACCACTCTTGAACGGTGCACTGACCGACAGCACTGGCAAGTCTTTGTACTGCGGCATGTTGGCAGCCACATACCTTGCCACATAGTCGGCCTGCGCGGCGTTGACCACTTGGATGGCGGTGACATCGCCAATGTCGGCAAAGTAGGACGAGAGGGCAAAGTCCGACTGGCCGATAGGCGTTTTCACGTAGGCAATAGCGGCTTCGTGCTCGGTCTTGATCGTCGCAGCAATGGCAGGGTCCACCGCCACATAGGTTTTTGCGGTGGCATCAAGCAAAGCCTTGCGGATGCTGACGGCGGTTTTGCTGGTGTCAATGGTCCACTTGCCATTTTTCACCACCAGGTTGTAGTTGATGACACCGATGGCCTTGCCCCAGTAGCTGGGCATGACAGCAGGCACGCCGTGGAAAGTTCCCTTGACCTTGTCCACGCCAGTGGCGCTGCAGGCGGGCGTGGTGCAGGCAGCGTTGGGGAACTCACCATGCGAATGACCCATCAGAATGCCGTCAATGCCCGCCACTTTGGCCAGATGGTAGTTGGCGTTTTCCATGGTGGAGGTGTAAGCGCTGGTGTCCCAGCCGCCGTGTGATGCGGCGATGACAATGTCAGCCCCTTCGGCTCGGGCCATGGGCACGTACTTTGTGGCAGATTCCACCACGCCCTGCACGTCCACCTTGCCATCAAGCCAGCGCTTGTCCCAGTTCAAGATGGGCGGTGGCGCAAAACCGATCACAGCCACCTTGACGGTGCTCTCAATGGTTTTGCCGTCTTTGTCTTTGGCGCTGACCTTCCTGCTGATGATGGTGTAAGGCTTGTACAGCGTTGCACCGTCTTTTTTGCTGCTCACGTTGGCCAGCACCAGCGGGAATGCCGGGCCGGTGCAGTTAAGCTGGCTGGCCACAGCGGCCATGCCTTCCACGTTGAACTTGGTGCCCGTCACTTGCGACAGGAAAGGCAGGCCGTAGTTGAACTCGTGGTTACCCAGCGTGCCAGCATCAAAACCAATGGCATCCATGGCCTTGTAGGTGGCCAGCTTCTGGTTGCAGGCCAGAGGGCTGATTAGCGCCTGGTAATCGGCCAGGGCCGTGCCCTGGATGGTGTCGCCGTTGTCGATCAGCAAGTTATTGGGAAAGTCGGCTCTAGCCTGCTTGATCAGCGTGGCGGTGCGCTCCAATCCAAGACTTTTGTCTTCTGCAAGTTTGAAGTAGTCATAACTGACCACATTGGCATGGAGATCGGTGGTCTCCAGAATGGTCAATTGCGTAGTGGCCGATTCCGGCAGGGTGACACCAACAGGTGCGTCAGCCGAGCCACCACAAGCGGTAAGGCTGGCAGCTAGGGCCGTAACCAGCGCAGCAGCCAAGACTGACCGCGAAGATGATTTGGATTTAGCAATGGGAACCACAAGAACTCCTGATAGTGAAGGGCCAGTGCAATGTATCGATCCAATGTGACAGTCAGGTGAAGTACTCGCGATGCGTCCAATGTCAGCTTTCTGATTCTTTTTGCAAAAATCGAACGTCAGCTTCACTCAAGCGGGAGTACCCGCTACGGCCTTGGATTCAACCGGTCGATGCAACACTCCTTCTGCTTACACAGTTTCTAGTGTGTTGCATCGACCGGTTGAATCCAAGACTGACTCCAGCCCTTCAACTTTTTATACTGCCTGCCCCAGACCGGACTCTCCCCCCCCTGATCCAAAGTGGAGTCGCTGACTCAAACGAACATCCCACCTGACACTTCAATGCGCTGTGCGTTGACCCAGCGGTTATCAGGAGAGACCAACGAGGCCACCATCGCACCGAGATCATCGACCTCACCCACGCGACCCAGCGCCGTCTGGGACGCGACAAATGCGTTGAGTTGGGGGTTATCGCGCACGGCGCCGCCACCGAAATCGGTCGCAATGGCCCCCGGTGCCACCGTGTTGACGGCAATACCCCGTGACCCCAGTTCCTTGGCCATGTAGCGGGTCATGACTTCCACCGCGCCTTTCATTGATGCGTAAGCGGCGTAGCCCGGCAGGGAAAAGCGCGTCAATCCGGACGACAGGTTGACGATACGTCCGCCGTCCGCCATCTCCGGGAGCAGCTTTTGCGTCAAAAAAAAGACGCCTTTGACGTGTACGTTGACCAGTTCATCAAACTGGGCCTCGGTGGTGTCCATCAGGCTTGCATGCGTACCGGTGCCGGCGTTGTTGATCAGTACATTGAATGTCGTGCGACCCCATTGCGCAAGAAGCACGTCGCGTACCTGGGCCGCAAAACTTGCAAAGCTGCTGCTGTCGGAAACATTGAGCGCAAGCGCCACCGCCTTTTGGCCCATTGCCTCAATTTGCGCGACGACTTCGTTAGCTTCTGCCTGTTTGCTACGGTAGGTCAGGATGACGTCATGGCCTTGCCTGGCCAGATGGAGTGCGGTGCTTTGGCCCAGACCACGGCTACCGCCGGTGACCAAAGCGATGGAGGGTGATGTTTGCATGGTGTGATTCCTTTGTGGTTGAGATGACGAATGAAGGGAGTTTATTGATCGCTTTTACTTAGATAAATGTGCCGCATATGATTTCTTTATTCTTTAAAATCGAACAATGAGTTTTTTAGATCACATGCTTGTCTTCTCGCGGGTGGCCGAGCTATCGAGCTTCACCCAGGCGGCAGACAGCCTTGGGTTGCCTAAAGCCAGCGTGTCGAACGCGGTGCAGCAATTGGAAAACCGGCTTGGCGTGCGCTTGCTGCACCGGACCACTCGCAAAGTCATGCTGACTCACGACGGCCAATCGTTTTACGAGCGGTGCAAGGATGCCCTGTCCGACATGGACGAGCTGCAAACCATGTTTCAACTGCAAAGCTCCAACGCTTTGAAGGGACGCATCCGGCTGGACATGTCGACCGTGGTTGCGCGCCAAGCCGTTTTACCGCGTCTGCCTGATTTGCTGCAACAACATCCGCAGCTGCAAATTGAAATCAGCAGCACCGAGCGGCGGGTGGATCTGGTACGGGAGGGATTCGACTGCGTCGTTCGCGCCGGAAAAGTGACTGAGCCGGGATTGATTGCACGGCCCGTCGGCGATTTGCGCATGGCCAATTGCGTGAGTCCCGGCTACATCGCGCGTTATGGAGTTCCGCATTCCATCGACGATCTGGCAAAGCACACACTCGTGCATTACACCGCGACCCTGGGCGCCAAAGTGAGCGGGTTTGAATGCACCCAGGTTGGTGAAGAAATTGCCATACCCATGCAAGGCCCGATCACGGTGAACAACGCTGAGGCCTATAAGGCCGCTTGCCTGGCGAGCTTGGGGATTATTCAGGTGCCCTTTGTGGGCGTCCGAGAGTTAATCGCGCAAGGTCAACTGGTGGAGGTGCTGACCGACTGGACGGCGCCCCCCATGCCCTTGTCGCTGGTGTATGCCAATCGCCGAAACCTGTCGACCCGCGTGCGGGTTGTCATGGATTGGCTGTACGGCGTGCTGGTGGCCTACCTTGATGAATCGGGCGTTGGGCAGTGACCTTCGCAGTGTGACGGTGAATGGCCCAGCCTGACGTTGATCCCTCAACTTCCAGCCTTGAGCTTGATCAAAGAAGCCTTGGTAGCCCCAAATCCACAACTGATGGAATTGGACTGCCAGAAAGTAGCCTTTGGCGAATACCCGCAACCGCTGCACTGCTGGCCGACAATTGGGAAATCTGGTTTCGCAAATCGAATGGCCACTCTGGCTTGTCTGGTCGAGCCCACGAACGTCAGATCTTTAAGTTCGTGGCAGCCTGCAAACATAAAGGCCAGTCCCCGTCAACTTTTGAACGACGCGTTGGACTGGTCTGCTGGGTGCGGCATCAGAGATGCCGCACGGTTCAGTTGTTGTAACTTCTGAGAAGTCGCCTTAAAAGCTTTCCCAATCGTTGCCGCCGCTCTTGGCGGTCCCGGTGCTGGCGCGCGCTGCCGCCGGCGCACTCAACGCGGTCTTGAACTTGGGCGCAGCCTGTCTGGCCGGGGAAAGCTGCTTGGGCACGCTGTGGTTCGCGGGTGCGGCGGCGCGAGGGCTGCTCAATGCAAATCCTCCCTGACCTTGCGACAGTTTGAACACCGCCACGGTGCCGACCAGATCCTGCGCCTGTGATTTAAGGCTGGAAGCCGCGGCCGCCATCTCCTCCACCAGCGCGGCGTTCTGCTGCGTGGCTTGGTCCATCTGGGTGACGGCCTGGCCCACCTGCGCCACACCGGCACTTTGCTCATTGCTTGCTGCGCTGATCTCGCCCATGAGGTCGGTGACGCGTTTGATGGAGCTCACCACTTCGGTCATAGTGACCCCGGCCTGATCGACAAGGGTGGTGCCTTGTTCAACCCGCTCCACGCTGGTGTTGATCAGGGTCTTGATTTCCTTGGCCGCATCGGCAGAGCGTCCGGCCAGGGAGCGCACTTCTGAGGCCACCACGGCAAAGCCGCGTCCCTGCTCGCCCGCTCTAGCCGCTTCCACCGCTGCATTCAGCGCCAGGATGTTGGTCTGGAACGCAATGCCGTCAATGACGCTGATGATGTCCGAGATCTTTCTGGAGGCGTCGTTGATGCCTTTCATGGTGTCCACCACCTGGCCTACGACGTTGCCGCCCTTGATCGCCACGGTGGAGGCACTCTGGGCCAACTGGTTGGCCTGTTTGGCGTTGTCGGCGTTTTGCCTGACCGTGGAGCTGAGTTCTTCCATGGAGGCGGCGGTTTCTTCCAGGGCGCTGGCTTGCTGTTCGGTGCGGGCCGAGAGATCGTGGTTGCCCTGGGCGATTTCAGCACTAGCGGTGGCGACGCTTTCGGAGCCCTGGCGCACTGCACTGACCATGGCCATGAGCGCACGATCCGCTTGTTCGAGGTCTTTCATCAGGTCTGCGAATTCGTCGCGGCTGGTCGCCGACTGTACTTTTCCCAGCTCTCCGACCGCAATGTTACGCACCGCTTGGCCTGCGCGCTGCATGCCCCGCTTGATGCCAAGGTACATGCCTACATACAGATAGATCGACACCAGGACGCTGAGCCCTAGCATGGCCGCAATCAAATTGCGATTGAGCGCCGCCGAGGCCGAACGCTGCGCCAGTAGCTCGTCCAGCACCACGCGATTCTGATCCACCAGAGCCCAGGCCGCGTCAATAGTCGCTTTGGCGGCCTGAGCGGCTTGTTCCTGGGTCACGGTGAGCGCGTCGCTGGTGGTGAAATTCTTGCGGATGAAAGCCAGGTACTCCTTGGAACTTGTTTTCAGATCGGCGAAGTTCTTGCTCAGGCGCTTTTCAACTTCTGGGTTGGCCTTCATCGACTGCGACAACATGTTCTCGACGTTGCCAAAGGTGTCGTTAAGCCGCGCATCGGTCACCTCGTAGAAAACCCTGTCGTTCGGTGCAATCGTGCCACGAGCGATGTTCAGGGTGGAGTAGGCCGCGATGCGCACGGTAATGCCCGCGGTGCTCGGTGTGTTGTTGGCCAGCGGGTAGGCCAGGTAGAACAGGTCCAAGTCGGATTCGAGCGCCATGCCCGAGCGGTCGCCCATGTCGCGCATGAAGGCATACAGGCGTCCGTACTCGGAGCCGTGGGCCGCGAATGACTTTTTAGCAAAGTCGCCGTCCACGGGCAGCGCGTCCACCTTTTTCTGCAGTTCCAGCCAACCATCGCGCAGGCCTTTGACTTCCTTGCTCAGATCAAAGAAGGGCTTGACACGCACGACCTCGGCCTCGATCTCGCCGAGCTTGCGGTCCACCACCGCAGCCTGCTGCTTGAAGCGCTGGCGCACCGTCTCGTCGCCAGGTGCGGCAGTTATGGCAATGCGGCGGCTCTCGATCAGCACCTTGTTCCACTCCACCAGATGCGCCATCAGCGACACCGCGGCACGCTCCGAATCCAGCGTACTCACACGCTGGTGCAGCGTGGTGACCTGAATAAGACCCATGTACAGGAGTAAGGCAAACACCACGAATCCCGCAAGCGCGAATTTGAGACTGAAACGTAGCCGCTCCATGAGGGCTACGGCGGGAAAAAAGAATGAGCTCATAGCGTGTCCTTGTGCTGTCCTGGTGTGTGCTTTAGGCAACCAGCCCCATCTCGGCGCTGGTCATGAATTTTTCGATATCGAGCAGGATCAGCATGCGGTCCCCCACCGAGCCGATGCCCAGCAGGTGGTCACTGCTGACGGCTGAAGAAAGCTCGGGCACCGGGCGCATTTGCTCAGGCTCCAAAGTGATTACGTCGGAGACGCCATCGACCACCATTCCCACCACCTGGGTGCCGATGGTGAGCACGATCACCACGGTGAAGGTGTCGTAGTTCACCTGTTCGAGGTTGAACTTGATGCGCATGTCCACAATCGGCACGATCACGCCGCGCAGATTGACCACCCCCTTGATGAAGGCCGGCGCATGGGCCATGCGGGTGGGTTCTTCATAGGAGCGGATTTCCTGCACGCGCAGGATGTCAATGCAGTATTCCTCGCGGCCGAGCTTGAAGGCCAGGAACTCACGGATGGAAGTGACGGCCCCGGCCATGGGGACGCCTTGGGATGTTTCCGTGCCGGATGGGGTGGCAGTTTGCTGACTCATGGGAGGGGGCCTTCTAGCGCTTGGGCTATATCACAGTGACGGGCGCCGCCGTTGGTGACGCTGATGATTTTCCGGTTGAAATGTTCTCAAGGTTTATCGACATAAACTCCGCTTTCTTGATGGCTAATTTCATGTCGTTGAAATGCTTAGCATGACCTTCTGGTAATGCATTGCGGGTAGGTCCGCGCAAGCCCGCGACAGAGATATGACGGTCACGGGCTCGGCTGCTCCCAGTCAAGGGCGCATCGTGCTGAAAGGAGGGGGGGCAGCGCTTCGGACTCCACAGTGCATGGCGACGGGTACCGACTTCGACCTGACGGTGACGCTGGGGGCTATCTGCTGGACCCGATCTGTTTTCGGCAACTCCGCGGCCATTTCGCACGAATGCGTCAGGCCGGTGATCGGCAATCAAAAATCTTGTATTTGTGCTTCCAGGAACAAGCCGGTGGGCTATACCCGCTGCATTGGAGTCAGTGGCCGCAGCTTCAAAATTGCCTGCCGCTCCCCACTTTACATAGCACCCCGTCGTGACAACTGATGCCTGCTCACGTCGTAACACCCAATGTTGGCTAACTGGCGGGAAATTCGGCAAATCCAATGACTCCAATGTGTCTGTTCCTGCCGCATAACGGTAGGCTCTGCTCATGCCACGGATCACGTTTTCAAGCTACCAAGGCAATTCCCGCCCGTCGTAATTGAAGAAGTGGCCGCTGTCCGACAGTTTCAACCGATCAAACAACTCTTGTTGTCCGGCAACACATTGCGCGACCGTCACGGGTGCCCCTGCACCACCCATGCGCGTCTGCACCCAACCTGGATGCAGAGCGACGGTAATCACGCCACGCGACCTCAGATCGTTTGACATGCTTTTGGCCACCATGTTGAGTGCAGCCTTGGATACCCGGTATGAGTAGTAGCCGCCTGAGCTGTTGTCGCCGATAGAACCCATCTGGCTTGACTGAAGCGCGATCAACTTGTCTGCTGAGTTCGCCACGTTGTCTGCAAGGGCTTCAGCAAGTTTCAACGGGGCCAGTGAATTAACGCGAACAAGGTGCAGCACTTCGTCAACATCGACAGAGCCGAACGACTGTTTTCGGTCGCCCATTACACCGGCGTTGGCAAACAAAAGATCAATGGACGTGTCACCCAGCGCGGCCTTCAAACCAGCCGGGGCTGCGGGATCAGCCGCGTCGTAGGGCAAAACCTTGATGGTGCTGCCAGGTGCATCGGCCAGTTCACGCAATTCCCCTGCATCATTGGGTGATCGGACGGCAGCGAAGACTTGAATGTCGCGTTCGACAAAGCGACGCACATGCTCCAGACCGATACCACGATTGGCGCCGGTGATCAGGACGGTTTTCATAGAGATCCTTTTGTAATGACGGCAGCTTACTGCTTTCGGCGTTGTCAAGACTGCCTACAAGCACAAATCTGAGTTACTTCTGCGGGCTCAGACGTCTGCAAGCAAACACACTTCCCTTGTGAGCGCTCCGTCGGGATCCGCCAGCTCATTGAGAATCGTGAAATGGTTGTGTTGTGCCAATGGCAGCAGCTTGCCTGGCAAGTTACGCCGTGCGGTAGCGAACTGTTCTGATTGACGCTTCAGTTCAGGCAATTCGCCGGTTCCGTAAGCCACCACTAAAGGATTTTGGCTGAGCGGTTGATGCAAAGGGCTCAATGCGGCCTGCTCTGCCACGGTCAATCGAAGCTTGTCATTGAGGGATGACAAGCGCATCGGCTCCAGATCGTAAATGCCACTGATGGCCACCCCGCCCATCACGCCTGGCTCATTCAGACACAGGGCTGCCAAATGTCCTCCAGCAGACCAGCCCGAGACGATCATGCAATTCGGATTGCCCCCTAAATCAGCCGCATGCTCTTTCAGCCAGCCAATCGATGCCCTTACCTCGTCGACGATACCCGTGAGAGAAATATCAGGCGCCAGTGTGTAGCCAACCATGGCGACATGTACGCCATGAGCCAGGGGACCTGCTGCCAGAAAGCTGAAATTTTCCTTGGCACGCATTTGCCAGTAGCCACCATGGATGAAGATGAGCAGGGTACCGGGCTTTGGTGCCGCGAAATAGTCAATGCGATTGCGCGGTGCTGCGCCGTAGCGCAAATCCAGATGAGCGCCGTGTGCCTGGCGCCAAGCAGCACTGCGCTGGTTGAAGTTGTCCATCAACTCACCGCTATCGCCGACCGCCGCCGCATTGTTGTAGGCCGCGTCCAGTGCCGGGCGATCCATGTCGCGATAGATTGGGCTCATAGTTCAATGTTACAGGCTATCAGGCAAAGATAGAGTTGCCAGTGTTTTCGCCCTCTTCGTCCAGCCCACTCCGGCAATGCGCGAAGATCCGAATTTCCTGACGCACAACTCTTCTGCAGCGTTACCAGTCATAGGATTTGAGACCGTGGATGACTTTTGACGACCACGAGCCGGCATTCACCAAGGGCAACTTACGGGTAGTCCAATAAGTGCTACCTGAAGGCCACACAAATAACATCACAGCATGCTCTTGTCTATGTACGGCGATCACGGATCGGCCCAGCAGTAGGAACGGCAAGCCGCGTATTCAGTTGGGTAAGGAGTCCCAAAACAGGTGCAACCTACACCTCATTGACTCAGTGAATTACCGAGGATGGCCCACTCAATGGGGAGCAGGAACGCGTCGCCGCTTGATGACAACGCCCACAGACGTGGAGGCACGAACCGGCATTGGCTGGAACACAATCGGTCGGTCGCCAGACTTAGCATGCGCCGTCGCAGCAGCAAGATCCTTATTGTCCGCATGGCTCAATGCTGTCACATGATCCCCGACCACCAGGACAAATTCATCTCCCAGCTTGGCCAGTGCACCAATTTGCATGCCATGGCGGGCGCTGCCAAACAACTGCAGGGGGTCTTCTACAGACCGCTCGTAGGTGTGTTTGGCCCATTCAAGGGATCCCAGGCGGACCGACCAGCGCGACTTTGATTTCAATTGAACATCCGACGACAATTTCTTTGGCGACATTGTCGCAGTCAGTACAGATTAATGGCCTCGGTCAGCCCCCTTCAAGCCGCAACCGTCGGCCCCATCCGGTCCCGCCTTGCCAGCGCCGGAAACAGCCTGAACCATCCGGCAGCGATCAATACCGTACCGACACCTCCAATGACCACAGAGCCCACCGCACCAAACAGGGCTGCAGTGGCTCCCGACTCGAATTCCCCCAACTGGTTGGAGGCGCCAATGAACATCGAGTTGACCGCCGACACCCGGCCCCGCATCTCGTTGGGTGTTTCCAACTGAACCAGGGTTGATCGCGTCACCACGCTGATGCTGTCGGCTGCCCCGGCAATCGCCAGTGCCACCAGCGACAGCCCAAAATGGCTGGAAAGTCCAAAGACAACGGTGGCCACGCCAAAAATGACAACAGCCGCCAACAGCCGGCGCCCCACGTGTCTGGTCAGCGGCCAGCGCATGATCGCCAGCGACATCATCAGTGCACCCACGGCCGGAGCAGATCGCAACACCCCTAGCCCGATTGGCCCGGTATGCAGGATGTCCCGTGCATAAATCGGCAGCAAGGCCGTGGCACCACCGAGCAGCACCGCAAACAAGTCCAGCGAAGTTGCACCCAGCAAGACCTTGCGGCGCCAGACAACGGTGAATCCAGCGAGAACAGTCTGCCAGGTGGCGGCCAGATGGGCTTCCTGGTGCTGGTAGCGCACCAGCAAGGCCAGCATGGCAGACGCCAGAAGCAGGAGAGCGCAAGTGACATAGACGGTTGTGGCCCCTGTCGTGTACAGCATCCCGCCAAGTGCTGGTCCACCAATGATGGCCACCTGCATGCCGCTGGAGCTCAAAGCTACCGCACTTTGCAGCATGTCCTGCGGCACAAGCTGAGGGGTCAATGCCTGTTGTGCTGGCATCTGGAAGCCGTAGCCTCGACCAAACCAAAGCGTACCAATTGCTCCGTTCACAGGCGATGCTAAAGCGTGAAAGTATTGAGGCTATCGCGATTGGAGTTGTCAAAGCAAAAGACCTGCTGAATTTCTGACCAACCAAATGCGTCGGCGCGCTGTGCTTTGTCGACAGCATATGTAATTCGGTTTAAAAATTCGTCACCGCTGTGATGTCGTCGTATCCAAAAGACGCCAGACATCCTTACGCCTGTACCTGAGCGTCGCACTCGCCAGCGCTCTGGGACACTGTCCTCATTGCAATTGGGTAAGTCGAAGATTAAATTTATGACACAGTAAGACTAGAAAGTCGCTGGCGTATTCACCCAAAAGATTCTTGCAGCGACCTTGCCAACATTGCGATACCCATGAGGCGTCTGACTGGAAAAATAAAACGCATCCCCAGCCTGGATCAGGTGACGCTCACTCCCCAGCACCAGCTCAAGGCTTCCCTCCAGAACAAAGCCAACTTCTTCCCCGACATGCTCTATCAAGCCATCGCTCGCTTCGCCTGGCGGAACGATGTGAATATTGGCCTGCAACAGGCCACCCCGCTTGGGAAGCGTGATGCGCTCCAGGGAAATTTCCCCGGCCTTGATCACGGGGCGCTCGCCACTGAGCCGGATGGGACCCTCCCTGGGCGCTTCTTCCGTCGTCAATGTAGCAATGTTTGTGTGCAGCGTGACCGCAATTCGATGCAGCATGGCCAATGAAGGAGAGGCCTGTCCGGCTTCTATTTTTGAAATCAGACTTTCTGAACATTGCGACTTCTGAGCCACCTGCGTCATGGTCAGACCGGCAACCAGGCGGGCGTGCCTCAACCGGACACCCAGCATGGAGGGTGGTTTGACGGCAGCGTCTTCCGGGGTCGGCGCAGCAACAATATTTGATTTCATGAGTACCTCCATTTGTTTGCTTGAACGGTCAGGCATTGGCCAGCGACGTCACGGCATAAGCCAGCGCCTGAACACCCAAAAACAACTCCTGAGGTGCGGTTTCCTCCGCAGCATTGTGACTGACTCCCCCCTTGCTCGGAACAAAAATCATCGCTGTCGGGCAATGCTCGGCGAGGTACATGGCGTCATGAAAAGCGCCGGACGCCATCCGCAAAGGCGCAGCCAGCGACGCACTGCTGCAAGCGCGCGCGCAGGCCCGTTCAATCAGCTCCAGCATCGCGGCAGGGAAACGCGTCGGGGGACGCGAAAAAAGGGACTCGAATTCAATCTGCCCTGCCCAGGAATAGGCTTGGGTGATCTGTTTCAAAGCCGCTTCGAACTGAACCAAAACCTGCTCATCGACACAGCGAACATCGACGGTGAACTCCACGGCACCGGGAATCGTGTTGATGGAGTTCGGGCTCACCTGCCATCGGCCCAGCGTCAGCCGCAATTTTTCCCCAGCCTCCACCGCCTGATAGGCATACAGCTGCTGCGCCAACCCGACGGCAGCGGCCATGGCATCGACGCGCTCGCCCATGGGCATGGTGCCCGCATGGCCGGCAGTGCCAGTCACCCGGATGCGATACCAGCGCACGCTCTGGATGCCTGTGACGACGCCCAGCGACACAAGAGCGCGCTCAAGCACAGGGCCCTGTTCGATATGCAGCTCCACGCAAGCGGACATCGGTTCAGCCATGGGCCGACGGGGAACATCTGGTACAGCCTCCAGGGCCAGGTCCAACGCGTCCCCAAAACTCACGCCCTTGGCATCGACAGATTTTCGATAAGTGGGCAGACAACTCGGGTCGACAAAGGCGCTGGAACCCATGGCACCCGGACCAAAGCGGCACCCCTCTTCGTTGGTCCACGCAACGACCTCGACAGGTCGCAGGGTCTCGATACCCGCATCATTCAAAGCAGCAATCACCTCCAGGCCTGCAAGCACGCCGTAGGCCCCGTCCAGCTTGCCACCTACCGGCTGGGTATCGGCATGGCTTCCGGTCAGTACAGGCGGCAAATCGGAGGTTCCCGGACGACGAAAAAAAAGATTGGCGCAGTCATCGATCGTGACCGAGCACCCACGCGAACGGGCCAGATCGATCAAATAGCGGCGAGCCTGGAGGTCGTTGTCGGTCAAGGTCTCGCGAGAAACACCTCCGTCCGACCGTCCACCAAAGGCCGCAAGCTCGGCAATGACCGACTGCAGGCGATCATGCTGCACATGGTCCTGCGCGCGTTCGCTGGCCGCCGTCTGGTCTCGCTGTTCCAGGTTGCTCACATTCAACTCTTTATTCATGTTCCGCTCAGACTGAGCTCCAGCGTATGCGCTGCGCTCAATGTCAGCGCATCAGCCCATCGCGGGCCAATGACCGTGACGCCTACCGGCATGCCGTGCTCTCCCGTCCCTGCCGGCACATGCACACAGGGATTCCCCAGCAGCGTCCAGAGACGGTTGAAGATGGGGTTACCCGTGGCGCCCAACCCTGCAGGCGCCTCGCCTTCGGCGCTGGGGGCAAGAAGCACATCCACCGACTCGAAGACGGCGTCCAGCGCCCGTCGCGCAGCAATCGCCAGTAACTGAGCGGCTGCGAAGTCGGCCCCGTGCAGCGACTGTCCCAATGCCAGGAGTTGCGCAAAGGCCGGGCTGAACTTTTCCGCTTGCCGCTGGCGCTCAGGCGCAAACGCTGCCGCGGCTTCATAAGCCATGATCTGAATTTGCGCCTGTGTCAAAGCATCGCACGAAGCCGGCAAAACAAGGTCATGAACCTGTGCGCCAACCTTTTCCAACTGGCGTGCCGAATGTTCAAGCACGCGGCGTGCATCGTCTGAGGCGAGGTCCCAATGAGGAGTACGGCAAATGCCCACGCGAAGGGCAGATTGCCGCTGCGGGTCCAGGTTGACCCGGGTCAATGCACCAACAAAAAATGCGGCATCGTCCACCGAGCGCGCGAACGCGCCGACCGTGTCGAGACTGGGCGAGAGTGGCTTGACGCCGGCCAGCGGCAAGGTCCCATGGGTGGGCTTGTAGCCGATCACGCCACAGTAGGACGCCGGCCTCACGATGGACCCGGCCGTCTGGGTCCCGAGCGCCAGTGGCACCATGCTCGCAGCTACC
>Ga0209343_10005337_pt1 | contig 15657 bp, 13 predicted proteins | sample RifCSPlowO2_02_FD_184026 | JGI IMG/M metagenome (GOLD analysis project Ga0209343, IMG submission 184026) | Groundwater microbial communities from Rifle, Colorado - Rifle CSP2_plank lowO2_0.2 (SPAdes) (version 2) | ecosystem: Environmental > Aquatic > Deep subsurface > Groundwater | place... | reverse complement strand
GCCCTTGTCCAGGATGATCGGCACCGAGGCCAGCGAGATCACGTTGTTGATCACCGTCGGCATGCCGAACAGGCCCTCGATCGCCGGCAGCGGCGGCTTCGGCCGCACTTCGCCGCGTTTGCCTTCGAGGCTTTCCAGCAGCGAGGTTTCCTCACCGCAGACATAGGCGCCGGCGCCGCGACGCAGATGCAGATGGAAGCGCTGGCCGCTGCCGAGGATGTCGTCGCCCAGATAGCCCTCGGCATAGGCCGTGGCGATAGCCGCCTTGAGCGCCGCCTCGGCATGCGGGTATTCCGAGCGCAGGTAGATATAGCCTTCGGTGGCACCGACGGCCAGGGCGGCGATGGTCATGCCCTCGATCAGCACGAAGGGATCGTCCTCCATCACCATGCGGTCGGAGAAGGTGCCCGAGTCGCCCTCGTCGGCGTTGCAGACGATGTACTTCTGCGCCGCTTCGCAACCGGCCACGGTGCGCCACTTGATCCCGGTGGGGAAGGCCGCACCGCCGCGCCCCCGCAGGCCGGAGTCGAGCACCTCGGCGATGATCGCCTCGGCACCGATCTGCAGTGCGCGCTTGAGGCCGCGGTAGCCGTCGTGTTCGAGATAGTCGGCCAGCGACAGCGGATCGGTGATCCCGGCGCGGGCGAAGGTCAGGCGCTCCTGGCGCTTGAGGTAGTCGATCTCTTCGGTCAGCCCGAGGCCGAGCGAATGCTCGCCAGCGGCGAGGAAGCCGGCATCGAACAGCCCGGCGACATCGCGCGCCTTGACCGGGCCATAGGCCACGCGCCCGGCCGGGGTGGCAACCTCGACCAGCGGCTCCAGCCAGAACAGCCCGCGCGAACCGTTGCGCACCAGGCGCACTTCGAGATTGCGCGCAGCGGCCTCGGCGACTATGGCCTGGGCCACCTTGTCGGCGCCCAGGCTCAGGGCGCTGGCGTCGCGCGGCACGTAGACGGTGATGGCTTGGTTCAACTGGCTCATAGCCGCGCCTCCTGTTCTTCCACCAGATCCAGCAGATCCTCGACATCGACCCGGCCGTACAGCTCGCCGTTGAGCATGGCGTTCGGCGCACAGGCGCAATTGCCCAGGCAGTACACCGCCTCCAGGGTCAGGCTGCCGTCGGCGCGGGTCTCGCCCAGTTGCAGGCCAAGTTTTTCCTGCAGCTCATGGGTCAGCGCCTTGGCGCCCATCGACTGGCAGGCCTCGGCCTGACACAGCTTCAGGTGCACACGCCCCGGCGGACTGGCGCGGAAATCGTGGTAGAAGCTGACCACCCCGTGCACTTCCGCGCGCGACAGGCAGAGGTCTTCGGCGATCATCGGCAGCACCTCGGGCGGCACCGCGCCGAGACGATCCTGGATGTCGTGAAGAATGGGCAGCAGGGCGCCCGGTTCGTCGCGGTGCGCCGCCAGCACCTCGCGGGTGACAGCCTGGTACTGCGGGAAATCGGCATGCGGGGCAAGCTTGGCCATGTTCGAGGCTCCGGCCGCTGTGCGGGGTGGTGGCCGCCGCCAGCCGCCGAAATTATCCGGCGAGCGGCTGAGCGACCCCAAAGGCGCACAACATATGAAATTAAGTTCTTATTTGCAGGTCATGAAAACCACGGACAGCCAAGCTAACATGCGGTTACGTCGCATCAAATATGAAGCAGAGGACATATGATCCGCATCGAGATCCAACCGCGCTGGCGCTTTCACCAGACCGACGGCAGCAGCCTCGACCCGCAGGGCCTGAGCCTGCTGCAGAACGTCCACGACTGCGGCAAGTTGACCGAGGCCGCCGCCCGCAGCGGTTACTCCTACCGGCATGCCTGGAACCTGCTGGGCAAGTGGGAAGCCTTCTTCGGCAGCCCGCTGATCGCCCTGGAACGCGGCAAGGGTGCACACCTGACCAGCCTCGGGGAAAAACTGCTGCGCGCCGACCAACGCATCCGCGCGCGCCTGACCCCGCAACTGGACAACCTCGCCGGCGAACTGGAGGTCGAGCTCAACCGCGCGCTGCAGGAAACCCGCCCGGGCCTGCGCATCCATGCCAGCCATGGCTTCGCCGTGGCGGCGCTGCGCGAATGGCTGGAACAGGACAGCCGCTGGCAGTGGGAGTTGCAGTTTCGCAGCGGCGTCGAAGCGATGCTTTCGCTGCAACGCCGCGACTGCGACCTGGCCGGCCTGCACGTGCCGTCCGGGCCGCTGGGCAGCCTGAGCATGGGGCGCATCCAGCCCTGGCTGCGCGCCGAGCATCGGGTAATCACCTTCGTCGTGCGCACCCAGGGGCTGATCCTCGCCCCCGGCAACCCGCTGGGCATCACCGGGCTGGCCGATCTGCAGCGCAACGGCCTGCGCCTGGTCAACCGCGAACAGGGCTCGGGCACGCGCATGCTCCTGGAAAGCCTGCTGCAACAGGCGCAGATCGACAGCGCCGGCATCGACGGCTTCCATAACGAGGAATACACCCACGCCGCGGTGGCCGCCTACGTCGCCAGCGGCATGGCCGATGTCGGTTTCGGCGTCGAGGCGGCGGCGCGGATGTTCGGCCTGGCTTTTATCCCCATGGCCCGCGAGCACTACTGTCTGCTCTGCCACCAGGACAGCCTGACCCTGCCGGCCATGGGCGCCCTGCTCGAGGTGCTGCAGAATCCCGAGTTCCAGGCGCGCATCGGCCAGTTGCCCGGCTACGCCCTGAGCCGCCCCGGCGAGGTGCTGCCGCTGGCCCAGGCGCTGGAACAGTGGAGCCGCGAGAGCCTGCTGGAGTAGCCAAGAGTTTTTTCACCAACCCTTATCAAACAACCCGCATGTCATTGATTTTATGGGTTATGACGTTCTCTGCAGGAACGCCGCCCGGACCGTCCGACCTGGAGTGATCCACAATCTGTAGGGTGTCACTCGCCGCAGGCAGTGCACCATGGGCTCTCCGGCGCGGCACAAAAGCTGGCGGGTTGTCGCTGCGCTCCGAAGCCGCCCTACGAACGGAACACCGCCCGGCCGCTCCTACGACAGGGGCCCCGAGCACCCCGTTTGCTGCGCGACAGCGCTCCGTCGACGACGCGGCGACCCCTCTCAGGGCGCGGCGGACTCCGGCGCGCCTTGCGCCCAGCGCAGGCGTTTACGCCCGGGCATCTCGACCTTGGGCAGGCTGTCCTTGTCGAGCACTGCGGTTTCGTCCAGCAAGTCGTTGAGGTGCAGGATATAGGCGGTGACGGCATAGACCTGATCGTCGCTCAGGCTCTTCGGCGCATGATGCGGCATGGCCCGGCGGATGTAGTCGAAGATGCTGGTGGCGTACGGCCATTGACCACCCACCGAGAGCAGCAGCAATGGGTATTCGCTGATGCGCAGAATACGCAAGGGGTCGTCGAGGCTGAAAAAACCGTCGCTACCAACCAGGCGTGCGGCCGGGCCCTGTTTGCCGTTGGCACTGTGGCAAGCGGCGCACTGGCTGGCATAGAGCTCGCCACCGGCAATCACGCTGCCCTGGCCCGGAGGCAGGTTGCGTCCATCGGGATACACGCTGATGGCATAGCGCTGGATGGTCTGCGCCGCCAACGGCTGGCCGAAGTCGATCACCGGCTGCGCCGCCGCGCTGGTTGTCAGCGCCAGCAGCAGCCACAGGCTACGCATAGACATTCTCCACCTCGCCGCTGCTGCTCACCCGCCAGGCCTGGATGGCGTTGTAGTGGTTGAACGAGTGGGCCGCATAACGGCTGCGCCATTCGCTGCGGCTCGGCTGGGTGTTGCCCAGCTCGTCGGTGGCGCGGCTGAGCAGGGTGGTGGCCGCGCCCGTCCACTGCCAGGGGATGCTGAAGCGGGTCAGCGCCTTGTCCAGCACCGGTGCGTGCAACTGCGCCGACGCCCAGGTGCGGCCGTTGTCGGCGGAAACCTCGACCTTGGCGATACGCCCCAAGCCGGACCAGGCCAGCCCGGATACCTCGTAGAAGCCTTTCAGCTCGGGCAACTGCTGCAGCCCGCTGGGATGGGTGATCACCGATTTGACCTCCATGGGGAAGCCGAACGCGAGGATGTCGCCATCGCTGAGAATGCGCGTATAGAGACCCGACTCGTCCTTGCTGAAGGCCGGGCTGTCGCTGACTTCCAGGCGGTGCAGCCACTTGACGCTGACGTTGCCTTCCCAGCCCGGCACGAACAGGCGCAGCGGATAACCCTGGGAGGGCCGCAGGCGCTCGCCGTTCTGGTAGAAGGCGATGATGGCGTCATCCAGCAACTTGGCCAGCGGCAGGCTGCGGCTGTGCGAGCCGCCGTCGGCGCCCTCGCAGATCACCCAGCGCGCCTCTGCCTTGACCCCCGCTTCGCGCAGCAGGTAGGACAGCGGCACGCCGGTCCATTCCGAGCCGGAGACCTCGCCGAACAATTCCTGGCAATCGGCATTGCGCGCAGTCGGCGAGATGGCGTTGGCGGCGGTGTTGCCCGCGCATTCGAGAAACTGGATGCGCGAGACCATGGGGTAGCGCATCAAACGCTCCAGATCGAACTGCAGCGGCCGCTCGACCAGACCATGCAGCAGCAGCTGATGGCGCTCGGGGTCGATGGCCGGAATGCCGTTGTGGTGCACCGCGTAATGCAAACCGCTGGGGGTGATGATGCCGCGCTGGTGCTGCAACGGCGAATGCCAGATGCTGAAACCGGCGGTCTCTGGGGACGATGGCTGGCGCTGGCGCAACACCTGCCGTTCATGGGCCGAGGGGCTGCCGTACTCGGTGTCGGCGCCGCCCAGGCTGGTCATCCAGGTCGGCATGGGCGGTTCGCCTTGCGCCAGCACCCGCCCGGCCGGCGTCAGGCCGATGGCGGCGGCAAGGCTGAGGCCGTAACCACTCTTGAGAAAGGCGCGGCGATCGAGCAGGCCGTTGGCGGCGACGAAGCGCAAAGCTGACTTGTTCACGACAGGCTCCCGGACGGCAGGCGCCGCCGCTTTCTCTTAATGACCATATAACTAGTAATCTAGTTATATGGTTGCATGCCGTTGGCCGCTTGTCTATTCTCCGCGTCATGGAACTCAATGAAGTCGCATCTTGCCTCGAGGCGCTGGGCAATCCGCTGCGCCTGCAGGTCTTCCGCACGCTGGTGCGCAGCGGCCCGGACGGGCTCAACTTCGGCCAATTGCAGGAACGCATCGGCATTCCCCGCTCGACCCTGGCCCATCACCTCAACAGCATGGTGCAGGCCGGCGTGCTCACGCAGCAACGCGATGGCCGCGAAGTATTCAACCGGGTCGACTTCGCCCGGCTGCAGCAGGCCCTGAATTTCATGCTGGCCGAGTGTTGCCAGGACGGCGGGCCAACCTGACCACCCCGGTGGCGGCCCGATCCATCCTACGGTCCCCCTCAGCAGCTCAGTTTGCGGCGCGCCAGCGCTTCGGCGAAGACGGCGGACGAACGCTTATCAAGCAACCGATATGGCATTGCTTTTAGGGTTATGAGGTTTTGTTGTAGGAGCCAGCCTGCTGCGGTCCGGCGATCCGGCGATCCGGCGTCCCGGTGATCGATGGATCGACCGCAATTCCCCGCACCGCCGGGGGCCACGAGCAGGCGCCTGCATAAACCGCTGAAGGCATCCTCGCAAAGCCCGGAGAAACGCCCCAGGTTGCTTGGGGCAAGGATCTATGACCGCCTGATTCCGTAAAAGTTCTCCAGCCAAAACAGCTACTTACAAAGCCTTTACCTTAACGCACCGCTCGTCGGCAGACGCTTGCCAGGCCTGATCGCCAACCCCAGCATCGCCCCCGACTTAACCACTGAGAGAGCTTCTCCATGAAGTACATTTCGATGCTTCTACTGAGCCTCGGCTTCGCCGCAGGACAGGCAATGGCAGGCGATAACATCCAGGCCGGTGTCGGCGGCGCGCTGGGCGGGGTATTGGGCTCGGTGGTCGGCCAGCATATCGGCGGCAGCACCGGCGCGGCCATCGGTGCCGGTGTCGGCGGCGCCGCGGGCGGCTCGGTCGCCGCGCGCAACGGCAACAAGACCGAAGCCGCTATCGGTGGCGGCCTGGGGGCGGCCGGCGGCAACGTCATCGGCCAGCAAATGGGCGGCACCACCGGCGGCCTGATCGGCGCGGCGCTCGGCGGCGGAGCAGGCGGCGCCATCGGCAACAGCTACGGCGATGCCAATCGTTACGATGACCGTGACTACCGCGGCGACGGGGGTTATTACCGTGACGACCACCGCCACGGCCATCGTCATCACCACGGCAAGCGCCACAAGCGTAGGCACCACGACCACGGCTGGCGCGACTAGTGGGTCGAACCGGCAAGCGCTGGAGCCCACGCAGATGGCACGCGCCGGGCTGAGGCGCGGATTGCCCCTGACTCTGTGGGCGGTCCGTTCACAGCGCAGCGACAACCTGCCAGGACGTGCGCCGCGCCGGTGAACCATCGGTACACGGCCTGCGGCGGGTGACCGCCTAGGCCAGCGCGCGCTTTTGCTGCGGATAGCGCAACGCGCGTTTGAGCGCCATGGAACCAAAGCCCGCCATGCGCCTCTACATCTGCGCGATGTAGCGAAAAGCCACTAGTCGTGACTGCCGTACGCTCGCCCCCCTTATTCAGCAGGACTCAAACCATGCACAAAACCCTCGTAGCGTTCGCGCTCAGCAGCCTTATCGCCGCGCCCTATGCCCTGGCCGGCGACTCCGGCAAAGTCGCCATCGGCAGCGGCGTTGGTGGTGTCCTGGGCAACGTCATCGGCCAGCAGGTCGGCGGCAGCACCGGCGCGGCGATTGGTGCCGGGGTCGGCGGCGCAGCCGGCGGGGTGATTACCGCCCGCGACGGCAACAAGACCGGCGCCGCCCTCGGCGGTGGCCTCGGTGCAGCGGGCGGTTCGGTGCTCGGCGGCCAAGTCGGCGGCAGCACCGGTTCGACCATAGGCGCGGGCCTGGGTGGCGCAGCCGGCGGCGCACTCGGCAATGAACTGAGCAACGACAACCGTTATGACAGCCACTATGACGGCGGTGGCCACTCCCATGGCCACAAGCACAAGAAACACAAGAAAAATCGCCACCATTGAGTAACCCAAGGTGCGCCAGGCGCACCTGCCGCCCAGCGCCATCGACCACGACAGCAGCCGCTCACCCAGCCAGGTGAGCGGCTTTTTTGTAGCCTGGACAAGGTCGCTGAGTAACCCCCAGTGCGTCGTGCGCACCAAGGCCTCACCGCCTTCGGCAATCTGGTGCGCACAGTGCACCCTACGGTTCGAACGCTTCGCGCCTATTGCTCCACGGCCGCGCAAGTCAGCGGCGCATGCCTTCAGCCCGCCAGCAGCAGCCGGTCCGGCTCATCCAGGTGCTGCAGCAACTCGGCCCGCGCGCTGTCGCGCAATCTGATCGCATCCAGCCAGTCGGGGCCCTGCGTCAGCAGTTGGGCGCAGATGTGCAGATGGATTTCGCCACGGTGGGGGAACCACTGGCCGCCACGCAGGATCATGCGTGAACCGGCGATGGCCACCGGCACCAGCGGCACGTCGGCGCGCGCGGCGAGGACGAAGGCGCCCATGCGAAAGGGCAGCAGCCCCGGTTCGCGGCTCAGCGTGCCTTCGGGAAACAACACCAGCGACTGTCCGGACCGCAAAGCCGCCGCCAGGCGTTCGGCATCGGCGGTACTGCGCTGCAGGTCGAAGCGCTCGACGAAGCAGGTGCCAAGCCGGCGCAGGAAGGGTCCGGCGATGCGTTGCCCAGCCAGCTCACGCTTGGCGACGAAGCTGAACTCGGGCGGCAACGCCGCACAGAGCAGCAAACCGTCGAGGTAACTGGCATGGTTGGCGACCAGCACGCGCACCTCCGAATGGCGCAGCCTGTCCAGGCGTTTGATGTGCACAGGGATGCCCGCCAGGCGCAAGAACAGTCGCGCCGCGGCCCCGGTCAAGCGGCGGCGCCAGCTCAGCCGTGGCAGCAGAGCCACCGCCGTCCAGGTCAGGCTGCCGAGCAGCCCGAGCAAGCCCCAGAAATACCCGGCATAGCAGGTGCTCCGAACGCTGCGCCAGCCGCGGCCGAGTTGCGCCCACACCGCCGACTGCAGCAGGCGTAGCAGCTGCCGCCACACTGGACGCCCCGGCCGGCCTACCTCGCCGCGCTCGTACAACTCACGGCTGGCGGCGCGACGGATCTTGCCGCTGGAGGTTTTCAGCACACTGTGCGGCGGCGCCAGGACGATATCGTCCGGCGGCACACCGGTCAGGTCGACGGCGACCCGCCTGATCTGCTGTTGCAGGCGTTGCCGCACGCGGGGATCCTTTTCGTTGGTTTCCGCCAGCACCACCAGGCGCTCACTGACGCTGGCCGGGTCGCCACTGCCGAACACCGCGACGCAGCCTTTGCGCAGGCCCGGCAGGCTGCCGACTGCGGTCTCCACGTCGTAGGGATAGATGTTGCGCCCGCCGCGAATGATCAGGTCCTTGGCCCGCCCACTGATATAAACCTCGCCGGCGGCCACATAGGCCAGATCGAGCGAGTCGAGCCATTCGCCATGGCGCACCCGCTGGCTCTCCTCTGCGTTGTGGAAATAACCACTGCTGGTCGATGGCCCCTTGAACTGCAGATGGCCCTCGGTACGCTCGGGCAGCTCGATGTCGTGGTCGTCGACTACGCGTACCTGATGCCCAGGCAACGGCCGCCCGCAGCTGACGAAACGCAGCGCATCGAGACTCCCCGGCTCGGCGCGCACAGCCTTGCCCTGGGCCTGGAACGGCTCGCGTCTGACCCAGTCGATCAGCGGCGCGCGGCCCACAGGCGGGAAGGCCACGCCCAGAGTCGCCTCGGCCAGACCGTAGACCGGGGCCAGCGCCCCCGGCTGCAGCCCACAGCGGCCGAAGCGCTCGGCGAAGCGTTGCAGGGTGTCCGGGCTGACCGGTTCGGCGCCGTTGCAGGCCAGGCGCCAACTGCTCAGGTCGAGGCCCTGGATCTCAGTGTCGGTGAGCTTGCTCAGGCACAGCTCGTAGGCGAAATTCGGTGCCGCCGACAGCGTGGCCCGGTAGCGCTGGATGGTCTCCAGCCAGCGCAGCGGCCGGGCGAGAAAGGCCAGCGGCGACATCAGCACCAGGACGAAACCGTAATACAGGCTGCCGAGCCAGGCGCCGATCAGGCCCATGTCGTGGTACATCGGCAACCAGCTGACGAACACATCGTCGGCGCTGACGCGCAGCACCGTGCCCATCGCCCGCATGTTGGCCAGCAGGTTGGCATGGCTGACCATCACCCCCTTGGGCTGGCCGGTACTGCCCGAGGTGTACTGCAGGAATGCCAGATCCTGGGCTTGGCGCGGCATCGCCAGGTAGGTGCCGGCTGCGCCGCACAACTCGGCCACAGTGGCGATCTCGCGCAGGCTCGGCACCTGCGGCTTGAGCAAACGGGCGAGCAGCTTGGCTTCGCTGACGGTGAGCAGCATCGTCACCTCGGCGTTGGCCAGAATGCCGGCCTGGCGGCGCAAGTGCTCCTCGATCTGCGACATGCGCATGGGCGGATAGATCGGCACCGGCACCCCGCCAGCGAGGAGGATGCCGAAGAAGCCATAGAGGAAATCCCGACCGGTTGGCAGCATCAGTGCCACCCGCTGCCCGGCTTGCAAACCGCGTCGCTGCAACCCGCTGGCCACCGCTCTGGCCCCTTGCTGCAAGGCCAGGTAGCTGATGTCTTCGGGGGTATCGTTTTCGCCCAGCAGGCGCACATGGATGCGCTGCGGATGGCGCTGCACATGCCAGTCGAGCACCTCGATCAGGGTCTGCGCGGCGTCCGGTGTAAGCCGCTCCTGTGGGCCGACGGGCAAGCGCTCGACGTTGCCGGGCGGCCCAGCCGCGACTGTCGGGGCGCACGCCAGCAGCGCCTCGAGCACATCGCCGGGGGTCTCCGCCGAGGCGAACAGCGCCTCCGGCAGGCGCACGCCGAACTCGCGCTCGACACGCGACCACAGCTCGACCCGGGCCAGGCTGTCCAGCCCCAGATCGCTGTCGAGCACGCTGTGCAGGCTGGCGGGCGAATCCTGCGCCGCATCGGGGCGCAACTCGACAATCGTCTGTCGAACGATGCGTAACAGTCGTTGCGCCGCAGCCGCTGAATCGGGATGGGCGCGTGTTGCATGAGGCAAACGACTCATCGGCGACCCTCTCCGGACGGGCAGTCTTGACGATCACCCTCGCCCGAAAACAATAAGCCTTTGTCGGCGCCGGCGATAATAACCTCTGGCCCATAACAGGCCCGCGGTTATAGCGCGGTCGTCTCTCGCCGAGCGGGCTGCTAGGATCTCTTGATCCACAATTGTCCAGCGCCAACCCGGAGTGTCCGCCATGCCCCCCAGCCTCGCCCCCGGAGTGACACGCCGCGAAGCCTGGGCCTGGGCGATGTACGACTTCGCCAACTCCGGCTACACCACGGTGGTGATCACCGCGGTGTTCAACGCCTACTTCGTCGCCGTGGTCGCCGAAGGCGCGACCTGGGGCACCCTGGCCTGGACCAGCGCCATCGCCCTGTCCTATGCCCTGATCATCCTCAGCGCGCCGCTGCTCGGCGCCTACGCCGACGCCTATGCCTGCAAGAAGCGCCTGCTGCTGCTCAGCACCCTCGGCTGCGTGCTGTTCACCGCCGGCCTGGCCCTGGCCGGGCCGGGTGCGCTGGTGATCGCCATCGTCTTTGTCGTGCTGTCGAACTTCTGCTTCGGCAGCGGCGAGAACCTGATCGCCGCCTTCCTCCCGGAAATCGCCCACGAGGAGGCCATCGGCCGGGTCTCCGGCTGGGGCTGGGGCTTCGGTTATCTCGGTGGCCTGCTCAGCCTCGGTGCCAGCCTGGCCTACGTCAGCTGGGCCCAGGCCCAAGGCCACACGGCGGCGCAGTTCGTGCCGGTGTGCATGCTGCTCACCGCCGCGCTGTTCGCCCTGGCCAGCCTGCCGACCTTCCTGTTCCTGCGCGAGCGCAGCCGCCCGCAGCTGCAAGCCGGCGCCCGCCACAGCGCGCGGGTGGCCTTCGCCCGCTTCGCCCAGACGGTCCGCGAAGCCGGGCGCTATCGCGACCTGCTGCGCTTTCTCGCCTGCACCCTGTGCTACCAGGCCGGGATCGCCGCGGTGGTGACCCTGGCGGCCATCTATGCCACCCAGGCCATGGGCTTCACCACCCAGGACACCCTCAAGCTGATCCTCCTGGTGAATGTCACCGCCTCGCTCGGTGCCGTGCTGTTCGGCTATGTGCAGGATCGCCTCGGTCATCTCGCCACCCTGACCCTGACCCTGTTCGGCTGGCTGCTGATGATTGGCCTGGCTTGGGCCGCCGAGGGGCCGCCGCTGTTCTGGCTGGCGGCGAATATTGCCGGGCTGTGCATGGGCGCCAGCCAGTCGGCCGGGCGCGCCATCGTCGGCCTGCTGGCGCCGCCATCGCGGCGCGCGGAGTTCTACGGCCTGTGGGGCCAGGCGGTGAAGCTGTCGTCGATCATCGGACCGATGACCTACGGCCTGACCAGTTGGCTGACCGCCGGCGACCACCGCCTGGCGATGCTGATCACTGGCAGCTACTTCGTCCTCGGCCTGCTGATCCTCGCCAGCGTCGACCTTGCGCGCGGCCGCCGTGCGGCACTGGCCGACTGGTAAGGCCCAGGCACCACCTACTGACGACTGGCATCGAGCATCCACGGCTCCAAGCGGCGGCCGAATGCCAGCTCGACCCGCACCTGCGGCCGCTCCTCGCGATAGGCACCACCCTGCTGCCAGTCGCTGAACACCTCGCGCAGGGCATGCGGCACCGTGATCCGCGTATGGTCGGGGTAGATGGCCGCGGCAAACCCACCCGCCCCCGGCTTGCCACTGTCGGCATGGGGCTTCAGGCGCCCGCCCAGCAACAGGTAGCGCTGGCGATCCGGGTAGGCCTGGCGCAGCGCCTGGGCGTCGAGCCCGGCATCGACCAGGAACAGGCGGCTGTCACGCCGCTGTTCCTGGGCCAGTTGCTCCCGATGGCTGTCGCGCTGGCGTTGCAGCTCCTGATCATCCGGCCGGCTCTGCACGCGCGCCTCGGCCTCGGCCAGCGCCTGACGCGCGCTCTGCAACTGGCGCTGGTACGCCGGGCCGTCGAGTTCCAGCACCAGCACGACCGGGCGGGCCAATTGCCGGTTGAGGCGCTGCTGCCAGTCGCCCCGGGTGAAGTCGGGCACCTGGAAACCCAGGGCCTGCAGCTTGTCTGCGCTCAACCAGTCGACTCGGCCGTACTCGTCCGCGCGGCGCCACAGCAGCTGCAGGCGCATGCCGCTGTTGTCCTCGCGCTGGAACCAGTCGCCGTAGGGCAGCTGCAGTTCGCGCTCGCTCAGGGTCAGGCGGCTTTCCGGCGCGCCGCTGCGGTTGTAGTAGACCCCGGCCAGGGCCACGGCATTGCTCAGCAGGATCAGGCTGAGGCCCAGCCACAGGCGCCGGCGCGTGCTCCAGAGGTTCATTGCGCACCCTCCAGGGCGCTTCTGCGCCAGCGTTGCAGCAGGGCCAGGAGCAACAGCGAGAGCAGGCCAAGCAGCAGGAAGAACAGGTACTTGGGCAGCAGCTCCCACCACCAGTCGAACAGCTTGGCGTAGAGGAAGATCACCGCGAACAGCAGGCCGATATTGACCAGCTCCGCCCAGCCGCGGCGAATGCCTTGCCAGATGACCAGCCCGGCGAGGGGGAAGCTGAGCGACTGGTAAACCACCTCGATCGTCCCGCTCGACCAGGGCAGGTAGCTGCTGGCGCCCCAGTAGGACAACAGCAGCAGCGGGACGAACAGGAACAGCAGCGCCATGCCGCGATAGAGGCTGGCGAAGCCGCTGTAGCGCGACTGCTCGAACAGCTGCGGAATGGCCAACAGCAGCAGCGCCACCGGCAGGAAGTTCTCCGGCCGTTGGCCCACCGAGAGCCAGTAGAAGCCGCCCCAGGCATTGCAGCGAATCGCCACGAACAGCCCCAGGCAGAGGATGCCGGCGGCCAGCAGCAGGCGCTGCCGGCACTGGTAGGCGAGCAGCAGGGCCAGCGCGCCCCAGGGCAGCAGGGCCTGGTCCGAGGGGGTGATGTTGAAGATCTGGCCGAGCATGCTCAGGTTCAGCACGAAGCAGACGAAGCTCAACAGCGCCGCCAGCTTGGCGTAATAGCCGGAACGGTCGCGCGCCTGGATCCAGAAGGTCAGCAGCAGACTGCCGAGCGCGCTGCCGAGCAGGATCGCCACCTGCACCGCCTCGTTGAACAGCCCCCAGAACTGGTAGAAGAGGAAGAACACCCCGGCCGCCAGGGCCAGGGAGCCGAACAGAGAGGCGATGCGCATGCCCAGCGACAACTGCCGCGAACGCTGGTCGGCATCGATATCCAGGGTGGCGGCGAAATGGCTGAGCAGGCGCTGGTGATAGAGACTGATCGCCACCTGCTGCTCCGGCGTCAGGCTGGCCACCCGCTCGGCCTGCAACTGCGCCAGTTCCTGCTGAAAGGCGTGAATCCGTTCGGCGCGCTGCTGCGCCTGCTCACGGCTGGGGTCGGACATGGGCACTCCTTCGCATGGTGACTGCCGACAGCCTAGTGCGCCCTTGGCAATTTCACCATGCATCTGCCGTAGGGCCATACACACCACGTCCACGTGAGCGGTGCGCACAGCGCACCCTACGGGATCTGCAACGCCGCCAGCGCCGTGCGCAAGCGCTCAGGAATCGGCAGCGGCCGGTTGCTCGCCCGCTCGACGAACACATGGACGAAACGCCCGGCCGCGCAGGCCTGGTCCTCGCCCTGCTTGAACACCGCCAGCTCGTACTGCACCGAGCTGTTGCCCAGCTTGGCGACCCGCAGGCCGATCTCGATGCGCTCGGGGAAGGCGATGGAGGCGAAGTAGTCGCAACTGGAACTGACGACGAAACCAACCACCTCACCGTTGTGGATATCCAGGCCGCCGACCTCGATCAGGTAGGCGTTCACCGTGCTGTCGAAGTAGCTGTAGTAGGTGACGTTATTCACATGGCCGTAGATATCGTTGTCGTGCCAGCGCGTGGTGATCGGCTGGAAGTGCGGGTAAGCGCGGCGCAGGTGCTGGGGTGGGTTCATTGAGTGTCCTTGGGGTAGGGTGTGCTGTGCGCACCAACGGGGTTCGCCTCAATAGGCCGACTGGTAGATCGCCAGGGCGTGCGCCTCGGTCATCTCGCGCGGGTTATTGACCAGCAAGCGCTGCTGCAGCATGGCCTCGCTGGCCAGTTGCGCGAGCATCGCCTGCGGCACCCCGGCGTCACGCAAACGGGTGGGCAGACCGCAGCGTTCGCTGCAATCGGCCAGAGCGAGGATCAGCTGCTCGGTCTGCTCCATGGCACTGCCGGGGCGCAGCTTGGCACCCAGCACCAGCGGCGCCAGTTCGGCATACAGCGGCGCGGCCACCGAGGCATTGAAGCCCAGCACGTGCGGCAGCACCAGGGCGTTGCTCAGGCCGTGGGGAATGTGGAAGTGCCCACCGAGCGGATAGGCCAGCGCATGCACCGCCGCCACCGGCGCATTGGCGAACGCCTGGCCGGCCAGGCAGGCGCCGAGCAGCATGGCCTGGCGCGCCTGGCGGTTGTTGCCGTTGTGCACCGCCTCGTCCAGATTGGCGGCGAGCAGACGCAGCGCCTCGCGCGCCAGCAGGTCGGACAGCGGGTTCTTCTGCAGCGCGCTGGTGTAGGCCTCGATGGCATGCACCATGGCGTCGATGCCGGTGGCGGCGGTCACCGCCGAAGGCAGGCCGAGGGTCAGGTCGGCGTCGAGCAGCGCCAGGTCCGGCAGCAACAGCGGCGAGACCACGCCCTGCTTGGTCGTGGCTCCGGTGGTAACGATCGCCACCGGAGTGACCTCCGAGCCGGTGCCGGCGGTGGTCGGCACCTGGATCAAAGGCAGGCGCCGGCCCTTGGCATTGCCGACGCCGTAGATATCGGCCAGCTCCTGGCTGCAGTCGGGGTGGGCGAGCAGCGCGACCAGCTTGGCCACGTCCATCGAACTGCCGCCGCCGAAGCCGATGATCAGTTCGGCCTTGAGCGCCCGGGCCTGCGCCACCGCGCTCTGCACTATGGCTTCCGGCGGGTCGGCCAGCACCTGATCGAACACCTGGGCGGTCACCCCTTCCAGCAGGAAGCCGGGCAACACCTCGGCGAGCAGACCGAGTTTGCTGATACCGGGATCGGTGACGATCAATACCACCTTGGCCCCGCGCTCGACGCACAAGGCGGCCAGCCGACGGGCGGAACCGGCTTCGCAGATGATCTGCGCGGTGGTGGCGAAGCTGAATGACAGCATTGTTGTGCTCCTCTGGTTGTTCGGCACAGCCAAGGCGGTGACTCGGTGCGCACGGCCTGGGCGGCCCCGCGCACCCTAAGCACGAGGCGCATCCTGCGCATGAACCCGTAGGGTGCGCCGTGCGCACCAAAGCCCGCCACTAAAACGCGAAACTCGCCTCCGGCATGGCCATCAGACAATCCGCGCCACCGAGCAGTGCTTCGCGGTGGCCGCTGGCGCGCGGCAGCACGCGCTTGAAGTAGAAGGTCGCGCTGTGCAGTTTGGCCTGGTAGAAGGCCGGTTCGGCCAGCGCCTCGTCCAGGACATCCTGCGCCCGGGCGGCGGCTTGCAGCCAGAGGCCGGCCAACAACACATAGGCCGAGTACTGGAGGAAGTCCACCGAGGTGGCGCCGATCTCCTGCACATCGCGCTGGCTGGCGGCGATCACC
>Ga0209343_10005334_pt1 | contig 15664 bp, 12 predicted proteins | sample RifCSPlowO2_02_FD_184026 | JGI IMG/M metagenome (GOLD analysis project Ga0209343, IMG submission 184026) | Groundwater microbial communities from Rifle, Colorado - Rifle CSP2_plank lowO2_0.2 (SPAdes) (version 2) | ecosystem: Environmental > Aquatic > Deep subsurface > Groundwater | place... | reverse complement strand
CGGCACTTACCGGCTGGATGGCGGCGATGTCACCGACTTGTCCGACGAGCAGCAGGCCAAGGTGCGCAGCGGGAAAGTCGGCTTCGTGTTTCAGGCGTTTCATCTGGTGCCGCGCCTGACTGCCGCGATGAATATCGAGTTGCCGCTGATCCTGGCGGGGATATCTGCCGACGAGCGCAAGGCGCGTGTGGCGCAGTTGCTGGAAAATTACGGGCTGGCGGATCGCGCCGACCATCGCCCAGACCAGCTCTCCGGCGGGCAGCGCCAGCGTGTGGCGATTGCGCGCGCCACCAGCATGCGCCCGACAGTGCTGCTGGCCGACGAGCCGACCGGCAACCTCGATCAAACCACCGGCAAGGAGGTGATGAATTTGCTCGAACAACTCGTCGCGCAGCAAGTCACGCTGATCGTTGTCACCCACGATCCAGTCATCGGCGGGCGCGCGGCGCGGCAGGTGCGCATGGTAGATGGGCAGATTACCGGTGAAGTTGTGCGCGGCGCATGAAACTGATCGATGTCCTGTTCTTTGCCTCCGGTAGCCTGCGCGGTAGCCGCTCCCGCACGTTGCTGATGATCCTTGCGATGTCCATCGGCGTGGCGGCGGTGGTGGTGTTGACCGGCTTGGGCGAAGGGGCACGCCGTTATGTTATCAACCAGTTTTCTTCGCTGGGCACCAACCTGCTGATCGTGTTTCCCGGCCGAACCGAAACGGCGGGGATCGGGCCGGGCATGCTGGTCGGGCAGATTCCGCGAGAACTCACGCTGGACGACGCGCAGGCCCTGCTGCGCAGCCGCGCCATCGGGCGCATTGCGCCGCTGACGGTGGGCGCATCGCAGATTTCCAGGGATGCGCTCAACCGCGAAGTGGCCGTGCTGGGTTCGACGGCCGACTTGTTGGAAGTGCGCCACATGAGTATCGGTCAGGGACAGTTCCTGCCTGCCGGTGATGTGTATTCCAGCGAATCGGTGTGCGTGCTGGGCGCCAAGCTCAAGCGTGAATTGTTCGGCCAGCAGAATGCCATCGGCGCCTGGGTGCGTCTGGGAGACCGGCGTTTCCGCGTGATCGGCGTGCTGGCGATACAGGGAGAATCGATGGGCTTCAATACCGACGAGATCGTCATCGTGCCGGTCGCCTCGGCACACATGCTGTTCAACACTTCCGGCCTGTTCCGCATACTGGTGGAAGCGAAAAGCCGCGATGCCATCAAGCATGCCAAGCAGGACGCCGAGCAGATATTGGCCGAACGGCACGGCGGAGAGCGCGACGTGACGGTCATCACGCAGGATGCCGTGCTGGCGACCTTCGACCGCATCCTGCGCGCGCTGACGCTGGCGGTGGCCGGCATTGCCGCGATCAGCCTGGCGGTGGCCGGCATCCTCATCATGAATGTGATGCTGATCGCCGTTTCGCAGCGCGTCAGGGAAATTGGCTTGCTCAAGGCGCTGGGCGCACCCGCCGCGCAGATCAGGAATTTATTTTTCGCCGAAGCGATTTTATTGTCCGGCATCGGCAGCGTGGCGGGGCTGATCCTCGGCGAGATCGGCACAAGGGTGATCTCGCAAATTTACCCGGCATTGCCGGTCTCCGCGCCTTGGTGGGCAGTGCTGGCCGCGCTCGGCACCGCGCTCGGCACCGGCATCCTGTTCAGCGTGTGGCCCGCGCGCCGCGCCGCGCGGCTCGATCCGGTGATGGCGCTGGCGAGGTCGTGATGAATCCAGTACCTGCTGGTGTTTGTGCGAGACGGGAAACGAGTGGTCGGTTACGACAACGAGCGCGGCAAAGGTGACCATAGGCATGTAGGCAAAACTGAGATGCCTTATACATATGTGGATGAAACCCAACTGCTCGAAGATTTCTGGCAAGACGTGAAGGAGGCAACAAATGAAAATTGATAACGCCGTGCTACACCTGACCGTGGGCGAGTCAATATCTGCCAGCCTTGTCCGAGCCGCTGCCGCCATGAAGGCAGCCAGGCAAGGCAAGCCAGCGCAACCCTATTTCGGCGTCGGCTTCGATGAAGTCGGCGAATTGTTTTCCGTGTTTACCCCGAAACGCTGGGAACTGATCGGCGCATTGCGCGAAGGCGGCGCGATGACGATTGCCGAGCTTGCGCGCCGGCTCAAGCGTGACTACAAAAACGTGTATAACGACTGCGAGCGCCTGATCGAATGGATAGCAATCGAAAAAGACGAAAATGGCCTGGTCTTCGCGCCCTACGACGAGATCGTGGTGGATATGAAATTACCGGACAGGCGAGCGGCGTAGAAAAACACCTTCACTAAGCTCCTCATGACAAGCCAAGCTCGGTATTTGAATTGCCGCTTCCGGGTGATGATTCCAGCGAGTTAAATGGCAGCAAGGTGCCACACCGGAACAGTGGACATCCAGATCATTTGCCTTTTTTATCAATCCTTACTAAAATCATAATTGTAAGGACAAAAGGAGATATTAATGATTACCACTGATGCGACTCTGACCAGCAAGGGGCAAACCACCATTCCCAAGGAAATTAGGGATGAACTTGGAATGAAGCCCGGAGACAGGATGACATTTACGTTGATGTCGGACGCAACAGTAGTCATGCGTGTAAAGAACAAAAGCATTACTGATTTAGCTGGCACCCTTTACAAGAAGGGGAGAAAAACTGTTCCAGTTGAACGTCTATCACGTTGATGCTTGGAATAGACACCAACATCCTTGTTCGTTTTCTAGTACAGGACGACGAAGCGCAGTTTGAGAAAGCTCGCAAGCTAATCAAACGTGAGGTTTCGGCAGGGCGTCGCGTTTTCGTTAACCAGCTGGTTCTGATGGAAACAGAGTGGGTTTTGCGTAGCCGATACTCTGTGCCAAAAAATCAGATCATTGAAGCCATCTCTGGTTTACTGGATGCCACGGATGTTCAGTTTGAAGATGAACCAGCAATCGAAGAAGCCATTTTCATCTGGAAAGAATCCACGTCCGATTTTGCTGACTGTCTGATTGGTGCAAAAAATCGGCGGCTAGGGTGTCGAGCTACGGCAACATTTGATTTGAAGGCATCGAAATTGCCGAGCTTCATTGCCACATAACAATTCAATGGCCGCTTCACGGCAAGCATATCGTAAAGGTGACTGAGCGCTGTGTGCCATTAGCAGAACTTTACTTTCCCTGTTAGATTGCTGTCCTATGTATTAATAGCCTCCCCGTTACTTGGGCGAGGAAAGATGAGATCGACTTGTAAAATTCTGGAGCAAAGCAATATTGATCAGAAAAATAAATAAAGCGCCAAGCGACAACCATTCACAGCCTCGCCGTATCCTTCGATGGAACAAAAAGGAAGTTCAATTAAAAGGGCAGGGTAATTGGTTCGATATATGGCTGCCGCGGATAAGCCATTTTTCCCAATTTGGCTTGTTCGTTGTTACGCTTGGGAGTCTTTACTTTGTAGTGCTTCCGCTTTATCAGAAAGCAGTATTAGATGAAGCAATTGCTCGAAAGGAAATTGAGCTAAAAGAATCTGAAAAATTGATAGCAAAGAGTTATGAGAAATTACGTAGCTATGCAGTAAAACAATTTGTTCACATGGCAGGGATAAATTGCACAATGCTTTTTCGGGATTTTGATTCACTTGAACAACTTAAAGGGGGAGCATCCAATAAAGAGGGGACTATATTAAATCTGGATGTTTCCAATTGCCTCAATGAGGAAGTTAAAGCTTCAAAAGATCTCAAAGAGCTTCACATTAATGATCAAGTTTTTTTCTCCACGGAAGTAAAAAATATTGCAGTAAAAATTGAGCAAAATCGTATTATTGCATTAGAGCGATATAGAGAGCTACCTAACAAGGCGAAGTTAAATCCATCGTTACTTAAACCTCCTAAATCTTTTACCAGCCGCTACCTTAAGAGTTTTGAAGAATTAAATAATAAAATGCATTTCACATCGCAGGCCTATTTAGATGAAAAACGCTTTAAAGCTGGGGTTCAATCAGCTCAATTTGATGTGGTGGCGGAATATGGAGATTTTGCAAGAACGCAGTTACTTGGCTTACGCTCTTTAACTTGGAGCAATTCAAAATGATGGGCAGGACAATAAAATAGCTTCTTGCCAGTACCCAGATTTGTATCTTAAATTGCGCACCAAGTTAAAAAATCAGGTACCGCTTCCTAGAAAGTTGAAGGACAGCAATGTGTCGGTTGCGCTACTTGGCGAGTGACGGGTTCAGGCAGCGCGATTCCAAATTGATGGAAGATAAGGGTACAAAAACAGATGCGACAAGCTGACAGTTTGTGCCAGCTCAAGTCTGGGCTACTACACATTAGGCGAAACTAATTTATGCTGCTCCCCGACCTGATCCGCCTCACCACTTCCAGCTTCGTCGCCTACCGGCTGCGCAGCTTCCTCACCGGCTTGGGCATCGCGGTCGGCATCGCGGCGGTGATCCTGCTGACTTCTATCGGCGAGGGGCTGCACCAGTTTGTGCTGTCCGAGTTTAGCCAGTTCGGTACCAACCTGATCGGCATCCAGCCGGGCAAGAAACAGACGCACGGTGCGAGTGTCGGCATGCTCGGTTCGACCCGGCCGCTGTCTATCGAGGATGCGCAGGCGGTGCGCAGGCTGCCCTTTATCCAGTACGTCAATCCCAGCGTGACGGGCAACGCCGAGGTGCGCGCCAACGGCAAGACGCGCCGCACTATGGTGTATGGGGCAGGGCACGAGTTCACCGACGCCTTTACGATCAGGGTGCAGACCGGCAGTTTTTTACCCGATGACGACCCGACGCAGGCGCGTGCTTTTGTCGTGCTCGGCGCCAAGGTGCGCCAGGAATTGTTTGCCGGGCTGAACCCGCTGGGCAGCTATCTGCGCGTCGGCGGGCAACGCTACCGGGTGATCGGTGTGATGGAACCCAAGGGGCAGATACTCGGTTTTGATATGGACGATACCGTATTCATCCCGGCCGCGCGCGCGATGGAGCTGTTCAACCGACCGGGGCTGATGGAGATACAGGTGAACTACCAGCCGAATGCCGATCTGGACGGCGTGATGAACAGCATCACCGCGCTGCTCAAGGAGCGGCACGGCAGCGAGGATTTCACGCTGGTTCCGCAGGAAAAAGCGCTCGAAGTACTCGGCTCGGTGCTGGACGTGATCACCTTCGCGGTCGGCGCATTGGGCGGTATTTCGTTGCTGGTGGGTGGCGTCGGCATCTTGACCATCATGACCATGGCGGTCACCGAGCGCACTTCAGAAATCGGCCTGCTGCGCGCCTTGGGCGCGCGCGAACGGCAGGTGCTGATGCTGTTTCTCGGCGAGGCGATACTGCTGTCTGCGCTGGGCGGCTTGGCCGGGTTGACGCTCGGTGTCGGCATCGCGCAGGCGTTGCACCTGCTGTTCCCCGCGCTGCCGGTGCATACGCCGTGGCTGTTCGCCGCACTGGCGGAATTGAGCGCGGTCACCATCGGTCTCGCGGCGGGCGTGACGCCGGCGATGCGCGCGGCACGGCTAGACCCGGTCGAGGCGCTGAGGGCGGAGTAAAGGGAACCTCTAAAAATCCACATTTCACCCCAACTGCTGCGTTGCGAAAAAAATTCTTGCTTACATATCATGCATATGCGGCGCTGTGAAATTTTTCCCGCGCCTTGCACTTGGGCGAAATCTGAGTTTTTAGAGGCTCCCTAAAAAGGCAAATTTTACATACCACTTGAAATTCTGACCGATGGTCATTTATCATGGCGCCATTAAATGACTAGGAGTCATAAATGGCTAGGCCTCATGCCAGCGCCGAAGCGCGCGAACAACGTATCAATCAATTATTGGACGCCGCAGTTTCGCTGTGGCTGCAAAACCCCGAACGTATTCCCAGCGTGGCCGAGGTGGCGGATGAGGCCGGACTGGCGAAAGGCACGGTCTATCTTTATTTCAAGAGCAAGGAAAATTTGCTGCTGGCCGCGCACGAGCGGCATGCCGAAATCTTTTTCTCCGCACTGATCGCGCGCGCCTCGAAGCCGGAGCGCATGAGTCTCGACGACATGATGCAATTGACGCGCGAATACATCGTCGGCGTCCCCGCCTTCCTGCCGCTCGCCACGCTGGTCGCGGGGCTGATGCACAAGGGCGTAACACCGGAAGCCGCACAGGTATTCGATCAGCGCATGGCAGCTCGGCTCGGTGCTGCGGGCGAATTGCTGTGTTCGCATTTTCCATTGCCGGACGTTCTCGGCGGCGTCCGCCTGCTGATGCGCTCCTATGCATTGATCCTCGGGCTTTGGCAACTGGTCGGCTGCTGCGGGGCAGATCGTGCCGATGATGAAGTCTCAGCCATGATGCGGCCCGATTACCTGACCGAACTCGATGCTGCCCTGCGCGCCTTGTGGAAGGGTACGTTCAACAAGGAGCCCTCTCATGCGTAAGATCGCTTATCTGTTGCTCGCCCTGTTGTTGATCGCCTGCAACAAACCGCCCGCACCGCCTGAACCGCTGCGTCCGGTGAAAACCGTGCGCATCAGTATGGAGCCCGGCGAGGCCGCATTCAGCTTGCCGGGCGAGGTGCGAGCGCGGCATGAAGCCCCGCTCGCCTTCCGCGTGGGAGGAAAGATAATCGAATGCAAGGTGAACCTCGGCGATACGGTGCGGCGCGGGCAAGTGCTCGCGCGGCTGGAGCCCAACGATTACGATCTGGCCGCGCAGGCCGGTGCGGCCAGCGCGGCAGAAGCGCGCAGCGCATCCATCCTCGCCGAGGCGGAGCTGGCGCGTTACCGCAACTTGCGCGAAAAGGGCTTTGTTTCGGCTGCCATGCTTGACCAGAAGCAGGCCGCCGCCGATGCCGCGCGCGCGCGGCTGGATGCAATGCGTTCGGCCCATACGGGGCAATCCAGGCAGGTGAATTACACCGCATTGACTGCCGAGAATAATGGCATCATCACCGGGTACAACTGCAATGCGGGGCAGGTGGTCGGCGCCGGACAGCCGGTGTTGCATCTCGCACAGTCCGGCGAAAAGGAAATCCTGGTTCATCTTCCGGAAGCGGAGCTTGCACGCTTCCGTTCTACTGCCGGTTTCACGGTAAGCCTGAATGCGCTACCGGACAAAAGTTATAAGGGCACGCTACGCGAACTGGCCGGTGCAGCCGACTCCGCCACGCGCACCTACGCGGCGCGCATCGCCGTCAAGAACGCGGATGCGGCCATGCAGCTCGGCATGAGCGCCATCGCCAAGACGCAATCGGCGGGGGAACTTGCGATACGCCTGCCGCTCGCCGCCGTGTTTGGGCGCGACAATAAATCCTTGGTGTGGCAAGTGGACGAAGCGGGCATCGTGCATGCGGCTTCCATCGCCGTCGCCGCCATCGAAGGCAATATGGTGCGCGTCGCTTCCGGGCTTGCCGAAGGCAGCACGGTGGTGGTCGCTGGCGCGAACCTGCTGCGCGATGGTGAGAAGGTTAAATTGTTGCCATGAGCACAGATAACCTATTAGTCCGTCATTCCGGCGAAGGCCGGAATCCAGCTAAACAAATATTCCGCGAGTGCGTGGTTGTTGCCAATTTATTGGCTTTACAACCACGGCCTACCCCTTGCGGGTGCGCGGGCCAAGCTGCGTTTTGTCTCGCTGAGCGAGGATTGTTCAATCAACTGGATTCCGGCCTGCGCCGGAATGACGTAGCTTTGTGCTAATGGATAATCTGGAATGAGCGACCGTTTCAACCTGACCGCGCTTGCGTTGCGGCAGCGCGAGCTGGCGTGGTTCTTCATTGCCGTGGTCGGCCTCGCCGGGATACTTTCCTATACCAAGCTCGGCCAGCGCGAAGACCCGGACTTCGTCTTCCGCGCGATGGTGATCCGCACGCTGTGGCCGGGCGCGACCCCCGCCCAAGTGGACGAGCAGATCACCAAGCGCATCGTCACGAAACTCCAAGAGGCGCCCTACTACTGGAAGGCCTTCAGTAATTCGCGCAGCGGCGAATCCATCATCATCCTGCAACTGTTCGACACGGCTCCGCGCGATCAGGTGCCGCAGCTCTGGTACCAGGTGCGCAAGAAGGTCGGCGACATCGGGCATACCCTGCCTGCCGGGGCGAACCCGCCAACTTTCATCGATGAATTTGGCGATGTGTTCGGCTCCATCTACGCCCTTATCGGCGATGGCTTCAGCCTCGCGGAGTTGCGCCACTATGCGGAGTTGGCGCAACGGCAATTGATCAACCTGCCCGACGTGGCGAAGGTCGAGCTGATCGGCGTGCAGCCGGAACAGATCACGATTTCGATTTCCACGCAGCGCCTCGCCACCCTCGGCATCCCGCCGCTGGTTATCGCGCAGGCGATCCAATCGCAGAACATCGTGCAGGATGCAGGCAGGCTGCATGCCGCCGATTTCTCGGTGCCGTTGCGTGTGCGGGGTAACCTCGAATCAGTGGATGAACTGAAAGGCCTGCCGTTGCGCGTAAACGGGCGCACACTGAAGCTGGGCGACATCGCAGAAGTAACACGCGGCTATCTCGATCCGCCGGACACGACGATGCGTTATGCGGGCAAACCTGCGGTCGGCCTGGCGGTTTCGATGAAGCAGCGCGGCGACGTGCTGCGTCTCGGCGAGGATCTCGACCGCGAAATGCACGCGCTGAAAGGCCAGCTCCCGGTCGGTATCTCGTTCGCACGCGTCTCCAACCAGCCTGCCGTGGTGAAAAATGCGGTAGGGGAATTCATGATGTCGTTCCTGGAGGCGGTCGCCATCGTGCTGCTGGTCAGCTTCCTCAGCCTCGGTTTCCGCGCGGGCATGGTGGTCGCGGTCACCATTCCGCTGGTGATCGCCGCCACCTTTTTCCTAATGCGCATTTTCAACATCGACTTGCACCGCATCTCCACCGGCGCGCTGATCATCGCGCTCGGCCTGCTGGTGGACGATGCGATCATTGTCGTGGAGATGATGGCCCGCAAGCTGGAGGAAGGCTATGACCGGATGCGCGCCGCTGCTTTCGCGTATTCGGCCACCGTGTTCCCGATGCTCACCGGCACGCTGATTACCGCCGCCGGATTCCTGCCGATCGGCACAGCCAAATCCGCCACCGGCGAATACACCTTCGCGATGTTCGCCGTGGTCACCATTGCGCTGTTGGTGTCCTGGGTCGCCGCGATTTTTGTCACGCCGCTGGCAGGCTTCCATTTGCTGAAGAGCCACGAGGGGCACGGCCACGACATTTTCGACACGCCGTTTTACCGCAAGCTGCGCCGCCTTATCGAATGGTGCCTGCATCACCGCAAGACCGTGCTTGCTGGAACCCTGTTCGTCTTTCTGCTGGGCGGTGTCGGCATGGGGCTCACCGAGAAACAGTTCTTTCCCTCATCCAACCGCACCGAGCTGATGCTTGATCTCTGGCTGCCGGAAGGCTCCAGTATCCGCGCTACCGAGCGCGAAGCCGCGCGGGTCGAGGAAATACTCGCGAAAGAAAAGGATATTGAAAGTTACGTCACCTATGTCGGTTACGGTTCACCGCGCTTTTTCCTGTCGCTGGACCAGCAATTATTCCGCCCCAATTTTTCGCAAACCGTGGTGCTGACCCGCGACATCGAAACGCGCGAGCGGGTGCTGAAAAAAATGCGCCAGATTTTCGCCACCGATTTCCCCGGCGTGCGCGCCCGCGCCAACCCGGTACAGCTCGGCCCCCCCATTCAATACCCCGTGGAGTTCCGCGTGCTGGGCGGCGACCTTGCGACGGTCAAGCGGCTGGGCGATGAAGTGGCAACGGTGATGCGCAACGATGAACGCCTGCGCGACGTGCATCCGGACTGGGGCGTGCAGACCCACATGCTGCGCGTGGATGTCGACCAAGATCGCGCGCGCGCTTCGGGCGTTTCATCGAGCGACATCGCGCGCACCCTGCGCGTTGCAACGGACGGGCTGGGCATCAGCCAGTTGCGCGAGGGCGACCAGTTGATCGGCATCGTGCTGCGCTCTCCCGTCGCCGAGCGCAAGCAGCTGGAACAGGTCGGCGCGCTGGAAATCCCGTCCGCGCAGGGCGGCAGCGTGCCGCTACGGCAAGTCGCGAAAATTTCCCACGCGCTGGAAGACCCGATCATCTGGCGCAAGAACCGCGACATTTCCCTGAGCGTGCGCGCCGATGTCACCGAGGGTATGCAGCCCACCGATGTCGCCATCGCGCTGGATGCAAAACTGAATGCGCTGCGCGCCAAACTGCCGGACGGCTACATCATCGAACCCGGCGGCGAGCTGGGAGAGAATTCCGGCGCGCAGGATTCCATCAACGCGGGCATGCCGCTGATGATGGCGGTTGTGCTCGGCTTCCTGATGATCCAGATGAAATCGCTGTCGCGCACTTTCATGGTGGTGCTGACCGCGCCGCTCGGCATCATCGGCGTCGCGATGGCGCTGCTGGTGTTCAACAAGCCGTTTGGCTTCGTCGCGATGCTCGGCACCATCGCGCTGGGCGGCATGATCATGCGCAACACCGTGATCCTGATCGACCAGATCCGCCAGGATCGCGAAGCGGGGCTGTCGGATTGGGACGCGATCCGCGAATCCACCGTGCGCCGCTTCCGCCCGATCATGCTCACCTCCGCCGCCGCGATCCTCGCGATGATCCCGCTGACGCGCAGCGTGCTGTGGGGGCCGATGGCCTATGCGATCATGGGCGGGCTGCTGGTCGCCACGCTGCTCACCATCCTGTTTATTCCGGCGCTGTATGCGGCCTGGTTGAGGCTACCCGTGCCGGGCAATAAGCCGGAAGCTATATGAGGGCAATGTTAACCTTCGGCTTCAAAAATAATGCGTGCCATTTCGGCCTTATTGCCAACTCCGAGTTTTGCGTAAATGGCTTGCAGATGATTACGCGCCGTCGCTGGCGCAATATGCAACTCATCTGCGATTTCGCGATAATCCATGCCCTGTCCGAAGCGCATCGCCACTTCAAGTTCTCGGGTGCTTAATTGATCCACCGTGGTTTTTTTCCTGATGCTGAGCAAAAGCATGTCATTAAGTGCCTTGATCGTGCCAACGATGCTATGGCCGGTATATTGGTGTCGCCCCCCGACGGATAAAGTATCCAGCAATACACCGGGCAATTGCGGCCCGTGCCAATCCGGCCACTCGGCGAGCATCAGCTCTTCAAAGCCTTGGCTGGCATTGTACAATACACCTTTCTTGTCGCAAATTGCCCGAGCATGACCGGATTGTGCGCCGTTTTTATGGGAGGAATGTATGAAGTTGAAGCGATTGGTATTATAGGCTTCGGCAAGATGCGGCATTAAATTCTGCTTGAGCAGCCGTTCGGTTTCGGTAAATACATCGCGGCTAAAGCCGCTCCTACAATTTGTGTTCCGGCTCGCCCGAAGCATCCAGACGGAGAATACAAGATGAAGCAATCCGCAGCCTTTGCAGCCATCCGCCAGATTGCGACTCTAGGCTATTCGTGGCAGATGGCCTTGCCCACCTTATTGGCTGCGATACGCGATATTGTGCCCTATGAGAAAGCAACCTTCGTATGGGTGGACGAGGAATGCAACGATCTTGACTGGTATGGGCCGCTTGTTGTCCCGGCGGATGTCATGCGTTTTTATCTCGAACAATTTTACAACCGGCAGGAAAGCGAAGCGATCCCGAGCAATCGGGAACTGATGGCGTCTCTGGGAACTGACCGTAGTGCCAGCATTCCCGATTTTCATCGCAGCGATTTTTTTAATGTTATCTTTATGCCGGGTGGAAACCGCCATTATTTGCGCTTGTCCATCCGCAATGGGATGCAGCCGGTCGGCATCCTTTATTTGTTGCGCCCGTGCGGATCGCGGGACTTTACTCGGGAAGAGGAGTTGAGTCTGGCGCGAGCCGCGCCTTGGCTGACCCATGCTCTCGTTTCTCCCTCCTGTGGCGCGGCTGAGGAGAAGCTGGTCGAAGATGAGAATGGCTTGATCGTTACCGATGCGAAGGGAGCTGTGCTGTTTTTTTCTCAAGGAGCGAAGGAGCTTCTGCATCGCGCGGCGGGCGTGCCCATCAACTGCCGGACGCTTGATGGTTGCCTCGACTGGGCGAAAGCGCTGATAGACAGGCTCATACACTCGCTCGGGGCTTCCCTCGACGGGAAGGCCGGACAACCCGCCCCAGCGCTGAAAATACGAAATCCATCCGGCTTCTTCGTCTTGCGTGCCTACTGGATCGAAAGCACGACTCCCGGTTCCGCGAGAAACGCCGCCATCCAGATTCAGCAACAGATACCCTTGTCGTTGCGGCTTATGCAGTCCCCACTGATCAGAAAGATGCCGCCCCGTGAGCAGCAGGCTTGCCTGTTGCTCGCACAGGGAATGTCATCCACCGAGATTGCCACGCGCATGGGCATTTCGCGCAATGGCGCCGTCTATCACATACGATCATCATACAATCGGCTCGGCATCTCCAGTCAGGAAGAGTTGGTGGGCGCCCTGCTGATGCCGCAAACCGGTTTTTCTCGAACTGCATCGGACTGATGTAAGTCCACCCATCAAACTGCCTCTAACTTCTTGTATTCCAGCGCGTACGCTGTTCGCTTACCTTTTTCTGCTGTCATTCTTACGTCTCCTTAACTTGAATTTTAACCCCAGTTAAAAAATACGTTTTTCGGGGGGCAAGGTCAGGTTCTTGTCTTGCGGCACTTAGTTCCTACCTCGCAGGGTAGGGTTTTTCGCAGCCGCATTCCGTATATTAGCCGTAGCGCAAATTACCAAAAATGTCGCATGCCAAAAATACCGAACAGTGCCAAATCGCGTGCGCCCTGACACGTGCGCATTCTCCGGCGACCAAAATAATTCCACTGAATTTTGGTGGTGCAAGGATTACATTGTCGAGAAATAAACAAACGCACTCAAAGCATGCCTGTGCATCGCTGCTACCGTCTTTGGCCAGAGTAGCATGGTGCGCGCTTTTCTTAACAGCCATACCCGCTCTTGCCGAAGTTACTCCCGATGCCGGTCGCGTATTGCAAGAGTCACAGCAACTGGGTCAGCCCAAGCTTTCCGTTCCCGGCACATTACCGCCGATTCAGGCTCCGGCGCCCAGCCGACCACCTCCGGCGGCGGCATCCTCAGATGACGCCAGGGTCAACGTCACCCACTTTACCTTCTCCGGCAATAGCGCGTTAAGCCAAGAAACCCTGCAGGCCGCTGTCGCCCAATGGGCACAACGCCCGCTTAATTTCGGCGAACTCATGCAGGCGGTAGAAGCCGTCGAAGCGCACTACAAGGAAGCAGGCTACTTCCTGGCTCAGGCATACCTGCCGCCACAAAAAATCAGGGACGGCGACATCGAGATATTGATCACCGAAGGCAAACTGGGTGAAGCTCGTCTCGAAGGAGAAAGCCGGGTCAATCCCGATGTGGTATTCAAGTACCTCGACCGCATACCCAAAGGCCAAGCGGTTACCATGGCAAATGTCGAGCGTCAGATACTGCTCATCAATGAACTGGCCGGTGAACGTGCCGTGCTCGATCTCCAGGCCGGAGAGACGCCCGGCAGCACCGACATCGTCCTGGCACAGACGATGGAGGCTCCGGTGATCGGGCGGCTGGATGTCAGCAACCACGGCAGCCCTTCCACCGGAGAAAAACGCGCAGGCATCAGCCTGATCGGCAACAGCCCCTGGAATCTTGGCGACCAACTGAGCGCTAACGTGATGGCCACAGAGACCGGCAACCTCTCCAGCTACAACTTGCGTTACGAATTGCCTGTAGGCGGGGACGGTTGGCGCCTCACTGCTGCCGCCTCGCTGGCCGAATACTCTTTGGGCGGTAATTTCGCCAGCCTGAACGCCAGCGGACAGGCCAAATCGATACGCATGGGCGCCGCCTATCCCTTCCTGCGCAGGCGGGCATCGAATCTCAATTTCCAGATCGTTGCGGATCATATCCAACTCAATGATCGCATCGCTAGCGCTGATTTGGATTTGGGTAAGCGCAGCCGTGGTTTGACCGCCACCCTGAGCGGCGACTGGCTGGATGAAGTTTGGGGTGGCGGCTCCAGCCGCATTGATTTGGCCTGGCGCCATGGCGTGTTGTCACTTGGGCCAACCAGCGCGGTGCTTGACGCCTTTCCTGCCGGACCGGGAGCCGCAGGTGGTTTCAACAAGGCCAACCTGACGCTGAAGCGCCAGCAGGCCATCCATCCGAAAATTTCCCTGCAAATGCAACTCAATTACCAACTCGCCGACAAAAATCTCGATTCTTCCGAAAAACTCAGCCTGGGCGGCCCGCTCACCCTGCCCGGCTACGCCAACGGTGAAGCCAGCGGTGATTCGGGAGGCCAAGCCAAACTCAACTTGCGCTGGCAAATATACAACGATCTGGCCGTGGGCGTGTTTGCCGACTACGCCAGGTTGCGCCTGGCCCGTACACCGCTACCTACTACCTTATCCAACAATAAGCGCCTCAGTGATGTCGGCGTCAACGCCGACTGGAATATCGTCGGCGGCTTGACCGCTTCGGCGATTCTGGCTTGGGCGGGCAAAGAGGCACCTGCCCCGACGGACAACGACAGACCGAGGCTATGGTTCAGCATGGTCTATACGTTCTGAGAGAAATCGAATGAGATCATTACAGAGGTGAAACCATGAACCACATCTATCGTCTTGTCTGGAGCGAGATTGCCAATACCTGGATGGCTGTCGCCGAAATCGCCAAGGGGCGCGGCAAGCGCAGCAGCACGGTCGGAGCCAGCCCAAAACCGGATGAAGCAACCGTAGGGTGGGCTATGCCCACCATGCCTGTCTTGAGCCTGTCGAAGCGGTCGAACATGGACCGACCTACATTATCGTTTACACAATCCTACGCACTTCTCCCACTTACTCTCTCGCTCGCCATCATCGGCGCACCCGCCCACGCCCTCGACGTGGGCGCACTGCCCACAGGCGGGAGCGTTACCGCAGGCAGCGCGACCATCAGCCAGGCCGCCAACATCCTCACCGTCCAACAATCCAGCCAGCGTGCGGCAATCGACTGGCAGAGCTTCAACATCGGCGCTTCCGCCACGGTCAACTTCAACCAACCCAATGCGAATGCGGTGGCTTTGAACCGCATCGGCGGCAACAGCGCATCCGAGATATATGGCAAACTCAACGCCAACGGCCAGGTCTTCTTCAGCAACCCCAACGGGATGCTGTTCGCACGCGGGGCACAGGTCAATGTCGGCGGCATTCTCGCCACGACGATGAGCCTCGGCAACAGCGACTTCATGGCGGGCAATTACCGGCTCACCAACCCCGGCACCGGCAGTATCCGCAACGAGGGAATCATCAATGCGCTGGGCAGTGTGGCGCTCATCGGCAACACCACGCACAACGCCGGGCAAATCATCGCCACCACCGTCACGCTGGCGGCGGGCAACACCGTGGCCATCGACCTTACCGCCGACGGCCTCATCCGCGCCCGTGTCGAGGATGCCGCGCTCAAAGCGAGCATTGAGAATTCCGGCAGTATTGATGGCACCCAGATCACACTCACTGCCGGGCAGGCGAGGGAAGCGCTGGATCGGGTCGTGAACAACAGCGGTATCATCCGCGCCATCGGGCTGGCCATGAAAGGCGGCGAAATCCTGCTCGAAGGCGCCGTCGTCGAAAACACCGGCAGCATTGTGGCGTCCGGCGCCAACGGCGGCGGCACCATCAAGCTCCTGGGCGATATGGGCGGCGGCACGGTCAAGGTCGGCGGCACGCTG
>Ga0209343_10005331_pt1 | contig 15668 bp, 11 predicted proteins | sample RifCSPlowO2_02_FD_184026 | JGI IMG/M metagenome (GOLD analysis project Ga0209343, IMG submission 184026) | Groundwater microbial communities from Rifle, Colorado - Rifle CSP2_plank lowO2_0.2 (SPAdes) (version 2) | ecosystem: Environmental > Aquatic > Deep subsurface > Groundwater | place... | reverse complement strand
CCAAATTTCTTCGACAGCACCGTGGTGATCGCCGCTGTCAGGGTGGTCTTGCCATGGTCAACGTGACCAATCGTACCCACGTTCACGTGGGGCTTCGTGCGTTCAAATTTGCTCTTTGCCATGATTTAAAGTTCCTGCGTTATTGGTTAACTTGAAAATTATTTCCGGCTCGTCATTACTGCTTCAGCCACGTTCTTGGGTGCTTCGGTGTAGTGCTTGAATTCCATCGTGTAAGTTGCGCGCCCCTGGGTCGCGGAACGCAATGCTGTGGAGTAGCCGAACATTTCTGCCAGCGGCACTTCAGCCTTGACTACCTTGCCGCCACCCGCCATGTCGTCCATGCCCTGCACCATGCCGCGACGCGAAGACAGATCGCCCATCACGGTACCGGTATAGTCTTCCGGCGTTTCCACTTCCACCGCCATCATTGGCTCCAGCAACACCGGGCTGGCCTTGCGCATACCGTCCTTGAAGCCCATCGAGGCTGCCATCTTGAAAGCGTTTTCATTGGAGTCCACATCGTGGTAGGAGCCGTCGAACAGGGTAACTTTAACATCCACCACCGGGAAGCCAGCCAGCACGCCGTTCGGCAATGTATCTTCCAGACCCTTCCTGACCGCCGGAATAAATTCACGCGGCACCGTTCCGCCTTTGATCGCGTCGATGAATTCGAAGCCCTTGCCGGGTTCGTTCGGTTCCATCTTCAACCATACGTGGCCGTATTGTCCGCGACCGCCCGATTGCTTGACGAACTTACCCTCGACCTCCACCGGCTTGCGAATCGCTTCGCGATACGCCACTTGCGGCGCACCCACGTTCGCTTCCACGCCAAATTCACGCTTCATGCGATCCACCAGAATTTCCAGATGCAACTCGCCCATACCGGAAATGATGGTCTGGCCGGATTCCTCGTCGGTGCGCACGCGGAACGACGGGTCTTCCTGGGCCAGACGCCCCAGCGCGATACCCATCTTTTCCTGATCGACCTTGGTTTTCGGCTCGACGGCGACATGGATCACCGGCTCGGGAAACACCATGCGCTCCAGGATGATTGGCTTATCCGGGTCGCACAGCGATTCGCCGGTAGTCACTTCCTTCAAACCGATACAGGCGGCGATATCGCCCGCCAGAATTTCGTCTATCTCTTCGCGATTGTTCGCGTGCATCTGCACGATGCGCCCAATACGATCTTTCTTGCCCCTGACGGGGTTGTATACCGTGTCGCCTTTCTTCAGCACGCCGGAATACACGCGCACGAAAGTCAACTGGCCGACGAACGGGTCAGTCATCAATTTGAATGCCAGCGCAGAGAAGCTCTCGCTATCGTCGGCCTTGCGGGTGATCGGCTCGCCTGCTTCGGTTTCGCCCTTCACATCCGGAATATCGACCGGCGACGGCAGCAACTGGATTACGGCATCCAGCATGCGCTGCACTCCCTTGTTCTTGAACGCTGAACCGCACAGCATCGGCTGTATCTCGCACGCAATCGTACGCGCACGCAAACCGGCGAGAATCTGCTCTTCCGACAGTTCACCATTCTCGAGATAGTGATTCATCAGTTCCTCGGAAGCCTCGGCCGCCGATTCCACCATCAGCTCGCGCCACTCCTTGGCGGTCGCAACCAGCTCGGCGGGAACCTCCCTGTATTCGAATTTCATGCCCTGCGATGCCTCATCCCAGATGATGGCCTTCATTTTGAGCAAATCGACGACACCGACAAATTTTTCTTCGGCGCCAATCGGAATCACGATCGGCACCGGTGTGGCCTTCAGGCGAACCTTCATCTGTTCGACAACCTTGAAGAAGTTCGCGCCGGAACGATCCATTTTGTTGACGAAGGCCAGCCGCGGCACCTTGTACTTGTTGGCCTGGCGCCAAACCGTCTCGGATTGAGGTTGTACGCCACCCACCGCGCAGTACACCATGCAAGCCCCGTCCAGCACACGCATGGAACGCTCCACCTCGATGGTGAAGTCCACGTGCCCCGGCGTATCGATAATATTGAAGCGATGCTCCGGAAAAGACATGTCCATGCCCTTCCAGAAGCAGGTGGTCGCAGCGGAAGTGATCGTAATACCGCGCTCCTGCTCTTGCTCCATCCAGTCCATGGTGGCCGCGCCATCATGCACCTCGCCAATCTTGTGGTTCACGCCGGTGTAGAACAGGATGCGTTCGGTCGTCGTAGTCTTGCCCGCATCGATATGCGCGCTGATGCCGATGTTGCGGTAACGGTTAATTGGAGTTTTACGTGCCACGATGAGTACCTTAACTGGTAGCCGGTTGCCGGTAGCTTGTAGCAAAACCGGGATTGGCTACCCGCTACAGGCTACGAGCCACAAGCTCGATTAAAAACGGAAATGTGAGAAGGCCTTGTTCGCTTCGGCCATACGGTGCACTTCTTCACGCTTCTTCACTGCGCCGCCGCGACCCTCGGACGCATCGATCAATTCGCCAGCCAAACGCATGCCCATGGATTTTTCGCCACGCTTGCGCGCCGCTTCGCGCAGCCAGCGCATCGCCAGCGCCATGCGGCGGGAAGGCCGCACTTCAACAGGCACCTGATAGTTTGCGCCACCGACGCGGCGGCTCTTCACTTCCACCTGCGGCTTGGCGTTATTCAAAGCGAGATTGAACACCTCGATCGCATCCTTGCTGGTTTTCTTGCCAACCTGCTCCAGAGCACCGTACAAAATGCGCTCGGCAACCGATTTCTTGCCAGCAGTCATCAATACGTTTACAAACTTGGACAAATCCTGATTGCCGAATTTCGGATCCGGTAGGACTTCACGTTTGGGTACTTCTCTACGTCTTGGCATATCTTAAACCTCGTGTTATCGGGTTAAATAAAAGTATTGGGAAGGGTGAAGAGGTTTACCCTTATCCCTTATCGTTTCTTTATGCTTTCTTGGCACGCTTTGCGCCGTATTTGGAGCGCGCCTGCTTGCGATCTTTCACGCCGGCAGTATCCAGGCTGCCGCGCACCATGTGGTAACGAACACCCGGCAAATCCTTCACGCGGCCGCCGCGCAACAGCACCACCGAGTGCTCCTGCAGGTTATGGCCTTCTCCGCCGATATAGCTGATCACCTCAAAACCGTTGGTCAGACGAACCTTGGCCACTTTGCGTAACGCGGAGTTTGGCTTCTTCGGCGTCGTGGTATACACGCGGGTACACACTCCACGTTTTTGCGGAGACCCCCCCAGAGCAGGTACTTTGCTCTTTTCTACGATTGCAGCACGCGGTTTGCGGATCAACTGGTTAATGGTTGGCATTGTCTGAGCACCCTAAGAAATCTTAAATTTTGTTAAAAATCAAATCTATAAAAAATACACCGCCGCAGCATGACTTATGAATCATCCGCTGCGACGGAAAAAAGGTTGCGAATTCTATTGAGAAACACCCGGGGTGTCAAGCAATTCGCCCGCCACCACCGCATCTGCTTCCTGCAACTCGCGCCCTTCCGCCACATCGATACCCAAACGCTGCTTGCGTCGCGTGTTGTGGTAGGCCAATCCCGTGCCTGCCGGGATCAATCTGCCCACGATCACGTTTTCCTTCAGGCCACGCAAATCGTCACGCTTGCCCATTATGGCGGCTTCAGTCAACACGCGCGTGGTTTCCTGGAAAGATGCCGCAGAGATAAACGAATCGGTGGACAACGAAGCCTTGGTGATGCCCAGCAGCATGTAATCGAAAGTCGCCGGGTTCTTGCCTTCGGCGATCATGCGCTCGTTTTCCACCAGCAGATCGGCGCGCTCCACCTGTTCGCCCATGATGAAGCGTGCATCGCCCACCTCGTTGATCTGTACTCGGCGCAACATCTGACGCACGATCACCTCGATATGCTTGTCGCTGATTTTCACGCCCTGCAGCCGGTACACGTCCTGCACTTCGTCGGTGATATAGCGCGCCAGCTCACCAACCCCCAACAGGCGCAAAATGTCATGCGGGTCAGCCGGGCCATCCACGATCATTTCGCCGCGATTCACCACCTGTCCGTCATGCGCCAGCACATGCTTCTCCTTGGAGATCAGGAATTCATGGGCAACGCCATCCACGTCGGTGATCACCAGGCGCTGCTTGCCCTTGGTGTCCTTGCCGAAGGAAACCGTGCCGGTCACCTCGGCCAGCATACCGGCATCCTTGGGAACGCGCGCCTCGAACAACTCGGCCACGCGCGGCAAACCGCCGGTAATGTCGCGCGTTTTGCTGCTTTCCTGCGGGATACGCGCCAGCACATCGCCGACACCCACATGCTGACCGTCTTCGACAGTGATGATGGAACCCGTCTGGAATGTCACGCTGACCGAAGTATCGGTACCGGTCAGCTTGACTTCCTGGCCGGTCTCGTCAATCAGGCGCACCATCGGGCGCACGCCCTTGCTTTGTGCGGTAGTCCGCTTCGGATCGATCACTACCAGCGTTGAAAGGCCGGTCACTTCGTCGATCTGTTTGGCGACGGTCACGCCCTCCTCGACATTCTGGAAACTCACCTTGCCGGCGTACTCCGTGACGATTGGGCGGGTATGCGGATCCCAGGTCGCCAGCACCACACCCGCGCGTACGGTATCGCCCTGCTTGACCGACAGGATCGCGCCGTATGGCACCTTGTGGCGCTCGCGCTCGCGGCCATGATCGTCGGCGATGCTCACCTCGGCGCTGCGCGCCACCACAATTGCCTCGCCGCGCACGGTGGTTACCACACGCATGTTCGGACTATATTTCAGTATGCCGTTGGACTTGCTTTCCACCTGGCTGGCCACGACGGTACGCGATGCCGCACCGCCGATGTGGAAGGTACGCATGGTCAACTGGGTGCCCGGTTCACCGATGGATTGCGCGGCGATCACGCCGACCGCCTCGCCAACATTAATCAGGCCGCCGCGGCCCAGATCCCGGCCGTAGCACTTGGCGCACAAGCCGAAGCGGGTTTCGCAGTTCAGCGGGGTACGCACCCGCACCTCGTCGATACCCAAAGCCTCGATACGCTCCACAGCGGTTTCATCCAGCAAAGTGCCCGCTTCGTAAAGCGTTTCGGCAGTCTCTGGATTAACCACATCGGCGCTCACCACACGACCTAAAATACGCTCGCGCAATGCCTCGATAACTTCGCCGCCTTCGACAATAGCCTTCATCGCGGTGCCGTTTTCGGTGCCGCAGTCGTCTTCGATCACCACCAGATCCTGCGTGACATCCACCAGACGGCGGGTCAGATAACCCGAGTTCGCGGTCTTCAACGCGGTATCGGCCAAACCCTTGCGCGCACCGTGCGTGGAAATGAAGTACTGCAACATATTCAACCCCTCGCGGAAATTCGCGGTAATCGGGGTCTCGATGATCGAGCCGTCTGGCTTGGCCATCAGTCCGCGCATCCCGGCCAGCTGGCGGATCTGCGCCGCCGAGCCGCGCGCGCCGGAGTCGGCCATCATGTAGATGGAATTGAATGATTCCTGCATTACCGGTTTGCCCTTTTCCATACGCGGCTGGCCGGTAACTCGGTCGAGCACCGGCTCGCTGCCCAGCTGCTCCATCATCGCCTTGGCGACCTGGTCGCCGGTGCGGCCCCAAATGTCCACGACCTTGTTGTAACGTTCGCCGTCGGTCACCAGGCCGGAAGTGTACTGGGTGTGGATTTCATGCACCTCTTTTTCCGCCGCGCTGATCAGGTCGTTCTTTTTCGGCGGCATCAGCATGTCGTCCACACAGATCGAAATACCTGCGCGGGTCGCATAAGTAAAGCCGGTATACATCAGCCTGTCTGCCATGATCACTGTGTCGCGCAGCCCGCATTGGCGGAAGCTGGCGTTGATCAGGCGTGAAATTTCCTTCTTCTTGAGCGCCTTGTTGATCAGGGCGAACGGCAAACCGGCCGGCAATACTTCGGACAACAGGGCGCGGCCCACCGTCGTTTCGTAGCGCACCCGTTTTTCCACCGGCTGACCGGCTTCGTCCTTGTGAATCTCCTTGAGGCGCACTACCACCTTGGCCTGCAATTCGACCTCGCGCGACTCGTAGGCACGCGACACTTCGGCGATGTTGGCGAACAGCGAACCTTCGCCCAATGCGCCGACTTTTTCGCGGGTCATGTAATACAAACCTAGCACGATGTCCTGCGACGGCACGATAATCGGCTCGCCGTTCGCCGGCGACAGCACATTGTTGGAAGCCAGCATCAGGGTGCGTGCTTCCATTTGCGCTTCCAGCGACAACGGCACGTGCACCGCCATCTGGTCGCCGTCGAAGTCGGCGTTGAATGCGGAACACACCAGCGGATGCAGCTGGATCGCCTTGCCTTCGATCAGCAGCGGCTCGAACGCCTGGATGCCCAAACGGTGCAGGGTCGGCGCACGGTTCAGCAGCACCGGGTGCTCGCGGATTACTTCTTCGAGGATATCCCACACGATCGGCTCTTCGGCCTCTACCATGCGCTTGCTGGCCTTGATGGTCGTCGCCAGGCCCATCGCTTCGAGCCTGCTGAAAATGAACGGCTTGAATAATTCCAGCGCCATTTTTTTCGGCAAACCGCACTGGTGCAGCTTGAGTTGCGGCCCCACCACGATCACGGAGCGGCCTGAGTAGTCCACGCGTTTGCCCAGCAGGTTCTGGCGGAAGCGCCCGCTCTTGCCCTTGATCATGTCGGCCAGCGATTTTAGCTGGCGCTTGTTCGCACCGGTCATCGCCTTGCCGCGGCGACCGTTGTCCAGCAAAGAATCCACCGCTTCCTGCAACATACGCTTTTCGTTGCGCACGATGATGTCCGGTGCCTTCAGTTCCAGCAGGCGGCGCAGGCGGTTGTTGCGGTTTATCACGCGGCGGTACAGATCGTTCAGGTCGGAAGTCGCGAAGCGGCCGCCGTCCAGTGGCACCAGCGGACGCAGTTCCGGCGGCAGCACCGGCAGCACTTCCAGCACCATCCATTGCGGCTTGATGCCGGACGCATTGAATGCTTCCAGCACCTTGAGGCGCTTGGCGTATTTCTTGATCTTGGTTTCCGAGCCGGTTGCCGCCAGATCGGCGCGTATGGTTTCGATTTCGCTGGTCACGTCCAGACTGCTCAACAGCGCGCGGATACCTTCCGCACCCATCATTGCGGTGAACTCGTCGCCGTATTCTTCGGTCTTGGCAAGATAGTCGTCTTCCGACAACAGTTGGCCGCGGTTCAGCGGGGTCATGCCGGGTTCGGTGACCACATAGGCTTCGAAATACAGCACGCGCTCGATGTCGCGCAGGGTCATGTCCAGCACCATGCCGAGACGGCTGGGCAGCGACTTCAGGAACCAAATATGCGCCACCGGGCTGGCCAGTTCAATATGCCCCATACGCTCGCGGCGCACCTTGGACAACGTCACTTCCACGCCGCATTTTTCACAGATCACGCCGCGGTGTTTCAGGCGCTTGTATTTGCCGCACAGGCATTCATAGTCCTTGACCGGCCCGAAAATCTTAGCGCAGAACAGGCCGTCGCGCTCCGGCTTGAAGGTGCGGTAATTGATAGTTTCCGGCTTCTTGACTTCGCCGTAGGACCAGGAACGTATCTTTTCCGGCGAGGCAAGACCAATCTTGATCGCGTCGAATTCTTCCTTTTGTGTGACCTGCTTGAACAAATCCAGCAATGATTTCATGTGTGACTCCTAACTCTGGTTGGTAGGTCGGGCTTTAGCCCGATGCTAACGCCTGGCCGGGCCAAAGCCCGACCTACTCCCTATCTTCAGTGCCGTACCAAATCCATATCGATGCCCAAGGAGCGGATTTCCTTGATGACCACGTTGAACGACTCGGGCATTCCGGCATCAATCTTGTGATCGCCCTTGACGATGTTTTCGTAAACCTTGGTGCGCCCCGCCACGTCGTCCGACTTGACGGTCAGCATTTCCTGCAAGGTATAGGCGGCGCCGTAAGCTTCCAGCGCCCACACCTCCATCTCGCCGAAGCGCTGACCGCCGAACTGCGCCTTGCCGCCCAGTGGTTGCTGCGTCACCAGGCTGTACGGCCCGGTGGAACGCGCGTGCATCTTGTCGTCCACCAGGTGGTGCAGTTTCAGCACATGCTTGTAGCCGACCGTCACCGGTCGATCGAAAGCCTCGCCGGTTCGCCCGTCGTACAGCGTGGTCTGGCCAGACAGCGGCAGGTCGGCCAGTTCCAGCATGTATTTGATTTCCTCTTCGCTGGCGCCGTCGAACACCGGCGTCGCAAACGGCACGCCATTCTTCAGGTTGCGGCACAGCTCGATAATCTCGTCGTCGCTGAATGTGTCGAGATCGACGGTCTGGCCGTTGTGGTGGTTGTAAATCTTGTTGAGCAGCTTGCGCACCTCCACGATCTTGGCATTGGCTTGCAACATGTCGTCAATCTTCTTGCCCAGCCCCTTGGCCGCCCATCCGAGGTGCGTCTCGAGAATCTGGCCAATATTCATCCGCGACGGTACGCCGAGCGGATTCAGCACCACGTCCACCGGCGTGCCGTCGGCCATGTACGGCATGTCTTCCACCGGCACGATGCGCGATACCACGCCCTTGTTGCCGTGACGTCCGGCCATCTTGTCGCCGGGCTGCAGGCGGCGCTTCACCGCGACATATACCTTGACCATCTTCTGCACACCTGCTTGCAGTTCGTCGCCCTGGGTCAGCTTCTTCTTCTTCAACTCGAATGCGGCGTCGAACTCGATGCGGTTCTGCGCCAGACCTTCCTTGACCTGCTCCATCTGGGCGGCCACTTCGTCGTCCGCCACGCGGATGTCGAACCATTGATGATGTTCGATGCTGTGCAGGTATTCCTTGCCGATTTTGCTGCCCTTGGCCAGTTTTTTCGGCCCGCCGTTGGCGACCTTGTTGAGCAGCAGCTTTTCCAGGCGCGCGAACACGTCTGCTTCGACAATACGCATCTGATCCGCCAGATCCTTCTTGTAGCGGTTCAATTCGTCGTCGATAATCTGCTGCGCGCGCTTGTCGCGTTGCAAGCCCTCGCGCGTAAACACCTGCACATCGATCACCGTCCCCGAGCTGCCGGCAGGCACGCGCAAGCTGGTGTCCTTCACGTCCGATGCCTTCTCGCCGAAGATCGCGCGCAGCAATTTTTCTTCCGGGGTCAATTGCGTTTCGCCCTTGGGTGTCACTTTGCCGACCAGCACGTCGCCCACCGCGACTTCAGCGCCGATATGCACGATGCCGCATTCGTCGAGGCGCGCCAGTTGCACATCGGCCAGGTTCGGGATGTCGCGCGTGATCTCTTCCGGGCCGAGCTTGGTGTCGCGCGCCGCGACGGTAAGCTCTTCGATATGGATGGAGGTAAAACGGTCCTGCGCCAGGACGCGCTCTGAAATCAGGATCGAGTCCTCGTAGTTGTAGCCATTCCACGGCATGAACGCGACCAGCATGTTCTGTCCGAGCGCCAACTCGCCCATATCGGTGGAAGCCCCATCGGCGATCACGTCGCCGCGTGCGATCACGTCGCCCACCTTGACCAGCGGGCGCTGGTTGATGTTGGTGTTCTGGTTGGAGCGGGTGTATTTAATCAGGTTGTAAATATCCACGCCGACTTCACCGGCAGTGGTCTCGTCGTCGTTGGCGCGCACCACGATACGTCCGGCATCGACGTAGTCGATGCGCCCGCCGCGCCACGCCTGCACGGTCGTGCCCGAGTCGACCGCCACGGTGCGCTCGAGGCCTGTGCCTACCAGCGGTTTTTCCGCGCGCAGGCAGGGAACAGCCTGGCGCTGCATGTTGGCGCCCATCAGGGCGCGGTTGGCATCGTCATGTTCGAGGAACGGAATCAGCGAAGCCGCAACCGAGACCACTTGGGAGGGCGACACATCCATGTATTCCAGCTTGTCCGGCTCGGCCAGAACGAATTCGTTGTGATGGCGCGCCGATACGATGTCGTTGGTGAAGTGGCCTTTCTTGTCCAGCTCGGCGTTCGCCTGGGCGATGGTGAATTTTCCTTCCTCGATCGCAGACAAATAATCGACCTCATCGGAGACTTTGCTCTTGGTCACCTTGCGGTATGGCGTTTCGATGAAGCCGTATTCGTTGGTGCGCGCATACAGCGCCAGCGAGTTGATCAGGCCGATGTTCGGGCCTTCCGGCGTCTCGATCGGGCACACGCGTCCATAGTGTGTCGGGTGCACGTCGCGCACTTCGAAACCGGCGCGTTCGCGCGTCAAACCGCCCGGGCCGAGCGCGGAAATGCGGCGCTTGTGGGTAATCTCGGACAACGGGTTGGTTTGATCCATGAACTGCGACAGCTGGCTGGAACCGAAAAACTCCTTGACCGCAGCCGAGATCGGTTTGGCGTTGATCAGATCATGCGGCATGAGGTTGTCGGTTTCGGCTTGGCCGAGGCGTTCCTTGACGGCGCGTTCCACGCGCGCCAGGCCGGCACGAAACTGGTTTTCCGCCAATTCGCCCACGGCGCGTACGCGGCGGTTGCCGAGATGATCGATATCGTCGATCTCGCCGCGGCCATTGCGCAACTCGACCAGTATCCTGACGATCTCGACGATGTCCTCGTTGGACAAAATCGATGACCCGGTCAACTCTTCGCGGCCAACCCGGCGGTTAAACTTCATGCGCCCGACTGCGGAAAGGTCATAGCGCTCCTCGTTGAAGAACAGCCCGTTGAACAGCCCTTCAACGGCGTCCTCGGTAGGTGGTTCGCCGGGGCGCATCATGCGGTAGATTGCCACGCGCGCCGTCCATTGATCGGTAGTTTCATCGGTGCGCAGGGTATGCGAAATGAACGCGCCATGATCCAGGTCGTTGGTGTACAACGTATGAATTTTACTGATGCCGGCAGCATGCAATTTGGCCAGCATAGTCTCGGTGATTTCATCGTTGGCATTCGCGATGATTTCGCCGCTTTCCTTGTCCACTATGTTGTTGGCAATCACGCGACCGATCAGGAACTCTTCGGCAACTGCCAGCTTGTCGATGCCGGCTTCCTGCATCTCGCGGATATGGCGCACGGTGATGCGCTTGTCCTTGGCCACGATGACCTTGCCGGATTTACCGGCAATATCGAAGCGCGCCACATCCCCGCGCAAACGCTCGGCCACCACCTCGAACTGGATGGTTTTCTTGCCCAGGTGGAACGTGTCCGACTCGAAGAACATCTTGAGCATGTCTTCGTTGCTGTATCCCAGCGAACGCAACAGGATGGTGACGGGCATCTTGCGGCGGCGATCGATGCGGAAATACACATAATCCTTCGCGTCGAATTCGAAATCCAGCCAGGAACCGCGATACGGGATGATGCGCGCGGAGAACAGCAGCTTGCCGGATGAATGGGTTTTGCCGCGGTCATGCTCGAAGAACACGCCGGGCGAGCGGTGCAATTGCGACACGATAACGCGCTCGGTGCCGTTGATCACAAACGAGCCGGTCGGCGTCATCAGCGGCATTTCGCCCATGTACACTTCCTGCTCTTTCACTTCCTTGACCGTGGGCTTGGACGCTTCCTTGTCCATGATGGTCAGGCGCACGCGCGCGCGCAGCGGAGAAGCATAGGTCAAGCCGCGCTGCTGGCATTCCTTTACGTCGAACGGCGGCATGCCGAGCTGGTAGCTGACAAAGTCGAGGCGCGCATTTTTGGAATGGCTCTCGATCGGGAAAATTCCGTTGAATGCGGCCTGCAAGCCCTCGTTTTTCCGTTGTTCCGGTGGAGTATAAGCCTGCAAAAACGCGGCGAAGGATTCCAGTTGTGTAGACAACAGGAAGGGGACCGGCAACGCGCCGACCCGCTTGGCAAAACTTTTACGAATGCGTTTTTTTTCGGTAAAAGAGTAGCTCATATAATCTCCACGATCGAAGGGAAACGAAGTTTCAGTGCAGGCCAACCTTTCCCCCGCAAGGGGGTGGCCGTGGTTGTAAAGTCACTCAAGTGTCAGCAACCACGCGCAGGTTATTCCGGAACCAAAAAGACAGGGGTCAGGAAATGTTTTCAGGTTTCCTGGCCGCTGGCTTCTTAAAGCGGCAAGAGGCTGACGGTAAGCCGCCAGCCTCTCTGCCACGTACAACCTTACTTAATTTCGGCAGCAGCGCCGGCTTCAATCAATTGCTTCAGAATTGCATCTGCATCAGCCTTGGACACGCCTTCCTTGACGGGTTTCGGCGCACCATCCACCAGATCCTTGGCTTCCTTCAGGCCCAAGCCGGTAATGGTGCGAACCACCTTGATCGTATTCACCTTGTTGTCGCCTGCGGCTTTCAGGATAACGGTGAATTCGGTTTGCTCCGCAGCAGCAGCGGCAGCGCCACCACCGCCGCCAGCAGCCGGGGCAGCCATCGCAGCGGCGGAAACACCGAATTTCTCTTCAATCGCCTTGACAAGCTCGTTGAGTTCCAGCACGGACATGCCGTCCAGTGCAGCCAAAAATGCGTCTTTATCGAATGCCATTTTGTTTTCCTATCTTTAATAAATTAATTGGATCAAGCAGCAGCGGGTTCTTTTTTCCCGGCAACCGCGCCGAGCACGCGAGCCAGGCCGGAAACCGGCGATTGCAGCAAGCCGCACAGTTGTGCCAACAGCACCTCCTTCGGCGGTATGGAAGCCAGCGCGTTTACACCCGCAGCATCCAGCACCTTGCCGTTGTAGGATCCGGCCTTAACTACCAGCTTGTCGTTCGTCTTGGCGAATTCATGCACCAACTTGGCGGCTGCAATGGCATCCATACTGATGCTGTACACCAGCGGGCCAACCATCTTTTCAGCCAAAGTTTCGAACTGGGTACCCTGCACCGCACGGCGCGCCAACGAGTTCTTCAGCACGTGAAAATACACCCCGGATTTGCGTGCATTGGCGCGCAGCCTGGTGATATCGCTAACCTGGATACCACGATATTCTGCCAAGACGATAGTCTGGGCCTGCGCAACCCGTGCACTGACTTCCGCGACCACTGCCTGTTTTTCTTGCAGATTGAGACTCAAGTCTTCCTCCATTTTCCGGAATGCACCTGCGCACATTCCATCGGTTACAACAATGACCTTAAGACAGGCAAACAGCTCCTGCTCGCGGACACACCATCTACGGGGGACATCAGAGGACAGAGGACAGAGGACAGAGGACTGAAACCCTCCATGCGCCATCGACAGCCTATTGAGTATTAAGCCTTGCGGCTCCACCGGTCTTGGATGCTGCATACACGCCAGCAGTCCAAAAACAAATGCTGTCGAGACAAAGCCTCGACAGCAAATTCAAAAATCAGCTCGCCGTCAGGCTGGCCTGCTCGACGCGGATGCCTGCGCCCATGGTGCTGGAGAGGGATATCTTCTTCAAATACACCCCCTTGGATGCCGCCGGCTTGGCCTTGTTCAGCGCATCGACCAATGCCAGCAGATTCTCGCGCAAGGCTTCCGGCGCAAACGAAGCGCGGCCGATGGTGCATTGCACGATGCCGTTTTTGTCGGTGCGGTACTGCACCTGGCCGGCCTTGGCGTTCTTCACCGCACCCGCCACATCGGCGGATACCGTGCCCACCTTGGGGTTAGGCATCAAACCGCGCGGACCGAGAATTTGGCCCAATTGCCCGACCAGGCGCATCGCGTCCGGGCTGGCAATCAGCACGTCAAAATTCAGGTTGCCGCCCTTGATGGATTCGGCCAGGTCGTCGAAACCGACGATATCCGCGCCCGCTGCCTTAGCCTCTTCGGCCTTCGCGCCCTGCGCGAATACCGCCACGCGCACCACCTTGCCGGTGCCCTTGGGCAACACCACGGAGCCGCGCACCAATTGATCCGACTTGCGCGCATCGATGCCAAGGTTTACCGCAACATCGATAGACTCATCAAATTTCGCTACGGCGGTCTCTTTAACCAGATTCAGCGCATCGCTCAGGGGATACAGCTTGTTGCGATCAATCTTGGCCGCAATTGCCTTATAACGCTTGGAAATTAGTGCCATGTTATATGCCCTCCACGGTGATACCCATGCTGCGCGCGCTCCCCGCAATGGTGCGCACTGCGGCGTCCATATCTGCGGCAGTCAGATCGGGCATCTTGGTTGTTGCGATTTCTTCAGCTTGTTTGCGTGTCAGCCTGCCCACCTTGTCGGTGTGCGGTGTTTTGCTGCCCTTTTGCACGCCGGCGGCCTTCTTGATCAGGATGGTCGCGGGCGGGGTCTTCATGATGAAGGTGAAACTCTTGTCCGCGAATGCGGTAATCACCACCGGGATCGGCAGGCCGGGTTCAACACCCTGAGTCTGCGCGTTAAACGCCTTGCAGAACTCCATGATGTTCAAACCGCGCTGACCCAACGCCGGGCCGATCGGCGGGCTTGGGTTTGCCTTGCCGGCAGGCACTTGCAACTTGATGTAACCGATAACTTTTTTTGCCATGATGCGCTCCTATCAAACGGGTGTTAGCGAAACTTTTCGTCTCTCCCCAATATCGAGAAATGATAAACGGGAAACTGCATCTGCAATTTTTGCAGGCTGCGTTCCCCTCCGCATTTCTCGCTCCTCAGCCTTTTTCTACCTGGCCGAAATCCAGCTCCACCGGTGTCGAGCGACCGAAGATGGTCACTGCCACACGCATCTTGTTCTTGTCGTAATTGACGTCTTCGACCGTGCCGTTAAAGTCGGTAAACGGGCCTTCCTTGACACGCACCGCTTCGCCAACCTCGAACAACACCTTGGGCCTAGGCTTCTCGACCCCGGCCTGCATTTGCCGCATGATGTTCTGCACTTCTTTTTCGCTGATCGGCGTCGGCTTCATCGCCGAACCACCCAGGAATCCGGTCACCTTGGGAATACTCTTTACCAGATGCCATGTCTCATCGGTCATTTCCATTTCGACCAGCACATAGCCCGGGAAAAATTTGCGCTCGGTAATACTCTTCTGGCCCGACTTCAATTCCACCACCTCTTCGACCGGCACCAGAATCTGGCCAAACTCATCCTGCATCCCATCGCGCTGAATACGTTCGATCAGCGCGCGCTGCACGCTTTTTTCAAACTGCGAGTACGTATGAACAACATACCAATGCTTGGCCATCACTCATCCCGTCCCATCAACTTATTCACCACCATCATCAAACTGGCATCCACCGCCCACAGAAACAGGGCCATGGTAATGGTAAACACAATCACGATGCCCGTGGTTTGCAGCGTTTCCTTGCGCGTCGGCCAAACCACGCGCTTCGCTTCGGCAACGGAATCCTTGCCGAAAGCAAAAAAGCGCTTGCCCGGCTCGCTGGTCCACGCCACTACCGTAGCCAGCATCAGGCCAGCCAGCACCGAAGCCACCTTCAGCACAGCCGCACTCTCGCGCAAGTAATAGAAGCCTGCAATGCCCGCCACTACCAGCAAAAATGCAACCAACAATTTGATTTTGTCCGCCATGCGCAATTATTCCAATCGACTATTACTTACTTTTTGGCAGGCCAGGAGGGTCTCGAACCCCCAACCCTCGGTTTTGGAGACCGATACTCTACCAATTGAGCTACTGGCCTAAAACCCGGGAAGGGAGAAGAGAGAAGGGAAAAGGGTTAAACCCCTCCCTCTTCCCCCTTCACCCTTCTCATTCCTTTACTCGATAACCTTCGCCACCACGCCCGCGCCGACGGTACGACCGCCTTCGCGGATCGCGAAGCGCAGGCCTTCTTCCATCGCGATCGGGTTGATCAGGTTCACCGTGATGCTGACGTTGTCGCCGGGCATCACCATTTCGGTGCCGGC
>Ga0209343_10005328_pt1 | contig 15674 bp, 15 predicted proteins | sample RifCSPlowO2_02_FD_184026 | JGI IMG/M metagenome (GOLD analysis project Ga0209343, IMG submission 184026) | Groundwater microbial communities from Rifle, Colorado - Rifle CSP2_plank lowO2_0.2 (SPAdes) (version 2) | ecosystem: Environmental > Aquatic > Deep subsurface > Groundwater | place... | reverse complement strand
CGAGCCGTACGGTTTGCCGGTTTTCGGGTTGATCGAGGCGGGGCCAGTGGAGCCGAAGCAGCCGCCGAGGTTGTTGACCCCGACGACGAAGAATTTCTCCGTATCGAGCGGCTTGCCCGGGCCGATCATGTTGTCCCACCAGCCGACGTTCATTGGATCGTCGGCGTAGTAGCCGGCGACGTGGTGCGACGCATTCAGTGCGTGGCACACCAGCACTGCGTTGGACCGCGCGGCATTCAGGGTGCCGTAGGTCTCGTACATCAGGTCGTAGCCATCCAGCACCGCCCCGCTCTGGAACCGGAGCGGATCCTGGAAGTGGATGGTCTGCGGTCGTACCGCCCCGACGGATTGTTGCTCGCTCATGCTGTCGCCAAAAAACAGAACCCGTTCAGCCTGTGCGGCTCAAACGGGTTGCCCTCGCTTTAGCCGGATTTAGGAAGACTGGCTTCCAGCGCCCGCAAGCTGATTTTCAAATCGGCGCGAGTGAGAAGATACGCGTTATGGCGGCAGCGTGTCAACCGCCCGCGATGCCGCACGCGCCGGGCGCGGGCGTGTCCGGCCAGGAAATTTCGCAGGACCTGACCCGAGCGCTCCAACGTGGGCGATCCGCAAGGGGGCATCGCCCCCTGCGCAGACCGTCCTTAGTCGTTGAGCCGCTCGAGCAGCTGTTGGCACCTGGCCGGATCGTCGCTGCGCAGGATCCGGCCGGCGATCCCGTGCGCCTCGCCCGTGTTCGTACGCAGCACCTGCTGCTTGACCGCCGGCAGCTGCGCCGGGTGCATCGAAAACTGCCGCAGCCCGAACCCGAGAAGCAGGCGCGTAGCGACAAGATCGCCGGCCATTTCGCCGCAGACGGCAACCGGTCGCCCGGCTTTTTCCCCTGCCCGGATCGTTTGCGCGATCAGGTGCAGCACCGCCGGGTGGAGAGGATCGTACAGGTGGGCGACCGTGTCGTCGGTACGGTCGATTGCCAGGGTGTATTGCGTCAAGTCGTTGGTGCCGATCGAAAGGAAATCGAGCTTCTTGACGAATATGCCAAGCGAGAGCGCCGCCGCCGGAATCTCGATCATGCCGCCAACCTTGATCCCGGGGTCGTAGTGAACGCCCACGTCGTCGAGTTGTTCCTTCGCCTGAGCGATCGCCGCCACGGCCTGCTCGATCTCATGCACATGGGCAAGCATCGGGACCAGGATCCTGATTTTGCCGTGGATCGACGCCCGCAGGATCGCGCGCAGCTGTACGAGAAACATCTGCGGCTCGGCCAGGCAGAAGCGTATGGCGCGCAGGCCGAGCGCCGGGTTGGGGCCCACGCGGTCGCCACCGTTAATGGTCTTGTCGGCGCCGAGATCGAGGGTGCGGATCGTGACCGGCAACCCGTCCATCGCCTCGGCGACCTTGCGGTAGGCTTCGAACTGCTCGTCCTCGCCGGGAAGGTCGTCCCGGTTGAGAAACAGGAATTCGCTGCGGAACAGGCCGACACCGGTCGCCCCCGCCTCGATCGCCGCGTGCACGTCCTGGGGCAGCTCGATGTTGGCCTGCAGCTCGATCGGAATCCCGTCCAGCGTCATCGCCGGCGTGGAGCGCAGGCTCTTGAGTTTCTGCCGCTCGATTTCGATCTGATCTCGGCGCAGCTGGTATTCGGCAAGCACCTGCCGGTCGGGATTGACGATCAGCACCCCCTCGCGCCCGTCGACGATCAGCAGCTCGTTCTCGCGCATGAGGCCCCGGGCATGGTGCAGGCCGACGATCGCCGGGATATTGAGGCTTCGTGCAATGATGGCGGTGTGCGAGGTCACGCCGCCCAGGTCGGTGACGAAGCCCGCGAACTGATGCTGCTTGAACAGGATCATGTCCGCGGGCGACAGGTCGTGTGCCACGACGATCACGTGTTCCTCGTGCGAAGGCGTAGCCGGGGCGTGGCCGGTGCCGAGCATCACCTTCAGCACGCGCTCGACCACCTGCACGATGTCGCTCTTGCGCTCGCGCAGGTAGGCATCCTCAATTTCCTCGAAGCGCTGGACCAGCATTTCCATCTGCTGCATGAGCGCCCATTCGGCATTGCAGCGTCGTGTGCGGATCAGCTCGCGCGGCACGCGCGACAGATGCGCGTCGTCGAGAATCATCAGATGCAGGTTGAGAAACGCCGACATCTCCGCGGGAGCCGTGGCCGGTACGCTCGCCTGCAGGTCGGTCAGCTCACCGCGCACCTCGGCGATGGCATCGTCGAAGCGACGGATCTCGTCCTCGATCGCCTCCGGTGCGAGGTCGTAGTGCGCGACCTCCAGCCGGGCCGTGGAAACCAGATGCGCATAGCCGATCGCAATGCCGCCGGATACGCCCGCGCCGTGCAGCGTGAAGCTGGCCCCTGACTGCGGCACGAGCGCGGGGGCTGCAGAAGAACGCTCAGACTGTCGCATGTGTCGCTCTCGGTGCCTTGGGTGACCGCGGTGACCGGTTCGGCATCGCCGTCATTCGCCCTCGCCGAACTTGTCGGTGATCAGCTCAATGATCGCCGCGAGTGCGGCGTCGGCATCCGCGCCTTCGGTCACGACGGTGATTCGGCTGCCCTTGCCGGCAGCGAGCATCATCACGCCCATGATGGACTTGGCGTTGACGCGTCGCTCGCCGCGCGACAGCCAGACCTCGGCCGCAAAGCGGCTCGCGTGCTGCGTGAGCTTCGCCGCGGCGCGGGCGTGCAGCCCGAGCCTGTTCGTGACTTCAGTTTCCGCTTGGGGCATTGCCGCTTTCGCAGTCGATGTGGACAGTACACTCGCGCGCGGCGCTCATCGCCTTGTCGACCACTACGGCGAGCGGCTCGTTTCGGTAGGTAAGGGCCCGGATCAACATCGGCAGGCTCACGCCGGACACACCTTCGATCTTGCCGGGGCTGAGGAGGCGGCTGGCGATATTGGAAGGCGTTGCGCCGAGAATGTCGGTGAACACGAGCACGCCATCGCCGTCGTCCAGCTGGCGCACCAGTTCCTGTGCCTGCGGCAGGATGGCCTCAGGATCATCGTGCATGGTGACGCCGACCTGGCGCACGCTCAAGGGGCGCTTGCCGAGCACGTGGCTCGCGCAGTGGATCAGCGCCTCGCCAAAGGCGCCGTGGGAAACGATCAGTATGCCTATCATGGTGAAGTCGTCCGTTGAAATGCGGGGCATGCGGCTTCGAGCGCATCCATGAACATCCCGGCCACGTTGAAGCCGGTCTGTTCGGTGATCTCGCGGAAGCAGGTGGGGCTGGTGACGTTGATTTCGGTGAGGTAGTCGCCGATGACGTCCAGACCCACCAGCAGCAGCCCGCGGCTGCCGAGCTCCGGACCCAGCGCGCGTGCGATCTCCAGGTCGCGCGCGCCCAGCGCCCGGGCGGCGCCGGTGCCGCCGGCGGCAAGGTTGCCGCGGGTCTCGCCGGGCCGGGGAATGCGCGCCAGGCAGTAGGGAACCGGCTCGCCGCCGATCAGGAGAATTCGCTTGTCGCCGTCGCGAATCTCGGGAATGAAGCGCTGTGCCATCACGGTGCGCGAGCCGTGCCGGGTGATCGTCTCCACGATGACATAGCGGTTGGAGTCCGTGTCGGTCACGCGGAACACCGACTCACCGCCCATCCCGTCCAGGGGCTTCACGATGACATCGCCGTTGGCGTCGATGAAGTCGTGGATCTGTCCGGGGAGCCGGGTCACCAGCGTCGGCACGGTGAACTGCGCGAACTGCATGATCGCGAGCTTTTCGCTGTGATCGCGAATCGCGCTCGGGTCGTTGAACACCCGGGCACCCTCCCGCACCGCCTGCTCGAGCAGCCAGGTGGAGGTAAGGTATTCCGCGTCGAATGGCGGGTCCTTGCGCATCAGCACCGCGTCGAACCCGGCGAGCGGCGTCTCCACGGGCGGCGCGGCACGGTACCAGTGGTCCTTTTCGCCGGTGAGGGTGAGCCGCAGGTTCTCGCCGACAACGCGTCCGGATTTCCACATCACGGCTTCCTGCATCATCACGTGGAGCTCGTGGCCGCGGGAGGCCGCTTCGGTCATGATGGAGACCGTGGAGTCCTTCTTGACCTGGAGCGAGGACAGGGGGTCGAGGATGATTCCGATTTTCATTCGGCGGGGGCGGTGCGCTCGAGTTCCTGAAGCGGCCCCGTGAGGGAAGCGGTCAGATGAGGGATCATGTTCGAGCGTTCTGCAGGTTGGGCGACACGGCGCACGCCTTGGGGGTGAATGGGGGGATTCTAGCGGATGCGCCTGCGCAAGTCAGTGCAGGGTACCGCGGCAACGCACGCCTGGTCGCTTTTCCCGCGGGAGGCTGTGCTCAGCCGGCGCGCTCCGATATCTCGATCAGGTTCCCGTCCGGGTCGCGGATGTAGACCGAGCGCAGCGGATAGACGGCCCCGGTCTTCGCGACCGGTCCCTCGACGATCGGCACACCAAGGAGCGCCAGATTCCGGATCACCTGATCGAGCGGCACCGCGGCGATGAGGCAGAAGTCGAGCGCGCCCGGCACCGGATGCGTCGCCTTGGGCTCGAACTCCTTGCCTTTCACGTGCAGATTGAACTTCTGTTCCCCGAACTTGAGCGCGAGCCTTCCGCCGGCAAATTCCTCGAGCTTCATCCCGAGAACTCGGGTGTAGAAGTCGATGCACTCGTCCAGGTTCGCGGTCGTAATGACCAGGTGGTCGAGGTGATGGATCATGGAGCGGGTCTCCTTCCCCTCATTTCAACAGGCCCGGTACCGGAAATCAAATCGGCATCGGCCTGCGCGATCGAAACCACCGCGAGGCCTGGCGCCGGGAGCACGGCGCCCCGACCGGAGCGAACTCCGAGCGGGGAAGCAAATCGGGGCGCGCAGCGCCCCGATTCAAACCGACCTGGGGTCCACCGATCGAGCGCTATTTCACTGCGGCCTGTTTCGCTGCACCCTCCGCGCCCGCGCGGCCGAACATGTACAGAATCGCGCTGGTCACCTCCCGGTCGGTCAGATCTTCGACGCCGCCGTGTGCCGGCATGCTGCCGTACCCGCGAATCGCCGACTTGGTCGCCGCATCGACGCCTTGCGAGATGCGCTGCGACCACGCTGCCTTATCGCCGATCCTGGGTGCGCCGCCCTGACCGGATTCATGGCAGCGGATGCACGCGGCCTGTACGACCTGCTCGCCGGAACGTTCGGCCGCCGGGGCTGCGCCATTGGGAACCGCAGGCTCCTTCAGTTTCCCACCCGACTGGTTCGCCATGTGCACGATTGCGCGCGTAAGCTCGAAGTCGGATATGCCTGCTGCGCCGCCGCGTGCGGGCATGGCGCCCTTGCCGGAAATGGCAACCTTGAGCATCTGACCGAGCCCCGATCGAATCCGTGTTGCCCAGCTCGCCTTGTCGCCGATCTTGGGTGCACCGGCGGCGCCGGTCGTGTGGCATGCGGCGCAGTACTGCTGCACGATCTGTTCGCCCGTCTGCGCCGCTTTGGCTGCGCCGCCGCCCGGCTCGGCGAACGCGACGTCGGCCACGGGCTTGATGCGCGCGGCGACCGCGCTGGCTTCGAGCGCCGACTGATTGTTGCCGATCGTCTTGCTGCCGGTCACCACCAGATAGGCCACCAGCGCGACCAGGAGCACCGGCACCACGAAGCCGAGCACCACCACCACGATGAGTTGCCTTGGGGTCTTGATGAGCGACTTGTTCGCTTTCTCAGCGCTCATTGAAACTCCTTTCCGGGACCGTTCCAAAGGTGTGGATTGTAGCGCCAACAGCCGCGATCACGCCATGCCGGAAACAGCCCGCGAATTGACTTCACTTGCCGGCTCGCTCATCATCCGCCCGACGTCAGCGAAGCTTCACGAATCGTTCCCGCTCCTCGCAGCCCGTTCCCGATGCCCCGCGACCTGATTCTTTACGCCACCATCGAAGGCCAGACCGGCCGCATCGCCGAGCGCATGGCGGCGACTCTTCGGAACCATGGCCACATCGTGGAGTCGCATTCCGCCGATGCGGTGCCCGCAGGCCTGGATTGGGCCGCGTTCGACGGCATCATCATCGGTGCCGCAATTCATTACGGGCACCATCCTGCGTACTTGCGCAAGCTGGTGCGCCGGCAACGCAACGCGCTGGCGGCGCGGCCGAGCGCTTTTTTTTCGGTGAGTCTGAGCGCCGGCGGACCCGGGGCAAAGCCCGAGGCTGCGCGGCGCTATCTGGATAAATTCCTGCGCCAGACCGACTGGCATCCGGAGCAGGCGGCGAGCTTTGCCGGGGCGCTGCAGTTCAGCAAGTACGGCGCGTTCAAGCGCATGCTGATGATCGTCTTCGTCGGGTTCGCCGGCGGCGACACCGACACTACGCGTGACTACGAATACACCGACTGGGATGCGGTAGTGCGCTTTGCGGAAGCGTTCGCGCAAAGGTTGAGCCGCGGCTGAGAGTCACCGGGCAGGCCATTCCCGGCGTCGCAAGTTTCGGCCGGGAGGAATGACATCCGATGACAACGGGGTTATCCTACGTACCCCAGGCGCCCGTAGCTCAGCTGGATAGAGTACTGCCCTCCGAAGGCAGGGGTCGCACGTTCGAATCGTGTCGGGCGCGCCAAAGAATCAATGAGTTAGCGGAGAGGGCAAATTCTGTACGGACGCCAGTACGGAATTTCGCCCGCCCTCCGCTGCTCGGTTCCTGTCCCTCGTGTTGACCGGCCGACCTCCTAAAATCCACCCGCGCGCGTTGCGCGCCCGGACCGGAGGGAGCACGACGGAGCGAGCGAACGGCAGTGACACCAGGCCGTTCAGTCTCAAGATGAGACCGGGGCAGGTTGCGAGACGCATCCTGCAGTGTGCCCGAGTGGCGGTTCCTTAGGAGCCCGCCTCCGGCTCTTGCGGTTGAGCAGTAAATATGATGATTCTCGCAATGTGAGCGAGTTTTGAATACTCACCACCCGTCAATGCTCCTTCAAGATCACCGTCCGAATTGCAGCGAGATCCCAAGATGAGCGCGTGCGCGGGATTTGGCACAGCCGCGTCGAGAATTGGATCTCTCACAATCCAGAATCCGAGCTGTCTCACCGCCTCGGCGGTAAGCATAGCGACGTGAAAATTGCCGTTCATGCCCCGATCGCGTGTCTGCTCTGGCGTGCAAAGCGAACCTAGGTCGACCGACATAGGTTCGTTGGGGTTCCGGCCCTTGATGCTGCCCGTATGGGGGCGCTGCCCGCTTCCCTCAGCGGGCTTTACCGAGTCTGGTGCCGGAAAGATTCTGACGTAGAGGCGCTCGCCCGGCGGAATTGAGTTGTCGTCGGCCGGACGCAGATCCGCCATGGCCGGTGACTTGAGCTAACTCTAGCGCGATGCAAGCCAGTCAAATAGCGCGGACAAATCCATGGATGGATCGTCTTCAATCGGCATCCCGTGTTCGACTCGTAACACATTAATGTGGCAGTCTGGTTCAATTGAGATTTCCAGTTCCCGGTGGCCGACAGACCACTCGAAATCGTATCCGCCCCCCGAAACCGGAACAATACGCGGCCCAGGGAGCAATTCGCCTGGCACGTTCAACAAAAGATCAATTGCCGTCTGCCTTTCTGCCAGTGTTGGTGCCTCGCTCCCGTGGCCGTCCCAGTTTGGCGTTAGTCTGCCAAACCCAATCACCTTTCGGATGGCGTCGCGTCTCCATTGCTCCATTCCGCCGACTGGGATGGAAGCGTTTACCGTAATTCCAGAGTGTCGAACTGAATGCGAATGCACAGACGGCGTCACTCTATTTGTAGCAGCTGCGGCGCTCATTGTTTCCCCCAGATTTTGTGCATCTCTTCCGTAGTGAAATCAGCGAATCCTCGCACGATCCACTTCCTCCCCAGATCGAGCCAGCCAAAAACGTCCTCTTCGCTGGATGATTTCGGCGCACCTCGGGCCGTCAGTGTCATCTGCAATACCTCGTTGCCGTCCCGACCACGAATGACCGGGACGAATGATACGCGAAGACGGCCGGCGCTTTCCTCAAGGCGGTAGGTGACTTCCATGCCCACGCGCTCAGGGTCCGGCAGAAATCTGTTCTTCAGCTTCGGAGTCGCAAAGGCTGCGACAACCTTGTCGAGCTCTCCGTAGCCATTCCAGCCCTTGTTGTACTCAATGTTGTTGACGTAAGTCACTTCGCACTGAGAAATCTTGGGGCGCTCCAGCTTTTCGTCCTTCAAGAAATCACAGAAACGTTCCCACTCTTTCTTGACGGATGCCCGTAAGACTGGGTAGCGAGGATACGTTTCTGTGCCTGTGATCTTGCGCCAGTTGTACACCAGGCGGTCGCGTTGCACTTGGATCAGTCGGTTACCGCTCTGGTCCAAGAACCAACACCGAATCTCGGGTACGTCAACAAACGCAATTCCCAACTGTCTGCGGAAGGGCACGCCTGGCCCAAATTGCTCGGTGATGCTAGTAATGGGCGGCTTTAGCTCGAACTGCGGATAATCGTTCCGGATCTTTGCCCAATAAAGACCGAAGTGCGCAACGCTGAATCCGGGGATGGGCGCAAACTGGATGGAGAGCGCTGTCTCATCGACCGGAGGCTGTGCAAAGTCTGGGAGGCCACTATCGAGCACGGCAGTCGACATAATCGGAGAAAGCTTCGAAGCCACGTCTGTTAGACCGCGGAACGGTTCATTGATCGGGCCGAAGAAGAAATCGCGGTAAGGGTTTGCCCCGGAGACTCGTGGCTACGCTGTAACACGAGCCTACGGTGCCGCACATAAGAGTCGGCGGCCAGTAAGTGAATTGTCATCCTCCAGCCCAGAGGTGTCAATCGGGAGACTCGACTCATGTGTCCTCCGCGAACCATCCGTGACAACTTTGTCAGATTTCCCGGGGGATAGTGCCGTATTTTGACTCATTCAGCATGACGATTTCATACCCCCCCTAACGATCATGGTCTTTGTCTGTCGGCCCTGCGACACCCAAGCAGAACTGCGCATACGCCCAGTCCCTGCGACCCGTATTTTGCATGGCGTGGGCGCACGTATAGACCAGACTCAGTTTGGCACAGTTCCACATTGCGCCATGCGTTGGGGGGCGACAATCATCCTGTCCGGTATAACGACAATCATCCTGGCCGGTGGTGAGGAGTCGAAGGCGGCGTAGCCGCCGTAGACGACGAACCACCGGCGGCGCCGAGTTGGTGGGGGTTTAGGATGGCCGACCGCAGTCTGAAGAAGAGGTCGGCCCCGTGCCAAGAACCCGAATTACTGACCAACAGGTTCGTCTATATATGAGCTACCGCAAGCACCACACCCAAGAGCTGGCCGCCGCCAAAGCAGGAATGAGCGCACGCAGTGCACGCCGTGTCGAAGAAGATGTAACGCTACCGTCACAGAACCCACGCCGCTATTGGCGCTCGCGCCCCGATCCGTTTGCCAGGGTCTGGGACACCGAAGTCGTGCCGCTGCTCAAGAGCGCGCCCAAGCTGATGGCCATCACGCTGCTGCGCAAGCTGCAGGACGATCACCCCGAGCGCTTTCCCGACGGCCTGCTGCGCACCCTGCAGCGTCACATCCGCCAATGGCGCGCCCTGGAAGGACCGCCCAAGGAAGTGTTCTTCCCTCAAGAGCATGCGCCGGGCCATCGCGGCCTGTCGGACTTTACCGCGATGGGCGAGTTGCACATCACGATTGCCAATGCGCCCTTTGTGCACATCCTGTACCACTTCGTGCTGGCCTTCTCGCGCTGGGAGCATGTGGAAGTGGTCGAGAGTGGCGAGAGCTTTGAGGCGTTGTCCAAGGGGCTGCAGAACGCCCTGTGGCAAGCCGGTGGTGCCCCGCAGGAGCACCGCAGCGACAGTCTGTCGGCTGCGTTCAAGAATCTGGCCGAAGAAGAGGACTTTACCGTGCGCTACACGGCACTGCTGGATCACTACGGCATGGCCGGAACGCGTAACAATCGCGGCGTGAGCCACGAGAACGGCAGCGTGGAGTCCTCGCACCGGTATCTGAAGGAGGCGATCGAGCAGGCGCTGCTGCTGCGCGGCCACCGCGACTTTGAGGATCGAGCGGCCTACGAGGCGTTCGTGCGCGAAGCGGTGATGCGTCGCAATCGGCGCAACGCGGCGGCGTTCCGCATCGAGCGCGAGCACCTGCAGGAGCTGCCCGAACGACGCAGCACCGACTTCGTCGAGGAAGAAGCGCGCGTCACGCGCTGCAGCACCTTCACCGTGCGCGCCATCCTGTACAGCGCGCCCTCACGCCTGATTGGCCACCGGCTGAAAGTGCGGCTGTACAGCGACCGGCTGGATTGCTACCTCTCCGGGGCGCTGGTGCTCACGCTCTCGCGCGGCACGCGCTCGCCCATTACCGGGCGCGGCCGGATGATCGACTACCGGCACTTCATCGACGCCCTCAAGCGCAAGCCCCAGGCGTTCAAGGGCCTGGCGTTCCGTGACGCACTGTTCCCGCGCGAGGCGTACCGCCGGACCTGGGAGCAGCTCGAGTTGAAGCTCACGCAGCGACAGGCCTGCCAGACCATCGTCGCACTTTTGGAGATGGCCGCCCGGGACGGCGTGGAAGGCGTGCTGGCCCAGCGGCTCGATGCGCTGCGGCTGACCGGTGAGTTGCCCGACGTGAAGCGGCTGCGCGAGGAGTTCGCCCCGCGCAAGACTGAACTGCCGCAGGTCACCGTCGAGATCCCGGCGCCGAGCGTCTATGACGCGCTGCTGCCCAGTGAGCAAGAGGACGAGTCCGAGGAGGTGGCAGCATGAACGCCCCATCCTACGAACCGGCTCGCATCGCACTGATGCTGGGCGAGTTGCGCTTGCCGACGATCGGCCGACTGTGGTCGCAGTTCGCCGAGCGCTCGGACAAGGAGGGCTGGCCGGCGGGCCGCTTCCTGGGGGCCCTGCTGGAACACGAACTGGCTGAACGCGCCAAGCGGCGCATTGAACGCCATCGCGCCGAGTCGCAACTGGATCCGACCAAAACGCTGGCCAGCTTCAAGTTCACCGAGGTACCAATGCTCTCCAAGGCCCACGTCATGGCGTTGGCCAGCGGCGACGCCTGGCTTGAGAAGGGGGCGACGATCCTGATCTTCGGCCCGCCCGGTGTGGGCAAGAGCCATGTCGGTTGCGGCATCGGCCACGCGTTGATCGAGGCCGGCTACCGGGTGCTCTACATGCGCACCAGCGAACTGGTGCAGCGCCTTCAGGCCGCGCGCCAGAGCCTGCAACTGCCCCAAGCACTGGCAAAGCTGGACCGCTACGACCTGCTCATTCTTGACGACCTCTCGTATGTCAGACGGGACCAGGCCGAGACCAGCGTGCTGTTCGAACTGATCGCCGAGCGCTACGAGCGGCGCAGCATCCTCATCACGGCCAACCAGCCGTTCTCCAGCTGGGACAATGTGTTCCCCGACGCGGGTATGACTGTGGCGGCCATCGACCGCCTGGTCCATCACTCGACGATCTTCGAGCTGCACAAGGTTGAGAGCTATCGAGGCAAAGAGGCCGCTCGCCAACAGAAGATTCAGCGCGACAACGACAAGGCGCAGCGGCGGCGTCAATCATCCAAAGACAACGACAACCATCCCCAGGAGCCCCTTCCATGACCTCATAGACAACGACATTCATTCCCGTCCAACCGGACAGGATGATTGTCGTTCAACCGGCCATGCTGCTTGACGCTGTCCATTTATCCATTCTTCCGCGATTGCGAACTGTGTTTGCTGATCGACCAAGCGTTTGACACTGTCTAGGTACAGGCGCAGGGCTCCGTCGGGGTCGCTTAGGAAGAAGAACTTGAGCAATTCGTCATTCGACAGCGGATCGAAATCCAAATTTTCGGGTAATAGATCGGCCAAGCTTCGGAGAATCTTCTTTGCCATTGCTGCGCCCCTTCGCGCTCGCCCTTGAGAGACGGTGCCAGCCCAGCCCGGCAGGGGTGTCCGGGTTTTGGCCCCGTCGGGCTAGGCGCGGCGAAACGTTTGTCAGTCGCTCTCCCGGTGAACCGCACCGGGGACGGTGATTCGCTATGCCGGGGTCGGCACTCGCGCACGCGATGCCGTCTTTGTTCCCTTCGATGTCCGTGAACCGGAAGCAGCGCCACCGCTGCGGCGCGCTGCCCGGGGCTGCTCCTTGGGCGTGACCTCGAGTCGAAGGCCGGAGGCGCTGAGGATCCTCACCAGGCTGCGCAATTCTGGATTACCGCGCTCGGACAGGGTGCGGTAGAGCTGCTGGCGGTTCAGACCTGCGTGGTTCGCCACCCTGCCGATTCCGCCCTGCGCGTCGGTCACATTGCGAAGTGCCTGCAGGAAAGCGCCCGGGTCGTCATCTTCGACGGCGGCGTTCAGATAGGCGGCTGCGGTGGCCGGATCCTGCAGTCGTCTGAGCAGGTAGTCTTTAGCCGGCACTGCCGGCGGCACGGATTCTCGTTTCATAGTCCTTCCAATAGTCCTTTGCACGTTTGATGTCGGCCTTCTGCGCGGACTTGTCACCTCCGCACAGGAGCAACACCGTGGTCGTTCCCCGGCGGGCCAGGTATGCCCGGTATCCTTGCCCCACATCGATTCGAAGCTCCATCACACCGCTGCCCACTGACTTGCAGTCGCCGAACAGCCCGCGTTCAAGCCGGTCCAGGCGCTTCTGGATTGCAGCGAACGCGATCGGGTCGGTAACGCTGTCCAGCCATTCCTGAAACGGAACGCGCCGGTCGCGGGTCTGGTAGTGCAGAACCTCGAATGCTGGGTTCACGTTTTCCTATTGTCGGATATAAACGACAGTCGGTCAAGCCACCTGCCCGATACTGTCAGCCGCCGTTAAACGAAAGCGATGCGATTCAGCTTCGCGCGCGCATCCGAATGCAGCAGCTTGCCGTAGTGTTTCTCGATCATCGGCACGCTCGTCCCGCACAGCTTTGCAACGGTGTGAATGTCTATGCCGTTGGTCAGAGCGTTGGCGATGAAGGTATGGCGCAGGGTGTAATACACGGTGCCGTGCGGGAGCTTCGCCTTCTTGACCGCCTCGCGCATCAGCTTGTCCTGGTCGGAGTGCTGCCACGGTTGCCCGTCGTCGCGCGTGAGCAGATACGCACCCGGAAGTTTGGCCTTCCTGAGCCGGTCGAAAAGCTGCGCCGCCGCGTCCGAGAGGGGCACGCTGCGCGGTCCGGTTTTGCCTTGCCGGATGCTCAGAACGCGCCGGGTCTTGTCGTAGTCGGACACAAGGACCGTCCGTAGTTCTCCGTACCGCGCGCCGGTCAGCATGCCGGCCTCGAGCAGATCGCGGAACGATCCTTTGCATTGGTCGAGCAGGCGCTTGCGTTGCTCGGAGGTGAGAAACACCTTCCGCGCTTCGCCTATGCCCTCGAATTTCCTGACCTTGGCCCAGGCGTCCTTCGATCCGACGAGCCCGGTATGCCACGCATGGTTAAGCAGCGCCTTGAGGGTGGCAAGGTTGCGGTTTGCGCTGTCCTTTGCCCGCCGGGTCTCCTCCTCGTCCAGCCCGGAAGGAACCAGGCGGTTTCTCCATTCTTCAACGTCGGCGGTGGTAAGCCGGTCTAGGGGGCGCGAGCCAAGCTTGGGGTTGATGCAGCGATCGATCCGACCTTCCGCGTCCCGGGCAGCCGCTTCCCCCTTTTCTATGCGCCTGGAATCGGCATAGCGGGCCGCAGCGTCCTTGACCGTGGACCGACCTACCACCCCGGCATCAGTCTCCTTAAACCACGCGCTGGCGGCCTTGCTGGCCGCATCAAACGCCCGTTCTGGCGCAACCGGACCCAGGGCAAGCGCCCGGTAGTGGTGTTTCGCGCGCTCGTCCCGCCAGCGGGCAATCCATGTGCCGCCGTCCGTGGTGCGCCGGAAGCCCAAATAGCCCCCGCGCTGGATCTTGTGCCAATAGGGCTCACGCCGGGTTTTCAGCTTTTTGCGTGCTGTCGGTGTGTCGATTGCCATCTTGTCCCCTGCCTTCTTTGGTCCGTACGGACTTTATACGGATAATTATAGCTGGACGTTAGCGGACCTTCAAGGACAATCTTCCCTATGAGATAGACGGAGCCGGGGACATTCCTGGACTTCGTTGGACCCCTAATAATGCCCTCCGAAGGCAGGGGTCGCACGTTCGAATCGTGTCGGGCGCGCCACCGCATGAAAAAAGCCGGCCTCTGCCGGCTTTTTTCCGTTCAGCGGTCCGACTACATCGCGAGAGACCACTTGACGATCTTGTTCAGATCGTCGTCACTTGCCTTGGTGGCGGGGTGTTCCTTCCCGCCCTTTAACTTGGCGACAAGCGCCGCGTCCGAGCCGGCCTTCCCCTTGTACTTGGCTGAAATGTCCTTGAAGGAAGGCCCCATCTTCTTGTCGGCGACCGCGTGGCATTTCGTGCAGCCCGCCTTCTGAGCAAGGGCTTCGGACGCGTTGGCCAACCCCGCCGCTGCCAGACCTACCGCCACCATACCTGCAACTATCATCGACTTCATAAGCGCTCCTCGTTGAGAAAATCAAGAAAAAGGCGCGGCACCCGATATTTGCGTGCCCCCATCGCTGCCGGGGCCCGCGATTCCGCATAGCAGCTGTCTGCCCTTTTTGCTTCCGGATCGGACACATGATCGTGGTTTTTTGGTGCCGGGAATTGATTTCCGTCAAATCAGGCTATCTGACTTCAATAACAATGACGCGTTCGTCCCATGCGGGGCAGGAGAGGGACGTTGCTTTCTGACAGGGGAATCGAAGCTCATGCGTGGTTCAAGACTTGCAACATGCGTACTGGCGGGTGTTGTTTTTCTAGCGGCAGCGCCGATCCTATCGCAGGCCGTCGCCAATGCCGCGGAAAGCAACGCCGCAGACGCGAAAGCCGCTGAGCCCGCGGTCGCCAAGGACGCTCCGGCCCCGCAGTTCCCGAACGCGTTATGCCTGGGCTGTCACGGCAATCAGGGGTTTGCGGTGCCGGGACCCGACGGGCAAATGCACCCGTTGCACGTGACCAAGGACAAGTTTGAAAGCAGCGTGCACGGCAAGCGGTTTTGCGTCGAATGTCACAAGGACATTACGGCAATACCGCACCAGAAGGGCGTGGAGCATAAGGTCAGCTGCGTGCAGTGCCACGAGGATTTGTGGGCCGCCGCCAAGAAAGAGAACAAGACTCAGGAGAACGCGAGGCTGGGGGTGGTGGTCGAGCAGATCGAGCACTACATGAGGTCCATTCACGCGCGGCCAAGCAGGGAGGACCAGTCGCGCACCAATGCAACCTGCTACAACTGTCATGACGCCCACTACGTCTATGCCAAAGGCAGTCCCGGGCGGAAGGAATGGCGCCTGAGTGTCCCGAACGCGTGCGGAAAGTGCCATACCAAGGAACGGGAGCAGTACGCCACCTCGGTACACGGCAAGGAGGTGCTGGAGAAGGGCAACGCGTTCGCCGCCATCTGCTCGGATTGCCACACTACCCATGACGTCGAAGCCGCGGCGAAGGACTCGACCAGGGTCGCCATCACCAGGAACTGCGGAAACTGCCATTCGGACAGCCTGAAGACCTATACGGAAACCTATCACGGTCAGGTCAACAGGCTGGGCTATGCCCACACGGCCAAGTGTTTTGACTGCCATGGAAGCCACGCCATCCAGCGGGTGGATGATCCGAAGTCGACCGTGCATCCGGATAACCGCCTGCAGACCTGCCAGAAATGCCACAAGCAAGCGACCAAGGGATTCACGAGCTTCGAGCCGCACGGCACCTCCCATGATTTCA
>Ga0209343_10005323_pt1 | contig 15677 bp, 8 predicted proteins | sample RifCSPlowO2_02_FD_184026 | JGI IMG/M metagenome (GOLD analysis project Ga0209343, IMG submission 184026) | Groundwater microbial communities from Rifle, Colorado - Rifle CSP2_plank lowO2_0.2 (SPAdes) (version 2) | ecosystem: Environmental > Aquatic > Deep subsurface > Groundwater | place: Rifle... | reverse complement strand
AAGCCTCTCCCCTCTTGGGCGCTCGTTCCGGCACGACTAAAGTCGTGCCCTGACGAAAGCACTCTACAGGAACCCTGAAAATGGTTTAGACCCGTTCGTCAATCGGTTTCCGAAAAGGAGAGAGAGATGTATTACTTGTTGTTTTATAACGTCGGTGACGATTTCCTCGAGCGGCGAGGTCCGTTTCGCCAGGAACACCTGAATTTCTGCCGGCAAGCCCAGGAACGCGGCGAACTGATCATGGGCGGTCCGTTGTCGGAGCCGCTCGACAGTGCGGTACTCCTGTTCCGGGCAGAGGATGCTTCGATACCGGAACGATTCGCGCGAGAAGATCCGTATGTAAAAGAAGGCGTGGTCAAACAGTGGCGTGTGCGGGGCTGGACGGCTGTGTTTTACGGTGAGACCAGCGTGGTCCTTACCGGCGAGGCGGCGCGACCGTAAACACCGCTCCAGCGGGCCATCCGAAGGCTCCACGGGCGGTTTCCTTCCGCCCGCTCCGCGTCCGATGGCTGGCGGTTCCTAATCCAGCGGTTCCAGCTTGACGACCGAGGCCCGGTTGTTATTCCCAACCCAAAACGTCACGGGCGTCGTCGTGTTGTCCACAAATACCCTCCGAACGTTCGTCTCCCGAGGCAGCAAATATTCGGTGGATTGTCCGGTCTTAGGATTGACGCGGACAATCCGGTCGTTGCTCATTCCACCCGCCCACACTTCGCCGTTCTTGTCTCCCACGGCATCGTATGGATTGGTCCATGGAGTCGGCAGGTCCCACTCCTGGAATTGCTCCGTCCGCGGGTCGAACATCGCGACTTTGTTCCCGAAGAACTGAGCAAACCAAAGGCGGTCCTGAGAATCAAAGTGGCCCCTCCTGGGGATGGAATTGCGGGTCGGCGTGCGGTAGTACTTGACCTCCAAAGTTTTGGCGTCCACCCTGCCAATGTATTCGCTCTCGATATCCAGGAAATACAGGTTGTTTTGGCGATCGGCGGAGATGCCATACGAGCCGTGCCCCTCCACGAGCGGTTTGACAGCCTCAAACTTTCCGGATGTAACATCCATCCGCATGAGCTGGTTTGGGGTCCCCGGCAACCGCATCCAGACTTTGCCGTCCACATGCGATTGGGTCGGCATTACCATCGCGATGGAAGCCGTGCTCCTTGGATTCAACTCCTTGGGAAGAGGAAACAACTGCAATTTCTGGGTTTTGGTATCGAATTTCACCAGGTGCGGCTGGTTTCGCAATCCCGTCCAGATATTCCCGTCCCTGTCCTCCTGCACCTCGAGCCCGCCGGTCGGCCGCTCCGGGTTCGGCAGGGGTAGCTGCCACTCCGTCACCTTGCCGGTCTTGGGGTCCAGTTTCCCAAAAAACGGCTGCACGAAATCCATATAATACGCCATGCCGTCCGAAGCAGTCACCACATCATGCGGCTGCGAATCTTTGCGCAGAAGATCGTATTCCGTCAGGATCACGCGGGTCGCTCTGCCTTTGGGGCGCGGGAGCGTTTTTAGCGGGTACTCCCACCGGGATACCTTGCTCAAGTTAATGGTGCTCAAGAATTCACCCCACCTCCGAAACCGCTCCGGATTCGTGGTGTCCATACCTGGAGGCCAGTTCACCCGCTGCGGGTGCAACGGCGAGCTGGTCGGCCAGCTCCCCGGAGCATTGCGCTCCATGCGGTCATTCAGGACGTGGGTCCACGCCGTGGCGTCGTTTTTTGAGCGCACGATTCGTTCCACGGTGTGACAAGTGATGCAGTTGAGCAGATGAGCTTTTTCTGGATCACCGCCCGGCATACTCAGGATCCATTCCGTGGTCGTGAGCTGCGAGGCAAGGTCCAGCGCCGTCCGGAGCTTCCAGTCTGCGGTGGCGCCCTTTGCAGACGTTATCTCCACCTCGTTTCTCCGCCCCGGTCTGGCCCAGGCCGGGTCTATCTCATATCCCACCGCCCGGATGCTGAGAGAATATTGCCCCGGTTCCAACCGGTCTCGAGGAAAACTGTACCGTCCCTGCTCATCGCTCACCACGGTGACTGTGATGGTAGAACCGGCTTTATTGGCGCTGACCAACACGCCCTCCATGGGGCCTTCCTCGAGCGAACTCACGCGCCCGCTCAGGGCCGCCGAGGACGCTTGTGCCCTGCCAAGGTCCGGCGAGAAGAGAATGGCTGCCTGGAGCAGCAGAACCGCCGTAACAACTCGCGTTCTTGTCATGCTGGTCATAATCACATCTCCGAGTGCTCGAAGTGGTTGCACAACCCTCTAACCCAATCCCGGTGACCGCTTGCAAGGTTCCATTACCCTGTTCCAGAATCAGGAAATCTGCTTCGATCCCTAGCTTCCGAGTAGCCCCGAATAAGGAATGCCCCGGATCAAGCGGGACCTAGTCGTTCAGCAGGGGGATATCCTTTACCGCGGGTGGCTGCGGCAGAGACTGAAGAAAGGCATAGATGTCCGCCAGTTCTGCGTCGGAGATGATTTTGCTTGTGTACGGCGGCATCTGGCCTCGAGGCTGCCGGATGTAGCGGCTAAAGGCAGAAAAGGGGATCGGCTTGGGGCCAAGCTGGGGTCCGGCGCGTCCTCCATTCGCTACATAATTGTGGCACTGATAGCAGCCGTGGCTGTTGTAGATCTTCTTGCCGTTTTCCGCATTCCCGGCGCGGCGAGACTCCCCCTCGGAAGTCGAACTCTGCGCCTGAACCCGTGGTAACAAAGCCGCGGCAACAAGCAAAGCCACCACGACCGCAACAGAAAGCGAAGCCCCTCGGGCGAAGCGATACGCAGACGCACGGTTCATGAAAACCTCCTTAGCGAGGCTGTGTGACAGTATCCAGAAGTGCCGGTTGGCCGCGCTCGACTACTGCGATGGCGCGCTTGAGAGCCGGCCTAACATCTTTCGGGTCGGTAATCGGGCCCTCTGCGTACCAGCCCATGCCCTGCGCTATCTTTGCGTAGTCGATGTCGGGGTCAGTGATTGCACAACCGATATGGGCGTTGGCGGGGGCACGATTGTGCCGGTTAGCCATGCGTTGCAGGTGCATGATCTCCTGATGATAGGCGCGGTTGTTATGCATGACGCTCAGGAGCGGGATGCGATGATGCGCGGCCGTCCACAGGACCCCCGGGGCATACATCAGGTCGCCGTCGTCCTGCAAGAGAACGGACAACCGGCCATACTTTCGGTTCGCAAGAGCGGCGCCAATCCCGACCGGCGCGTTTTGGGATACGCCGGCGCCGCCGGTATTCCGGTAATGCTTGTCAAAGTTCCACAGCCGCATCGGCCAGTCGCCCATCCTCCCCGACACCAGCGACCAGTCCTTGTGTTTGATCTGTGCCCAGATTTCGGCCGTTAACCGTGCCGTGCTGATCGGGTTGGCGTCCCAGCCTTGGGCAGCCTCGCGTCGGGACTGATCGAGAATCTCCTGGTGCGCCTTGGCGAGCATCGCGCCGCGCGCTTGGAATGCTCTCCTCCGAATCACGGCACCGCCTTTAGAGCCATCTCCAGTAAGTTGTCAGAACACAAGCCTCAGCGCCAACTGAATCTGCCGCGCCGACGTGTTCGTGCTTCTGATTCTTCCGGCGGTTGCCAGCCGGTTTTCTACCGCCTGTCTCCCGGAGAAAATAATCATGGCTGTGTTTTTTTGCGCTCTCGCGGGAGGAGAAAAATTAGCGTGGTTCAGGATGTTGAAAAAGTCGGCGCGGAATTGCAGTCTCCCGCTCTCTCCCAGAAAGCCCAGAGCCGTGTCCTTCGTTAAGGAGAAGTGCAGGTTGAAAATCCCCGGCCCGCGCACGATATTCCGGCCCGCATTGCCTAAAAATCCCTGCGGCTGGAGGCTGAAGGCACAGGGGTCAAACCACAAGTCCGGGGTCCCCAGCTCCCGGCCCGCCGCTACTCCCCCACACCCGGCCGTCGTGCCGCTGGTGATTTTGGACATGTCAAAACCGGGCGTGATGTCGGGCCGGTCCAGGTTCGTTCCCGCGCCGTGGGCCCTGGAGCGCGAGCGGTTTTGCTGAATCAGCGGACCAGCAGGATACCCCGTCTGAAGGGAAAGAATACTGGCCGTTCCCCAGCCATTCAGAAGTTTTCCCATCACGCTTCCGGAGTCCACCAGGTTCGGCAGCCGGTAAATCGCATTGAACTTCCAGTTATGGGCCAGATCAAAGTAGCTCACCGCTCGCTCCGCCCGATTGTCGCTGGCATCCGGCCGGGAAGTCGTGCCCGTGGTGGTGTTGTTGGAATCTTGACCTGTATTGGTGTCCATTGCTTTGGACCAGGTATAGGAGCTCTGCAACTGTATGCCGTGGCTCAAGCGCTTGAGCAGGCTGAACTGGAACGAGTTGTACCAGGAATCGTATCCCCCGTTCACGAAAGCAGCCACGGAATCAAAGTTAGGGTTGATCCGCGGCTCGTTGCCGGCCCAGAACTTCCGGCCATCGGCAAGAACCTGCGGCACAGGCGCGTTGGCGTCCATCAAACCAAGCAGGTTGATTCCGCGGGAACCGCCATAAGCAAAGGTGGCCACCGTATCCCATGGCAACTGGCGTTCCACGGCCAAGTTGTACTGGAGCAGGTGGGGCTGCTGGAGGTGGTAGTCAATCTGTTGCGCCTCCTTTCCGCCAGCACCCGTCGGAGTGAACAGGGGAAGTGTCATCGTAACGGGATTCGAAGCCGGGATATTGACCGTGGTGGTACTGCAAAACGGCACCGTGCATGTGTTGGAGTGGAACGTGTTGCCCAAGTTGGCCAACACGTCATAGAGCAAGCCGAAGCCGCCCCGGACCGCAGTTCGCCCATCTCCCTTCACGTCCCACGCAAATCCAAAGCGGGGGCTGAAGTTGCGCATGGAGGGGTTCTGGAATGGCTCCCCGATGGTGGTTGTGGCGTCCTGCTGAACGTTTCGCAAAGATGCGTTGTGGTTCTGCACTTCGTGGTATGTCGTATTAAACTCGTAGCGCAACCCCATGTTCAACGTGAGATTGGAGCGCACCCGCACGTCGTCCTGAACGTAGAATCCAAACGTGCTGAATTCGTAGCCCCTGCCTCCAATGCTGCCGGGCGTTCCCGTGGTATAGGTGCTTGGCTGGCCCAGCAAAAACGCATTCACACTCGGGAAGGTAATCGTCCCCCGGTCGGCGTTTTGGGACCTGGCGTAAATCTGGTAGCGATTGATGAGGGTGCCGAACTTCAGCGCGTGCCGGCCCCGCGTATCGAACAGGTCATCGCTCCAGGCGAAGATATTCTGCTTGTCGTTCTGCGGGGCAGTTCCGCGCGGCCCGACGGTGGCAACACTTGATATGGCGATCGTGCCCATGGGCATGCCCGGCACAAAGGAATACTGCTCGGCTTCAGAAGGATAAAGAGGGGTCTGCGCTCGGATGGTGCGGCTGAACGAGAATCGGAAGGTATTCAACACCGTTGGAGAGAAAATATGGTTCTCCGACAACGTTGCATACTGATTCTTAGTCGGCAGCAGCCACGGGAAATCCGGGGCGGTGCCGAGATTGAAGACCTCGGCTTTGTCCACGGTATACCGAACAAACATGGTGTCCGCCGAGGAAATGTTCTGGTCCCCACGGATTTGCCCGTAGTTATCCGTGTTCGGCTGGCTGAACGGGAAGGTGTATTCGTTGTTCGGCAAATTCGGGTCCGGGTAATACTTCAGAAATGGTTTCACGATCGGGGCAATCTGGGGCACGCCGCCCACGCCGCCGTCCACCTTGGCCGAAGGGGGGATTGTCCGGATGAGGGTCGTGAGGCCCACCCGCTCCCGCAATCCTTCGTAAACAGCAAAGAAAAACGTCTTATCTTGGACGACCGGGCCTCCGAACGAAGCTCCAAAGTTGTTCCGCTTGAACGGGGGCAGGCGGCCGGGCGTGAGAGCCGTCTTGTAGTCAAAAAAGTTCCGGGCGTCCAGCTTGCTGTTGCGCAAAAACTCGAACAGCGAGCCATGATAGGCATTCGTCCCGTTCTTGCTTACCATGATCGTCTGGCTGCCCATGGTCATCCCGTATTCCGCGCTGAACGAATTCGTCACCACGCGATATTCCCGGATTCCGTCCACCCCCAGGGTGGAGCCGTTGCCCGAGGCGGGGTTGGCGGCAAAGTAGGTCAGCGTACTGGCCCCGTCCAACGAAATGCTGTTCGAGTAGACGGTCGAGCCATTGCTGATGAATGGAGTCCCCAGATTGGCCGTGCCCACACCCTTGTTTTGACTTTCGCTGATTCCGGGTTGCAGCAGGATCAAGTCCGCATAGTTGCGGCCGTTCAGCGGCAGGTCGCCGATCTTTCGCTCGTCCACCAACCCGCCCAAGGAACCGCTCGTGGTGTTCACCAGCGAGGCCTCCGCCGACACTTCGACCGTCTGCTCGACGGCCCCCACCTCCAGGGTGAAATTCACCACCGCTTCCTGCGTCACACTCAGCGTCAGCCCCATGCGCGCCGCCGACCGGAATCCGGCATGTTCCGCCCGCACCTCATAGGTGCCCACCGGCATGGCCGAAAACCGGTACGAGCCGTCCAAGCCGGTTGCCACCGTCCGGGTTTGTCCCGTTTCCAGATTGCGCGCCGTCAAGGAGACACTTGGAATCACGGCGCCGCTGGCGTCCCTCACCGCTCCCAGAATCGTAGCCGTGGACTGTTGGGCAACGGATTCCGACACAGCGATAACGAACAGAATGGAAACCGCGATGCAGCTAATCCCAAACGGGCTTCTCCCACGCAACATTCCGGTATGCGTCATGATGATCCTCCCCCGACCTAACGCTGCCAAACTGTGCTTTCAATCGGGCCGCCAGACAGGTCCACCGAAATCCGGGTCGGGGAATGTCCGAATTCAGGCACTCGCCTACCCGCCCATCCCATTTTTCCCGCGCGTTCGTTAGAACACAATCTTCAGCGCCAACTGGATCTGCCGCGAAGCCAGGCCGGTGTGGGTAATTCTCCCGGCACCTCTCAGCGGGGTTTCTGTAGCAGTCCTCCCGGTGAAAAGAAAGGCTGCTGAATTCACGCCACCCGTTCCTTGCGATGGAGTCGCAAAATGGGAGTGGTTGAAGATGTTGAAAACGTCAGCGCGGAATTGCAGTTTCCCGCTCTCTCCCAGAAACCCCAGAGCGGTATCCTTCGTTAACGAAAAGTCCAGATTGGCCATCCCTGGACCATGCAAGATATTCCGCCCCGCATTGCCTAAAAATCCTGGCTGCTGCAGCGTGAAGGCGCAAGGGTCATACCACAAGTCCGGCGTCCCCAGCTTCTGCCCCGCCGCGACTCCCGCGCACCCGGCCGTCGTGCCGCTGGTGATATCGGAAAAGCTGCGGCCGGCTACGAGATCGGGCCGGTCAACTCGGCTATTTCCGCCACCCGCGACCCCGGTACGAGAGAGGTTTCTCTGCACGAGGGCGCTAAACGGATACCCCGTCTGAAGACTGAGAATTCCGGAGAATCCCCAGCCATTCAGGAGTTTTCCCATCACGCTTCCCGCCTCGGCCAGTTGCGGCACCCGGTAAATCGCATTGAACTTCCAGTTGTGGGTAATGTCGAAGGGACTTAATCCTCGCTCCACCTGATTGTCGTCCGGATCCATCATGCTCTGCGCGGAGTTGTTGGAGTCGCCGGAACCGCGCCCCGGCTGCGTGTTGATGGACTTGGACCAGGTATAGGAGCTCTGGAACTGCAACCCTCTGCTCATGCGTTTCTGAAAGCCGAATTGCAACGAGTTGTACCAGGAATCTCCTCCCGTCTCGTAAAACGTAATGGAACCCCAGTTGGGGTTAGCCGGTCGGGCGTTGCTGGGCCAGAACTTCCGGCCGTCGGGAAGAATTTGCGGCACATTCGCATTTGCTTCGCTCTGCCTATATATGTTGATGCCGCGCGAACCGCCATAGGCCAAGGTGAACGCCATATTCCCGGGCAACTGGCGCTCCACGGTCAAATTGTACTGAAGCATGTGGGGCTGCCCCAGGTTGTAATCCAACTGGGTCAGATTGATTCCATTTTCTCGAAGCACCGTCGGATAAACCAAGGGAAGCGTCACGGGACCAGGGTTGTTAACATTGAAGGTACCGCAGAACGGCGGAGCGCAGAGGGTGCGTATTTGGTAGCCATAGTTGGCAATGTCATAGAGCAAGCCAAATCCCCCCCGAACCGCAGTCTGGCCATCTCCCCGCACATCCCATGCAAAGCCAAAGCGAGGGCTGAAGTTGCGCAAGGAAGGATTGGCGAAGGGGGGACCAACGGTCGTTTTGTCGCCATGTTTCAGGTCCCGTAGAGTGGCTGTGGTGTTCGTCGCATCCTGGAACGTTGTATGAAACTCATAGCGCAGCCCCAGATTCAAGGTGAAATTGGGGCGGACTCGCAGGTCATCCTGAACGTAAAATCCCAGCGTGGTGTATTCATACTCATGCGCGACGCTGGAGCCGGGCACTGTCCCGGAATATTGACTTACCTGCCCCCGCAAAAATGTCGTCGCGTTCGCAAAGTCTATCCGGCCTCGCGCGAGCGGGGAGCGCAGGCCAAACTGCCAGTAGCGATTGATGAGGGTGCCGAACTTCAGCGCGTGCCGGCCCCGCGTATAGAACAGGTCATCGCTCCAGGTGAAGACATTCTGTTGTACGTCCGCCGGCTGGGTCGAAGATAACCCCCATGTATTCACGTCCCCGATTTCGATTCTGCCGGCTGTCTGGCCCGGCTCAAAGGAAAACTGCGGGCCCGTCAGCTCCGGAAGACCGGGACCGTCCTGCAATCGGGTGGTACGGCTGAAAGAGAACCGGAAGGTATTCAACAGCGTTGGCGTGAGAATATGGTTCTCCGAAGCGGTGATGTACGTATTCCGGCTCATCCGCGACTGGGTGAACTGCTCAAAGCCCTCGGACTCGATATGGGTGCCGTCGGTAACGGTGTACCGGCCAAAGAGCGTGCCCGCACCCGACAGGGTCTGGTCCACCCGCATTTGCCCATAGTCCTCCCGCATCGGCTCGCTGTAAGGGTATGTGATCTCACCGTTCGGCAAGTTCGGCTGCGGATAAAACGACAGAAATGGCTTGGTGAGGGGGCTAATCTGGTCCAGAGGGACCAATGTGCCATTGAAGGCCTCCGCAGGCAGTGTCCTGATGAGGAGGCTGCGGCCCAGCCGCTGCCGCAATCCTTCGTATACCCCAAAGAAAAACGTCTTGTCCCTTACGATCGGGCCGCCGAAGGAGCCCCCGAAGTTATTCCGCCGAAACGCGGGCAGGCGGCCGGGGGTAAGGTCGGTCTGGTAGTCAAAGAAGTTGCGGGCGTCCAGGACGTCGTTGCGCAAGAACTCGAACAGCGACCCGTGAAAGGTATTCGTCCCGCTCTTGCTCACCACCGTCGTCTGGCTCCCCATCGTCATCCCGTATTCCGCGCTGAACGAATTCGTCACCACCTTATATTCCCGGATGCCGTCAATCCCGAGGGTGGAGCTGTTTCCTGCGGCCGTTCCGCCATAGTAGGTCACCATGCTCGCCCCGTCCAGCAAGTAGTTGTTGGAGTAAATCGGCGCGCCGCTGCTGCTGAATGGAGTCCCCAGGGTGGCTCCGCCGGTGCCTTTGTTTACGTTGTAGTTAATCCCTGTCTGCAGGAGGATTAAGTCCGCGTAGTTGCGGCCGTTCAGCGGCAGATCGGCGAGCTTTTCCGAGTCCACCAGCCCGCCCAACGAGCCACTCGTGGTGTTCACCAGCGGGGCCTCCGCCGACACCTCGACCGTCTGCTCGATTGCCCCCACCTCCAGGGCGAAATTCACCACGGCTTCCTGCGACACACTCAGCGTCAGCCCCATGCGCGCCGCCGACCGGAATCCCGCCTGTTCGGCCCGCACCTCATAGCTGCCCACCGGTAAGGCGGAAAACCGGTACGAGCCGTCCAACGCTGTTGCTGCCGTCCGGGTTTGACCCGTTTCCAAATTGCGCGCCGTCAAGGAGACGCCAGGAATGACCGCCCCGCTGGCGTCCCTCACCGCCCCCAGAATCGTAGCCGTGGGCAGTTGGGCCAGGGATGCCGACACAGCGACAACGAAAATAATGGAAACCGCGATGCAGCTCATTCCAAACTGTTTTCTCCCACTCAACATTCCTGTATGCGTCATGATGATCCTCCCCAATGGTGTAACTGAAAGTCCGTCCCCTTCCGGCCGCAACATCGTTCGCTGACAACAATGTTCGCTGAGCGGAAACGGGAATCCCTCAAACAACTTTTTGCTGATATTGCCCCGCCACAGAGCAATCGTCCGCGCCCAAAGAGCTTTTTGCTCTCAAGAACTGAAAATAATGTGTTGCCGGCGGAGGAAGAGGCGGTTTCTCACCCTACGCTGCCCCGCCTTCGCCTTGGGTATCACATCACTGACATCACATCACTGACCCGCGTTTGTTGCCACCGCGCCCGCGTCGCCTTCCGCATCCGAAGGGTTCACAGGGGTGGCGCCCAATTTCAGAAGCAACTCCGCCGTACTCTTCGGAGCGATGCCGAGAGGAATCAGGCTGCGATGCCAAGCGACTCCACGCAACTGGCCCGGCGGTTTGATGTTCATCGCTTTATGCAAGGGCGTCTGTCCGCTGATGTCCTTGGCGTCCAATTTGGCGCCCTTCTCCGCCAGGAACTGAATGATCCTCTCCGATCCATGAAAAGCTGCGCCGTGCAGTGCGGTCATGCCGAGTGTGTCGGTCGCATTCACGTCCACGCCCAGCTCCACCGCCAGTTTGAGGGCTTCCAGAGCCCTCGTCTCCAACTCCTCCGTGCGGGTAACCCCTCCGGTCCTCCAGCGGGTCAGTCCCGCCGCCAACATCACCGCCGTTAACCCCCAGGGGCCTGCCTCGTGGTCATTCATCTTTCCGGCAGCAACCAGTGTGGCTTTGGTCGTCGGATCGGGAAATCCATCCTTGCCGAGGGTGAGTCCGGCCGGTATCTCCGTCACCATCCGCGGATCGGCGCCGCCGGCCGCCAGAATGCGCATGGCTTCGACATCGTAGGTGATGGCTGCCAGCAAAAATGGCGTCGCGCCCACCGGGCTCACGGACCCCGGATACGGATCAGACCGGGTAATTGGCGCAAACATATCCGAGATTTTCTTCACGCGAGCGTTTGGGTTCCCCCCCATTGCCAGAAGCGCCTTCACCAACCCCAGCATGTTGGGGCGGTTCATGTAGCTCGGGTACTTCGGCATTCGGATGCGGTGAAACAGCACGAGTCCGTTCATCAACGCGAAGTGCATCGCGGTATACCCGTTCTCATCCTCCGCGTTCACGTCCGCGCCCTTTTCGAGCAGATAAATGGAGAGCGCCTCGTGCCCGCTGGAGCTGGCCAGCAGCAAGGGAGTCATCCCCGGCCAGAGGCCTTCCCCGCCCGTGACCGCATTCACCTTCGCCCCTGCGGCCAGCAAGGTCCGGGCCGTCTCCAGGTCGCCCTGCTGGGCGGAGAACATCAGCGGCGTGAACCCACCCTTGGAACTGGCGTTGACATCGGCTCCGCGCTCGATCAGCGCCTGCACGACCTCCGGGTGTTTGGAGGTCACCGCCCACATCAGGGCCGTCTGCCCCCCCCGGCTTTCCCTGGCGTTCACATGGGCTCCGCGCGTCAGCAGCGATTTCACCGCCTCCAGATTGCCCGCGCGGGCGCACTGCATGAACTCGGGTTCGTTCGGCTTCGCCCCCGCCTTCAATAACCGGTCCACCATGGCGGCGCTCCCGTTGGTGCAGGCCAGCGAGAGAGGAGTGACTCCATTCACGTTGGGCGTGTTCGCATTGGCGCCGGCGCCGACCAGAAGTCCCGCCGTTTCCAGATCATCCCGATAAGCGGCCCAAGCCAGCGCGGTGGTGCCATCCGCCTGCTGTGTATTCACGTCCACACGCTGTTTCAGCAGGGAACGGATGGCTTCCTTGTCTCCTTGCTTGGCCGCCTCCACCAGCCCCAGGTCGGCGGCGGCGAGGCTGGCGACCGACAGCAGAGATACCATCCACCACATACCCAGACCGTTCACTTTGATGGCCATCGTTTCTGTTCCCTTCCAAAGACCTTGGTTCAAGACCGTTCGCGCAATCCGAGCCTGCGCCAGTGGCGCCAGCACACGACCCGCAGCTACACCGACAAGGGATCGAGCTTTCCCGTGCTGTCCCCGAGCTTCTCCACCGGGAGCCCCAGCTTCCCCAGCACCGCCAGGTATAGGTTTGTCAACGGGGTCCCGTCGGGATACCGGACGTGACGCCGGCCCTTGATCCAGCCCGCTCCCCCGCCCGTCAACAGGAGAGGCAGGTTGTCGTGTTGATGGATGTTGGCGTTGCTGAGGGCGGCGCCACGGAGAATGATCGAATGGTCCAGCAGGCTGCCGTCCCCGTCCGGCGTAGATTTCAGCCGGTCCAGATAATACGCGAACATCTTCATATGGTAGAGGTTGATCTGGAGCAGCTTCTCGACCGCATCGGGCTTGTTCTGGTGGTGCGAAAGCGAATGGTGTATCTCGTTAATGCCAATCTCGGGGTAGGCCCGGTCGGCAGCCATTTCGCGGGCCAGCGAGAAGGTGATGACGCGGGTCAGGTCGGTCTGGAACGCCATCACCTGCAAGTCAATCATGAGCTTGGCATAATCCTCATAGGAGGCCGGAACGCCCACGGGCCGCTCGAGCGTCGGCACCTCCCGGTCGGACTGTTCCTCGGCCAACTGGATGCGCCGCTCGATATCGCGAATGGCTTCCAGGTACTCGGTGATCTTGGCGCGGTCGCTGGGACCGATGTCCTTCACGAAGCTCGTCACATCCCGGGCCACCCAGTCGAGAATGCTTCGCTTCTCATGGATCCGGGCGAGCCGCGCCGCCTTGTCCGTGCTGTCCGTGTCGCCGAACAGGCGCTCGAATAGCGCGCGCGGGATGCGCTCCATCGGCAACGGCGTCGTGGCGCTGCGCCAGCAGAGCGTGCTGATGTAGAGGCAGGTGTACTGGGATTCGCAGGTGCCTACCAAGTCGCTGGGGAACAGGGACACCTCGAGCGACTTCAGTTGGGTTTCCTTGCCGAGTTGCTCCGCAGCGATCTGGTCCATGGAGATCCCGACGTGGATGTCCTTGCCATCCGTTCGCTTGGGGCGAACGCCCGTCAGGTAGGTGGCCGTGGCGCGGGAGTGTTCTCCTCCGCCATCGCCCTCGATGGGAAAAGCCTGTGTCGCAGCAAGCCCGCTCAACACCAAAAGGCGATCCTGAAACGGGGCCAGTTGCTTCAGGACGGGAGTCAATTCGAAATCGGCGCCCTCCGTCTTGGGCGTCCATTGGTCCATCGGCCACATCCCATTCCCGGAGTAAACAATCCCCAAGCGGAGCGGCGATTTCGACGTTTCCGCCGCCGTGGCGAACGCCGGGACCATTCCGTCCAGCAGCGGCAACGCCAAGGTCGCCCCCATGCCCCGCAGAAACGTCCGGCGCGGAATCTGCTTCTTGAAAATCATCATGGCTTCTATTCCCTCCTCCCGTAAAACGGGTTTGGCCTGAATATTCCTTACCCTCAGCGAAGCCCCGCGGCAGTCGTCCGCTCTGCCGCCGACCTCATCTGAAACGGCGTGCTCTTCACGATGCCCAGAATGAGCGCCGACCAGCGGTTGTTGCCCCGAGAGGCCTCCCGCATAATCGAGCGGACGGTCGGCTGATCGTAGTATTCCACTCCCCGCCCGAGGGCGTAAGTGAGCAGTTTTTCGGTGACGGTGGTGACAAATTGGTCGGGACGGTCCATCAATATCTTCCGCAGCCCCACCGGCCCGTCAAACTTCGTGCCGTCGGGGAGCGTCCCGGAAGCATCAATCGGGACATTGGCGATCGAGCTGATGTAGTAGACGTTCCAGGTCCGGATGGTATCGGTGGTGCGCCACTTGCCGACCGCATCAAAGTTGTCGAGCGCGAAGCCCAGCGGGTCCATCCGCGCGTGGCATCCCGCGCAGGCGGGATTGGCGCGGTGCTGCTCCATCCGCTGGCGCATCGTGAGGGGCTTGGACTCCTTGTTCTCCTCCAAGGCCGGAACATTCGGCGGCGGCGGCGGCGGCGGTGTGCCCAGGATATTTTCCAGGATAAACTTGCCGCGCACCACCGGGGAGGTCCTTTCCGGATACGAGGTCACCAGCAGGATGCTGCCCTTGCCCAGCAATCCCCACCGCGCCTCATCGGTCAAGGTCACCCGCCGAAAGCGGCTGCCGTAAACATCCGGAATCCCGTAGTGCCGCGCCAGCCGTTCATTGACGAACGTATAGTTCGCATTCAACAAGTCCACCACGCTGTGATCTTCGCGGATCATGCTATCGAAGAAAAGCTCCATTTCCCGCCGAAACGCCTCCCGGAGGTTTTCGTCGAAATCGGAAAAGGAATCTTGGTCCGGCAGCGACACAGGCAAACTCCGCAGGTAGAGCCACTGTCCGGCGAAGTTTTCCACCAGGGCCTTGGAGCGGGAATCGCGGAGCATCCGCCGCACCTGTTGCTCCAGCACTTCACGATCTTTGAGTTTGCCGCGCTCGGCCAGGCTGAGCAGCTCGTCATCGGGAATGCTGCTCCAGAGGAAGAACGACAACCGGGAGGCCAGTTCGAGGTCGCTGATCCGGTGGAGAGCATCCGCCGCCATCCCTTGCGGCGGAGCCGGATCGCGCTCGATCCGGAACAGGAACTCCCGGGAAACCAGGATCCCTTGGAGCGCCAGTCCGACGGCCGATTCGAAGTCCCCCGTGCTGCGTCCGGAGCGGTAGAGGCCGAGCAAACCCTCGACGTCCGCGTCCTTCACAGGCCGGCGGTACGCGCGACGTACCAGCGTAAGGAGAATCTTCTTGGCACAGGACTCTTCGTCCTGTGCGCCGGCCGGGCGGCACGCAAAAATCTTGCGGCGGCTGGGCGTGTCCCCCACTCCTTTTACGTCGTAGGGACCGGCGATGGTGGCGCCGATCACGTCCGGGTCGCGCTTGCTGTCGCTCTCCGGGCCGAACCCATTGAGCTGCAACCTCGCAATCGGCGGCCGCAGCATACCTTCCGGCTCCAGGCTTTCATCCCGGAGCGCCATCGTCACCAGGCGCGTACCGGCCTTCGCGGGGAAGCGGAGTTCTAAGGCCTTTTCCACTTCCTCCGGGCTGGGCTCCTCCATGCCGGCACCGCCAATCGTGAACAGCTTGATCTGCGTGCCATCCAAACGGACTTCGAGCTGCCGCGGCTCCCCGAGGCCGATGATGTAGGGAGTTCTCCCGCCGCCCCTTCGCAGGCGGACCTTGAGAACGTAATCACCGTCGAGCGGAAAGTGATGCCGAATCGCCATTCCGCCGCGCGACCCGAACGGCAAATCTTCTCTCATGCGGTCGTTTTGCAGGCGGTCCTTGGGGACTTCGTACGCGGTGACAGGCATCCGGATGTTGAGATCCCCGATGGCAAGGCGGCTGATCTGCTTTGCCACGGACATATATCTCTCCATCAGCATCGGCGATACCGAGAGGACATCCCCAATGTTGTCGAAGCCGTAGCCCGAATCGTCGGCGGGAAGAAGCGATGCGCCGTCAATTTCCAGCGCCAGCAAGTCGCGGATCGCGTTGCTGTATTCGGCGCGGTTGAGCCGATGGATGGCTGGTCTGCCCGGAGTCGGCTTCGCTGCCGCCGCGCGGTCGAGCGCCGTCTCCAGGTAGGTGGCGAAGGAGTCATACCCGGCCTTATCCGGCCGCGGGACGCCCG
>Ga0209343_10005321_pt1 | contig 15683 bp, 11 predicted proteins | sample RifCSPlowO2_02_FD_184026 | JGI IMG/M metagenome (GOLD analysis project Ga0209343, IMG submission 184026) | Groundwater microbial communities from Rifle, Colorado - Rifle CSP2_plank lowO2_0.2 (SPAdes) (version 2) | ecosystem: Environmental > Aquatic > Deep subsurface > Groundwater | place... | reverse complement strand
CCCGGTCTCCACGACCAAACCGGTGCTGGTGCGCAACCCCTTGTTCGTCAGGTGCTGATGTATCGTGGATAGTGCCAGCAGCGCGGGAATCGCGACATGATCACTGTCGATGCGTCTGTCGGAGATGATGATGATGGAATAACCGGCGCGCACTGCGTCTTCCGCCTGCGCCGCAAGCGATGCAAGCCGTGCTTCGATGGCCTGTTTTCCCCAGGCAACGGGATAACAAATATCAAGTTCAAAGGACTTGAATTTTCCGTCGGTATACCGATCGATGTGCCGGATCTTCTCCATTTCGAAGAAATCGAGCACCGGTTGACTGACCTCAAGCCGCAATGGCGGGTTTCTTTCGTCGATGCCCAGAAGATTGGGCTTGGGGCCGATGAAAGATACCAGCGAGGTGACCAGTTCCTCGCGGATCGGGTCGATCGGAGGATTGGTCACCTGCGCGAACAATTGTTTGAAATAGTGATACAGGGTCTTGTTCTTTGATGACAGCACTGCCAGGGGCGAATCATTGCCCATGGAACCTATCGGCTCTTCGCCGACCTCGGCCATTGGCGTTATCAAAAATTTGACGTCTTCTTGCGTGTAGGCGAACGCCTGCTGTCTATCCAAAAGCGAAACCGCGGAGCGTTCGGGCTGCTGCTTGTCAGACTCCACGTTGTCCAGTTTTACGCGAATCCGTTCCATCCACTCCGCGTAGGGTTTGGCGTGTGCCAGGGTTTCTTTTAGTTCCCTGTCATCGATGATCCGGCCTTTTTCAAGATCGACCAGGAACATCTTGCCCGGCTGAAGGCGCCATTTCTTGACAATCTTCTCTTCCGGAATTGGCAGGCAACCGCACTCCGATCCCATGATCACCAGATCGTCGTCCGTAACGATATAGCGCGATGGCCGCAATCCATTGCGATCCAGCGTGGCACCGATCTGACGGCCGTCGGTAAAAGCGATCGACGCCGGTCCATCCCAGGGTTCCATCATCGCGGCGTGGTACTCATAAAATGCGCGACGGCTCGGGTCCATATGCGTATTACCCTCCCACGCCTCGGGAATCATCATCATCATGGCATGGGGGATCGAATATCCGCTCATGACAAGAAGTTCGAGCGCATTGTCGAACGACGCGGAATCGGACTGCCCATCATAGATTAATGGCCATACCTTATCGAGGTCCTCGCCGAGAATAGGACTGAAGATCGCGCCTTTGCGCGCGCGAATCCAGTTGACGTTCCCGCGCAGGGTATTGATCTCGCCGTTGTGCGCGATTATCCGGAAAGGATGTGCGAGGTCCCAGGTTGGAAAGGTGTTGGTCGAGAATCGTTGGTGAACCAGCGCGAGCGCCGAAACGACGCGCGGATCCTGCAGGTCACGATAGTATTTGCCCACTTGGTCGGCCAGAAGCATGCCCTTGTACACCAACGTGCGCGCCGACATCGAGGGGACGTAAAACTCCTTGCCATGGGCAAGAGCCAGCGCCTGAATGGCGTGGCCTGAACTTTTTCGGATGATGTAAAGCTTTCTTTCCAAGGCATCGGTAACCGTCACGTCCGTACCGCGCCCGATGAATACTTGGCGGATGACCGGTTCTATACGCTTGACCGAGTCGCCCAATCCTGAATTGTCGCAGGGAACGTCGCGCCACCCCAGAAGGACTTGGCCTTCGTCCTTGATGGCGCGCTCGATTTCATACTCACAGGCAAAGCGTGATGCCGGTTCCTTTGGCAAGAACACCATGCCCACGCCATATTGTCCAGGCGCCGGCAAGATCACCCCTTGTTTGGCCAGTTCCTCACGGAATAATGCGTCGGGAATCTGAATCAGGATTCCTGCACCGTCTCCGGCGAGCGGATCGGCTCCCACCGCGCCCCGATGAGTTAGGTTGCGCAGAATCGTCAGACCCTGCTCCACGATGGAGTGCGATTTCGCGCCGCGAATGTGCGCTACAAAGCCCACGCCACACGCGTCGTGCTCATTTTGGGGGTCGTAAAGACCCTGTTTTTCCGGGGTAGCGGGCCAATCCACGTGGCAAACCTCGTGACAATGACAGGCGATAGGGTCGCCCGGCACAAATTATGAACGACTTTCGAATTTACCAGTGATATTGCAATGCATCAAGACATTAGCGACTGCCTGGCAATACAATCGCAATTTCCGCGCTGGTGGCGTCAATCTACTTGTGACAGTGTCCTATCCAAGGCCAAAGGAGGTATATCTGCGCGGATTATGGCGGATCCGATACGCTCAAGCAGGATAAAGCGAAGTTTTCCATCCCGTGCTTTTTTGTCCAAACTCATCAATTCCCGCAATCTGGAAGAGGGTATTCCCTTAACCTCAACGGGGAGTCCGGCGCGTGCCAAGAGTCTGCGAATGCGGTCTGAAGCGGGCTTGGACAACATTCCCATTTGCATCGATAAATCCGAGGCAAGCGCCACACCGGCTGCGACGGCCTCGCCATGCAGCCAGGTGCCGTAGCCAAAGCCATTTTCTATGGCATGTCCAAAGGTATGGCCGAAGTTAAGCAACGCGCGTTCTCCCAATTCGCGCTCGTCATTCACCACCACCGCTCCCTTTATTTCGCATGAGCGAAGCACCGCGTGAGCCAGTGCATCCGTATCGCGCGCGAGGATGCGTTCAACATTGGCCTCGATCCAGGAGAAAAAGCCTTCATCCCTGATCAATCCATGCTTGATAATTTCGGCCAATCCCGCTTTCAACTCCCGCTCAGGCAAGCTTTGCAGTGTCTCCATGTCCGAGATAACCACTCGCGGCTGATAAAACGCGCCGATCATATTCTTGCCCAGAGGATGGTTGATCGCGGTTTTCCCGCCAATCGAAGAATCGACTTGGGCCAAAAGGGTTGTAGGCACCTGGATGAAAGGTACGCCACGCTGATAGGTCGCCGCGGCAAAACCCGAAATATCACCCACCACGCCGCCCCCGAGCGCGATTATCGCGGTGCCGCGCTCGCAGCGTGCCCCGAGCAACGCGTCGTATACAGTATTGAGTGTCGCCCAGTTCTTATGTTGTTCGCCATCGGGAAGGACCACCGGCACTACATTAATGCCCGCCTGCTCAAGAGCGCCACGAATGCGCTCCAGATAGAGAGGCGCAACGACCTCGTTGGTGATCAATGCAACGCGCTTTTGCTGCAAATGCGGAAGGATCAGTTCCACCTTCGAAAGCAGTCCAACCCCTATATGTATTGGATATGCCCTGTCTCCGAGCGCTACGTTATAAGTTTGCATTCCGACTCCAGGCGAAGGAGCAAATGCCCCAGCAAGGTGCTTACACTTTGGCGACCAGTGTCAACCACAAGGTCCGCCACCTCGCGATAGAGCGGATCGCGAATTGAATATAATTCCTGCAGGCGCGTCAGCGGATCGGTTCCATGAAGCAGCGGCCGGGATTTGTCCTGCCCGAGCCTCTTCGCAAGCTCTGCCGGACGGGCATGCAGGTACACGACGCAACTCTGGGTCTTCAGAACCTCACGGTTGCGTGAATCCAGCACAACTCCGCCACCCGTCGCCAGAACAATATTATCCAGACAGGCCATGCGCGCCAAAGCATCGGCTTCGCGCTTGCGAAATCCGGCCTCCCCCTCAATTTCGAAAATTACCGATACACGAACTCCGGTTCGTTCCTCGATTTCATGATCGGTGTCCAGAAAAACTTTTGAAAGCCTCTTGGCAAGGCTGCGGCCAACCGTTGTCTTGCCGGCACCCATGAGACCGACAAGAAAGATATTGTTGGAGTTTCTCACTGGACAAATTCGACAATCCAGTCCCTGAATCGGGAACGGAATCGATTTTTAGGGGAGCAGCAACCCTCGATCACCGTGAAGACCGCGCCCGGAGGCGCCGTCCTCGTTCGATCAACGCTGGCCCAGTCGGTCCGAAGCAATACGCGGCGTAATGAAGACGAGCAACTCGGTCTTCGCGTCGGAGCGCTGATTGTTCCTGAATAGCTGGCCGACCACGGGAATATCACCAAACAAGGGTACCTTGACCGTGGTATTGCGTGTGTCCTGAGTATAGATTCCGCCAATTACCACGGTGCCACCATTCTCGACCAACACCTCGGTTTTTACGTGCTTGGTGTCTATGGCGAAACCCGCAGTGGTTACCTGGCCTACCGAGTCCTTGTTGACGTCCAGGGTCATGATGATGTTTCCGTCAGGCGTAATCTGTGGTTTGACCTTCAGCGCAAGATTCGCCTTGCGAAACGAGATGGAGGTTGAGCCGCTTGAGGTGGCCTGCTGGTAGGGAAGTTCCGTTCCCTGCTCAATAATCGCCTCCACGTTATCCGCCGTCAACACTCTCGGACTGGAAACGATCTTTCCCTTACCGTCGGATTCCAGCGCGGTGAGTTCCAAGGAAAGGAAACGCGACTTGGCGGCGTTGAACAGGATCAGAGAAAACGCGCCCGGCCCGAAACCGCCAAGGCCGGAAGCAGGCAGGTTCACATTCTGCAATGTTTCCGCGTTAGATGACCCGGTAAAATTAGGAGTGCCCGCGACTAAGCCGCTGACCTGTCCCGTGGGCGCCAAGGCGGCACCGAAGTTGTATTGCACGCTCTGGTCGCCAAGAACTCGCGTACCCTGATTCACTACCCCACCCCCGGCGCGGAGATCTCGCCCGAACCCGAGGCGCGTGCCCAGGTTCTTGCTGAAGGAATCGGTCGCCTCAACGATGCGGGCTTCAATCAGCACCTGACGGACCGGAATATCCAGCTTGCTGATCAGGCGCCTGACTTCCTCCAAGCGAACCGAAACGTCCTGCACGAAAAGCTGGTTGGTGCGCGGATCCACCACCGAACTGCCGCGTTTTGAAAGTATGCGCTGCTTATCGTCGGAAAGGAGCTTGGAAAGGGTTTCCGCCTTGGCGTAATTGAGTTGGAAGCTTTCCGTTCGCACCGGCTCTAGCTCGGTAATCTGCTGCCTGGATTCAAGCGCGAGCTTCTCCTTGGTCGCCAACTCATCCCTGGGCGCGATCCACACAACACTGCCATTCTTGCGTTGATCGAGGCCGCGCGTCTGCAAAATAATGTCCAACGCCTGATCCCAGGGCACATCCTTGAGACGCAATGTGAGGTTCCCTGAAACGGTATCGCTGGTAATGATATTGAGATCGGTGAAATCGGCGATTACATTAAGGACGCTGCGCACCTCGATATTCTGGAAATTCAGCGACAATTTCTCGCCGATATATCCGGTGCGCGATCCCTGCACAAGCTTGTTTGGATCAACCTGGACGGCCTTCACCTCCACCACAAACTGGGTATCGCTCTGGTAGGCGTTATGCTCCCAGACGCCACGGGGCTCGATGACCATGCGCACGTTTTCACCCTGCGGGAAGGTGCTGACAACCTGGACCGGCGTCGCAAAATCAACGACGTCGAGTCTCTTGCGCAGGTTATCCGGCAAGCTTGCCTTGAGGAATTCGATGACCAGCGACTGGCCCTGCTGCCGTATGTCTATGCCGGTTGATGTATCGGAAAGGTCAACGATAATTCGTCCCTCGCCGTCACGGCCGCGGCGGAACACAATGTCCTTGATCCCATGCTTGGTATCGGCGCTGCCTTCCGCAAAGCGCGCGCCGCCGGAAGCAGACGCCGCGCCCCCAGGCGTCGGCGTCAATGCGATGATGAGATTTCGGCCGTCAATTCGTGCTTCGTGCTGCACCATGTTTCTGAGGTTGAGCACGATACGCGTACGATCGCCCACCTGAACCACGTTCATTGAACGCAGATCGCCCTGACCGATGTCCTGGCTGTTTTTTCCCAAGCCATTGACAGTGCTGGGAAAGTCAAAAGCAATACGTGCCGGATTGGCAACCGTGAAGTTTGCGGGCGCCGCGCGCAAAGGAGTCTTGGTCGTGACTTGTACCAGGATTTGCCCCCCCTGCTGGGTCACGTTGAATCCCTCGATTGTGTTCTGCGCGAATCCAATCCCAGACAACATGAGCAGTACCACCGCAGAGGTACCACGCAGCATTTGTTTAATAAGGGAATTCATTTTCCAGCCTCCTGCAATTGGATTGCGCCAAGCCTCTCGGCCCAGTCGCCACTCGTGTCTTGAACCAACTCGCGCACTTTGACTTCGCTTTCGGATACCTCGGTAACCAAGCCAAAGTTCTGGCCCAGGTAATTCCCTGCCTTGATGCGATAAAGGCTCACGTCTGCCTTGATCAGCGCAAAAAACTGCTTGCCTTGCTGCAGCGTTCCCACCATTTTCAGCGATTCCATTGCGAACGCTTCCAAAGGTTCCTTGGGACGGCTGTCATCGGGCCGAATCTTGCTGGCGCTCGTTCCGGCCCCACGCGTCACCAGTTCGATCTTGCCGGGGCCAAAAGGATCCTGGAGCTCGGCCCCTAGATAGGGCACGGGTTCATAGGGCTTGACCACCGGCAAGGGCGCTACCGCTCCCCGCATATCCTTGGTCAAGGCGTTCAACTCCTCCTTGAGATCGCCATATTGCTCGCCGCCGCAAGCAGCGAGAAGCAAGCTCACCGACAAAACTGCTGCGGCTCTCATTTCTTGCCTGCCTTCCCTGATTTCGCCGCCGCGCGCCGCTGCGCGGAAACTTCCTCCTCGTCGAGGTAACGGAAGGTTTTTGCCGTGGCATCCATCGTCAGGGAGTCCTTGGAGGTCGTAAGTGAAATATCATTGAGCGTAACAATGCGGGGCAATTGACTGATATCGGCCGCAAACTGCCCCATGTCATGGTAGGTACCGACGACTTTAAGTTGTATGGGCAATTCGGCATAAAAGTCCTTCGCCGATTCCTGAGCCGCCGGCTTGAACAGGTCGAATTGGAGACCGCGCCCCAACCCCGCCTGATTTATGTCCACCAGCAAGGCATCCATTTGTGAACGGTTTGGCAACTGCTTCAGCAATGCGCCGAATGAACTGTCGATTTCGCGCAACTGCTGCCGGTACAGGTCAAGATTGATGGATTGTTGCTTCTTGTTCTTGTATTCGTCCTTGAGTTTTACCTCCTGATTGGCGCCGGCCTCCAACTCATCCAACTGCCCCTGCACGTCAAGCGCAAATCCGCCCGCCAAAATTGCGATGAACAGGACCAGCAACGCCAGCGCCTTGGGCAAGGGCGGCCAGGTACCCGGATCGCGCCAATTGAGATTCTGAAACTGGGCAAGCAATTGATTCATTGTCGATCACCCCTTCTTGCCCGCATCGCCCTTGGCCGGCGCGCCCTTGGCCGGCGCGCCTTTTGCCGTCTTGGCCGCGTCATCGGTCGCGGTCTGCTTTAGACGGACATTCATTGTGAATTCGGAAACACGCTTGTTGTTGACGGTCGCGGCCTTGATCTCCACCAGTTCCGGATTTTCAAGGTGCGGCGATGCGCCGAAATTGCGCATCAGTGTCGATACACGCGCGTTGGATTGTGCATATCCGATCAGATTCACACCCAAGCCGGTTTGCTTAAGCGACCTCAGATACACCCCATCCGGCGTTTGACGCACCAGCTGATCGAGCAGATGGACCACCTGTGAGCGGTCGGCCTGCAGTCGCTCAATCACCTGTTTTCTCGCCAATAGCGCGGCAATCTCATCCCTCAATTTCTTGATCTCTTCTATTTCCTTGTCCAGGCGACCGTTTTCGCCCTTTAAATATTCGTTGCGGCCTTCTTGCACTGAGATATACCCGCCGATGACGCCGTGCACCGCAATGATAATCGCCACGGCAATAGCGGTGACACCTCCGGCAAGCACCGCCAGATGTTTTCGCTGTACCTTGCGGCGCTCGGTGCGCCAAGGCAATAGATTGACGCGAATCATATTGGGTCAAACCTCCTCATCGCCAATCCGCACGCAAGCATCAGCGAAGGTGCGTCAGCCACCAGGCGCTTGAGCTGAATTCTCGGCGAATAACTCATGCTCGCAAATGGGTTGGCAACCAGTGTATCGACCTGTGTGCGGGACGACACCACCTCATCCAGTCCGGGAATCACCGAGGTGCCCCCGGTAAGCAATATGTGCTCAAGCGAGGTAAATGGCGTCGAGGTAAAAAAGAACTGCATGGCGCGCTGAATCTCCAGGGCCACGTTCTCCATGAACGGCCGCAAAACTTCGGTTTCGTAGTTATCAGGCAAGCCCCCGGAACGCTTCGCGGCCTCGGCTTCTTCGAGACTCATGCCGAATTGACGCATGATGTCCTGGGTAAGTTGGCTGCCGCCAAAAGCCTGCTCACGCGTATAAACGGTCTGGTCATTACGCAGGACGATGATATTCGTTACGTTGGCCCCGACATCGACCAAGGCCACGTTCTGATCCTTGCCGTCCTCGGGAAACTGCTTTCGGATGAGATCGAAAGACGCCTGCACGGCATAGCTCTCGACGTCCATGACCATGGCTTTAAGCCCCGCCGCTTCGGCCACCGCAATCCTGTCCTCTACCTTCTCCTTCCTTGAAGCCGCGATCAGAACTTGCGCCTCCTCAGGGGAGGAAGGAGCGGCGCCGACCACCTGAAAATCAAGATAGACTTCATCCAGGGCGAACGGAATGTACTGGTTTGCCTCGGATTGCACCTGCAGTTCCAGTTCCTCCTCCCGCAGTCCGGCGGGCACGTTAATGACCTTGGTAATAACCGCCGCCGTCGGCAGTGCCATGGCCACATTTTTCGTGCGGGTGCCGAGTTTTTTCCATCCGCGTTGCACCGAATCGACCACCGCCTCAAGATTGGCGATATTCCCGTCGACAACCGCGTCCTTGGGAAGCGCCTCGATGGAATAGCGCTCAACACGCATCGCGCCCTTGCCGGCGTCGACCAGTTCCACAATCTTCACAGATGAGGAACTGATATCCAGCCCGAGCAACGGCGGAAGCTTTGCCTTGAAGATGTCCAATGAAAGCGCCAAGCCCGATTCCCCTTTTTAAATCCCCGCTTAGACGAGGAAAGTATAATCCACGTTAAATCCTAATAGCAACTCCTGATCCTGTAAAGCAATTTTTATAACCATATACCAAAATGCCTCTTACTCCTAGCCTCCAAACTATATAATAGTTGGACATTAGCAGGATAAAACCCAATGTGGCTACGCTGGCTCGCATTCCCGACAGCGGTTCTCGCCGGGATCGGGATTATTGGGGCGGCGATCGGAGCATTTGCTCTGCTCATTGCCTACCCAAATCTTCCGTCAATTGAAGCACTTACGGACTATCGTCCGAAGATTCCCCTGCGAGTTTATACCGCCGATGGCGTGCTTATTGGTGAGTTTGGCGAAGAGCGCCGCTCGGTGGTCAAGATCGAATCGGTGCCGGAAGTCCTCAAGCAAGCCATCCTGGCTGCGGAGGATGAGCGTTTCTATCAGCATACCGGCGTCGATTACATAGGGGTCCTGCGGGCAGCGTACTCCAATCTCAGCCAGGGCGGCAAGATGCAGGGCGCCAGTACGATCACCATGCAGGTTGCCCGAAATTTCTTCCTGACCAGGGAGAAAACGGTCACGCGCAAACTCTACGAAGTGCTATTGGCATTCAAGATCGAGGCCAGCCTCAGCAAGAATCAGATTCTCGAGATTTACATCAACCAGATTTTCCTGGGTCAGCGGGCCTACGGCTTCGCTGCGGCGGCCCAAGTCTATTTCGCAAAGCCCCTGGAGAAGCTTACCGCCGCGGAAGCCGCGGTGCTTGCGGGATTACCCAAGGCGCCATCGGCCTATAACCCGGTGGTCAATCCCTCACGCGCAAAGCAAAGGCAACTCTATGTCCTGCGGCGCATGCATGAACTGGGATATTTGACCGATGCCCAGTTCGCCGAAGTGCAGAATGTGCCTATCGTGGTCAGGCGTGAAGGCGCCGAGTATGCAGTTCACGCCGAATATGTGGCCGAAATGGTGCGCCAGATGTTATTTGAGCGCTATCCCGAGGAAGTCTATTCGCGTGGATTTCGCGTCTATACGACCCTGCGCAAAGCCGACCAGATTGCCGCCTACGCCGCGTCACGAAAAGGCGTGCTTGACTATGACCGGCGTCATGGCTACCGCGGCCCGGAAGGATTCTTTGATCTCAAAGAGGGGGGTGACGAAGCCTACGACGACGCCCTTCAGGACTACACCGACAGCGACGACTTGCTGGTCGCAGTCGTCATCGACGCCAATGCCAAGGAGGTTCGCGCCTGGCGCCGCGGCGAAACCATCGTCATCTCCGGGGATGGACTCAAATTCGCGGCGCACGCATTGGACGACAAAACCACGCCCGGCAGACGCATTCGACGCGGCGCCATCATCCGGATTCAGCAGGACGAGAAAAAGCGCTGGTCGATTGCGCAGATGCCGGCGGTTCAAACGGCATTGGTTTCAGTCAACTCCTACGATGGCAGCGTGCGTGCACTGGTCGGCGGGTTCGACTTTAACCAGAACAAATACAATCATGTCACGCAGGCCTGGCGCCAGCCCGGTTCCGCCTTCAAGCCCTTTATCTATTCTGCTTCGCTGGAGAAGGGATTTACGCCCGCAACCATAATCAATGACGCGCCCGTGGTCGTGGACCCGTTCCTCACCGGTGGACTGGTCTGGGAACCCAAGAACTACGACGGCAAGTACGAGGGACCCATCAGCATGCGTACTGGGCTGGCGCGCTCAAAGAACATGGTCGCCATCCGGATTTTGCAGTCGATCGGCCCGCAGTACGCCCAAGACTACATCTCCCGCTTCGGCTTCGATGCAGACAAACACCCCCCCTATCTCACTATGGCCCTGGGCGCCGGTTCGGTGACGCCCTGGCAGATGGCGCGCGCATTCACCGTATTCGCGACCGGCGGATACAAGGTTGAGCCCTACGTCATTCAGCGAATAGTGGATGACCGGGGCAACCTTCTGGCCGAAGGTCAACCCGTACCCGCTGGAGATCCGAGCCTGCGCGTCATCGACCCCCGCAATGCCTTTCTCATGGATAGCATGCTCCACGACGTGGTACGGCGCGGAACCGCGGCGCGCGCGAACTCCCTTGGACGCAAGGACCTTGCAGGCAAGACCGGCACCACCAATGATCTCGTTGATGCCTGGTTTGCCGGCTATCAGCCTGGCATCGTCGCAATAGCCTGGCTGGGTTTCGACCAACCACGCAAACTGGGTGGAAACGAAACTGGGGCGGTCGCCGCCTTGCCGATCTGGATCGACTACATGGCCAAGGCACTCCAGGATGTGCCTGAAGTCTTCATGCCGGTTCCCAGCGGGATAGTCACCGCAAACGTGAGCGATAGTGGCAATAAACTTTCAGATACCCGCCTGGAGTTTTTCTATCGGGAGAACCTGCCACCGGCGGCGCCCGCCGAATCGCAAACTGGCAATCATGAAGCTGCGGCAGCGGCGCCGCCTTGATAGCGCGCGCGGCGTCGATCGCTATGCCTTGCGGGGCCACCCCCGCCTGTCATCCCCGCCTGGAATCATCCTCGCGAACCGGCGGTCAACGCGGGTCGATCGGGACATCGCGCCCCGACAAAGTGCCCAGTACTCGCGACAATCTCTGCGACAGTTCAACACCATCGCGCGTGTCAACCCATTGACCCGCATCACATCGAAAGTGGAAACCTCCGGACGCCGCGGCCAGCCAGATCTCCCTGGCTGGGGTATTTCGGTTGATGATCACTTTCGCGCCATCGTCGAACTCGATTTCGAGGATACCCTCACCCTTGAATCCGCAATCGCAATCGAGCCCGGCGGCGTCGATGCCAGTGGCGATTTTCTCGAGCATCTGGTTGGCGTTGCTAATGAATTCGGTCTCATTCATACGCGTGCTAAGATAACTTTCATTCAATGACAAATCTGGATCATGCGACGTGTCGCGGCATTGATTCTTGCTCTGGTGATTCTCGCGGGATGTGGAACCAAGGGGCCGCTGTTTCTGCCCCCGCCCGAGCAAAAACCGCAAACCGATAATACTCCACGGCGATGATCGCTTTTTCTTCCCTCGGCGGCGTCCTTCACGCCGAGTCAGTTTCTCTTGATTCCATCGCACGCGAATTCGGCACGCCCTGTTATGTCTATTCGCGGGCCGCGATTGAATCCGCCTACCGCGAATATGCCGATGCATGCGTCGGACGCGAGGCGCTGATTTGCTACGCGGTCAAAGCAAATTCCAATCTCGCCGTGTTAAACCTGCTCGCCCGCCTTGGCTCGGGTTTCGACATTGTTTCCGGGGGAGAACTCGCGCGGGTCATCGCGGCGGGAGGTCTGCCCGGGAAGACACTTTTTTCCGGCGTGGGCAAAACCGAAACAGAGATGCGTCAAGCCCTGGATGCAGGAATCCTGTGTTTCAACGTCGAATCCGAAGCCGAGATCGAGCGCCTCGACGCGGTGGCGCGCGCGATGGGCCGGCCTGCACCGGTATCCCTGCGCGTCAATCCGGATGTCGATGCGAAAACACATCCCTACATATCCACCGGGCTCAAGGAAAACAAATTCGGCATTGCCTACGAGGATGCGCTGCGCCTATACCGAAAGGCCGCCGCGTTGCCCGGCCTGAAAGTCACTGGAATCGACTTCCATATCGGCTCGCAACTCACGCATGTTGAACCGTTCCTGGCGGCTCTGGACAAGATTCTGGAGTTCGTTGACCGGCTTGCGTTCGACGGCGTGAATCTGGAGCACATCGACCTCGGCGGGGGGCTGGGAATCCGCTATCACGACGAAACGCTCCCGGCAGTGGCTACCTATTTGAATGCCTTGCTTGCGCGCCTGGGAACGCGGCGCCTGAAGATCCTGCTCGAACCGGGGAGGTCTCTGGTAGGAAACGCAGGGCTGCTACTGACACGCGTGGAATATCTCAAACACGGCGCGGACAAGAATTTCGCTATCGTCGATGCCGCCATGAACGACTTGATGCGCCCAGCGCTGTACGAGGCCTGGCACGACGTGGTGCCGGTGGCACCTCGTGACGCCTCACCACTGACCTACGATGTCGTCGGCCCCGTATGTGAATCCGGCGACTGGCTAGGCCGGGACCGCAGGCTCGCGATTGCTGCTGGCGACCTGCTCGCGATAATGTCCGCCGGCGCCTATGGCATGAGCATGAGTTCAAATTACAACAGCCGGCCACGCGCCGCGGAAGTCGTCGTGGACGGCAGCAAGATGCATTTGATCAGACCCCGTGAAACGCCTGAGAGCCTCTACTCGAGCGAGCGTGTATTGCCCTGATACGCCAAGAAGGTGACGCTGCCGCATTGGTCGCTTGACCTGACTTGGCGCCGCTGCTAGCGTGCAGCGTTTCCTACGTGTCAGAAATCCTGAAAATGGCCTTCAGAGTTATCGTTGCGGCGGGTTTGCTGTCAATGCTCGCCTCCTGCGGCCAGGAACAGAATCGCACCGTAGCGGCGAAATCCGGTCCCCCTCCCACCCTGATTACCGTCGCCAAAGCAGAGGTTGGCAAGGTGGAAATCACCGACGACACCATCGGAATTCTGGAAAACCTGTTTGATCCCCGGGTCGGCGCCGAGGTGGCAGGGCGCGTCCAGCGCATGCTTGCGGAGCCTGGCATGCAGTTCAAGCGCGGGGATCTGCTTGCCGAAATCGATTCCAGCGACCAGCAGATTCAGGGACGCAGCGACGAAGCCGAAATCGCCCGACTTGAAACCCTCCTCGCCAATCAAGAGCGCATCGTCGAGCGCCAGGCGCAATTGGTGAAGCAGAATTTCCTTTCCCAGACTGCCCTGGACGACACCACGGCGCAACGCAATGCCCTGCACCAGCAAGTCGCCGGCGCCAAAGCCAAACTCGATGCCAGCCGCAATTCATTGCGCAAGACACGGGTGCTCGCGCCGATCGACGGTCGCATCGAACAGCGCCTGGTTGCGCAGGGCGACTACGTCAAGCTGGGCGACCCCATGTTTCGGATCGTGGGCACACAGCAGTTGCGGGCGCGCCTGCCGTTCCCGGAAAGCGCCTCCACGCGTATCAAGGTGGGGCTTGCGGTGCGGCTCTCCTCGCCGCTTGCACCGGGAAAAGTGTTCCAGTCCCGCATCAGCGAGCTGCGGCCCAGCATCACCGCGACCAGTCGTTCGTTGGACGCGATAGTGGTCTTTCCCAACGATGGGTCGCTCGTCGGCGGAGGAACCGTCAATGCCCAGGTCGTCACCATGGTGAAGGAGAATGTCGTGACCGTGCCGGAACAAAGCGTGGTATTGCGACCCGCCGGCAAGGTCGTCTATCTGATTGCCGAGGGCAAAGCCGCGCAAAAACTGGTTGATACCGGCGCGCGCCTCGACGGCCGCTACGAAATCGTTTCCGGCCTCTCGGGCGGCGAGACCGTGGCGGTTGATGGCGCGGGATTTCTGACCCACAACGCCAACGTCACTGTGCCCCAGGCACGCGCCGGCAAGGGCGGCGGCGGCAAGGCGGGCGAAAAGGGCGCCGCGGCGATATCGGCGGAAAGCGAAAGTCCCGATTCGAAGGGGAGCCGCGCGCCGTGACCCTGCAGGCGCCACAACGGTAGACTTATGCTGCTTGCATTCTGACCCAACATCCCCGGGGAGCCAGTCGCAATGACCCTGCCTGAACTGTCCATAAAGCGCCATGTCCTTGCCGTCATGTTGAGCGCCGTGCTGGTGCTGTTCGGTATCGTCAGCTACCAGCGCATTGGCATGGACCGCCTGCCATATATCGAGTTTCCGGTCATATCGGTTCTAACCGCCCTCAGGGGCGGCAATCCCGAGATCGTCGACTCCGGGATCACCAACCTGCTGGAATCCGCCATCAATGGCATACCGGGAATCGAGGATATCCAGTCCACCTCATCCCCGGGCGCCTCGCGCATCAGCATCACCTTCAACCTTGAGAAGCGCATCGATGTCGCTTTCAACGAAGTGCAGGCCAAGGTCAATCAGGTGCTGCGGCGCCTTCCCAAGGATGCCGAGCCGCCGGTCGTGGCCAAGCTCGAGACCAATGCCCAGCCGATGTTCTGGATGGCGTTGACCGGCGACCGCACACAGCAACAGCTCAATCAGTATGCAGCCAATACGCTCAAGAAACTGCTGGAAACCATCGACGGCGTAGGCGAGGTACGCATCGGTGGCCAGCGCGAGCGGACCATACGCGTCAACCTGATTCCCGCCAAAATGGCCGCGTTCAGCGTCGCAGCCCAGGACATCAGCGAAGCTTTCGCGCGCGAGCACCTGCAGCTTTCCGGCGGGTTCCTGACGGGCCGGAGCACCGAACAACTGGTCAAGATCGACCTTGAGTTCCATAAGACCGAAGACCTGGAAAAGATGATCGTGGGCTACCGCGAAGGCGCGCCCATCCGCTTGAGAGATATCGCCGAGGTCGAAGACGGTCTGGCCGATAACCGCCAGCTTTCCCGCTACAAGGGTCAGAGCGCTGTCAGCCTGGGGATTATCAAGATTCCCAACACCAACACGGTGCAGATCGCCGACGAGGTCCTGAAACGGATCGACCAGGAGATCATTCCGTCGCTGCCGCCAGGTCTGAAACTCGAAGTTGCCGCCAACGATGCGGTGCTCATTCGGGACATCGTCAACGCTCTCAAGCAGCACCTTGTGGAGGGCACGCTGCTCGCGGCACTGGTGGTGCTGATATTCCTGCGCAGCTTCCGCTCCACGCTGATCATCGCCACCACCATTCCTGTCTCCCTGATGGGTGCGGTCGCGGTGATGTACTTTTTCGGCTACACCTTCAATTCGGTCACCATGCTGGCACTGCTGCTGCTTAT
>Ga0209343_10005320_pt1 | contig 15685 bp, 13 predicted proteins | sample RifCSPlowO2_02_FD_184026 | JGI IMG/M metagenome (GOLD analysis project Ga0209343, IMG submission 184026) | Groundwater microbial communities from Rifle, Colorado - Rifle CSP2_plank lowO2_0.2 (SPAdes) (version 2) | ecosystem: Environmental > Aquatic > Deep subsurface > Groundwater | place... | reverse complement strand
TGACGACTCGCGCACTATCGCGTACATGAGCCTCACTCGGGCTCATTTTGCGTTAGAATGCGTACCCATTTGGGGATCATGTTGTATTGTACAAGTCTGATGGTTGACAGGAGTGCCTGACTTTGCTATCATGGGGGTAGCGTGTTCTATGCGCATTGCGTTTTGGCGTAATAGTGTCATTTAATCAATATAATATAATTCGTTATGAAAAACATGTTTCATATTGGGCGCATCGGTATTGTAGTGTTGTTCGGTGCGGTATTTGCGGTAGGCATAGCGCATGCCAGCCATTCTTGGGGTGGATATCACTGGGCGCGCGCAGCCAACCCTTTTACTGTGGCGTTGGGGGATAACGTGTCGGTGGGCTGGGATGGGCATCTTGCAACGGCATCATCCGATTGGAGCGCATCCAGTGTTCTTGATGCAGTTGTGGCACCCGGTCTTGTGACGACAAAAAAATGTTCGCCGACTGCGGGGCGGGCAGAAATATGTAATGCAAAATATGGGCGGAACGGCTGGCTTGGTATTGCATCGGTTTGGGTAAGCGGGGAGCACATCACCAAGGGAACGGTAAGATTAAATGATACCTATTTTGCGATGGCAAAGTACAATACGCCAGCGTGGAAGAATCTCGTCATGTGCCAGGAGGTTGGCCATATATTCGGGCTTGATCATCAGGATGAGAACTTCACCAATGCGCCGCTTGGCACCTGCATGGACTACACGAATGACCCAATGCCAAATCAGCATCCGAACCAGCACGATTATGACATGCTTGAGGCACTATATGCGCATCTGGACGCAGTCACGACTACGAGCGGTTCTCCGGTGAATGCGGTAGCCGATATTGACACTGAAGATCCGCGGGAATGGGGAAGAGAGCGCCGAATGTCTCGCGATGGGAGCGCCTCTCTTTTTGAGCGCGACTTTGGTCATGGACAAAAGATGTTTACATTTGTCGTGTGGGCGGAGCAGGGTCTCCGAAAGCATCAATGATGCGACGAGATCGCAAGTAGCGCGTCCTTCCAGGCGCGCTACTTTTATGTAGTGGTCTTTACCGGTGGCTATTGACATACATAAAAATTAATTGTATTATACATTTATTACAAAAGAAGAGGGGATAAGGCAACACGCAACATGCCTTGGAAGGTCGTAAAGTCGGTTTGGGCGAGTGGTGGACGAGCACCACTTCTTGCGCGCCGGTGCCTGCGCCATCGGGCAGTTTTTTATCAGAAATATCCGGAGTAGAGTAGCATATATTAACACTGCGGTGTTACGGCGAATACACAAAACATATGAGCGGTATGGCGCGCCGATCGCGTTCTTGTTTGGTTTTATCTGGGATAACCTCACGCTTATCCGGATTGACTTTTGGGTGGATAATCTCATCATAGCCGTTCACCTTGTACTCGCAGGCGTTTGGATCGCGGTGTTAACTCTTCATGATGGGAAGTACCTTCATGGGCGCCTTGAGACCCTCGGGCATTTTGCTCCTCTTTTTTTACAGTTCTCGTTCGGCGCTCTTTTCAGCGCGTTTTTCGTGTTTTATTGGCGCTCGGCTTCGTTTACCGCTAGCTGGCCGTTCCTTATAGCGCTCCTGTTCCTCCTTATCGGTAACGAATTTTTTCAAAAGCGGTACCAACTTCTTGCCTTTCGGATGAGCATGTATTTTACGGCTCTTTACTCGTACTCTATTTTCGCAGTGCCGGTCATCTATAAGGAGATGGGGGCCGCTGTTTTCCTTGCAAGCGGTCTTATCAGCTTGCTTCTCGTGGGCGCAGCGGTTTTTTTGCTTTCCTATGTGATACCGTCCGAATTGCACAAAAGCCGAAAGACGCTCATCGTAAGCATCGGCACGCTCTATCTTGTGTTCCATGTTCTCTACTTTACAAACATCATCCCGCCCATCCCGCTTTCGCTGAAAGAATCCGGCGTGTACCACAGCATTACGCGGTCGCGCGATGGCGGATATGTTCTGGAAGCGGAGATGGTTCCGTGGTATGACTTTTTTATTCCGCAGAAAATATTCCACCGGACTTCAGGTGGCGTCTATGTATATAGTTCTATATTTGCGCCCGCAGGACTTCGCACCGACATTTTTCATCGCTGGTCGTATTACGACGAGAAGAGCGGCGAATGGGTTGAGACGGACCGCATCAGTTTTTCCATTACCGGGGGGCGTGACGACGGATATCGCGGGTATAGCACGAAAAGCAGTATTGCTCCCGGAGTGTGGCGCGTTGATGTAGAAACCGGGCGCGGGCAGATAGTTGGTCGGTTGACGTTTACGGTACTCGCAGGGACCGATGTTCCCAAACTTGTCACGATCGTCAGATAACTGTCGGTACGGATGAATGCTTGACATTTTCTCGTATTGCATGGTACGATTTTTTTGATCGTTTACAAGGAGAAACACACGCATGGCGGCACTCGGAAAGGCAGCTGCTTTTTTTGTCTTGGGGAAGGCATGCGATTTCATCCTGCAAAAGAAGGGGAATGTGGTGCTTGAGGCGGTACGCGTGAGGGCGCTTTCAATGTCCGGGCGTGCCGTCAAGTGGTTCATGAAAAAGCGGGTAGAGGCCACAAAGGTGACGCCGACCAAGAATGCCCCTCTTCAGGATCCAATGAACACTCGGGTTCGTACGGAGTGGTGGTGGCATGCCGATGTTGATGGCAAGTGTGTGCGCCCAGCGCGTATCCGTACGCCTGAAGAACAGCCGCTTTTTTGGGGCCGTTTTCGGCGCCCTCGCTGGCTTCACACCGTCTCCTTTTCTGCGCTTGATGGGGCCGCATTAGACCCCACGCATGTTTTTGAACGTCCGGAGGATGCCGCCCGTTTTCTCGCGTCTCGCCTGTAAGAGCAGTGCCCGCATCATGCGGGTCTTTTTTTACTGTCTGAATATAGAGGAAATATGATATTGGCCGTACGGGGGTTGGCTTTTGTATGCTACATGCTAGAATGAATTGTTACTAACCGCTGATTAACATATGAACAAACGTTACCAGATCGCACTCATCTGTTTCGCTTTTTTGGGAGCTGCTATTATGGCATATCTCACGTATGTACATTTTTCCTTGGGCGGGGGATCGTTTTGCGATCTCGGCGATGGACTTTCTTGCGATATTGTAAATAAGAGCGATTACGCGACGATCCTGGGGATTCCGATAGCTCTTCTGGGTTTCATATATTTTCTGGGGATTTTTTTGATAGCGGTTTTTCGTTTTCAATTTATTTTTTTACGGTGGACCTTTTTTGTCTCATTGGTTGTGCTGGGACCCGCGCTGTATCTTACGGTGGTAGAAATGTTCATTCTTAAGAATTACTGCATATTCTGCGAACTTGCGAAGATTTGCATTCTTGCCGTGATGATAACGCTTGCGTTGGCGATAGGCGTTCGCTCGCTGGAACGTAGATCGGTCATGCGTGCGGTTGTCATTGCTCTTCTTCTTATTGCGGGGACATACCTTATGCAGGCGGCCGCGCAACCAGCTGTCGGCCAGTACGATGCGTTCGCGCAGTGCCTCTCCGAGAAGGGTTTTGTTATGTACGGCTCCGCGACATGTACCTTTTGTATTCGCCAAAAAGGGGCTTTTGGAAGTTCGTTCCAGTATATAAAAAATGTTGAGTGTAATAAGAATTTTCCCGGTGCGCAACCGGAGCTGTGCGCTGAAAAAAAGATCCAGTACACGCCAACCTGGATCAAGGAGGGGCCGGAGCGCACCGAGCTTCAGCGTCTTAACCCTGGGTTTATAGAGCTAGAAAAGCTTGCCGAAATTTCCGGTTGCACGCTGAAGCTATCCGGAGCGTAGCGGTTCGTTTCGAGTGCCGGACGGCGCATATCAAGCGTACAATGGGCCAAACGTATCGCATGCTACGGCAGGCCCCGACACTTCATATGGGGATAACCATTAGCCGTTTTTGTGGTATGCTTTGGGTGTCAGAAAGTAGCATGTATCCATATGAAAAAAATCCCACGGGTCATTCTTATTCTACTTTCGCTTGCAGGACTCGCTATCATGGCGTATCTCTTCAAGGTCGGGTATTCTGACGCAAGCTCGTTTTGTAATTTGGGGGAGGGCCTTTCGTGCGATCTCGTTAACAAAAGCAAATACGCAAAAATATTCGGCATTCCGTTGTCCGGAATGGGTTTTCTGTATTTTGTATGGGTTTTGTATATCGCTATCCGCTCCTACAAAGCAGAGACACTCAAACTGCTCGCATTAGCGACGATCATTTTTCTCGGCCCATCTCTCTATTTATCGGGCGTAGAGTTCTTTGTCATTAAAAGCATCTGTGTTTTGTGCGAGACCTCAAAGGTCATGATGCTGGCGGTCCTCGGCGTGTCTCTCTATGCCATGCGTCCGAAAAAAGTGTCATGGGGGCAGGTGCTTGCTGTAGCGATCGCAGGCATAGTGCTTGCCGGCGTTGCGTATCTTGCGCATTCTACGAGTGGCCCGGGAAAGAAGTATGATGAATTTGCCCAGTGTCTTGATAGCAAGGGATACGTCATGCTCGGTTCCGCAACGTGTGCGTCATGTCTTAAACAGCGCGAGTCCTTCGGCGAGGCGTTCCGGTTTATAGAGGAGGTAGAATGTGATCCTCGCAATATTGATAATCAAAAGGAGGAGGAGGAAGTGAAGTTCTGCGAGACATTCCAGATAAAAAAAACCCCGACATGGGTGCAATTGGATGAAGAGCGGAATACATTGTATCGTTTTGATGCCGGCATTCAATCGTTTGAAACACTAAGCAGTGTTTCCGGGTGTACATTACCGGCAGATGAGTAATCGGGGCAGTTTCTTATCATATGGATATTAACATTGGCATCATCATCGGTGCGGCGCTTGCGGATAGCATCAACCCATGCGTGTTCGGCGTTCTCATCTTTCTTCTTGCGTTCATGACGAAAGTGTTCAAGACGCCGGCTAAAATGCTTTTTGGCGGGTTGTTTTATGCTTTGGTCGTGTATGCAACATATCTTGCTATCGGTTTCGGCATATTAAAATTTTTGCAGACAGCGATATCGCCCTCGTTTTCATCCATGATTTACATGATCGCGGCAGGTATTGCGATCATTGCCGGCATTCTTGAGATAAAGGATTATTTTTGGTATGGACGAGGATTCACTCTCCAGATGATTCCCGGAGCGTCCGAGCGGATAAAGACATATGCCGCGTACATTGAGCGTTTGGAGCGCGTGCATCCATCATTGAGCATTCTGATGATTGGGGCGCTTGGGATCTTTGTGGTGTTGGTAGAACTTCCGTGTACCGGGGCGCCATACTTTGCTATTCTCGGTCTTCTTCACAAGGGCGCCTATGCTAGTGCAGTACCGTACCTTTTGCTGTACAACTTCGTCTTTATTCTTCCCTTATTTGTTATCATTGCCATCGCCTATTTCGGGACCGCATCGGACCGTCTTGAGACATGGCGGCAGGATAATAAGGGCATCATGCGTCTTGGTGTCGGGATTTTTCTCATTGCACTCGGGTCATATATGATATACTCACTCGGATCTTTCTGATCTTCGTATGGAGAATTTTTGGCACGCAAAGGCCTTGTTGGACATCCGACAGGAGCTCGCGACTGATTTTGAGAACGGCCTTTCTGCAGGAGAAGTAGCCCGTAGAATACGCAAATCCGGCTATAATGATCTTCCGCGCGGAAAGAAGCTGCACTGGTGGCAGTTTTTTTTGCGTCAGTTCTACAATCCTCTTGTGTTGATACTGCTTGTTGCGGCGGCGCTAACATTTTGGCTGGAAGAGCCGATTGATACATTCGTTATCCTGCTGTCGGTTCTTGTGAATGTTGCCATAGGATTTTTCCAGGAATACCGTTCAAACAGGGTGTTTGAGAAATTAAAAGCTATTGTCATGGTTGATGCGTTGGTGCGGCGCGGTGGAAAGATATTTCAAATTCCCGCACGCGAATTAACAGTTGGAGATATCATTACGGTAAAGTCGGGTGCGCGCATCCCTGCTGATGCGCGCATTATTTCGGAGATCAGCTTAGAGACGAATGAGGCGCTTCTTACCGGAGAGTCGTCTTCAGTGGCAAAGAACATGGATGCCTGTCCGCAGGGGGCCGCACTTGCGGAGCGGAAAAATATGATATATACGGGTACCGTTGTTGAGCGCGGGGAGGCAACGGCGGTTGTTGTTGCAATCGGTGCTGCAACAGAGATCGGCCAAATTGCTCGCCTTACACAAGGCATATCTAATGAGGTCACCCCCCTCCAGGAACGTCTTTCTCGTTTAAGCCATATCATTGTCTGGCTTGTTGCGGCGTCTGCCGCACTCATTTTGTTTGTGGGCATTCAGCAGGATCGGCCGCTTCTTGAATTATTCACTATTGCCGTTGCGGTCGCCGTTGCGGCAATTCCGGAGGGCTTGCCGGCCGCCCTGTCTGTCGTACTTGCGGTTGCAGCTCAAAAGATATTTGCGCGCAACGGGTTGGTTAAGACGCTGATCGGGGCAGAAACCCTTGGATCCACGTCTATCATTTGTTCCGATAAAACCGGAACACTTACCGAAGGCGTTATGCGCCTGGAAGAACTTGTCGCTGTTTCGGATCCTATGCGGGCCGAATTAGCTTTGGCGTTTGCGAACGAAGCAACAATAACCGAAGGAATCCACGGGGCTGAAGTGCGTGGTGAGGCGACGGACAGGGCAAAGCTTGAGTATGTGTTGAGGGAGGGAGGAAATTTTACGGATATGTTGAAGCGGTACCCTCGGAAGGCGCTGATGCCGTTTTCTGATGATGAAAAATATATCGCTTCTTTCCACGACGCCGATGGCGGCTCCATAGCGCTCTTTGTGACGGGTGCTCCGGAGCTGCTTTTATTTCATTCAACAAAAAGTCCGTCGGAGCGCGAGGAGATACTTCGCTTGATTGAAGAAAGGGCGGCGCTCGGGCTTCGCGTTATCGGGATTGCCGCAAAGACGTTTCGGATGACAGACGGGATTAGTGTTCACGACAAGAACGCGCTTGCGGCATGTGTGTGCGACCTTGAGTTTCTCGGGCTCGCCACCCTCGGAGATCCAATCCGAAAGGACGTTCCCGTGTCCATTGCTGAAGTTCGGAATGCGGGCATCCGGGTTATCATGATCACGGGTGATCACCACCTTACCGCACTTTCTATTGGTAAGGAGCTCGGCTTTTCCACAAATACCGGTGCGGTCATTGATGGACCGGAGATAGAGCGGCTGACTGATGCCGAACTTTCTCTCCGGATTCAAAAGATTGAAATAATCGCACGTGCAAGTCCTAAGCACAAGATCCGCATTGTGGACCTCTTAAAGGCCGGGGGGGCGGTTGTCGCAATGACCGGTGATGGGGTCAATGATGCTCCGGCGTTGAAAGCCGCTGACATTGGTGTTGCTCTGGGCGCCGGTTCCGATGTGACAAAAGAGGCGTCGGATCTTGTGTTGCTTGATAATAGCTTTACTGTTATCTCTTCCGCGGTCCGCGAGGGACGGGCCGCGTTTGATAACATCAGAAAAGTAACGGTGTTCCTCCTTTCAAATTCATTTACCGAGCTTATCATCATACTCGCTTCCTTGTTATTGAAGGTGCCGTTGCCGATAACTGCTGTTCAGATACTGTGGGCGAACCTGGTGGAAGATGGTCTTCCGAACTTTGCCCTTGCGTTTGAACCCTCCGATAAGGACGTTATGCGACGGCGGCCGTTTGCGCGACGCGAGCCCATACTAGACAGAGAGGGCCTGGTCATTGTGTTTGTTGTGGGACTTTTTCGCGACCTCCTTCTTGTCGGCGTTTTTCTTGCCCTCTATTTTTACTCTGGGTTTGTTATTGAATACATCCGAACAATGATATTTGTGTTGCTTGCGACTGACTCACTTATATATGTGTTCTCAATTAAATCTCTTAAAACATCAATAATCCATGCGCATTTTTTTGATAACCCATATCTTCTGATTGCTGTTGTTTTGGGTCTTACGGCAATGTTTGCTGCGATATACACAGCCCCCCTGCAGCAGCTTTTGGGAACCATGCCATTGCAAACGCCGCATCTTGCGTTTGTCATGGCGCTTGGCTTCATGAATATCGTATACGTTGAGATGGCGAAATGGTGGTTTCGGAGAGACAGCGTAGCTATTGCATCGGTCTGACTTTTGCCACATACTAGGGGGGCTTGGTGATAGAGAAGCAGTAGTTATAAAGGCGTTTGATTAAGTCAGTAATGATTATATGGAAGAAAAACTCTTTAAGTGTGCGAAGTGCGACAAGGAAAAGAAGGAGGCGGACGGCTCATATGTCCTGGAGGGCACGACATTCTGCTGTAAGGAGTGTTGCGGAGATCCCAAGAAGCAAGAGCACACGGAAAAGAAAGCGAACGTGTGTGAATTTTGCTGATAGAGCGTGCGGGCCGGAGCGATCCGGCCTTTTGGTGCGGCAATCTACACGTTCTGGGCGTTTTATCCGCATGAGAAAAAAGTGGTTTCAAAGGAATAAAGGAGATACGTATATGCGATCTCGTGGTACCGTGGCACGATCACGAAGTGACAGGTGGGGCGCGGGCAATCGTAAGGAAAAGCCGCTTTCTGCGTCATATAGTATATACCGGTGAATACTCAGGACCAGTTTCTAAAGGCATATGATGAGCTTGCAGATGCTATTTTCCGGCATTGCTATTTTCGTGTGTACAGCCGCGAGCGTGCACAGGATCTTATGCAGGAGGCATTCTGCCGGACGTGGCAGTATCTAGTTAAAGGAAAACACATTGATAATCTGAAGGCGTTCATATACCGTGTTGCGAACAATTTGATCATTGACGAGGCCCGTAAGAGAAAAGAGGTGTCTCTGGATGCTCTTCAGGCGGAGGGGTTTAACCCTTTGGATGCGCGCGCACATGGAGCGCTCGGAACCGCTGTCCAGGTTGGAGAAATAAAGCGCATGCTTGAAAGCATTGATGATGGATATCGGGAGGTGATCGTCATGCGATATCTTGATGATCTCCAGCCGAAAGAGATCGCGCACATACTGAACGAATCAGAGAATGCCATATCGGTTCGGATCCATCGCGGCATCAAAAAAATAAAAGAAGTTATAGAACACGATCGCGCCTAATATATGAACGACCCTCTGGAGCACATTACAGCTACCGTCCGCACCGTTGCATTAAGCAATGGGGAAAAGGAGCGCACACGACATGCGCTTATTTCCTTTATGCGGGCTCATCCGGCGCATAGTGGCACCCATGAGACACACCGAAGCGTGTCCGGCATGTTCGTGTTTCTTCTTCCATACGCACAACCGTTATCGGCGGCGCTTCTTATCGTATTGGTGATAGGTGGCGGCGTTTCCATCGCCGCCGAAGGCGCTCTTCCCGGGGAGATGTTGTATCCGATGAAGGTCGGTGTCAATGAAGAGGTGCTTGGGTGGTTTGCCGGCTCTCCTCTTGAAAGGGCAGAGTGGGAGGCATCGCGTGCGACACGGCGCCTTGAAGAGATAGAGCGACTAGCGGCAAAAGGTGATACGGTCCATATTGCCTCTGTAGAGGCCCGGTTTGACGCGCATGCCGATGCCGTGCAACGTGTTGTTTTCGCATTTGAACAGGAAGGGGACTCGCGTTCTGCCGCTGAGATCAGTTCTCATTTTGAAACAACGCTTGGAGCGCATAAGGAGATCCTTGGTGTTCTTGCAAAGAAAGATGTAGCCGGGGGACGGGGCGTTGGGCCCATTCTTGCAAGTGTAGAGGTGCGATCAGGGACCGCGGCCCGATCTCGGGAAGAAAGCGAGGCGCATATCTCATTTGCCGACGGGGCTGACAATATGAGCATGCGCGCTTCCGGCGAAGCACCCGCAGTATCATCAGCGCAAGCTCCCTCCGCACATCCCAGGGTTGCATCGTCTGCTGGGAATTCATATAATGCTGAGATAGCCGAGCAAAAAAAAATATATGCTGAAAAGAGCATGACGGCTATCAGGGCGTATCGTAAAGAACATGCGGAAGAGTTAGGGGCAGAGGCGCAAACACAGCTTAATGTGCGCCTGAAGGCCGCTCAGGCGGCCCTAGAAGAGGGTAGGGCGAGCATGGACGCCGAGGCCTATGGAGCGGCGTTTAATCATTTTCAGAAGGCCGAACGGCTAATACGTCAAGGAGCTCTCCTTCTTGGGGCGCAAAAGGCCCTTGAACTTACGGTAGATCTTTCCGCAGGGGTTTCTAATGAGGATGCTCAACCTAAACATTCTGATGACGGCGATGTATCAGTTGATAGTGTGCCAGAAGACGACGGCGTTACGGGAGGTATTCAGTTTAATAGTGGAGAAAAAATTCAGATAGAGCGCTAATTACTATATGGCAATACGTGTTGCAACGGAACTTTTCAGGATCGGAGACGTGGTCCCCGAATCCGGAACATATATATGTGTTCCGTGCGGGTATACTCAAACATTTTATGCCGGCGAACTCTTTACGACGTGTCTCGCGTGTTTTGCCGGAACCGCAAACGGGCCGGAGGGATTCACGGAAGAAGATGCCGAATTTTGGCAGTATGTCGGATAGTGAGCATTCACTGGCGATAAGGCGATAGTAAAAACCGACCCGGCTTCATGCGGGGTCGGTTTTTAGTTCAGGAATAGGACTTGTGTTATATCGGTTCAGTTCGTATGACCTCTCCGCGAATGAGAGTTCGTTTTGATGCCGATCCGACCGGATAGCAGGTGATGAGATCTATTTCCGATCCTCGTGATTGTCCGGCAAGGAGAGCGTTCGTATCACTTGGCGTGAGGAATTTTTTTTCAAACACACGATAGGTATAGCGGGTGCGCCCCTCCATAATATAAAATTCATCGCCCACCTCCAGTTTTGAAAGAAGAGAAAATATGTAGGCATAGTTCCCTCTATACCAGGACGCCCGCGAGCTGTGCCCTAAAATAACGCCACGCCCCCCTTGTCCCGGCAGATTTGAGCCGGGATAGAGCCCCACGCCCTTTTCCAGGGTGGCAAGGATCTCCGGCATGGTGTCTTTCAGTGGAGCGATGATTGGAGCGGTGACATGTATTTTTGGAATTACAAGCGTGCGTTCACCGGCGTTTGGGATTGGTATTGCCGGGTTCGTTCTTTCCGGGGTATTTGTTGCGGGATGTTCCACGGGGGCAAGTTCAATGATACTGCCCTCTGCCGGGATAGGATCGGCTGGGACCTCCGGACCGAAAATGGCATAGGTAAGCCGATTGAAATATGCACCGCCATTGAGTATCCAAAAAAGCACTAATGAAAGCGCTATGAAAAGCCCAATAAAGAAGAGCAGTTCTTTTTTGATATTTATCGGCTGATACATTGCTGATCAATAAGAGCGTTCACTAGATTATACCACACACCAATAAAAAGATGCTGTTACCAGCGTCTTATCGCGCTCACTCAAGATCTGCAACGGTCGTAGTAGCCGGCAGTTCCGTAATGCGTGAGGCAAGTAATTCAGAACTTGCCGCAACCCATCCAATGTAAAGAAAGAATGCGACCAGAAGCACCGTTCGGAGAGCGACCTCAAGCGTGAGATGGCGGCGGCCCGTCATCATAAGAGTCGTGGCGATGATAAGGCAAAGCACGACAAGGGCGGCAAGAATTTTTACCGTTTCTGACCACGGCAGGCGGGCATGAAGCGAGCGCGCGCGCATCTCGGCATTCACCATTTCCCCAAGAACTGTAAATCTCTGCTGCCCGCGGTCGAACACTTCTGTAAGTTTTGAGCGTGTTTTTGGTCCTACCATGCCGAACCCGGTCGTTTCCGGCGTACCAAATGCCACAATACCGTATACTGTCTGAAAACGTTTTACTGCATTTTCCGTAAGCAGACCGAAATACCCCGTTACAATTTGTTCGGGATATAGCGTAGGATCGCGCGCGAGAAGCGTTTGGAGTTTTTCTACCTCGCTTCCTCGCGATCCGCGTGTAAGATTAGTGGTAAACGAACGCGCAACCGTCTCGGCGAGCCGCTCAAATGTAAGAACATGCGGTTGCGAGACCCCTGCGCCGGCGACCGCTTCTGCCGCCGCTTTATGGATGAGTTCCGGCGGGGGAGTAGCGGGAGTTCCTTTTCCAAAGACGTTCTCAAAAAATGTCGGACGGGGGGCGCCAAAAAATTGTACGATAATGATCGTCGGGCGGCCGTTAAAGATCCCGGATTCCACGGCAACGCCTATCTCGCGGTACGTCGTATTTAGGATATTTGCGCGATGACTGGCGGAATTCATGAGTGCCGCGTGGGCCTCGCGCGCGTTTGTAAAATCAATAGCAAGATTTTCCCCGGCTGCGGCATACTCATAGCGCTGTTCAAAGAGGAGCGTCCACGGTTCTTTGTTATCCGGCGATACATGCGAAAAATACTGGCGTGCGAACATGTCAGTTGCTTTTGCGACGGCGGCATCGGTGAGCGCTTTGTTTTCGGTAAGCGGCCTGATCCTTAGCTCATCCCTGGACGCATTCACAAGGCCGATCACATCTTGTTCTTTGAATGGAGTGACGAAATTAGCAAGAGAGGCGAGGGGAGAGTTCGGAAAATACAAGGGTGACATTACCAACAGGACGCCGAATGCGGCAAGAAAGAGAAATGAAATCCGTGACAGTGCATACGGAACAGACGCGTTTTTCGCGGTCGGTGTAAAGAAATTTTCTAATATGTTCGCTATGTTCTTAAGCATAGTATCTACTGCTGTCATATGGGAAAGAGTTTGGCGCACCTCACTCTATCCGTCACGGGACGCGCAGAATGACCGCTTAAGCCCTCCGTGCCGCGCACCCTCTTATCCCCAGGATCCGCCGAAGAGATCGTCCTCACGAGCCGGTCTTTTCGTATCTTTTCTGATTGCCCAGAGCGCATACTGAAGTTTTGCATCAGAAAGTGCTGACGCAAGCGTTGCGGTACCCCGATAGCGCGCTGGAAACACTGTCATATAGACCGCCATAGATCCCAGGAGTCCGATAAGAAGTAGCCACGGAAGCGTTGATTCCGGGCCGGTGGTAACGGTTCCCGCACCAAGAACCTTTCCGCGATTTCTAATCTGAATCGTGGCAAGTCCCGTTTGCGATGCGCCATAATTGGACGTGGCATAGGCCTGGTTCGTAATGAGGCGCTGCTCCGCACCGAAGTATATAACAGCACGGAAGCGTACACTTTTTTCCTCTCCAACTGAAAGCGTGCCGAGTGAAATTCCGGAACTTCCGGCGATGCCATCGCCGACGGTAAGCCCGTTCACCTGCGTTGAGCCCTGTACATAGAAGAGGTCTTGGGGTAGAAGATCGCGCAATGTTATCGTTTCCGATTGACTGCCGATGTTCCGTACGCGGATCTCAAATTCAAGGACATCAAGGCCCTGAGCTTCGTTTGTCTGAAAGAATGCGCTCTGATTGAGAGCAGTATTTTTTGATGCTTTAGAAATGGAGATCTGAGAACTTGCGCCAAGCACTTGAGAGACCGTAACGGTCTCGGTATCGGAGGCCGATCCGCTCGATCCCGTGCAGGTAATGGTGTATGTCGCTGTTTGCGACGGGCTTGCGGTCTCAGAACCTGAGAGCGATTTTGCACCGCCCCAGCCGTTCCGGGCAAAGCAACTTGTCGCGTTGGAAGAGCTCCACGAAAGGATCGTAGATGCGCCCTGGGTTATGGATGTAGGGTTTGCAACAAGAATAACAGTTGGAGCTCCTGAGTTGTTTTGCACGGTTATCGTCGTGCTGTCGGATGTCTGCTGTCCCGAACTATTCTGGCAGGTAATGGTATATGTTGTTGTCTGGAACGGTGACACAGATTGCGATCCGGACAATGATTTCGTTCCCGACCATCCATTTGACGCCGAACAGTTTGTCGCGTTGGAAGAGCTCCACGAAAGGATTGAGGAATTACCCTGCTGGATAATGGATGGATTGGCGATGATAGAAACGATCGGTATCTGGGTTTGCTGGGACACGCTTACAAGCGTACTGTCGTTCGCCGATCCGGCACTGTTCGTACAGGTGATGGTGTAGGTCGTCGTTTGTGATGGAGATATGGTAAGGGTCCCGGAAAGGGACTTCGTTCCCGACCAGCCATTTGACGCCGAACAGATGGTCGCGTTGGAAGAACTCCACGAAAGGATTGAGGAATTACCCTGCTGGATGGATGAGGGGTTCGCTATGATAGAGACCGATGGGAAGGTGTCGTCTCCCAGGTCTTGTACAATGACGGTTGCCGTATCTACGTCGGTGCCGACAGAGTTCGTACACGTGATCGTATACGTCGTCGTAACAGTTGGCGTGATCGTCTGTGATCCTGACAGCGATTTTGTGTCCGACCATCCCATTGAAGCCGAACAGCTTGTCGCGTTGGAAGAACTCCAGGTAAGGATAGATGTATCGCCCGTCTCAATCTCCATCGGATTTGCGACAAGGTCTACCGTCGGCGGCAGTACTTGCGCCTGTACGGTCACGGTTGTGCTGTCGTTCGCCGATCCCGCCGTATTCGTACATGTTATTTTGTATGTCGTGGTAATGGTCGGGCTTACTGTTTGCGAGCCGGTAATCGTTTTGGTTCCAGACCAGCCCTGGGATGCGCTACACGATGTTGCATGTGTTGAACTCCAGGTAAGTATTGAACTTCCGCCGTTCTGGATTGATGAAGGATTGGCGATAATAGTTACGGTAGGAAGCAGATCGTTCGGCGCGTCGTGTACCGCGACGGTCGCCGAGTCAATGGCAGTGCCGGCAGTATTTGTACAGGTGATGGTGTAGGTCGTCGTTTGTGCGGGCATTACCGTCTGCGAGCCGAAGAGGGTTTTTGTTCCGGTCCATCCGACGGATGCGGTGCACGCATCCGCGTTGGTGGAGCTCCAGGTAAGAATAGAAGAATCACCCTCATCAATGTCTGCGGGGTTTGCGATGAGGTCAACCGTTGGAAGATAGCGGACCGTTACCGTGGTGCTGTCGTTCGCCGATCCCGCTGTATTCGTACAGGTGATAGTGTACGTTGTCGTGACGGTCGGTGTCACCGTTTGAGTTCCCGATACAGAGCGCGTGCCCGTCCACCCGCCTGATGCGGTACAGATGGCGGCATTTGTTGATGTCCAGGTAAGCACGGAAGAATTTCCAGAGTTTATTGTTGCTGGATTTGCGTTTATAGCAACGGTCGGAAGGGCCGAGCGAACGTTGACCGTTATGCTATCCGAGGCGGATCCGCCGATGCCGGTGCATACTACGCTGTATGTTTTGTTTATTGTAAGATTTCCTGACGATTGTGAACCGGATGTACCTGATGCGTTTAGCGGCGTTACCGTGCACGAGGTTGCGTTCGCGGAAGTCCATGAGATCGTAGCAGATGTGTTATTATCTATCGTTATAGGCCCGTCGGAACTGTTCGCCTTGATGTCGGCTGTGACCACAGGGGCCGCGCCAACCTCAACGCGCACGTTATCGGTTGCAAGCGTTCCCCCCGGACCAAGACAGGTGACAGTATATGTATGTCCTAGTATCAAGTTTCCAGTCGTTTGTGACCCGGATAATCCGGTGAAAGCCCCGGGATTGACGGTACAGCTTGTCGCATGCGCGGACGTCCAGCTAAGGGCAGCCGATGTATTATATGGAATAGTGATCGGACCATCCGATGCATCCGCCTTGATGTCGGCGGTGATAAGCGATTGATTCACGTCAGTGCGGACGCTATCAGTTGCGGTTCCTCCGGCTCCGGCGCA
>Ga0209343_10005318_pt1 | contig 15687 bp, 15 predicted proteins | sample RifCSPlowO2_02_FD_184026 | JGI IMG/M metagenome (GOLD analysis project Ga0209343, IMG submission 184026) | Groundwater microbial communities from Rifle, Colorado - Rifle CSP2_plank lowO2_0.2 (SPAdes) (version 2) | ecosystem: Environmental > Aquatic > Deep subsurface > Groundwater | place... | reverse complement strand
CAGAAGACGGAAGGGTTGCAACAAGAACTACAACCTCTAGTACGAAAGAAATAACTTATGTAATAGATAATACTGGTGAGGAAAGAGAACTATTGTTAGGCCATAACAGAATGCCAAATTCAAAAATCGAAGTAACAAAAGGTGCTGATAAAGTAGATATGAGAAGAACAGAAGAAACACGAAACTTCCATAGATTATCTGTAAAGATAGGTAAAGGAACTACAGTTATAACAGTTAAAGAAACTGTAAAAAGTCCCTCATATGATCGCGTTGGCAGATTTGCAAACTGGTGGCATAGAAAAGATACATTACAAACAGTACCAAACCACGTTGTGCGTTGATTTTAGAGCTTGCTCAGCTTCCTTACAAAATCTACTAAGCGATTCGCATACCCAAACTCATTATCATACCAAGAGCTTACCTTAACTAATTTTTCAATAACGCGCGTAAGCGATCCATCCACTATGCTAGAATAAGTTGTTCCAACAATATCTCTACTTACAAGCGGTTCTTCAGTATAACTAAGAATTCCTTTTAATTCTTCTTGTGAAGCTCGCTTAAGTTCGCTATTTACCTCGCTTGCAGTTGTAGCTTTTTGCACAGTGCAAACAACATCATTAATACTTCCAACAGAAACAGGCACACGAAACGCAATGCCATCCATCTTTCCTGCGAGTTCTGGGATAACATCACCAATTGCCTTTGCAGCGCCAGTAGTAGTAGGTATAATATTCATTGCGCCAGCGCGGGCGCGCCTCCAATCATCGTGGCTCGCATCTGCTATGCGCTGATCATTTGTATAAGCATGAATAGTACTCAAAAATCCATGTTCAATGTGAAACTTATTATGCAATACCTTAAGCACTGGTGCCAAACAATTAGTAGTGCAACTCGCAAGCGATAGAACTTTCATCGAAGGCTCAAATTTATGGTCATTTACGCCAGGAACAATGGTTGCATCAACTTTCGCAGGTGCGCTTATCAACACGCGACCAGCACCACTAGCTAAATGCTTTTCCGCATCCTCGCGCTTAGTGAACTCGCCAGTACTCTCAAGAACAAGATCAATGCCAAGTTCTTTCCATGGTAGCTTAAGTGGATCATTTTCTCTTATCCATTTTATTTCATGATCATTAAGAACAAAATTGCCATTATGCGCTTCCACAGTTCCATTAAATCTTCCATAATTAGAATCATATTTGAACATATGAACGTGCATATCTACAGCGCTGCGCGTATTAATTGCAACAACATCAAAGTCTCTACCTAAAGCGCCTTGCTGAACCGCTGCTTTTAGAAACATCTTGCCTATTCTACCAAACCCAGTAATGGCTACTTTCATAGTATCAACTCAAATCAGAATAAGGAAATAATAAAGAGAAAAGAATAAAATAACTGCCATTAGCTGTTGGCAGTTAGCTTTTAGCCAACTGCTACTTGCCAATGGCTAATAGCCAAAAACTAATTACGAACAAGTACCAACTAATGGTCTTTGCCCTACAAATGTTTTGCCTGTTATTGCACCTACATTGTAAGTAAATGTTACGTTACCATATGAATATCTTGTTCCTGCTGCACCACATGTTGCTGCTAAAGTAACAGTTACTGTATTTGTTTGCCCTGGTGCAAATGCTGTGCTCGTAGTATACGTAGTTAATCCAGTTCCACTAATAGCAGTTACTGTAACTTGCTCTTGTGCATTATTTTGCATTTCTAATTGTAGGTTTGTACCACTTGCTCTGAAATTGTTGATTGCTACAGGCCCAACACCTTTCCAATATGATTGGCTTTGGGATTCTGTTATTCCACCGCCTAATCCTGTTCCTTGGCTTACCAAATAAACTACAACAAGTGCTATTACCAGCACAACTGCCAATATAACCAAATACTCAGTCGAAACCTGACCTTTTTTCATTTTATATCACCTTCATATTTTTTATGAACAAGTACCAGATACTGGTCTTTGTCCTACAAATGTTTTTCCATTTACCTGGCCTTGATTAAAAGTAAATGTTACGTTACCATATGAATATCTTGTTCCTGCTGCACCACATGTTGCTGCCAAAGTAACAGTTACTGTATTTGTCTGCCCTGGTGCAAATGTAGTACTTGTTGTATATGTAGTTAGGCCTGTGCCACTAAGTGCTGTCATTGTAACAGTTTCCTGTGCATTATTCTGTATTTCTAGTTGTAAACCAGTTCCACTAGCTCGGAAATTGTTTATAGCCAATGGCCCAACACCTTTCCAATATGCCTGGCTTTGTGAATCAACAATACCGCCGCCCAGGCTTGTTCCTTGGCTTACCAAATAAACTACAACAAGTGCTATTACCAGCACAACTGCCAATATAACCAAATACTCAGTCGAAACCTGTGCTTTCATTATTGATCACCCTGAAGTTTATGAATATGCTATACTATTTATATTTATAAACTTTACGAACACGTTCGGGCCAGCAGTCTCTTCACATATTCAGTAGCTTTACCCAACAGTAATTATTTTCCCTACTATCTCCTGTGTGATAAAGAAGGATATTATTGAGGCTACGACTAGCAATGGATAATATTTTAAGCCATAGATCGCCTTGCCTGCCCTTACAATTCCCATAAACATTGCAGCTAATAAGCATGTTACCCCAAGTGCTATCATCGCAATGTCTCGCATTTGCTGCGGTGTTATACTAATCTCACCGCTAAATATAGGCACTGCTTGTGTGCCTGGTTCTGGTGTGCCTATTTGAGATTTTATACTTACAAATGTATTTAGGAAGTTTACCCCTACGCTTAATAAAAATGGCATAACTATAATAACAATAAATGCAAGAAATACAGTATATGTTTTGGTCGTGCTTATAAGCTCTGCTCTTAAGTCCTGTATTCTCCTGATCTCTTCTGCGTTTGCAGTTAATAATTTTGCCAACTGTCCGCCAGCTTTTATGCCTTTTAAGAAAAGATTTACTGTTTTTCTAAATATCTCAGAATCAAATCTGTCGCTTAGCGCGAGCAAAGCAGCATCTAAGCTTCGCTTGCCACCAACACGTGCAGCAGCTTCCTTTACTTCTGAATAAAGCGGACCAAATTCAGGTCGTGCAGCTTGAACGAACGCTGCATAAGGCGTCATGCCTGCGTGTAAGTTTGACACGATTAGCATAAGGAAATCGGGTAGCACGCGCTCTACCTTAGTAGTTCTATTAACTAACATGAAGTATATATTTATGTAAACCAAACCACCAAATAATATTAATAACAAGATAGAAATAGCTATTCCAATTCCATAACCTGTTCGATCTAATAGTGTAATATACCCAAGAAATCCTATGAGGCTAAATAATATTACTAGTAAAACCCTTGCACCTAGCCACGTAAGCGTGTTTGCCTCTACTCCTGCATATCTAAGTTTTAGTTCTAGTTTTTCATGAAACCTGCTAGGAAATTTATCCCCTATACTGTTATATATTTTTGAAAAGTCTAGCATATTTTCAACTCACAACCATTGCACATGCCCATATTATGCCCCAAATATTGCAGGTCTTGTTGCTGCTGCATACCCAAGTACTATTGCTTGAATAAAAAATGATGTACCTAGTACAAAAAATATTGTTATTTGGCTTACACCAGCACCAGAGAATGCAGATAACAAAACCATGAAGGTTACACCTAATGAAGGAATTGCAGCTGCAATGAGCATATATATGAGCATGATAAAATTTAGATTTGAAGAGTAATCCTTAATTTCGCGGTTAATCTGTTTTTCCAGTACATCTGTTATACTAGATAATGCGCTGCTGACCTTTGAACCTGTTTCCAATGCATTAATAATCTGCCATGCAGCCCTCCTTAAATATTCATTCTCGCTTTGTATTGCTAAAGACTGCAGCGCATCGCGTTCAAATACGCCAGATTCTATTTTTTTAACTACATGTGAAAAGTCTTTTGATAAATAACCGTAGTTTGCGAGCGAAACATTTTTCATTGAATCAAATAAAGGCACACCACTATCAACACTCATTATAATCTCCCTTAATCCGAATAACAAATCTTTATTTTGCCGCACAGCTATTTTCCTTTTTATTATCCCAGGATGCACTACATGAAGGAAAAAAAACAAGAAGAATAGGAGAAACCCAAAGCCAATGCCAAACTTCTGCGCAACTGCCTTTTGCTCAGGCATTACTAATGCCAATACAAAGATAAGCGTACCAAACAAAATCCCATAAAATAATGCAGAAAAAAATGATGCTACCAGATAAAGATTGCCATCAACACTTGCACCAATGCCTTGCAAATCTTCATCTATGCTTTTTCTAAAAACACGCAACGCCCTGCCGAATCCACTAAGCCTTTTGAAGGCTGTCATTTTATTAAAGTAAAATAAATGTAAAGGAATTCTTTTTAATTCATCATCGTTCATGATCAAAATAGTAGCCTTAACCTTTTTAAATTTCCCCATTCTTAATAATCTTGTGATTTCCATGAAAAATAACATGTTTTTAGTTAGTTTATTTGCTATTACGCTATTTATTTTTGGTTGTACACTGCCAGGCGGGCAGTCTAGCACAACCCCAACGCCATCCCCTCAACCAACTCCTTCCCCAACCCCAGTTACTCAACCATCACCTACGCCTCAACCAACTCCAGCTCCAACTCCTTTACCTATACCACAACCATCTCCAATATCAGATTTTGCTAATAAAGGTTATGAAGAATTGGTTGCCTTAGGAGTACCGGTTGAATGTGATGTAAAAATAACATCTTCTGAAGGTCAGCAAACAATGAAACTTTATGTCAAGGGAAAGACCTTTAGAACTGAGATGGATTCACCACAAACGCCAGAGTGTAAAAAGTCCGTTAGTATCTTCAAAGATCTTGATGCGATATATATTGGTTGCGAAAAAGAAGAGATACTTCCTCAATGCAAATGGCTAAAAATCGGTTTAGATGTCGGTAGTGTAGGAGGAGCACAGCCCACAAGTTCGTCCAGTACAATGTCCAGCTCTGATCTAGAAGAAATACCAAAAACCGATTTCAGTTGCAAAGCAGGCACATTTACTGATGCAGTTTTTGTAGCTGGTGGTAAGGTTTGCGATCTATCCGAACTAACTAAAGGATTAGACACTGGTGGATTAGATTATGGTAGCGCGCTGCCAACATCTGATAGCAATGCAGGTTCAAGCGGCGAAACAAGTGACAGTTCCTCAGATAGTGCACCACCTGTGCCTGAATAATTATTCATCCTTTTTAAAAAATGGAGAATTAGAGGCTAGCATATCATCATAATCAGCGTCATCATCTTCGCCATGTAATTCTATTTCCGCCTCTTCTAATGTTAGCTTTGTTCTTGCCATTCTTTCTTCTCGTTCTTTTAGTAGAGCTTCTTCTCCCATTTCTTGTAGTGCTCTTGCTTCTTCTATATTTGCAGTTCTTATTTCCTGTTCTATTTCTCCATTTAGTTCTTCAATACCTAATTCTGAAATTTGTGGATATTCAGTTGTTTTATCACCAATAGTAAATATTCTTTTTATAAACTCATATTTTCTTCTTATTGCCTCATTTCTTTCTGCAGCTTCGCGGAATTCCTGTGCATGCATAACATAAAATGAAAAGTGCTCAGAAAAATCATCATTTGGGCCGGATAGATGGCTATACGCACTTAAGAAGTTGGTTCTCAAATTTTCCTTAGCTATATTATGCTTTCTTTTTTCATCCCACCCGCTTATAGCTACAAACCCAGCGCGCTGCTCTTCATTTAGATTGGCCCACACTGATTCTCCAATCTCATGTAGCAATGTTGTAGTATACACATATCGCTCAGCATGTGTAAGTGTGTTAAAAGGAGCGTGCGCATTTTCCATCATTGTTATTGTTTTATCTCTTGCATTATATTCGCCTTGTTTAATCATGCCAGCCATTATTCCCTCGAGCGTCATATAATTGTCCTGATCTTTCGTTATTCTCTTTACATCTTTTAGTAGCTCTTTTGGTAATAATTTGATCGTCCTTGTAATTAACCTAGCTTCTTCATAACCAATCTTACGCGTTGTCCTTGCTACAACTTGTTTCTCTCCACCAAATGCATGCAAGTAAGCGTCATATCCAGAGCCTTTTTTTTCTGGATCATGCTCGTGTATCTCTACATATTCTCTAGGATGTATTGCTAAATCTATGCTTGTTGCAAGATAAAAATCAAGGCGCAGTTCTTCTAATAAAGATTGTGGCCTTCCTTCTACTAAAACATCACCCATTGCCCTTGCAATTAATTCTTCGTAGATTCCATTAAATATTTCACTCATTGTTCCTGCATTTTTTTCTAGGTCAACCTGCTCATAATAAACAATGTTTGTTGCGCGCTGAACAAAGAATCCCCTGTATTTAGAATAGTCTACTATCTCTCCATCTTCTTTGATAAACCCTACACCTAACCCATATGCGGCCGTATAACCAACAAATCCATTAAAAAGCTCATCAGGAGGCTTTTCTATAAGTGCAACAAGTCTGAATACCTCTTCTGTGGTTAGCATTCTACCCATTGTTAAATCATATACCTTAGCTCTGCATAGATTTTTTTCAAGTTCTTCTGCTTTTTTGTAAACCTCTAGCTCTTGTTGCTTGGACAATTGTTCAACCTGTGTTTTTATTGGTTTGTCATAGACAGGTTCCTTTCCTGTAACCTCTTTATACGCTTTCCGTAATATCATTCCAAATGCAGCAGTAAAGCATTCATCACTTTCTCTGAATAGCTGCTGATGAATTCTCTTATTTGATATTGCTAATAATATTAGTTTTTCAAATACCTGTCTTATTTTATTTCTAAATGGCACTAGTTCAACATCCTCTTTAACACCTGTTAGTCCGCCAGCATTATAAGCATCAAGCGATTGATTTCTAGATGCATCTCGTCCAAGCAATTTTTGATCATAGCAATCAAAAACATAGGCAAGACCATATGTGGTTGCGTCATATAAACTTGCAACAAATTTAGCAGTAAGTCGACTTTCTCTAGTTTTCAATATCCTTTTTACTAGATTGTCCCAGATAGGTATATCTATTGGTAATTCTATACCATTTCTTCCTGCAGATAAATAGAAATACGGCACTCTTTTAAGCAAGCTGACTAAAGAGACCTCAGTAACTGTAAGATCAGGATATAGCTTATTAAGTTCTTCCCATGTTTCTACTTTGATGCCAAATGCACAAAGCACTTTGCGGAACATTTGAAATCCGCGTTCAAATGATATCTCACTTTTAATAAAATCTAATAGTTGTTCTCTTAGTTCTGTTAATCCATGTGCAGCTCGAAACTCTTCTAATGCATCATTATCGTGCACTTTTGCGATTGCAGAGCGGTTTTGAAAAAGAACCAATGCACGATCACTGCTTGGTTCTTCCCTTGTTGCAGCTGCTTTTGCTCGTACTAATCTACCATGAAGCTCGCAAAACGTTGCAATCTGATCTCCCCATAGCTCCCGCTGTTGTTGCCACACTACTAAAGGCGATAATGGTCTGCTTGGAACTAAAGATTTTAGTGGATCTATCCTTGCAAGCGATAGTGGTTTTCTCGCAGTTTGGTCTGCTCTTTCAATTGGTTTAGCCTTACTCATTTTGGTCATGGATATCACTAATTACATTCTGCGGTCGTATAATTATAATTAGAATACATAGATTTAAATTCTTAACCACAGGTTCATGGCTCATTGCTGAAGGCGCATGGTCGATCAAATTACCTTAGTAGGCGACAATTTCTTCTCCACAGCCTTAAGTAAGCTATCCTTATCACTATAATAAATCTTCATTATCGCACCAACATCCTCTATTTGATGCAGCCTTTGCTCATACATCCAATTCAATATACTTTTTTTCTCTTCCTGATCCTCGTTAATTTCTTTTTCAGTCATACCAGTGTGCAGATTCATTTGTTCAATATAACGGCGAGGTGGCCGCACTAGTTGGAATTGATCAACACGTGGCCTCCAATTATAAATATGATTAAGTTCTGGGCCAGATGGGCCAAGCGCAACCTCACTAATCTCTAATGTTTTTCTTATATTCTTTCTTCTGTCACGATATTGGACCATTATAAGATGTACATCTTCTACCTGGCTTGCGGGTACTTCTATTGGCGGTTCTATTAATCTTTTTATAACCTGCGAGCCAGTATCAGCATGCATTGTTGCATAAACGCTATGCCCAGTATGCATTGCCTCAAAGAGCACTTCTGCCTCGCGCTTTCTTCTTATTTCCCCCATTACTATTCTATCAGGACGCATACGCAATGCATTAACAACAAGATCAAGCATTGTTATCTCCCCTAAACCTTCAGGGTTTGCAGGCCTGGTAACAAGCGGAATCCAATTCCATTGATAGCTTGGCAATGCAAGCTCGCGCGTATCTTCTATACTTATCACTCTTTGAAAATTTGGAACAAGTGAGACTATGGCGTTTAAAGCGCTTGTTTTACCACTAGCAGTTCCTCCTGAAATTAACACGTTCATTTCATAATGCACTGCCTGCCATAGCAGCGCAGCCATCTCAACTGTTAAAACACGATTTTCTTTATCAAGAAATCCAACAATGGTCCACGGGTTACGCGCAAATAAACGTAATGTTAGTGTATTTCCTACTGTTGATATTGGAAAAAGAGTTGAGTTTACACGATCTCCGCTAATAAGGTGTGCATCTAGTATTGGGTTTAACAAGCTTATCTGCTTGCCTATTTTACGTGCAATCTGTGATGCGTAATTCTCTACTTCCTCTTCTGTTTTTGGTTGGATGTTTGTTTTTAGCCACCCATATTTACGATGGTAAACTGCTATTGGCTGGTGAGAAGAGTTAATTATAACCTCTTCAAGTAGGTCATCAGCAATTAATATTTCTATCTCACCAAGGCCATACATCTCACGTAAAATAATACCGCACATCACATCAAGAACTTTTTTTTCTGGTGCAATATCTTGTTGAAGTACAGAGGCGATTACCTTATGCCTTATATCAAATCCTCTTTCAATATCCTCTCTTACAATTTCTCTTTGTTCTATTGGTGTTAGCTTCGATATCTCATCTTTTATTGCATCAAAATAAGCACGTGTTGCATAGGAGACCTGCGGTGCTGATATAAAATACATTGGTCTTTTATCCAAATCAGTTAGGACTATTTTTACATTACCGCTTGCATGGCCTTTTAGTCCGGATATATTATACTCATCTATCAAGTTTCCAGTTGGCTCAGCTAGTTGTTCTTCTCTTTTTATTTCTTTAATCTCAACCCATGGTCTTGCAACTACGTTTATCGGATAAACAAGCTTAACAACCTCAGCTTTATCTAAAATTTGTGCAATCTTTTCAACAGATTTTCCATCAAGCAAAAGCTCGCGTGCTATCTCGTCTATTGTAAGCCTCTTTTTATCCTTAAGCAGTCTAATCATATCGTCTATTTTTGTTTTAATCATAAAATCTACTGCCTTCAGCTATGTGCATTGAGCCCTGAGCCACGAGACGCGTTTTGCCCATGGCTGATTGCTCATTGCTCAAGGCAAATATAAATATTTATCTCTGTGCATAACCCACGCGTGTAATATCTCCTTGCGTATAATTTAACAATGCATTATAATTTGCTAAAAGTCTTGTTGTATTTAATAAAGGAAAGCTAGCGACAAATATAAATGTTGGCGATGCACTGCCATCGGTTATCTCTAATAAGCCTGGGTTGCTTGAGCTACCGATGTTTATTGCAACAGTAGAATTATCCGTATATGTTATGCTAGAAGTTGATAATGTTGTTGAGAGCAATGTTCGCGTTTCTGTTACTGTACCGCTGTTATCAATATATATTAATGTAACGTTTATATCACCGAGCGGATTGTTTGTAAATGGAACGCGTGCCAATCTCGATTTCGTTACTGTTACATTAATATCATAATTAGTAATTCCTGCAGCCCCGCTGCTCGCACCAAACATAATACTATCTGCGCTCGAGTTTGTATAATTAAACGTATATTGAAAACGATCTATTAGCAATTCATATCTTCCGTCAGTAATATTTGTAGTATTAAAAGAGGCATTAGCATGTAGTTTTGATGAGAAATTCGTCTCCACGTAGGCTCTATAATTTGCGAGCGATGTAGTAAAGTTTGCCTTAGCCATGCTATCGCCTATTACAATCCTGAATGTTGTATTGCTTTCTTCAAACAATAAAGTACTTGGTCCGATTATCCTGCGCGTTTCTTCAAATACATTATCGAAAAAATATCCAACAAAGCTTAATGGTTGTGGTTCTGTAATGCTGCTTTCAAAGTTTATTGCAGCCTTATGCAAAGATAGCCATAGGAGTATTAGAATTGCTAAGAAGCTAACCGTAATTATTGAAGTGATAAAGCCATTTTTCATTATTTCAACCTCTAAACCAACTCTCCAACTTAACAATATATCTAGTTCCGCTAACAGTTACTGTTCGATAGCTTGTTTGTAATTGATTTCCATAACCTCCGCAGCCAGGCTTTGCAACAGTTATGTTTGTGCTGTTCAAACTATGTTCTATATTTAGCTGCATGCAGATATTGATAGGTAATGCCTCTAACACGCTTCTTGCACTTGTTGTGTTTCCATTAATTGCTGAAGCTATCCGGTTATCATAATCAAGTACTTTCAAAGTATCTAATGAAATCTGTTTGAGATATGCGCCACGTGGCACTTCTGGTTGGAATACCTGATTTACTATAATTGCAAGTATGACTAGTAACATGCTAAGTGCAATTACTCCATCTACAGTAAGTAAGAATGCTTTTTTCATTTCCATATTTCTAACCTCAATATAGAAATTGATCCGTTGAAAAAAATAAATCTGTCAAATGCAACAGTTTCATTTAACTGCAATGATGCATTACCCATCACATAAAATGAGACATTTCTGTTCATGTTTGTAACATTTATGAATAGCTCATAGTTCGTTGCACCTAAGCGCTCCTTAAAAAGCGAATAATTCTGTAAAGAAACATTTCTAAGTCTATCCAACTTTTGCTGGTTTATTATATTTCTTTCATTAACAAGGCCAAAGCTGGTGTTTTGATTTATTGTTTCTAGATTTTCCCAGCTAGGTGGATTGCCCGCATTAGTTACTAGTGATTCTGTTGCAAATAATCCGATTGCATATTGCTTGTTATACTCGTTTATATTATTCCATCTTACGCCTAAGAAGTTCCATAAATATAAGAATGTAAGTATGATAATCATTAATATAAAAGAAGCTAAGACAAAGTCTATGGTAAATACCTGTGCTTTTTTAGTTAATAACAATATTTCCACCTACATTTCTTATTCTTATTTCACCACTATTATTGATCGTGTAATTGGTTATGTTCACAACTAATGGGGCCTGAAAGAAAACTGTATTTCTTTCAGCAGTTACAAAATTACCTGCTGCAGTTATATTTATTCTAGGTGCAACAACCGCTAAGCTATAACTAGATCCATCCCCGCCGAGATATACATAGTTTATTGCATTTGCAATCTTAAATGCAACGTCAGTTGCCTGTAATTTATCCTGTGTTTGTTGTAAATTTGTTGCTTGGTTTTGGTATAATATCATAAAAACAGTGAATGTTACTATTAGTGCTACTAGGATAACTACTATCTCAATGCTTACCTGGGCCCGCATAACCTCAGCTCGTGCCTACAGTAGATATGTTTATCGCAAAATCAAAAACGCGTGTTGTAAGATAATTACCATTAGCATTGAATCTATAAGGCCTAGTTGGGCCCCATGTAACATATCTTCCGCTTTGGCCAAGTTGTGCGTGTGTAAGATGACTGCTTGTATTATAATCTGTACTGAGTAGCGTTCCAGGATAATTTCTTATATGATATATCTTAGTTGCAGTTGTAAATATATTATATTGAATACCACAGCACGGTAGTCCATCTGTAATATAATTCGCATTGTTCTGCATTGTTGTATATAACTCAGTATGGCTTCCAGTACTGCCTCCCATCCCAAGATCTTCTGCAGGTTCATCTAATGCCTCATCAACCAATACAACTGATCCGCCAGCACCAACAAAATTTATTATTTTTGTCACTAAGCTCGACCCAGTTGATCCACCTGTTACTCCATCTTCTGCTAAAATAACGGTTGCATACCTATTCATATCAAAACCAGCGTCAATAACAACATTTCTGTGCACAATATCTCTATTCCAGGCATAACTTTCATTTGAAGAATGTGTGTTTAGCCAGTTTGTCCAATCTGCCTCTGACCCGCTTTGGCCTAAATCCTTTGTAATAAATAAAAATTCCTTCATCATGTTGAATGTGTGTGTTGCATTTGGTCCAACGTTGCCAAGAATATCAGTACAGCGCAATGTTGCATTGTGCTGCCCAAATGTTATTCCATAGAACTGATAGCTGACATTTTCTGCAGGCGCATTGTAAATACCATCAGTTGCGCTCATTATATTCCAGGTGCCCCCATCCATTGATATTTCTCCTCTTAGTATATTATTATTTCCTCGTGTAGTATCATCACATAAAGCACGAATAGTTACTGGATCGCCAACGAATGGCCTATTTGGTATGCGCACTATGTTTGAAACAAGTGGGCCTTGTATATCACTTAAATTTCCACCAACAGTTATTGCTAATGCAACTGTATCAATTGCGTTTGCCACACCGCCGCCCGTAGCGGTTATTGTTCCGGTATTATTACCAGGTGCAGTGCCATTTGGAACTGACAATGTAAATATCTTTGATAGGCATGTATCTGGACCCATTGCTGGCAGCGCGCTTAAGCTACCTACCCATGAGCCTGCAGGCCCAACAGTAGTAGTGAATGTAACATCAGAAACAGATGTATAAGAGTTTGTGCAAACATCAAAAGATTTTGATATATTATCATTTGCCAATAATGATGCGTTCCAATAACTTGGTATAATAAACAAAGGTGGTGCTCCACTTGGTGGCAGCTCAATCTCAACAGTTACCGGCAGATTAAGTGTTTCGGTTAGAGTGCCGCTCGTACCAGTGATGGATATGCTTCCAGTATAAAATCCAACTGCACTTGGATTTGATGTAAAGGTTATTGGTACAGTATAACTCGTACCTGGCGTAAGTGTAATCGGTGTTGATGGAATCGACATTGTAACCGCGGTACTAGTCCAGCTAGTGTTAATAGTAACGTTCACATTGCTGCTAAACACATTACGTACATCAAAATTATCTGTTGCAGTAGAATTCTGAAGCATGGTTACTACTATTGATGGCTTGTTTAGCGAAAGTAATGAAATACCAATGCGCACGCGCGTACCCTCGCTTATAACCCATATATATTGCGGTCCAGATGACGATGGCAGCTGGCCAACAACATCAAAATCAAATGTATTTACAAAATCGCTGTTAAGAACGCGCAGCGAAATACTTCTATTACTTACAGAAGAATTGGTATAATTATATCCTCCTGGTATTTCAACATAAACGCGTTTGCGCGCGCCATCTCCCTGTGAGTAAACCTCCTTTGCTGCTGCACCAAGTGAATCAATAGTATTCCTTGCCTGCTGTTCAATACGTGCAGTATTAACACCAACGAATTCTTGCTGTGATAATAATAAAAAGGCTAGAAAAATAGCAAATAAAACTGCTAGAATAACTAAAAATTCAGTACTTGTCTGAGCCTTTAATGTTTGCATATTACTACCATCTATCTTAATATCGCTACCCCATTTTTTCCTATCATAAAATTAAATAACTTGTCGCTGTGATTAGTATTTCTCATCTTTAATACTTCCAGTGAGCGTTTTCTTCTATTGTCTTTTCTCAAATAGTATAGATTAATTATTCCATCAGTAAGAAATCCCAATCTTTCTGAATCCAGAATATAAGGATCAACAGGTTTTTCACTTGTCACTAGTGTTGTGCAATTCCATGCATGTAGCATCTCAAATAAGTTAAGAATACTTTGATTTGCCTTGTATTCATTTTCAAAAAGCAGTGCATATGCGCTTAACGAATCAATCACCAATCTCTTTGCGCCAATGCTTTCTATTGTGTCTCTTATTGTTCCGCCACCCTCTTCCATTACCTTTACTATCTCGTGCGGCGCGTACCTTACGAATGTGAATTTTTTCTTTTTTTCTAATTCCTTTAAATCCCATCCAAATTTAAGTCCATGTGAATATATAGATTCCTTTGACTCTGCAAAGCTTAGAAATAAAGATGGTTCATTATACTTAGCAGCGCCTGTGTATAAATATTGCAAACACATTATTGTTTTTCCAGTGCCAGTTCCGCCTCTTATTAGGATAACGCTTCTTTCTTCTATGCCTCCACCAGTTAATTCATCAAATCCAGCTATTCCGCTCTTGATTCTATTGTTTGTCATGTTTTAATTCCCAGGTATTCATTTTTAATATTTGCTATGGTTCAATTATCTCATGCACGACAAGCTTTTTTCTGCGATTAGACATATGACAGAGTTTGGCAATCAATTAAAAGAAAATGCAATGCTCTTGCGCACAAGTAATTTTACTAGTGAAGAGTTTCTAGAAGGCGTTATGATAAAAAATCTAACTGCACTGCCAATTAATGGCAATGTTTGTGCAGTAGATAGTGGCTTGCTTTCGCACAGTATGCATGGTGTAGATATTTTACTGTTACGTACAGTTGCAGTTAATTTTCTATATCACGATTCAGAGCTGGTTTCTTGCAGTTACTATCCGAGTAAGGTGCCTTTGACAGAAATAGAAGTAAAAACTGCATTAGATGAACATGAATCTTCTGTATGGTGCTCTATTGTTAGATTAAAGAATGAAATATCAATGGCAATTAGTGCTATTGAAAACTTTTCGCCATCGATACTGTTATTAGATGGCTCAATACTGCCTTTGGCAAAGGATAGACCAAGCAATGATAGTGCTGTTTTTCAAGAGTATAATGAACTGATCATGCTTTATAAAAAACTTTATAATTTGTGTAAAGAAAAAAATATTCTGCTTATCGGTATAATAAAAGATTCCCGCGGTAGAAGATTCGTCGATGTCATTAATAATATAAATTGTAATGATAGCGCATTTTTAGATCATTTATTAAACAAAGGCGAGCGAACAAGTGTTATGCGTTATGCGCATGCAGGGCAACCCATTCTAAAAGACTTGGAAGAATTTGCAAATAATATTTATGTCTCTTATATGAAGGTTTCTGATAATGATTTACCTCTACGTATAGAATTTCTTGAATTTTCAGGAAATTCAAGAGATGTGGCTGAAGGCCACACTGATTTGAATTTTGATAATATTTTTGATAATTCTATTTCTGCTGCATATTCTTTATCAGCAATAAGTGATAATTATGCCTATCCGGCCATACTAACAGAAGTTGATTTATGCGCTGCATTGGATGGTTATGAACTTGAGCGATTGAAACATTCACTAGTTGATTTTAAACCAATGAGAAGAAATAGTAGACCGTTTAGATGACTGCCATGGGCCCTCAGTCTTGGGCCTTGAGCCCACGTGACTCGAAACTGGAAATGGTTTGGCCCATTGCTGATTGCTCAAGGCTGATGGCAATCATAATAGTTTTAGTTTCCCCAATATTTTATCTATCTCTTTTTCATCCCAAGGCCCAGCGCCAAAGCATGTGAGTGTATTAGGTTCTAGTTGAGTATGACCAGCATCTCTAATTAGTTCACAGGGAATGCCCGCACGC
>Ga0209343_10005317_pt1 | contig 15687 bp, 15 predicted proteins | sample RifCSPlowO2_02_FD_184026 | JGI IMG/M metagenome (GOLD analysis project Ga0209343, IMG submission 184026) | Groundwater microbial communities from Rifle, Colorado - Rifle CSP2_plank lowO2_0.2 (SPAdes) (version 2) | ecosystem: Environmental > Aquatic > Deep subsurface > Groundwater | place... | reverse complement strand
GACACCGTGCTGGCAATTTGGCTCCGGGCGGCCTCGAGCACGGTCGTCTGTCCAGTGACGGTGAAGCTTGTGTCCAGGCCGGCCAGGGCGAGAGACACCGGGAGATCGAATGCGGCGCCCACGGTCAGCGTGAGACGCCGCGTGAACTCGGCGAATCCCTGTTGGCGCACGATGAGTTCGTACGGCCCGACCCGCAGATACGGAAACCGGAAGCGCCCGTCCCGATCGGTGACCGCCGTGGCGGTCACGTTGGTGTCGACGTGCCGCGCGGTCACCGGCGCATCCGTGACGACGGCCCCTGATGGGTCGGTGACACGACCACCCACACTGGCGAACTCAATGGATTGTTGAGCGACGACTGGATAGGCCCACGCGACCAGCCACGTCGCGAGAGCCAGAATTCGAACACCTCTCATAAGCGATACCTCCGCGAAAGACAGCACCACATGCCGAACGAGGCACACGTGTGCCTCAACGGTCGAAGAAACCGTGGTGTGTTACGCGCGGGGCGGCGGGGGATCCGGCGGGGCGGGACGGCGGGATGAGGACGTCGTGGGAATCTGGACGACGGACTGCGTTGACGGAGGATTCGTGGCCTGCGTCGGCACCGTGAGTACACCGACGAAGCTGAAGATCGACGCGAGCACAGCGGTCTCGCCGTTATCGGCACTCCGCATCAGGCAGATCCGTGAACCCGGCGCCGGCTTGTGGTGCATGGGACAGATCGCATGGTCCCCATGCGTGCACGTGCACTCGAGCAGTTCCTCGGCGGTCCCGGCCCAGAGCACGATGGGCGCGGTCGCCAGCAGCCCCACCTGGCAGGAGAGCCAGATGGCCGCAATTGGTCCGAGTGCGCGACGCAGACGCGTCATGAGTACTTACAACTTAGACCCGCCGCCGACGGGTGTCAAACGACGTGCCACGACAGACCCTGCCTGCTGTCACCTCTCAGAAAGAGACTTGGAGCCCGAATCGAGCTGACCGGGGAAGTGCCGGATGCGTGTGGACATCGTCGACGCCGCCGGCAGGTTCGCCGAGCAATCGGGATGTGTAGAAGTAGTCGATATCTGAAACCTCGGCGTCGAAGATGTTGAACAACTCCAGGACGAGGCGAGCCTTCCGGGATACTCGATAGCCGACTTCACCATTCCAGAGCGTCGTGCTGCTTGAGTTGACGGTGGCATCTTCGATCAGCGGACGCGGCCCGAAGTGACGCACGCGGAGACTGCCAAAGAACGGCTGTCGCGCCTCGATCGTCACGCCGGCGGAGATGACGCGGTCGAGCGCTCCAGGGATGTGATCGCCTGCTGGATCGTCATTTCTGAAGCGTGCGCGCGAGAAGGCAAGATCGCCATCGATCGTCAGCCAGGGTGTCACACGTGCGTAATTCGTCCACTCCACGCCGCCGCGCCGGCTCGGGCGCCCGCCGATTTCCGGTGCAGAACTCGATCTTCTTCGTGACGTGGTGCGAGAGTCCGGCGAACTCATTGTGGTGCTGAACAAGTCGGACCAGGTCTCGCCGGAGCAGTTGCGCGAGGTCGTGCAGTTCACACGCACCACGATTGAGTCAGCCGTCGGACGACCGCTCGAAACGATTTTTGTGATCAGCGCGTTCGAGCGTCTCTCGCCGTGAACACCCACGCGTGATTGGAAGGCATTCGAGGATCAGCTGAACGTTGTCCCGTCTGGCGCGCGACCGGCTCGTCCAGAAAGCCGGAGAGCGGTCGGTGCACCGGCTGGCCCGGCGGCTGGGCGTCGAACTGTCGCACCGGGATGAGGCCTTGCGAAAGCCGGTCGCGGAGATCCAGATGCGTGCGAATCGCCTGCCCGCAGCGCTGGATGACTTGGATCGGTCACTCATCGAACTGCGGTTTCTGTTCGACGCCGTCGAAGCCGACCTCGGTACACAATTCGACCAGCACCGCACACGGTTCTTCCGTGATAGGGCCAGCGATCTACGACGTCGCCTAACCGAATGGATCGGTCGTCAGTCCTCAATCGGCCCAGCGCTGCGCCGCCACGCGTTCGAGGAAGCGCATCGTCTCGTTGTGAGGACAATCGAGCAGTGGTTCGAGGCGATTGATCCGGAAGCGAACGCCATGTACCGTGCGGCCACCGAACGGCTCGGCCGAATCGCCAGCGACTATATCGCCCGAATCGCGGGTGATGCGGCCGATGTGGACGCGGGCGAACTCCCGTCGGAACTCGGCTTCCGGGCACGCCGGCAGTTCTACTTCACCAGCCTGATGCACGCCACTGGTGGCAGTCCGATGACCTGGTTGCTCGATCGGTTCGCACCTCGTGCGGTCCGGCACGCGCACATTGCACGAGCCGCCGACGCGTATTTGACGCATCTGCTCGAATCCAATAGTCATCGCGTCGAGAACGATCTGAGGGATCGGACGAGAGAAAGCCGCAGGTGGCTCGAGGGAGAGATTCGGGCCCGGCTCGCCGGTGCATTTCACTCCGCCGAGCGCGCGGTCGCCGTGGCAACCGAGAAACAGCAAATGTCCGAGCGCGAGGTCAGCGACGGAGTGGAGCGCGTCCGTATGCTTCGAGAGGAGTTGAATGCCCTCACGCGATAGTCAACAGAGCACCGGCCGTCATCAGGCACACGCCAACCCAGACCTTCCAGCTCACCGTTTCGCTCAGGAACAGCGCAGCAAGGACAATGGTCAACGGCAAGCTGAGCTTCTCAACCGGTGCGACTCGCGACGCTGGCCCGAGCTGTAAGGCACGGAAATAGGCCAGCCACGAAACACCCGTCGCCAGCCCCGACAGCGCGAGATAGATCCAGCGATCGTCTCGAGAGCGACGGAGGAGCCGGCTCTCCCGCGCCTGAAACACCGTCACCCACGCGAAGAGCAGCACGATAACGGTGCGCAGTGCTGTCGCAAGCGTGGAGGCCACGCCTTCAACTCCGCGTTTCGCGAGCACAGCGGTTGCCGCCGCCGACAGCGCCGAGATCAGCGCATAAGCGAGCCAGGGCATCGAGCATCCTCTTCGTTCGACGTTGCTGTGACCGGTGGCCCTAGCTGCGCTGACGCAACGTCAGGCGCGCGCGGCGATCGTGACTTGCGGGCAATCGCCAGCGATGACACTAATCAATGATCGACATCACGACTCGGCCACTCTTGTGTGTCGTCGAATGACCCTCATCACAGTCGGAGTCGCGACCAGTGACAGGAGCACCGAGATGGCCAGCGCACCCATCACGGCGATCGCGAGAGGCTTCAGCATGTCTGCGCCGGAGCCGATTCCGTACGCGAGTGGAAGCATCCCGAGTGCCGCGGCGAGCGACGTCATCAACACAGGCCGCAGCCGCCTCCGTCCTGACTTGACGAGTGCCTCATCGAAGGAATCGCCTTGCGAGACGAAGTGCTCGACGAAGTCCAGCATCAAGATGCCGTTCTTGGCGACGATCCCGATCCCGATGATCGCGCCCAGAAACGACACGACGTTGAGAGATGTTCCGGTCGCCCACAACGCGAGCATCGTGCCAAAGAGCGACAGAATCGCGCCGGACACGATCGCGATCGGCTCGGCGAACGAGCGGAACTCGATCAAGAGAACCGTGAACACGAGGACGATGGCCATTCCGAGGACGGCGGTCAGATTTCTGAACGACGCCTGTTGCTGCTCGAAGAGGCCTCCGTACTCGATTGCGCCCGCAGGGATCGACGGGTCATCGGCGAGGGTGCGCTGAATTTCTGCCATCGCGCTGCCAAGATCCCGGTTTTCGAGCCTGGCGGTGACGGCGATGTCCTGTCTCAGATCTTCGCGTCGCAGTTCGAGCTGGCCCGCCTCTTCGCTGATATCGACCACATCCGCCAAACGGACGACCGACCCAGCGGCCGAGCGAATTGGCAGTGCACGCAACGTCGCAATCTGATCGATGCGCGCCGGATCGACTTTGACCCTGATCGTCACCACGCGGTCACCTTCCAGAAGCATGGAAGCAGGATTCCCAAGCATCGCGGTATTGACGGCCGTGGCGATGTCGTCGGAGGTAAATCCAAGTCGTTGGGCCTCGACCGTTCGAACTTTCAGACGCAGCGATGTTCCCGCATAGGTTAAGCCGTCAAAGGTGTCCACGACGCCGGTGATCTGCTGCAGCTTTGCCTCGATTTTGGGGCCCTCAGTCTTCAAGAAGGCGGTGTCAGTCGAGTACAGCTTGACTTCGATGGGTTTGGGGGCCCACATCAAGTCGCCGATCAGATCGCCTAAGATGCCCGGAAACTCGAACTGCACGCCGGGCAGCGCGGTGCCGAATTGCGCCCGGAGTGTCGAGATCACATCCGCTGTCGGCCGCTGTCGGCCGGGCCGCAACTTGACGAGAAAATCCCCGGTGTTCGGCTCGGCAATGGCGAGAGCGAGGCGGGCTCCGGTCCGTCGCGAGTAGCTCTCCACTTCCGGCTGCGATCGGAGGATCGATTCCGCCTGCAGCAACTGTTGATTCGTCTCGGATAGGCTGGTCCCCGGAGGTGTCCGGTAGTCGATCACGAAGCCGCCCTCGTCCATCGGTGGCAGAAATTCGGACTCGAGCGTCACATACAGGCCCGCAGCCCCGACTAACACCACGCCGCACAGCGCAAGCGTCGACCAACGGTGCCGCAGCGCGACTCGGAGTGCGCCTTCGTACGCGCGACCTATTGCTCGCAACACGATACCCTCGTCCGCGTGCGTACCTGTGCCATGGAGCCGGGGCGCCCGGGTCAACCACATCGCCAGGGTAGGAGTCAGCGTGACGGCGAGGACCAGCGATGTGAGCAGCGACGTCACCATCGTGAGCGCCAGCGCGCGAAAGAAGACACCCGTGATGCCATCGAGAAACGCCAGAGGGATGAAGACCACCACCGGTGTGAGCGTCGACCCGATCAGCGGCCGAAAGATTTCGCTGACCCCCTGCTGCACGGCTTGCCGGCGATCCAAGCCGTCGACCATCTTGGCGTGGATAGCCTCCACCACGACGATGGCGTCGTCGATCACGAGGCCGACGGCGGCGGCAATGCCGCCGAGCGTCATCAGGTTGAACGTCAGACCCGCTGGTCGCATGACGACGAGCGTGATGAGGATAGTGACCGGGATGACGATCGTCGCCACAAGCGTGGTGCCCCACGTCCTGAGGAAGACGTAGATGATAAGAACCGACAGGACGAGCCCGAACCCGATGGCCTCCCAGACCGACCGGACGGATTCCCGAACGATGAGCGACTGGTCGTAGAAGAATGCGAGCTTCATGTCCGGGGGCAGTTCCTGGCCCAACTGACGGATTTGTTCGTTGAGCTGCCGAGCGATTTCCAGCGTGCTGCCGTCCGGCTGACTTCGTACGTTCAGGAGGACGGCGTTCACGCCGTCGGCCGTGACCAGGTTGAAGACAGGCTCCTCGCCGCGTTCAACGCGGGCGATATCCTGGATCCGAATCGGCACGCCCGCGACCACGGCGACGACGACGCCGCCGATGTCTGTCGCCGTCCGTGCTCGCGCATCCACGACCGTCAGGTACAGCGTGTGATTCTCCTCGTGCATCCCGCTCGGCGAGATCAGGTTGTTTCGCGCGAGGGCGTCAGTCACGTGTGAGAGGCCCAGTCCAGAGGCCTGGAGGCGTGTCGGGTCCACGACGACGTGGAACTCGGGTGCGCGCCCGCCCACGAGATCGACACGGGCGACACCGGGGATGCGAAGAAAGCGGGGCTTTAGGTCATAGCGCGCCGTTTCCCAGAGCGTCGTGAGGTCGCGCGAAGCGCTTGTCAGGCTGATCCCGATAATCGGGAACGCAGAGAACGTGAGACGGAACACCGATGTGGAAGCCGTTGAAGGAAAGGTGCTTCGAATCTGGGACAGCCGGCCGACGACGTACAACTCAGACTGGATCATGTCGACGGACCAGTTGAAGAACACGTTGATCTCCGCCGATCCGCGACCCGTCGCTGACTTCACGCTCTCAGTTCCGGGAATGTCCTTCATCGCCTCTTCGATGGGTCGCGTCACCGTGGCCATCATTTCGTCGGCGGGCATGACCCCGTTGTCCACGAGGATGACGACGCGGGGAAAGTCTGTCTGTGGGAACACGGAAGAGGGCAGTCGGTAGGCGCTGTAAACGCCAGCGACGCAGAGGGCAACGCATACGAACGCGACGGAGAGAGAGTGGTGCGTCACCCACGTCGCCTCCTTCTGGGGCGTGGTCACGTGGTCAGGGGACATGGAATCGTGCGTCACCATGTCCTCATCGACCGCTGATCTTGACCTTCGTCCGTGACGGTAACCCGTACGCGCCTTGAACGACCACCGAAATGCCTTCGCGGATGCCCGCGCCCTCGACTTCCACGAGGCCGCCCTCCCGTAACCCGGTCGTGACGCGCGTTCTGACCGCAGTGTCACCCTGCACGAGCGCGACCTCCGGTCCATCTGCTCCCTGCACCACGCTCTCGACGGGGACGGCCAGCCGGTTCGGCCGCTCGTCAACGGCGATGCTCACATTCACAAACTGGCCGGGCCGCAATCCGCTGGTCACCGGAACCCGCCCGCGAACGAGCACGGTGTCGGTCGCGCTATCAACTTGGGACGCGATGTATTCAATCGTGGCTGTGATCGGCGCTCCAGTGCTAGGCGATGCGACACCAGGGGCGGCACCCGGTGAGAGATCGACGCGCTGCCCTCGCTTCACGTCTCGAGCATCAACGCTCCGGACCGCAGCGGTGGCCACGAGTCGACTCAGATCGATGAGGTCTGCGAGAACCTTCGACGGATCGACCGCGTCACCGAGCTTCGCGTTGATGCGCATGACGGTGCCATCGATCGGCGCCTTCACGTCCAACAACCGTCGCTGCACCTCTGCCGTGTTGAGCTCACTTTGTGCCGCGGTGAGCTGCTGCTTGGCATCTTGATAAGCCTTTTGCGAGGTCGCTTGGCCGGGTCCGAGTTGCTCCTGCCGCTGCACGAGACTTTCGGCAAACCGCACGGCTTGCTGCGCGCGTTCGACTGCAACGTCGGCGATTCGACTATCGAGCCGGAACAAAGTCGCGCCTTGTCGGACGCGTTCGCCTTCACTGCACTGAATTGCCGTAACGAGTCCTGCAACCGGCGCCGCGATTGCCGCATTGGCTGGAGGCCGACCGGCGGTCGCCGATTCGGGATCCACCTTGCCCCAGCCCGTGACGTAGCGGTGCAGGGTCGTTCGCACAACGGGAGCGACGGTGACTGAGACTTCAGAAGCAGGGTCCGCGAGCGTGCTATCTCCGCCGTTGGCGCCACCGCCGCGGCACGCGGAAACCGTGCACAGTGCGGCGAGCCACAACGACGCCCGCGCGCGACGGCGCATCACTGTGGATTCCTCGGGAGTGGGTTCACCGGAAGGTCAATCGGACGCTGCATCGCGTTTTCAATGTCTCCTGCGGCTTGCTGTAACTGCACCAGCGCCTCCAAACGTGCCAGTTCACGGCTGGCGACTTCGCTTTGGATCAGTCCCAAATCGAGTTGCGAAATGTCTCCTGCGGCGAGTTGAGCTCGCCCGGTCGCTTCCAGCGATCGAACCCCGTCGAGCAACTGATCGGCGACGGACACCTTGTCTCGGGCCGTCCTGTAGGCGGCGAGCGCGCGATCAATCGCACCAACTGCGGCGGCCTGAACAGCCGTCATCTGCGACGCCGCGAGAGCCCGGCGTGCCTCTGCTTGCGCGATCGGTCCGAGGTTGCGGCTAAAGACGGGCAACGCGACCGGAACGAGCAACGTCCATTTGTTATTGCTTTGATCCATCTGATAACCCGGACCGAGGTGGATGTCCGGGTACTGGCGGGCAATCTCGAGCTGGAGCGCCGACTGGCTCGCGTCATAGGCCGAGAGTGCGCTCAACACATCCGCGCGATTCACCAACGCCTCGCGCGTGGCCGCCGTCGCGGGGATATCCCCAGCGGTAGTGTTGAACTGTTCAAGCCCCAGGCGAATGCCATCGAGGGCTGACACGGGCACCCCGATAGCGGTTGCGAGCCGCGCGCGGGCATCCTGCTGTAGTCGCTGCGCATCGACGAGCGACAGACGGATCGTGTCCAGGATCAGCCGAGCCTGCGTCATCTCGAACGTCGAGATCGCTCCTGCGGTGAGCTGACGCTGCAAGAGCTCGACATTGTTCTCTTGGATCGTTCGTTGGCGATCCAGAACGGCGGCCACTTCAGTCGCAGAGAACACGTCCAGCAGCGACTGCCTCACGCGCGTGCGCACCTGCCACGCCGTCGCCGCAATGCTGAAGCGCGCGGCATCGGAGAGCCGTTGGGCCTGATCGATTCGACGGCCTCGTTTTCCTGCGGTCTCGATCGTGAAGTCCAGATTGAGATTCAGGATCCACGGCGTGATGGTGTGAGCGGGCGTGCTCGAGTTGTAGCCAGGTCCCGCGGCGACCGCAGGGTTTGGGCGCTCACCAGCCGTGATCAGGCCTGCACGGGCGAGGTCCCACGACGTCCGCGCGAGCTCGAGATCGGGGTGGTAATACAAAGCGGCCACCGTCAGTGTCTGGAGATCCCAAACCTCCGGCGGCCACGCTGCCACCAGATGCGCGGGCTCCGCTACGCGTGCCAAGTCCGGAGCGGAGAGTGTTCTCGCGTCCAACCGCTCGATGACTGAGGCAGGCTCGATAGGCCGCGGCTGATAGTGCACACACCCACCGAGCAGCGCGATGGCCACTGACGGTGCACTGAGAAGCCAGCGTCGCGGACGCGTCGAATGTCTCATTCGGAACGGGATGCCTGCGGGTCGCGGACCCAGACGGCAATTGCATCACGCGAACCTGAAAATTGAGTGAAAGAGCACGGTCGGGGGACAATCCGCGTGACAATGCCCTCAAGGTGCGTATCCTGCTCGCCGAAGACGACCCGCGCATGTCTGCCCTTCTGCAACGCGGGTTTACGGAGGAGGGCCATGTCGTCGATCGCGCGGCGAATGGCAGCAAGGCGCTCGATGCGGCGCTCTCGGCGGAGTTCGACGTCGTCGTGCTCGACGTGATGCTGCCAGAGCTGGACGGGTTTGCCGTGCTCCGGCGACTGCGTGAGCGGGGGAACCGGACGCCGGTGCTGATGCTCACCGCACGTGACGCAAACGCCGACGTGGTGATGGGATTAAATGCCGGAGCCGACGACTATCTCACCAAGCCATTCTCGTTCGACGTGCTACTCGCACGAATACACGCGTTAGCCAGACGTGGCCCATCCGTGCAGACGGTACGTCTTCACGTCGCAGACCTCACGCTCGACCCGTCGACGCACACCGTCGCGCGTGACGGTGTGGGTCTCGCCCTGACCCGCACCGAGTTCAGCCTGCTGGAGTACCTCATGCGACGAAATGGCCGCGTCGTCACGCGCCAGGCGCTAATCGAAGGCGTGTGGGGATCCGGCCGTGACGTCGAGGACAATACGCTCGACGCGTTCGTCAAGTTGCTGCGGCAGAAAGTCGATGGCGCCGGTCGCGCGCCTCTCATCCATACCGTACGCGGCATCGGCTACACCATTCGAGAGAGACCATGATCGGCGCATCCATTCGGGCTAGGCTGACGACTTGGTACGTCGCGGTGTTGGCGGTCGCGACGCTGACGTTGACCGGCGCGAGTTGGTGGCTGTCCAATCAGAGTGTGATCCGCGCCACAGACGTTGGCTTGCAGGCCCGTGTCGAAGGCGTGCGGGATTTTCTCGAGAACCCTCGTACGCGCCTCACCGTGGAAGGCTTGCAGGACGAATTCGGCGAGTACGCGGAGCTGACTCGTGGCGAGGCGCTGCTGGAGGTCATCGATGCCGCTGGAGTCGTGTTGGTTCGTCCGTCAGTTCTCGGCTGGGCGGAGATGGCCGACGGCGAAGCGCGGATAGTCAACTCGAGCGACGTTCGACCCAACGACCGTATGCTCGGTAAATTGCCGTTCCGCGTCGCGTCCGCGCGCATCGAAGCACTCGGGCGAATGTATCGCGTCACCGTGGCCGCACCGATGGGGCCGGCCTACGCGGCCCTCAACCGCTTTCACCGGTGGTTGCTTCTGTTGTTGCCCGCGATTCTTGCGCTCGCCGGCGCTGGCGGGTACTGGGTCAGTCGGCGAGCCTTGGCGCCCGTCGATAGAATCACCCGTGCCGTTCAAGCCATCACCGTCCAGAGCCTCGACCGGCGCCTGGTGGTGCCCGCAGCGGATGACGAACTCCGGCGCCTGGCAACGACGTTCAACGACATGCTGGCGCGTCTCCAATCCGCCGTCAGTGACATCGTTCGTTTCACGGCCGACGCGTCGCACGAGCTGCGGACACCCGTCTCTCTCGTCCGCACCACGGCGGAACTGGCACTCCGACACGAGCGAACACCGCACGAGTACCGGGTCGCGTTCGAGGAAGTACTGGAACATGCACAGCACATGTCCGCGCTTGTGGACGACCTGCTGGTTCTTGCCCGCACCGACGCGGGTATAGACGCGCGGGGAGACACGGTGGTCGACCTTAGGGACATTGCGGACCAAACGATCCGCGAGGTCGCCACGCTCGCGGACAGACGGCAAGTGAGCCTCGCTGTCGATGTTCCTTCCGAACCCCTCATCGTGAGAGGCGACACCGTGTCGCTGCGCCGCCTCTTGATGATCTTGCTCGACAACGCGGTGAAGTACTCGCCCTGTGGTGGGACGGTGCGCGTGCGAATGAGCGCTGCGCCGAGTATCGGCGTTGGAGCGACGACTGCGTTAGTCGAAGTGTCCGACAGCGGGATCGGCCTCGATCCTGCTGAGACGCCCCGGCTCTTCGAGCGCTTCTATCGCGGCGCACGGGCTCGCCAGCATGCACCAGAAGGCAGCGGGCTCGGCCTCGCGATCGCACGGACGATCATTGAGCGGTACGACGGATCGATGGCACTCGAATCTGCAGGCGGCGCGAGCGGCAGAGTGGGTTGTCTGGTGCGAGTGTCGCTGCCGCTCGACGCCGCGGCGCTCTCCGACGTTACGAATGAGGCCATGCTCTCGGGCAGCTCGCGGATGCACTGACAGTTCGCGCTGGCAGTGTTCTTCGATGTCCGCTGTGTGCTCAGCGTTTGACTGTGCTGCGGCCGCCGATTTTCAGGCGGAGGGCCAGCGCGCAGGTCGACTAACCTCATCGGCGTCGAATCGCCATCATCGGAACAGTGACCATGCCTCGGTTTCTCGATAAGGGACCAAGGCCCACAGGTGTGAGGAGTGCGTAATGGAGCCGTCTGCTGGTCTCTTCGTTGTCATCGGCTTGGTCGCGGGGCTGCTGTCTGGCGTGTTTGGTATCGGGGGTGGCGTCGTCATCGTGCCGGCCCTGATCTATCTGGCGGGCTTCACCCAACACCGCGCGACCGGCACCAGTCTTGCGGTGTTGTTGCCCCCGATCGGATTCGGCGCCATGTGGGAATACTATCGCCACGACAACGTCAACGTGCATGCGGCGATGATCATCGCGGCGGCCGTTTTTGTTGGAGGTTGGCTCGGCGCCGTGATAGCGAACCGCGTCTCCGGACCGTACCTGCGCCTCTCGTTCGGAGTCTTCGTCGTCGTGCTCGGTTTGTACCTGATGGTTGGAGCGTTCCGACGACTCGGTTGGATGTGATCGACACGAGTCTGCTCGTCAACGCCCGACGTTTCACGAGCGTCGCTCGGCAAGACTGTCCCCACGATTGCCACTGCGAGCCGCCACAACGGGCCCTCCAGAGCCACGCGGCCCATTCGCCCGATCGGAACAGTAACTGAAACGTCAATCGTCAGAATTGCGTACCCGCAGTCACCCCGCGAGCGGGTTTTGGTTCACCAGAGAACGATGACTCCAGCACCGCCGCCCATCGCGACCGGCTGAATCACGACCCGGGACTTCTCGCGCCGCAGTGTGACACGCCCGGCCGCAATTCCGACTGCCGCCCCGAACACGACATCGCTGGCGTTGTGGCGGTTCTCATGCAGCCGCGAGGTCGCCACATAGGTCGCCAGGACGTACGTCGGAACAGACACCCGCCAGCCAAAGTGCCCGTCGAGGATCGTCGCCGTGGCAAACGCAGTGGAGGCGTGACCCGAAGGAAGCGAGAAGCGGCCACCGTCGGGGCGTGGGCGGCGAACCGCGACCTTTATCGCGAATGTGGTGGCTTGCGTCACCAGCTGCGCCCGGACCAGTTGCTGACCAATGCGTGCGGCCCGAGTCTCCGCACCGGAGGCACGTCCCACGACGTACGTGGCCAGCGCACCACCGCCTTGGATGGCGGCACTACCGAGCACGCGTCCCGGTGTCATGAACCGGTAGTCCGCGCCGCTCAGTTGTCGAATTCAGATTGCGATCTGCAGGATGCACGGCGACCGCCGCGGGCCGCGCCGGTGCCGAGAATCAACAGGGACTGGAGTGACGGCAGCGCGGCGAGGATCTTTCACCGCCTCTTTCAGGACGCCGACAGGCCCCGGCGTGGGTGAAGGCGAAGGCGATTGGCCATGAGCCGTGTCGCACAGGCCCAGTAATGCCAGTGACGCGGCGAGAAGACGAACCCGGTGCGTTCGAAGCATGCGACGCAGAGGATCGCAGTGTCACCATGAACGGACGATGACACCCCAGGTCGAAAGAAGGAATGCATGTTGCCGGCATGCGCTGACGGAGCTGCCGGTCGTTGCAGTTCACGATTGGGTCGAGATCGAAGTCCGGGTTGTTGAAAAACATCCGCGCGTGGCGTGCGCAGTCGACGCCGAGTGCGCGGTCGGCTTGAGCCGTCTCGCCGAACGGCGACTGGAGTAGGCGGAACACATCGAAGTAGTGGCGCGACACACGCTGGCCAGCGTGAGCGCAGTTCGCCGCGGCGATCGTACCAGGTGCGGAGCCGTGCAGGATCACGACCTTGTCCCAAAACGTGCACTGCGGTTCAGCCGTCCTGATTCCAGTGACCTTCAGATCGAAGTCGGTCAGATCCTCGGCCACGTATGGGTGCACGGTGGTCGGCACATTGGGATCGAGCGCCGATTTGGCACCGGCTTCAATCTTCACGGCCGATCGGATGTAGTCGTCCGGCGCGCTGGTCACCGCGGGATACCAGAAGAGCAGCGTTTGCTGGTCGGCCTCGGCGCGATACTTTGTTGTGGAGATGCCGGCCGCGGTCATGACGTCGGTCATCACCTCTGTGAAGCTCTGACGGAAGAGCCGTTGATGAAGCCCTGACACGCCGCTTTGATCGCGTCGAGCCGAGCGCCTCGCTTTTTGCCGCTCAGCGCCTCGAGCTCCTCAATCGACGCCGGTTCGCCCAGGTCGTTGCGGAACACCGTGACATCGATGTCCTCGGAAAAGCGGTTGATCAAGCCGAACGACTTCGAAAGTGATGTCCCGCCCTTGAAGAGAAGACGCGGCTGATCGTCAGGAAGCCCGTTGAAGAGCACGTCAAGCGTCCAGCAGACCCAGAAGTCTTTCTCGACGTTCTCAACGGCTGTGCCCAATCGACGAGCCGTCGTCAGGAACACGTCGCGCCGCTCGTCGTCAGTGGCCGCGAGCAGACGCCCGAACGCCTCGTTCATGATGCGCGCGAGGCCACGGTCCTTCTTGCGGCTGGCTTCGCCGGCGCTCGGACGCGTCGACTGCGACTCGGGGTGATTGGGTGATCGTTGGGATCGGTCCGGCAGTGTTTGTGCACGAAAGCAGCACGCTCGTCGTAGTCGGCAATGCCCTGCGGCTGCTCCCATACGAGTTCGTTGTGACTGAGGGCCAACCATGAGCTCGCGCCGAGAAGTCACGTGAAGACCTGGAGCCAAGGAACCTAAACCACGGCCTCGCCGGGCATGCCTGCTATACTCGTTCGACATGTGTTGGTGGCGCCATAGCCGGCTCGCCCAGACCGTCGCGATGATCCTGCTGCTCTGGACAGCGGCGGACCTGAGCAATGCGAGTTTGTGTGCTTTGGAGAACGAAGGCACCGGGTTTAGTTCAGTCGGGACCACCGCTGAGCAGATCGTCGACACCTCCTCGAGTCGGGCTCCGGTCCCGGCACCCGCACATATCGACGACTGTTTCTGCTGTTCACATTGCGTGGACGTTCAGGTCCTGTTGCCTGCGACGCTGGCGATGCCCGTGGATCTTCAGCAAACGCCGCTGGTCCTCGCAGCGCCCCGTATTTTCGGTTCCCCTCTCTACCACCCTCCTCTCGTTTAGCTTCAGTCCGACGAGCTTGATCGCGCCGTAGTTTGCCGCGCTCGATCTGGGTCCGCGTCTACGACGCCCTACGGGCGTGGGCGGCGTCGTTTTCTGGAGTGTTCAATGGTCCGTGTACTGCTCTTTTTCGTCTTGTCCGCGACGACGGCTGCCTACGCGCGTGGGCAGGACTTGGTCGTCCCCGCTCGGATGACGCTGGAGGAAGCCCTGCGTCTTGCCAACGAGCGGAATCCAAACCTCGCCGCCGCTCGCAATACCGTTGAAATCGCTGAAGCCCAGCGCATTGACGCCCGGCTTCGGCCGAATCCGGCCGTGACGTTCGAGTCCGCCAGCTATCCGCTCTTCGAGTCACCACGGCCTTCGTTCGGCAACAACCAGGAGCTGACGTTCCGATTCGATCAGGAAATCGAGCTCGCCGGCCGTCGGGGCCTGCGGACGCAAGCTGCAGAAACTGGCGTCTCCGCCGCAGAAGCCGCATTTCAGGATCAGAAGCGTCGGCTTGATTTCGAGGTGCGGCGCGGGTACTTCGGCGTGGTCTTGGCAAAGGCGGACCTCGAGGTCGCCAGGGCCGCACTCGACGAGATCGACAAGGTCATCAGCTTGAACCGCGCGCGATACGAGCAGGGCGAGATTTCGGGCGGCGAGGTACGGCGCATTCAGGTCGAGCGGCTGAAGTTCGTGGACGATCAGTTCGCCGCGGAGCTGGCCCTGCGCAACGCCCGTAGCGCCTTGCTCGCTCTCTTCAATGCCCCTAATCTGGGCGTCGAGTTCGACGTGGTCGAAACACTCAACGTCACCGACACCACGGGCGCCGGGGCGCCGGTGGCACCGCAGCAGGCTCTTGACGCGACGGCGCTGCGGACTCAGGCGCTCACTCTGCGGCCCGATCTTCTCGCCGCGCAACAGGAGGTGCAGCGGGCCGACACTGAGACGCGACTGCAGCGGGCGCTGCGCACCCCGAACATCACGGTGGGCGGCGGCTACCGTCGCGACTTTGGCACGAACGCCGTGGTCTTTGGCGTCACGGTTCCTTTGCCACTATCCAGTCGCAATCAGGGAGGGGTCGCTCGCGCCGAGGCCGAACGTCGGCAGGCGGCCAACCTCGTAACAGCGACAGCCACAGGCGTCCTGCTCGAGGTCCAACAGGCTGTCAACGCCGTGGATGTCAGCCGCGCCCGGGTTGAATACATCGAGCGCGAGTATCTGACCCCATCGCGCGAATCCCGCGACATCGTCCTAGCGGCCTATCGCCTCGGCACGGCGGACCTGATCGACTTCCTCGATGCCCAGCGCGCGTTTCGAGACACCCTCCGCACATACAACCGCGCGCTATACGACCAGCGCCTGGGCCTCTTTCAGCTCGCTGCCGCCACGGGCGCAGCCAGCCCCGTAAGGTGACCTGAATGATTGAATCACTCTCGTGGTCTGACAGAATCCGCAACTCGCGTGGCCTCGGCTTCGTGCTCGTGCTCGCTGCCGGCATTGCAGTCGGCGGTGGCGCCGTGTGGCTGCTCACGGATCCGCCAGCCGCTGAATCCGCGGCCCAGGCGCA
>Ga0209343_10005316_pt1 | contig 15688 bp, 15 predicted proteins | sample RifCSPlowO2_02_FD_184026 | JGI IMG/M metagenome (GOLD analysis project Ga0209343, IMG submission 184026) | Groundwater microbial communities from Rifle, Colorado - Rifle CSP2_plank lowO2_0.2 (SPAdes) (version 2) | ecosystem: Environmental > Aquatic > Deep subsurface > Groundwater | place... | reverse complement strand
TACGTGACAACTTTTTATGCTTAATTAATTCGGCAATTTTTGAAGCGATAATATCTTCAAAAAAAACGTAGGGAGTTAGCAGTCTTTGAAGCAATCTGACAGGCGGTATTTTTTCTGCCAAAGGCTGACCGCCCTTTGACTGGGACGTTTGACCGGTTTCTTCTTCTTCAATATCTTGAAGCTTCATTCCCTCTTCTGAAATTCGAAATTGCTCTCCCCGAGAAGCCTTGGGGAAGTCGGGGAAATTGCCTGCCCCGAGCGAAGCCGAGGGGGAAATTGGAAATTGCCTGCCAATGTATCCTCGTGAAGAGGCAAACTCAAGGTATTTCCTGATTGATGAAAGTTTCCTATTTACTGTTTTAGGGGATAGTCTTAGGAGTAAGATGAGCCGTTGTTTATACGCATCTATTATCTCAGATGTTATGCTTGAAATGTAATCTTTTGATATATTTAGATCGGTTTTAAAAGCATTCTCAGCCCAGTTTGTAAAAGCATTTAGATCAACTAAGTAGTTTTTAATAGTTAGATTAGAAGCTCCGAATATGTAAAGGTAGTCCTTAAAGTCTTTTAAAAACCACGGATCTTGTTTAGTTCTTGATTGTTGGCTTTTGGCCATTAGTTTGTTAAAAGGATTCTCTTCAAGATAACCCTCCTCAACAAGAAATAAGGCAAATTTTCGAAGGGAAGAAAAGTATCTCTTGAATGAGCGAGAAGAAATCCTAAGGGTATCACGAGTATCAAGAGTATCAGGGGCATCAGGGGTGATTATTGCGCCGTGCGTTTTTTCAAACAAAGTAATTACATCGGGAGTGAAGTCTTGCGCCTGGAAGTTTTTGCCGAACGATTGCTCAAACCAATGTATGAACTTTCGAATGTCTGAGACGTAGTTTTTAGAAGTTAACGGCGAAAAAGCCTTCTTTGACAGAAGATAATTTCTAAGTAAATCAGGCAGCCTGTTCATGTCTTTCATGAAATGCTTGTGAAAATATCGATTACACCTCGCAAACCCTGCCTGAAAAATTTGCGGGAATTCCTAAGCATGGTACGCACAAGATTATACAAATTATACTGTTTATATTGATCATACTTAAAGAGTAGACTATTATGATGAGCAATGTCAATAACCTAGAGTAATTCATATGTTTCCGTCGATATATTTTGATACATTCAGTTCGGGTTGCTGGGAATCGTGAAATTTTAAATTAGATTTTCTTTTTCACGCGAAGGTATATTCCGATAAGGACAAAGGCCAAGAATGAAATAGCAAAGAGCATATAAGCCGGTATGGCGATAAAACTAGCCTTAGTTTCAAATACCGGTCCATTCTCGGATAGTTTAATATGGGCATAGGCTGTGTATAGTCCAAAGAGAAACGTTTCGGGCCAGATTAAAACAGGATGGTCGCTCTCTAACCTTTCGATTTGAGCCGCACGCTCGAAGGTTGGAGAGGCTTGATCAGAATCTTTCATAAAGCGAGAAGAATTAGCAAGAACATATTGAGGTAAAATATTAATTTGTCCCGCTTCTCTGTGAAACATATCTTGAATAATTATTCTGCCTGTCGGATTTAAATAGTAACTGCTATTATTCGCAAGTAGTAAAGTAATAGGTACGGGGCCGTGAGTTACAAGGCGGGGGATGCTGAACTCCTTAATTTGTCCCCTGAAAGGGCCTTTCCTGCCAACTGACAGTATTACATTAGTGCCTATCCCTCCGGTTATTTTAGATTGAGAAATCTTTGAGTCTTGATTCTCTTGCGACAAAAAGATTACTGAAAAGTAATAATCACCCCCGGGCGTATTAGACTCGATATCCATCTTAAGAGCAAGATCACGGGACTCAAAGGGATCAAGCGTGATTTGTTCCAAAGGATTTTCTCCATCGTAAACCTTAATTTTCTGAAGGGTTGGGGGGGCAGCTTCATACCTAAGGGTTCCGTCTCCCTTTTCGTCCGGCCTGAAAGACTTGAAGGTGATTGATAGGTTCTGGCTGAACTCGCTTAAATTTTGGATATTAATTTTGGCGTCTATATTTGCCGGAGCTTGCGCGTTGATTTCAAAAATCGGCGGATAAATACCAAGCGAGAACTGGCCTTTGTTTTTTTGAGCGCTTACGCTTAAGGGAATAGAATAGACAATCGGAAACATAAGGGCCAAAAGCCAAAAGCCAAAAGCCAAAAGCCAGAGAACCTTTTTCATGAATATAGAATAGGATATTAATTACCAAGAAGCAATAAGTAATTTGGCCTAGGTAAGGTGCGGTAATAAAAACCTAAAAAAATCGGATTTCACAATTACCGAAAGCCGAATTTTTCGAAATTTTTCTGAAAAATGTGAAGGCATAAATAAAATGTGGAAATAAAGGGGACAAATTTTGTAACTATATCAAAATAGAAACTTCGAAAACGAAAAAAATATTTTTAGAAATAGCAATCAGCTTTCCCTAGTGTTAAAAACTTGACATATTAGTTTAGCCTGATTTTACAATATTAATTGAAATAGGAATCGGCGAGTAATTTTTTTGATTAGTCCAACCGGTATTAGGTTTAAATAATAATAATTCACGAAGCATGATATCTTACTTGTGAAAATGTGGAAAACACTGGCTGTAGGGTAGGTTATATGGAAGGAGTTGCGATATACTTTATTATATTTTGATATATACCTCTAGCTTGACTTGCGGAGATATTCACTTTATAGCTGATCTTTGCCGTTGGTTTTATACTTGCATTGGTACTACTCATAACAACTTGAGAGGATTCATTTGTTTCGGCAGTCGGAAACTGTTTAAAGTAGTCTCTTGAAGTTGTAAAACCCGGGTCGCAATCTGTTCCTGACAGATTGTCGCATCTATATCCAAATCCATAGGTTAAGAGAGAAGTCCAAGCCCCCGGTTGCGTATGCGAACAATTTCCGGCCTCACAGGTTGTGTCTGGAATATCAATGTTCGTTGAAGATATTCTTAATGGATGGTTTTTCTCAAGATTCACCTGGTATCCCGGGGCCGAGCCGTGCGAGACAGTTAAAGTATTATCTCGAGTAACAGGTTCGCCCGGAACCAGCGTGCCAAAGTTAATGTTAGTAGTTGATATGGAAAAAGTGAAGGGCATTATGGAGTTTACATATTGGAAACCGGCTCGAACTTTATAGTTTGTGCCAATTTTCCCCGAGGTTTCGGTTGATTTTCTTCCAGAAGAATTAATATCAGATTCAATTACATACTGACTTCCATGCATTGTTACAGCAGAAGCAGGGGATATAAAAATGACTATAAATATAACTAAAGATATCATTGCGCCTGCGGCTTTCATTCGTTTTCTTCCGATTCCTTGCGGAGTTCTTCCGCTTGATCTTCTATATCTTCAATTTCTTCAATTTCATCTTGGTTTCGCATATGAGATTTGAGCGTCTCGGCATCCTCAATGATCTGGCCGGTTTTATCTTCAACTTCCTCGGATAGCTTTCTTGTTTTTTGGAATTCTCGACCGAAAAAGTAGCAGATAGGAGATAGAAATGCTAAAGATCCAAGCTTAACAAGATTTCCAATCAAATCCCCTTCCCCCAGAGACTGGAAGAACACAAGCCCGAAGCCCACAACTAGCACAAAAACGGTCGCGGGCTCAAAGAGAAATACAATTCCAAAAAGAATAAAGTATAGCAAAAAGAAAAGATTTGAATTAATTCCGCCTGTTAAAAATATGGCAAGAAGAAGGGCAAGTGTGATCGTAAACACCTCTTTGTTTGAGCCAACGAATAGCTCCTCGCCCTGCCTGTCGGCAGGCAGGCGCGATCGGGTTCTTTGTCGAATAACAATAAGTATGACTGAAAAAGCTATTATGAAACCAAGTATTGGAACCATATAGCCTGAAAGAGGGGTGGAGATTATAATCAAAACAAGACTCGATGCTAAAAGCAAAGTAGCTGACTGAGCGAAAAACCTCATGTTTATAGTATACAGTATTGAATATTCAGTATCGAGTATGTTCGAGGAAGTGTGGAGGAAGCGCTCAATTTGTGTATTTGTTTCCGATGAATCGGAATTCGCCAATAAGGCGAAAGAGCGCTTCCTTTCCCACGGACGTTATTCATGGCTGCCTTCGATCGCGTGACTTGACGATCGCGCTAATGATCGTCAGAATGACGAGAACAAAGACGAGCGCTTCAATCGGTGGCTGCATCGGCGCCTCCTTTTACTACTTTCGCCATAGAATAGCGAACTTTATTCCGAGAGCAGTACCAGCAACGTCAATGCCGATATCGTAGATTGCGGGTATATGCCCCGGGACAAAGCTCTGAAGGAGCTCGGTTGTTATCGCCATAAGAATCCCGACGATAATAACCACTGCTTTGATCCTGGCGCCTGGGATGTTCTGGTTAAATGTTGCGCTTGCCGCAAGGGTTAAAAACCCGGCAAAAAGCGCAAAGCCAAACAGGTGTCCTGCCTTCCAGAACAAAACGCTTGGTACCTCATTCGAGACACCTAGAGTTAGATCACTCCCTTTTTCCCCGGGGATGGTCGCAAACACAAAGATTGCAAGAAGCATCATGAGCGTTCCCGACCATAGGCAGACTAGGTACTGGATGCGTCTCAACGCGCGCAATTGAGGCTGGGACCTCACAATTACCCTCCCCTTTCTTAAATTGAGGCTTATGAGTGCCTTAAGGCTTGCTCCGCTTGCTAAGAAGGTAAAGGCTAAGCATAATTACAAAGGCACCGATAAAGATTGATCCTCCTGTGTTTTCTCCGAATACCCGGATTAAGATGCCATAGGCGACCATGCTGCTAAGGAGAACGATGATGATTCCCACAAGAGTTATTTTCATCCGGCGAAACCTCCTTGATTTTGTCCGTGGTTAGTTTTTCAGGTGCGATCCCAAATAGCTGTTAGCATTTAGCCTTTAGCTGTTAGCATAAGCCAGAAGCAAAGCGTCAAAAGCCAATAGCCAGTTCTCACACAGCTTTTATGCGAGTTTGGGAAAGTTCCTTCTGAACTTGACCTGATTATACCACTTAAATTAGCAACTAGTGACTAGCTACTAGGGATATGATTAGGTATAATTGTGCTATGAATAGGAAGGCGCAGTATAAACCGCAAGAGATTGAGGTCAAATGGCAGAAATATTGGGAGGAAAATAAAACTTTTTCGCCTGATCTTAAAAATGCTAAAAATCCCTACTACACACTAATGATGTTTCCATATCCTTCGGCAGAGGGCCTACATGTAGGGAATATGTATGCTTTTACAGGAGCAGATATTCACGGTCGCTACATGAGAATGAAGGGTAAGGATGTTTTTGAGCCGATCGGACTTGACGGGTTTGGCATACATTCTGAGAACTATGCGCTTGCGGTTGGCCGCCACCCGAGAGAGCAGGCCAAAATTTCAGAAAAGAATTTTTATAGACAGCTTCGGGCAACCGGAAACGCTTATGACTGGACAAGGACTTTAGAGACTTATGATCCGGATTATTATAGATGGACACAGTGGATATTTGTACAAATGTTTAAAAAAGGGTTGGCTTACCGCAAAAAAGCCCGGGTCAATTGGTGCCCTTCGGATAAAACCGTTTTAGCGGATGAACAAGTAATCGACGGGCGCTGCGAGCGTTGTTCGTCAGTTGTCGAGAAGCGCGACCTCGAACAATGGTTCTTTAAAATTACCGCATATGCTGATGCACTTCTTAATGGTTTGAACCAGATTGATTGGCCGGAAAAGATAAAGATTGCCCAGCGCCAGTGGATAGGAAAATCAGAGGGTTCCCGAATCAAGTTCAAAGTTCAAAATTCAAAGTTAAAAATTAAGGAGATAGAGGTGTTTACTACACGAGCAGATACTTTGTTCGGCGCCACCTTTTTAGTGCTTGCTCCTGAGCACCCGATTTCAACGTCAATCAGAGATAAGTTTGTCCAGCAATATATTGAAAAGGCGAAAAAGAAATCGGATAAGGAGAGGATCGAGAACAAAGAAAAAACTGGCGTATTTTCCGGTCTATATGGTATAAACCCGGTTAACAAAGAGAAAATTCCTATTTGGATCGCAGATTACGCGGTAATGGGCTACGGTACAGGTGCTTTGTTTGGAGATGCGCATGACGAGCGCGATACTGAATTTGCCAAAAAGTATGGTATTCGACTTAAGCCTACGTTGCATACAGGAGACAAAAAAAAAGATAAGCGAATCGATAGTCTTGAGGAGTGTTTCACCGGGGACGGGGTTTTATTTGATTCAGGTGAGTTTTCAGGTTTGAGTTCGGCCGAAGCAAAGAAGAAAATAGCCCAGTGGCTTGAGAGGTACAGAGCCGGAGGACCAGAAACAACTTATCATCTGCGGGATTGGTTGATTTCACGCCAAAGATATTGGGGCCCGCCGATTCCCATCATTTACTGTCGTAAATGCTGGGGAAACTCAAAACTCAAAACTCAAAATTCAAAACTGATCGAAGGCAGGGATTACGCAATAATTGACGGGAGGGAACATATGATTCGAGCAGTACCGGAAGAACAGTTGCCGGTCGAGCTCCCTGACGTAAAAGATTGGCGGCCGGAAGGAACAGGAACGTCTCCTTTAGCAAACCATCCGGAGTTCTACCAAACAAAGTGCCCATCCTGTAATAGTTCTGCAAAACGTGAAACGGATGTTTCCGATACCTTCTTAGACTCATCCTGGTACTACCTGCGCTATTTGAGCATTCAGAATCAAGAAGCAAGAATCAAGAAGCAAGGAACTAGTTCTAAAGACATCAAATCGGATCAACCATTGGAAATTGGAAATTTGAAATTGGACATTCCTTACGATCTGAAGATCGTAAGGCGGTGGTGTCCCATAGCAATTTACATTGGCGGAGCAGAGCATTCGGTGCTACATCTTTTATATGTTCGTTTTATAGCGATGGTATTGCATGATCTAAATTTAGATGATAGATTATCGATCATAGATAATAGATCGAAAATCAATATCCAAAATCTAAGATCTAAGATCCATGATCTAGCTTTGCCTTTCGCCGAGCCTTTCCCACGCTTTTTTGCGCACGGACTTATTATCTCAGAGGGTGCCAAAATGAGCAAGTCGCGTGGCAACATAGTTGTTCCTGACATTTACATTGAAAAATTCGGAGCCGATACTTTAAGGCTTTATCTTATGTTTCTTGGCCCATTTTCTCAAGGTGGAGATTTTCGCGATACCGGAATCGAAGGAATGCACCGTTTCGTGCGCAGGGTTTGGAACTTGTTTACCACAAAAGAGTTCGGGGAGGACAATCAAGATACACTTCAAATGATAAATAAGACCATTAAAAAAGTAACGCTTGACATTGAAGAATTCTCTTATAATACGGCAATAGCAAGGCTAATGGAATTTTACAACTTCATTTCGGACAACAATAAATCATGGTCGCAGCAAACCGCGAGATCATATCTCAGGCTTTTCGCACCGTTCGCGCCACATTTGGCGGAGGAGGTATGGCAAGAAATGAAGCATGAAGCAAGAAGCAAGAATCAAGGGGAAATTAACCATGATTCAAAATTCATGATTCGTGATTCCATTCACTTTAGTGAGTGGCCAAAATATGATGAAAAATATTTAGTCCAAGAAAAAGTTACCGTTGTGGTTCAGGTGAATGGAAAAAGACGAGGAGAAGTCACGATTGATAGTTCGAACATTGGAAAAAAGAATGAGGTCGAATCTCTCGCGCGAAAAGAAGTCGAAAAATACGTTGCAGGAAAATCCGTGAAAAACGTCATTTACATCCCCGGCCGCATTATAAATTTTGTTATTTGATATAATATCGCACAATGTCCCATGAACAATTACAGCCAGCACAAGTGCCTGAGGGTGAAATAATTCTGGCTGAAGGTGTTCCAATGTCTGTTTCACCGGCTTCCTCATTTGAAAATACGATAAGTTTCTTTTCCGCAATGACCTTTCTTTTGGATCAAAAAAATCCGCCAAAGCCGTTTGGGTATAAAAAATCAATGACCCAAACCTTTCAGCAGTGGGTACGAAATTGGGAAATCCTGGGAAGACATTTAGGGACAGATGCAGTTTTAGTAGAGATCGGGGATCAAGGTGGAGTTACAGGAGAAGGAGTCCGTCAAGTTGTAAAACGGTTAGTAAGCCAATCATGGGATGTTGCGCCCGCCGCTTTAAGAGAAGCTTTCCCACGAGAAAGTCTTTCTACAAAAAAACCATACTCTCTTCACAAAGGCATGCGAATTTCGCAAGCGCGTGGCGGGAAGATGCGTGCAGCAATAGAGGCGGTGATAGCAGGGAAAAGCGCTGTTCCCTATAAAATAGAAGCGCAAACGAGAAAATACCAAGAAAACCTGGGCTTTCTGGCAGGAGGAATACTTGATGATAGGCAAATTCTTGCGATATTTGAAGATATAGAGAGGCATAACAGACTTGAGGTGTGCAGACACTTAAGAAAAGCCGGTATTCTAGTTTCCCTTAGAAAAGCTGCCAGAAATGAAGGGGTATTTCCCCCTAAGAGATTGTCAGCCGCATACCGACTATTGAAAGAGTTAGAGATCCCTGTGCTACAGGTAGAACAGCAAGTTATAGACGAAAGTGGGAGGAAGCGGATACATACCTACCGCTTTGTACTCAATAACCATGAAAGGACAAAAGAGGCATTTGCCCACCCCTCATTTGATACGTTTCGAACAAATCCTGTCGAGGTGTTAGGCAGAGCTACTTTGGAAATCCCAACGACAAGTATTACTAAAGATCCCGAGTATATATCCATGGTAAGCTTTTTAAAAGAAAAGGAGATTCCTATTAAACCAGAAGAAGTACGAGGATACTTAGACCCTAATTGTCCGGTTTCTGTGTACTATTTACGTGTTCGTAGAGATCTATTTATTCGCAAAGAGGATGCGGCCTCTTTAGGTGCATATCTTGCAAAAAAACTTACTAACAATTGACAACTGACAATTGGCCGATCTACAATTTTGTCAGTGGACACTTCCGAAAAATCATTTCATGATAAGGCCTTGCTGTTTGCAAAACAAAATTTTCTTATTGTGGGGCTGTTTGTAGTAGGGTTGATATTATTAAGTAGTGGTTTGATACAGATGACGGGGCAGCAGCAGGCTTCGATTAAATTTGAAGATGGACAAGCCGTTGAGGGTTCGTCGGTTTCAAAAATTAAGGTTGACGTTGAAGGAGAAGTAATAAAACCGGGCGTTTATGAACTTTCTCAAGATGCGCGTGTGCAGGATGCTCTAATTGCGGCCGGTGGGTTAACTTCGGATGCAAATAGAAAAGCCATTAATCTTGCAGCCAAAATTGTTGACGGACAAAAAATATATGTTCCAGCAGAAGGGGAGATTGTGACGGGTACCACCCGTTCGACAAGCTCAGGGCAAGCAAGTATCACGGGTTTGATTTCGGTAAATTCGGCTTCGACATCTGAACTTGAAGAGTTGCCGGGGATTGGGCCTGTGACAGCAGGGAAAATTATAGACAATCGACCATATGGTTCGGTAGAAGAGTTATTAGAAAGAAAAATAGTCGGAAAAGCAACATATGAGAAGATTCGAGACCTAATTAGTCTATGATGATAGAGTATTTGAAAATAGTTATTTGAAAATGGAAATTAGTAATGGAGTGTGGAAAATAGAAAATAGTTAAATAATAATAAATAACCCCAATTTCTAGTATCTAATTTCTATAACCATTTTCTAATTTCTAACAACCAATTTCCCATGCTTAGGTTTATCATCATTCTTTCACTCGTTTTTCTTGTCCGCGTAGTGCTTTTCTATTCATTCGAGAATAAAACGATAAAAACGACCAATACAACTAACATAGCTGTTGTTCAAGATATAAAAAGTCATATTAAAGAAATTTATCGCTCAGTATTGAACCCGAAAGATGCAGATTTATTAATAGGGGTAGTTTTTGGTGAGAATCTCACGAAGACCTCAAAAGAGAAGTTCATTCAGACCGGAGTCCTTCATGTCGTGGCGGCGTCTGGCATGAACGTTAGCATGCTGACTTCTTTTCTGCTAGGAACTTTGGTAGTCTTCTTAAGACGCCAGTACGCGCTCATTGTAACTTCAGTTATAGTTCTATTCTATGTCGCCTTGGCAGATTTCCAGCCCTCAATTATTCGAGCCGCGATTATGGCATTATTTGCACTTAGTGCAGGGTTGATAGGCCGTCAAAATACATCGCTTCTTGCTCTTTCTTTCGCCGCTTTTGCCATGATTTTCTGGGAACCTCGGGTTTTAAGCTCAATCAGCTTTATTTTATCCTTTTCGGCAACTCTTGGGATTATTTTATTGGACCCCATTTTAAAAAGAGGATTGTTCAAGCATTATTTTTTCGAGGATTTTCGAACAACAATCTCGGCCCAAATCGCAACAACTCCAATTCTGTTATTCTTTTTTGGAACTTATTCTCCAATTTCGATAATTGTCAATTTTTTGGTTCTTTGGACAGTCCCGCCCTTAATGGTTCTAGGAGGAATAAGCGCAGCTGCAAGTTTTATCTCAAAATCTTTGGCGTCTCCCTTTATTTATCTTTCTTTTCCACTTCTTTCGTATTTTCAGGTAGTGGTTGATTTTTTTGCTTCGAAAGTTACATCGATCGAGGTAAACAATGTCCCTTGGGCCATTATCGCAGGATATTATTTGATACTGTTAGCAGGAATATTATGGTTAAACAAGAAATTGGTTATTAGAAAATAGAAATTAGTAATGGAAAATTGAAAATAGAAAATAGCTTTTAAATACTTATTTTCAATATCCTATTTCTATAACCATTGTCCAATTTCCTACAACTATTTTCTAGAACACAAGTTAGACTATGAAGAAAATTTTTTTCCCGATTGTCATCTCGCTAGTTTCTTTAATTTTTATCTTTTCTTATCAGACTGGACAACTTTCTGATGAAGTTTTAACAGTTGTTTTCTGTGATGTGGGACAGGGAGATGCAATATATATTAGAACACCGGGCCAAGTTGATATTTTAGTAGATGGTGGTCGGGATAAAAAGGTTTTAGATTGCCTTTCGGATAACATGCCAGTTTGGGATAGAGATATCGAATTGATGTTTGCAACGCATCCGGATGCAGACCATATTGCAGGGCTTGTAGATGTTCTAGAAAGTTATAGTGTGAAATCTTTTAATACTGTTTCCGCAAAAAAAGATACCAAGATTTTTGAAACTCTCAAAAGCACAATTTCAGATAAAAAAATTCCGCATCGAGAGATCTCGCAAGGCGATAGTTTTTCTCTGTCCGATGGAGTAGTTATAGAAACAAAATGGCCGCCGGCCCAGAGGGCGCTCTGGCCCGGAGGGCCAAGGGAGGGCTTTTCGTCTCAAGATACCAACGAATATTCCTTAGTTCAGATCCTTAGGTTCGGGGACTTCGATTTGCTTTTGACAGGAGATATTACTTATCAAATTCTAGACGCCTTGGATTTCGAGCCTGAATCGATAGAGGTTTTTAAACTTCCCCATCACGGTTCAAAAACCGGAGTAGACGATTCGACATTCGAGAAGATCAAAGTATCCCTTGCCATAATCTCGGCCGGGAAAAACAACTCCTACCATCACCCTCATCCAAGCGTCCTTGCCTTGCTCAAAAAATTCGGCATCGGCTATAAAAGAACAGATGTGCATGGTTCCATTAAGATAGTGACTGACGGCAAAACCACCAAAGTCATTGACAACTGACAATTGACTGTTGACATAAAATAGTTTTAGTACTTAAACTTTTATAATGAAAATATGGTTCCAAATTTTCTCAGAAGCATTGGTTGATTTATCTGTGGTTTGGTTCGCTTCTGTATTTGTTGACACTCAATTATTCGAAGAATCGTTTAGTTCATTGCCGTCATTGACATTGAAGATCAGTCTTGCTATATTATCTTTAATCTTAGCCAAGAAGCTTCGAGAGGAGATAACTAAACCATGACGTTTACTGAGATTGCAAATAATGCTGCGGTTATGTATGCGCTTGTTTTAATTCTTGCCTTTCTGGCGTTTATTGCCTATAAAGTATCTACGAATAAGAAACCTCGGAGAAGATAATCATAGACTTTTGAGATATTCAAGGGCGCCGGCACTATATCTTGCCTTTGTAAATATAATAGGGCAGTGGAGACGGCTACTATCAAGTTTTTCCGGATCACCGACAAAGACAAACTCAACTGGGTAATCATCCTGGAGTTCCTCAGCCATATCAGTATCAGACTGACTATCTCCAACGGTTATAAAATGTTCTGGTTTGATGCCTTTTGATTGTATCCAATCAGCGATTTTTCTTGCTCCCAAGTGCTTTCCAACATGAGCGTTTTGGATATCAGTTGCAATGGTTGTAGGATCAATTCTCAAATTCAGGTTTTTGTAGTCAGGATCAAGCAATATTCTATTCATCTCTTCAACAAGATCTTTTTGCTTCTCAGAAAATTCGGTTATCGATTTTCCATCAATCATTTCTGTTGAAATCATTGTCAGTTTGCTTTCATCGAAAAACATAAGGTCAGAAAATCGTTCTTCGATTAACCTTCTGATTCTATCTTGCAGTTCCAAAGGTACCTCAATTGATTCATCAATATGATTTTTCCATGTCCCAGCCTCATATGCTTGCCAGGTTCCCCCTTTTTCACCAATTGCTATGAAGTTTGAAAGCTTGCTCTTGTCTTTGACTGATGTTTCGAGTTCCCTGAATATCCCTTTTTCCGAAAGCCAAGAAATAGAGCGTCCAGTATTCAATGTAACGACTTCATCTGAATCAAGTCTTTCCGCGATAGCCTCAATCAAACCTTTTTGAGTTACTTTTTTCTCGGCAGGATCAGTAATCACTCCATCAACATCAAAAAGAAATGCATGAGCAATAGTTTGGCTCATGTAATTATTATAACGCTTTTTAGAAATTCTTCTTGGGCTCTAAGTTTTTATGATACAATCAGAGCATAAGGAGAATGAGATGGAGGCTGAATCCCGAGACAAAACTTTTCAGGAATTACGAAGAAAGCATTCGATTGCCGTGTTTGCTACTCAAAACTCTATGAGATTACTTCTCAAGGCCGTAGACGAAAGTCTTTCGGGAGATAGCGTGGCGGAGATTGCTGTTTTACGGATTTTCTACTCGTTAAAAAGACTTCAGGTAGAAAAAGAGCTTGAAGTGTTCCTCGGTGCGAGCTCGACTAGTGGAACAGACGATAATATTGATTTACTTGTCCCAGCGCTGGCCGAAGCAAAAGAAGGAAATTATAGAGGTGTTAGGCAATGTTTTCTTATAGAGTTAGAGGCAGTTTCGTCTCTTCCTGATTTTAAAAATATACCAGATTCGATTAGGCTTGCTGAGTATGATTCCCGGTTTGCTTCTATGGTTCCCGATGAATCAAAGCCGTTTGTCGAGCCTCCCGATCCATGGGATGACCAGAGGTATATAGATGCCTACTATAGAAGTGTAAGCCCCTTGTGGACGCCACCTCGGAAGTCCTTGTTGTAGCTTCGTAGTTTAATGAATTGCCTCTTGCCCGCCTAATCTTACTTCTCGCCTTTTCAATTCTATTCGAATACGGCTCGAAGAGCGATTTATGGCGGACTTCGAGGTAAATTGCTATGCAATTTACCCCTTGCATTCCTTTCACGGCGTATGGTAGCCTTAAAATATAATTGAATAGCTAGAATAGTTGAATGGTTAGAATAGTTTAAAAAAAGCTATGTAGCCATTTTAGCTATTTTGACTATTCTCGATATTATGAAGAATATCCTACTCATTGATGATGAGAATGAGATGGCGCAGGTTTTTCAGACCGGGCTTACCGCGGCAGGATACTCTGTAACTATTGCTTCTGATGGAAAAAGCGGTCTTGATGCCGTAAAGAGTAATAAATTTGACGCAATTCTTATTGATCAAATGATGCCCGATATGTCAGGGGTAGATGTACTCAAAACCTTAAAATCGAATGAAGAAACAAAAAATATTCCGGTTGCGATGCTTACAAACTTTGGTCACGACGAAATGATAAAAGAGGCGCTTAACTTAGGCGCCAATGACTATATCTTAAAGTATCAAGTAGCTCCAAATGACCTCGCAGCCAAAGTCAAAAGTCTTGTCGGAGAATAGTAGGAATATGGGAGTGGACAGAAACGTTATTTCGGAATTAATAAAGCGGCAGGTGACAATTTTAGGACGGGATATTACTATGTCAAAAGTAAAAAACGTGCCGGGAATACAAGTTGATTCAAACGGAGAAATTGTCTCACTTCAGGGAGATCCTCAGATCATCCTTACAGACTTAATCAATCAATTCGTAGAATTATCAGGATTAATAGTAAAAAAGACAATGGAATCAATTTTGGCGGCAAGAGAGAGCGATCTGCCTGTAGAACAGGTTCAGATTCCCGCAGCGCAACCTTCGCCTCCTGAAAATCTTAATAAGGCATTGAATGTTAGCCAATGATAGACACAGAGCGTCTTTTTATAATTTTAGTTGAAGGAACGGCATTTATAGCAGCATTTGCGGCAGTGACCGGTGCGGCGATAATGTACCAGTTGACTCATAAATTTGGGACCGGAGTTATTGCATCAGGATTTAAGACTATTGCAGGCGGCATTCTCTTTATTGCCCTTGGAATAATTATAGACGCACTCAATTCATACTTTTTAATTTCGACAAATAATGTCTACTCGACATTGGCTTTTCTTATAAAAGGGTTTTGTTTTGTTGCAGGTACATACATAATTGTGGTTGGTTCAAAAAAGACCGCTGATCAGCTAGAATCCCTCACCAAATAAGTATCATGTAGCATGTATAATTTAATACTTGATACATAATACAAAATACATGATACTAAAACCATGGTGTGGTTTTTTGCCCTGACCACGGTCGTGTTTGCGGGTCTTGCCGCCTACCTGTCCTTTAGGGGAGAAAGAAGAGCAAACAAAGAAAAAACTCGTGACGATGTGGCTTCTGAAAGAATGCATGTAATTGTTCACGAACTTCGCGCCCCGATAACGGCCATAAAAGGTGCGGCGTCGCTATTGTTATCAAAAAGCATAGGAGAAGAGGAGCGGAACAAAATGCTTCATGTTATCTTTGATTCTTCCCGCGAGATGCTTTCACGAATTTCTGAGATTCTTGATTCGGCAAAGGTAGAAGAGGGGAAATTTATAATTAGAAAGGTAAAGTCTGATCTATCTGTGATTATTAAAGAACATATTGATGTATTTTCATATGCTGCTGCTGGAAAAGGGGTATACTTAGTTTTTCAGCCTACAACAATTCCTCAATTTTTTTTTGACCCAGGAAGAATTGGGCAAGTCATAAACAACTTAATCTCAAACAGTTTAAAATTCACAAAACAGGGCGGGAAAATAGAAGTTAGAATTCAGGCAAAAGCCGCGGAAATTCAGGTTGAGATATCTGACAATGGTATAGGTATACCTGAGGATAAAAAGCCTCTTCTCTTCACAAAATTTGGGCAAATTTCAAATAGTTCGGAAGCTGAGGAGTCAAGCGGCCTGGGATTATTTATTTCAAAACAAATTATAGAAGCTCACGGCGGCGAGATTTGGATAGAATCCAAAGAAGAAGGCGTTGGAACAAAAGTTTTCTTCACACTCCCTTTTATTCAAGAAGAAGAGCCAACTTCTGGCGTTGTTGTTTCGGATCCTAGCGCTGAAGTTTCTCCCGGAGTTTGACTCAAGGTTTGTGTATTTTTCGC